>Ga0209966_1000224_pt1 | contig 21890 bp, 25 predicted proteins | sample RhisoiCoNPM_FD_187575 | JGI IMG/M metagenome (GOLD analysis project Ga0209966, IMG submission 187575) | Arabidopsis thaliana rhizosphere microbial communities from the Joint Genome Institute, USA, that affect carbon cycling - Rhizosphere... | ecosystem: Host-associated > Plants > Roots >... | reverse complement strand
AACAGTACTATTCGAGTATTTATTATTGAAATAGTTTACATCGTCTACGCAGTGAACTACTTCTCTATCAGTAAGACTATCACCTATTTCTGCTGCTTGGTCTATACAGTCTTTCAGATTATCATCCGCGTCATCATAAATGTCTGCTGCCTTCATTGACTGTATAGGTATTTCTTCTATTTCTTCATCACCACTTTTTACGGCTTTTGCAAAATCCGCTAGATCATCAAAACTTTCTAAGAGTTGTTGTTCCTTGTGTAAAGCTTGCACTGGAATGTTATTAAAAACAAGGAAGAAAGCACTTACAGCTATAATTGTTCCTAATAAGAGAGATATGTTTACTATCGGCCGTGAATTGTTCATTATTTAAAATTCTAAATTATCATAAATAAATCTTTTGAAATCTTTAAATAATCTATAAGCAATAATTGTTGTTTTTTCTGCTATATTTGTTCATCTTTTCAAGATAATCTGAATGTTTCCAATTACATATGAGTAATTCCGAGTAGTCTTTCCTGCAGGCTTTAGGTCATTAAAAGATTAAATGTTAATTTTTCAACTAATGCTATTGAGGCCATTTTGCAAAACCAATTTGTTAGTTTTTCAATGTTTAACTCATGAATTCATCAGATTAAGAGAAATTTAGAGCTTGTGTTGTTTTTGAAGCACTATATTTCACTATTACCGGTTAACGCTGACAAATCGGTTATTAATAGCTATCATTTTATGAAAAGGCATCCGAACAATATTCATTTTATTCATCTGAAAATATCATGTAACTGTAACAAGTATCGTTTAGCTCTATAGTAAAATAATAGTTTGTAATCAATTAATTTAATGTTATTTTTACGTTATTTTATATTGTTAAACCTTCGATAACCATGTGCTTTCTGATATATTTCATCTCCAAATGGCACTTAAGAAGTAATAATGGTATCGCTCTTTCTTCCCCTAGCATAATAATGAAACATTATTATGAATTTAAAGATCATAGACGCATGTTGATACGCATTAACGAATAATGATCAGCTTATAGGAGACCCAGCCAACGTAAAATCATGCGTACCTGTTATGCAACATATTTCTTGAAGATTTATCTTGATAATATGCAAAAAAAATTTAAAATATAATAATACATCACAACGTTTTAGAAACAATTAGTGTTATTGTCGTTAATACTTTGTTCATTTTTCTAACATCCATATATATCGATTTTAATTGCTCCTCCGTTGAGGCAGATATTCTGACAACAATGTCGTAAACTCCAGAAACAGGGGACACTTCTTCTACACCTTCGATTTTTCCGAGTTCTTCTACTACCTTATCTGACGAGGCAAGATCACAACAGATCAAGACATAAGCATGGACCATGGATATACTATAATATTATAGGGTTTAAATAAATACGACACCCAAACATATCACTAGTGATATGTACCATAATGTTTGACTCATTTATTCGAATAGTTTACGAGAAGTGATTCTTTGTAGACGAAATTAGAGAATTTGATAATGATGGATTTGTGTTAATGATGGATATGGCATCAATTATCCTAGATTATTTGGCGAATACCTATCTACCAAAGATATGTAGCAGATTTTATAAAAGAATGATAAGCATCTATTGTCTATGACAAAGGCAACAATAGGGGAAAATCATAAGCGGTTTATAGAAGAAATGAATGCGGCAGAAGTTCGTAAAACAATCAATGAAAAAACCGTTGCGATTTTGGTTTTTGGTGCTTGTGAAAACCATGGAGATCACATGCCATTTGGATCCGATTTTATTTTCCCTATAGAAGTTGCAAAAAGAGTTGCTGCTAAGGCAAATAATGTTATTGTTTTTCCCCCCATTCCATATGGAGTAAGTTTACACCATGACCAATTTCAGATGACTATGAGTATTAATCCTGAAACCCTCGTAGGTTTAATTTGTGATTTACTTTCAAGTCTTGTCCAGAATCATGTTAGTCGCGTTCTCATAATAAATGGTCACGATGGAAATATCGGCCCGATAGAAATTTCAGCTAGATTGATAAAAAATAAACATCCAGACATGACCATAGCATGTCTTGAAACCTGGTGGGATCTAGTTGGCCAGCTAAAAAAAGATCTCTTTGAGGTTTGGAGTGGACTTGGTCATGGCGGTGAAGCAGAAACTTCTGCACTTCTTGCAATCCGCCCAGATTTAGTAAATATAGAACTGGCACCAAGGGAGATTGTTCCCAGACTACCTGAAAATATCAGAATATTTTGGAAATTTGATGAATTGACTTCGACTGGAGCTACAGGCGCGCCTCAAAAAGCAAATATGAAAAAAGGCCACGAAATTCTGCAGACATTAGAAGACGTTTTGCTTTCATTTATTAAAGAAATGGACTCTTCAGATTGGAAATATGGACTATATTTAAAATAGTGATTTTGAATTCGTGCTAGATAGACATAGAGATAGAGATTATATTCATACAAGTCAAAATAATTTTTAATATTTGAATTTTGTAAGAATTACTTGAAGGTGTATAAGGAGAAATCACATTCTTCGCAACTATAGAAAAGAGTATCAAAGTTTGAGCATAGAGTCATAACATTATAGCACCTTGGACATTCGATTTCATATTCTATGCTATCTGTAATATGTTTCTCAGTCTCATTCTGATTTCCCATCTTGACAACATATTGCGATTCCAATTCCGCATCATTCTTTCGTTTATTTCTTATTGATAATGTATAGTTAGACACTTGTGAATGTTCAGAATCTTGATTAATAAAAGATGTATAACTTGATAGGGAGGGAGAGATGGGGATTTAACCCTATCTCCATTTACTCTGACATGAATAACTCGCTAATGTAATACCAAATACAAAATAAAATATAATTGAATTAAGAATGGAATTCATTTGACAGTGAAAGAAGACTCGATTAACCTTCACAAGATGTTGAAAGGAAAAATAGAGATCCGAAGTAGAGTTTCTTTAGACAATGCATTTGAAGAAAAAGGAACACTAGGGTTGATATACACTCCTGGGGTAGCTTATGTAGCCTTAGAAATAGGTCATCGTAAGAAATTAGCTTATGATTATACCTCAAAATGGAATAATGTAGCAATAATATGCGATGGAACAAGAGTTCTTGGACTGGGTAATATTGGTCCAGAAGCTGCTCTACCAGTAATGGAGGGAAAGTCTGTTTTATTCAAAGCCTTAGGAGACATAAACGCAATTCCATTATGCATTAACACTCAAGATAAAGAGGAAATTATCAAGTTTGTTAAAGTAATACAGCCAAATTTTGGGGCAATTAATATAGAAGATATAGAATCGCCGAAGGTCCTAGAAATTGTTGAAAGACTAAGTAAAGAAATATCATTACCCATTTTTCATGATGACCAACACGGTACTGCTATAATTGCTCTTGCTGGTCTCATAAATGCCCTCAAGTTGGTAAAGAAAGAACTGGATGAGGTACGTGTTGTAATCTCCGGATCGGGATCAGCAGGTTATGGAATATTCAAGATATTGGAAACAGCAGGATGTAAGGATATTATAGTTACCGACACTAAGGGAGCGATATATAGCGGAAGACCAGATATTACTGATAATAACCCATACAAGAAAGAGATATCCCTTAACACAAACATCAGAAAATTACGGGGGACATTGCAAGACGTAATTAGGGAATCAGACGTTTTTATTGGTGTTTCTGGAAAGGCCGATCTTTTGAGTAGAAATATGATAGAATCCATGAGTGAGAATGCTATTGTTTTCGCTCTAAGTAATCCGGATCCTGAAATAATTCCCAGTTCTGCACTAAAATATGGCGCAAAAATTGTTGCAACAGGAAGGCCGGACTTTCCTAATCAGATTAACAACGCCGTAGTATTTCCTTCTGTAATCAGAGCTCTTCTCGACCTTAGGGCAAATAATCTAAGCGAGTTTATGCTTGTATCTGTAGCATATGCTATTGCGAGTATAGTTGAAGATATTCATCTTCGATATGATTACATAATTCCGAAAGTTGATGATCCCAGAATAATTCCTATTGTTACCAAAACAATAAAAAAAGTACTTCGCAAACATATCAAAACTAACATAAACTAAAGGCAGTACAGGAAACTAGTTTCTTTATTATCATATCTTTGTAATATGTAATTTTGATCGCAGTTTTTTTTAATTATTATTTATTATTATTTATTAACATACATAACATTAAACTTAAACCGACTTGTCATCCAGATTCTTTATTATTTTGTTTGTATTGTTCCAACTATTCGATTCTGTGCTATTCCAATCTTCATAATGAATTACTTTAGAAAGTATCGTTCTTTTTAACCAACCAACTCTTTCTAAATCGGGTTTGTCTTCGAATTTATTGACATATCCGAGACATAGGTATGCTATTGGTTTAACATGATTGGGGATTCCTAGAATATATCGTAAATCATCAATTGCAAGTATGCTTACCCAACCTACCCCAATTCCCTCCGCCCTCGCGGCTAACCATAAATTCTGAATTGCACAACAAACACTATATTCGCCTGTTTCTGGTATGGACGTTCTACCTAAAACAAAAGGTCCAAATCTTTTAGGATCATATGTCACACAAATATTAATATCAGATTCCAGAATGCCTTCTAATTTTAGTTTAACATATTTATCTTGTCTATCTAAATCGTTATCAAGCAAAGAAATTGATTTTTCTCGTTCTTGAATAAAGGAATTCTTAACTTTTAGTTTGGTGTCTTTATTCTTAATTAGAATAAAATCCCAAGGTTGTGAGTAGCCAACGGATGGCGCATGATGTGCTGCATTTAGAATTTTTGCAAGGGTTTCATCCGGGATTTTTTTATCGACAAAATGAGATCTGATATCTCTTCGAGAAAAAACGGCCTTGTAAAGACCCTCTTTTTCACTGATTGTAAATGAGTCAAGTTCTGGGGACATTTTCTGTCTTCATCAAATCAGATTAATGATAATGCATCCATCGTAATCTCCAAGTTCTTGAGCAGATTAGAAATAAACATGAATCATGAGACACCAAATTTACCTTATTATCATAATTGCACATGGCGAATGATGCACAATCTTACTTGACACACTTCCTAGTATTAACTCCTTAAACTTCCCCATTCCTCGACTTCCCATGATTACAAGGTCAAAATTCTCTTTTTTACTATAGTCCAAAATAACTGGAGCCGGATTTCCCTGAAGAAGAACTGTTTTGATAGTTATACCTTTTTGATGAGCAATATCTGAACATTTTGATAATATTTCTTGATTTTCTTTTTTGTAGGCTTCTAGTAGTTCACTCAGCAGTTTTTCTGATTCGATATGGGTTATAGGTACTTGTTCCATTACATTAACTACAGAAATATTTGAACCTAATTTTTCTGAAAGGATTAATGCAGCCTCTAACGCCTTGTAAGAATTATCAGATCCATCAACTGGCACCAGTATCTTTGTAAACATTTGATATTATTAATTTAGGCGTGTTTAATATATATAATCTATCAAGATGTGATCTATTGCATATTTAAGTTTATGATACTATATCTTGGTAAATTTACTGATATCGATAAAAAAGAAATTAAAAAAAGTTGGACTGACTGCTTAAAGTAGCTCTAGATTTTAGTTGTCAATAAGCATAGTCTGAATCTTCAAAGCATCGAAGCACTTCATAATCTGCTAGATTATTTGAGAGGTCCTGTCTGTTTTCTATACACCCTTGTGTTTCAATATCTTCTTGTTTGAAAATTTTTGAATTTTTGAATTCCTTCCAATTCATACTGTCGTCATTATCCTTACCATTGTCAATATCTTTCACAAGTTCCTTCATAGTGTCATCATCAGCCCAGATATTCTTGGCAGCATATAATGGACTATTAGAAGCAACAAATGAGACTCCAAACATTAAGGTCAACAGCGATGCTACCAGAAACACAGTTTTCGTTGGTTGTTTCTTGTTCATTGGTTCTAGGGTCAGATTCATCATAAATAAACTAATACAATATATTCATTTCATATTATGATACAATTTAACATAAATATTCTAAAATTAGACATGTTATATATATATTCTTATTGCTTATTAGATATTTTTTTGAAATATTCACCAAGGCATATTAACGGTAGATATAGATTATTGCGTTTTTAGAACGAAGAATAACGGTAATCTATGAAATATCAATAAAATCCTAGATTTTCTAAGTAATTTAGTCAACAGAGTTATACACTAAGAAATATTCGATTAGATGTAAATCGGATAAATCAAGTATAACATCTTAGAATTCAGAGATCTGACATACTGTGATAGTCAATTAACGATGAGGCTTTTATCCTCAAATCCGTATTTTTATATATTTGTAAGCATCTGTCGAATTTTCAAAGGCATAGTGTACTTTTTGGAATTGTTCACGAAACTTGGACACAGCACTACCAACTTTATTGGGATCTGATTTGTCTATTACAATCTGTTTGATAAACGATGCTATCTCTTTCATTTCACTTTCCTTCATACCTAATCTGGTTACTTCGGGAACACCTATCCTTACTCCACTTGGGTGCATATAATGTTTACCAGATTTGATATCACCAGGTAGAAGCTGTCTGTTAAGAATAATGTTTGCTTTCTCTAATTCTTTTTCAATAGTTCCCCCATCCCCAAAATTGGAAACATCTACAGCCAGTTGGTGTGATTCTGTGTATCCACGTTTTTCTCCTAAAACTCTAAAACCAAAATTTGCAAGTGATTCAGCGAGTGTTTTTGCATTGCTTATGACTTGTTTTGCATATTCCTTTCCAAATTCTAGGGACTCTGCTAAGGCTATAGCTTTTCCTGCTACATGATGGAGATGATGGCTGCTTGTATTTCCTGGAAAAATAGCTTTCTTTATGCTATCTGCGTGCCGCTCTAATGAAACGATTATTCCTCCCTGTGGACCCCAGAGAGTCTTGTGGGAGCTCATTGTCATAGAATCTGTTCCCTCTCCAATTGGATCTTGAAATTGTCCTCCGGCTATCAATCCGGCTACATGAGCTCCATCATAATTGATGTAAATGCTATTGTCGTGCATAAAACTAGCCAATTCTTTAACTGGATGAGGAAAAAGGAATAGACTTCCTCCAAACATTGCAATAGCAGGTTTTTTGCCATTTGAAATCATTTCACTGACCTTTTTCTTGGTGGCGTCAACGTCAATAGTCATATCTTCTTTGGAGAAAGGATAGTGTTCTATGTTTAGTCCGTGCACAAGACCAGCTGTTCCCGAGTGTTCTTTCTTACCATGTGAAATATGTCCCCCAGTGGGAATAGATGCAGCTAGCATGTAGTCTCCAGGATTAGAAAAAGCGGAATATATTGCAAGATTTGCAACTACGCCAGAGGTGGCTCTACAGTCAGCAAATTCAGATTTGAAAACCTTTTTTGCTAATTCATTGCATATTATTTCCACTTCATCAATGTAAATACATCCAGCGTAGACCCGTTCACCCGGCCATCCTTCCGCATACCTATTCCCAAAGTCAGACACAATCGCTTCTCGTACAGCAGGACTTGGAATATTTTCACTTGCAATCAGTGGTATTGAGGATTTAAACCAAATATGATGCTTTTCAAGAAGATCAAATACTTTGTCATATGATTCTTTAGCGTTCATTGTAATGTGTGTATGGTGACCTTAAGGTCCTAATTTAAAATATTGCTTGTAATGTCGTCATCATGAATAATTTGATTATGGATGGAATTTCAAAGACAGCCTTATGATATTTTGGCTTTTTTTCATAACTTTTAATTTACTCTAGATTGGACTCATACTGATGGATAAAAATGAGCTAAAATGTGCCCTATGTGGTAACAAGTTGACTTTTAGGTACAAGTCAATGAGTGAGTGGAACATTTCAGGATATCTCTGTGGTGTATGTTATGACAAAAAGTTATCTGAATTCTATATATCTCCAGATCGTAAGGATATTGTAAAAAGATAATAATCTTTGGCCATTCCTAATCTGCGGGTAATAATGTAATTAGACTGCTAGAAACGTTCGATTACCAACAATAAAAAATATAGTAAAAATTTAACGGTACGATTTTTGTTTTCTGCGTCTTGCGCCAGATCCGCCAAATTTCTTTGATTCTGTTTGTCTGGGATCGCCTGATAACAAGTGTCTGTCAAATTCGGTAATCCTTTTACGAATTTCTGTTCGTATACTTCTTGCAAAGGGGTGGTCTTTTGGATCTCTACCACCCTTTCCGGTACCTGTTAATGCTCGACAGATTGCAACTGTACTTGCAAACGCCTGTCCCATAAAACCGCCTCCGTGCACCTTGACACTAATATCTACCTTGTCTCTATATTCACCTATCAATTTAAGCGGAACAAGAACCAATTCTCTTGCCACTTCGGAATTTAGCAACTCAGCCGGTATGTTGTTTATTCTAACTTTTCCACTCCCTTTTGAAATTGTGGCCACAGCTCTGCTTGATTTTCTTTGTCCTGGATAAAGATCTATCTTATTCATAACTATCCAACCCCTTCCAACCTATCTGTTTTGCCAATTCGCCAAGTGTTATAAAATATGATGATGGTTTTCTAATTTTAGAATCCTCAAATGTCTCAAGCTTTGCATTCTTTAGATCTGGTGGGATTGCCACATAGATTCTCAATCTCTTTAAAGCGGTCAATCCACTAGATTTTCTTTTTGGTAACATACCTCTGACCATCCTTGTAAGTATTCTATCAGGCATTCTTGGATGAAATGGACCGTGTATAGGATTTGTAGCAGACGAAATTGTTAGATATTCTTTATATTCTTCTATAGTTTTGTATCTATTCCCGGAAATCATACTTTTTTCAGCGTTTACAACTCTGACATGATGACCTTGGAGCAAAAGTTTTGAAATATGGGAACACATTCTTCCCGCAATACAATCCTTCGCGTCAATAGTCAAAATCTGATTAGGCTTTTGTTTTTGTTCAGCAAGTTGCTTAGCCAATTAATCTAACCCCCTTACCATCTGGGTATTTCTTTATCAAATTATCCAGAGCAAGAATTTTTCCACCTGCGTCAAGTATTTTTTTTGTAGCTGCTTCTGATATCGCAAAACACCATATTGTTAGCTTGTGACTAATTTCACCAGAAGCTAATATTTTGCTTGGCACTATTACAACTTCTTTATCCTTAGTAACATGGGCCAGTTGACCTATGTTAACTTGTCTTCTACTAGATCTCGACCTGGAAAGCTCTTTAATTACAGTTTTCCATATGGGCACTTTATTTTGCTTTGATGCATTCCTCAGGGTCCAAATCGTATTGTTTAAAGTATCAGGAAACATGAAATATACTCGCTATCCTCTAAACCCCAAATAAATCTATATCTAAATATTCTTTGGTACCGATAAAGATTGAACAACATTATCAAATTCCTTTATTTTTGAGCCTAGTATCTTTGCTGCTTCTAATACAATCTCTTCTGGTGTTAATGCACCATTTGTTTCTATTAACAGTATGCAATCATCCTCCGTCTTGCTATCTTTCACCACAGCTACGGAAGTTGCCTGCCATTTTGCATGACTTTTCCCGGTTCCCAGTCGTGCATATGCCTCAAACTTTAGTTTTTGACCTGGTGCCAGAGCAACTATTGGTATTTCATTATTGACAGGTTTCACCACATCATCTTCAGATATTAAATCTGCAGAAGTAATAACTTTAGTTTTGTCTTGAGATTCAGCATCTAGAACTAACAATACTCTGCACTTTGAACAGCCAAGAGAGCTCTTACAATCACAGAGGTGTGGCATTACAAATCTCTCTAGATCTGTTCGCAATGGAATCAGTCCTAGTCTATGGGCAATAGCTTCATCATGCATGACTGATGAGTTTTCTAGTATTACTACATCATCAATTGCAAAAGTAGGAACTTGACTGATAGACAATCTTCTTAATGCATTGACATACTGTCTTGGAATATCTTTAAATTCAATTTCAATATGATTATTATCCTTTTCGAGAATCTTAATTGAGTTCAATCGTCGACGAAATTGTATTAACGTACACTTAAAAATCTACCGAAATAGTTGCGACAATGAAATTCATCCATGTCAAAAGATTAATCCGTTGCAATACAATCAATATCCAAATTGAATGATGCGACTAAATTCGAATACTTTGGATTATCGCCATTTGAGATAGAAGTAATCTATAATACCTTGTCCAAGTTTTCCGCCGTAGATGAAAAAATTTTGGTAGAGGAATCTGAGTATGTAACTCTGCTAAGAATCGAATTCCCGGTGCCTTACGATGATGAATTCTTTAGACTATTTGGTTTTGATAATTGGCAGAAATTTAAGGCCTTATTTAACGAAATGAAACGCAGAAGAGGTAGGAAAGGATTAAAAATAATACTATCTTTTTCGGGAATATCGGCTGACATAAATTCAAGGATAGTTTTTTTGTTAACCAATGACATCGGTCCCCAGTTTGAGTATGCCACTGAAAAAATTGAACATATGACAGATTCCATACACATACAAGTAAAAAATCTTGAGACAAGTAGACAATTTACAACATATACTTTCGACGCAGTTGCAATGAGGTGGGTGATATCAGGTAAGGTACAATGATAAGAAATCTTGAATCGAGGTGTATACTATGTATGAGGAAGGCTGTCGAGCGACAATATTGTGAATATCATTATGAAGCATTACAGTCTCTACAGGGTCATTATGAAGCTTGGAAAAAGTCCTATGGTGAAATTTCCTGGATTGAATATCTAAACAGATTACAAAAAATAAGTCATACCGGAAAATGGGTCAAGCAGGTAATTGAAATAGAAATAAGAAATGAACGAAAAAAGAGATAGTGGCTGTATCTTCTATACCTGTTATTGCCTACATTTCTCCCATTCCTGGAGGCATACCAGGAGGACCGCCAGCTCCAGACTTACTTGAAGCTATTACGTCATCTATTCTAAGAATCATGGATGCAACTTCTGTTGCTGATTTGATAATTTGTTCCTTGACACTGAGTGGTTCTACAATATCTAGTTTTGACATATCTACAATCTTTCCACTTCTTGCATCAATTCCACTCCACTTCGATCCCTTAGCTTGTTTAGAACGTAATTCCGTTAGTGTATCTATTGGATCCATACCAGCATTCTCTGCTAAAGCGAGTGGAATAACCTCGAGCGACTCTGCAAATTTATCTGCTGCTAATTGTTCCCTTCCAGATAATGTCGAAGACCAGTCCCTTAATTTTCCTGCAACAAAAGATTCGGGGGATCCACCACCTGCAACTATGAATGGTTTTTCCATAACATCTTTGGTAACCATAAGGGCATCATGAATTGAGCGATCTGCTTCATCAACGACCCTCTGTGAACCTCCTCTGATGAGAATGGTAACTGCTTTTGGGTGTTTACAACCTTCAATGAAAACCCATTTATCAGTTTCAACCTTTCTTTCCTCTACGAGATCTGCCGAACCAAGATCCTTGGAACTCAAGTCCTCAAGGTTATTAACAATTCGTGCACCTGTAGCTCTGGCCAATTTAGTCATGTCACTTTCCTTAACTCTGCGAACAGCCAAAATATTGGATTTTGCCAGATAGTGTTGAGCGACATCATCAATGCCTTTTTGGCAGATAGCTACATTTGCACCGGACGAAATTATCTTATCTACCATACTCTTTAGCATCTTATTTTCTTCTTCAAGAAACATCTTCATCTGATCTGGTGAACTAATGTTAATCTTGGCATCAAATTCAGTTTTCTCGATTTCTAAGGCTGAATTGACAAGTGCAATTTTAGCCTTTTCAATTCTCTTTGGCATTCCTCCATGAACAACTTCCTTATCAAGCACGATTCCTTTAATCAGTTTTGTATCTCGTAAAGATCCGCCTGCTTTCTTTTCTACTTTGACATCATCAATATCTACAAGGTATCCAGAATCGTTCGATTCAGAAACCTGTAATGCAGCATTAACAACGATTTCGGATAGTTCATTAGATTCCTTGGAAACCAGTTTAGTTTGCATAGATGTTTTTGCTACTTTGATTAGCTCGGACTTGTTGCCTGCATCAATTTTTTGGGCAATTTGATTAAATATCTCAATGCTCTTTATTGCACTCTTTCTATATCCATCGACTATAATAGTTGGATGAACATCCTTTGTGATTAATTCCTCGGCCTTTTCAATCAATGCGCCAGCTAAAACTACTACTGATGAAGTTCCATCACCTACTTCATTATCGGTGGCTTTACTTATTTCTACCATCATTTTCGCTGCTGGATGCTGAACATCAATTTCCTTTAGTATTGTTGCACCATCATTTGTAATTGTTACATCCCCTAATCCATCTACTAACATCTTGTCCATGCCTCTTGGACCCAAAGAGCTCTTTACTACTTCAGAAATCAATTTTGCAGCGGCGATGTTATTTTTTTGTGCGTCGCGTCCTTTTGTTTGACTTGCGCCTTCTTTCAATATTAAAACAGGCATACCACCTGCTGAACCTTGTTGAACTGACATTTATTGTATCATATCTCCTAAAACTTGATCTAAAATTCAGTTTTGGGATATTTTAAACTTGCTACAAATAAAGGTAATAATGAATTTAGACCAGTATTTGGTCAAATTTTCCGTCGTTCAGATCAGAGTATATTTCTTTTGCTGGTTTATTTTCTACTTTAATGCCACTGCTCACACAAGAACCTATAATTTCCTTCGCGCTTGATTTTATTGTGGTTGCATATGAAACATCAATTTTCATTTTAGCTATTTTTACAATTCCTTCCATGGTAATATTTCCAACATAGTCTTTTCCTGCTGTACCTGATCCTTTAGATATATTAGCTTCCTTTGCTACTAGTGCTGTAGTTGGTGGGACACCGACCTCAACGTTAAATTTTTTTGTATCTGGATCGACCTCAACTTTTACAGGAACTTTCATTCCGTGAAATTCTTTAGTTTTTTCATTTATCGTATTTACTACTTGCAATACGTTAATACCCAGCGGGCCTAAGGCTGGTCCAAGTGGAGGACCAGCACTAGCCTCGCCACCACTTACAAGAGCAGAAATTGTCTTTTTTTGTTCCATGTCAGACTAGTTTTAGAGTTATGTTCTTTAATTTAATAGTATGCACCAGTCTATGAGGCTTTTTTAAGATAATTTGCGTCTACCGTCACGGGTATTTGATATGGCGAATCCAGTAGAAGCACAGTTGCCTCTTGCTTCTCATAGTCAACTCTGGTTATCTTTGCCTTCATCGATTTAAACGGGCCAGCAATGACTTCAACGGTATCATCAATATTCAATTCGGATACTACCGGTCTCTTCACCAAATAATTTTCAATGTCTTTGTAAGGTAACTCTCCACGGATCTGTCCTTTTACATGTCTTACCCCAATCAGAGCGTCGTAGGCAATATTGGAGTTTGGAGCTTCGATTATTATATATCCCTTAAAGCTATCAAGTAATAATATGGAACGCACAGGAATTTTCTTTGAATTTATTCTATTTTGTGCTAGATTTACCACAATATGCTCTTGACCGCCTGTCGTCCTAATTGCAAAAAATTTTGAATCTGATTCTTGACTATCAGGCTGTATTTGAGAAATTTCAGTGCTTGTCTCAATGCCCTCTGATTTTTCCATGTTTGTGTCTAATTCAGAAGCGTCAGCTTGCACTGCATCTCCTTTATCCATATTCCCGGAAATATCGGAGGTAGTTTCACTCTTGATTTCTGACTTTTCTGCAAAGACCGTGTCTAGATCATCAAAATTGTCTTCATTCCGTTTAGTACTACCTTCCAATTAGCTTCAGCATACGATAACTTGTTACAATTTATAAGTTTAATTAAAAATCAAAACATTTCTTTTTTCCAAACGCAGCACAAATCTGAATCGTATTATCGAGTATAATTTAGCTCATGTCAAGTGTCTTTATGATTGCGTTTTTTCCTTCTGGCTGCGATTGAAGAGGCAAAATATATGATAAATCCACAGATGACCATTAAAAATCCATAAAGTGATAAAGAACCTTTGCTCAGATAAGTACCAATTCCTACGAGTATAGCTCCCATAACTAGTAGAAGCATCCCAATCCTGGCATATTTTGGAATTTTTGACATTTACTCTTTGCCAAATTCTAATTTCAATTACCAATATAACTTATCACCCAACCCAGGAAATAATTGAAATAAAATAGGCGGGCAAAAAACAGCACGTTTTTATTTAACAAGATGTTATTTGTCGTTACCAAATGAAGATAGCAGTCGTTGGCATGGGAGTTGCAGGAGCTTATCTTATGAATGGACTCGGTAATGATCACGATAATTACGTTAAGGGATTTGAAAGAATGCCTGTTGAAGAGCATGATGCAGTTTGTGCCTGGGCGACTTGTGAAAACGTTATGGAAGATTTGGTTAAGCAATGCGGTCTTAATTTTGATGACTACATTTTGCATGAGGGAAAAAAAATGATGGTTGATATTGGTCAAAGTAGTAAGGCCGACAACAGCATTAATGTTGGATTGAAAGGGATGGTTACTTATGACAAAATAAAATTAATCAAGGATATGACAAGAGGTACAAACATCCAGTTTGGAGTCGTTCCAAAGAAAGAGATTCTTGAATCTGAGTTTGATATAATAGTTGATTCTACGGGTTTTCACCGTAACTATTTGCCACGTCCATATAACGAAATGTGGATACCATGTATACAGTACAAGGTGAAATATCAAGACAACACTCCTTTTGATGATTTCTATTTGAAGGCTTTTCCTTCAATGAAGGGTTATTTTTGGTATTTCCCACTAGAAAATGGCTATGCGCATATTGGCGCTGGCGATTATGAACGAAAAAATAACAACGCATTTGTCGACCAATTTTTAAAAAAACATAAATGCGAAATAATAAAGAAAGTCGGTCGTCCTGTTAGAATAAGTCCCCCGAAAGATTCCGAACCTTTTACCGATGGTCGGAAAACGATTGGAGTTGGTGAATCAATAGGGACCGTGTATCCTTTGCTTGGTGAAGGAATTATTCCATCAACATGGTGTGCCCAATTATTCATCAAACATATCACCGATTTTAACGCATACAGAACAGAAGTATTAAAGAAGTTCCAAATTTATGCTCTCGTATTCAAGTTTATTCAAATGAAAATTAATGGTAAATTTAATCTCTTTAAAAATGCCGTTGAGTTACTCAAGATATACAATCACATGAAACATGAGGAAAAGCGGTATGGAATGGAGGTAAAATTCAAAGACTTGGTTAATCTTTCAAAGATATAGGTTTCATTTTATATTAAATATTAAATGCAATCTAATTCTAGATTTTATTATTACGCACGTATTTCACTTCACTGAACTTTCAAAATAATTGGATCTTGGTTTTCATGTTTTACTTTTTCAGTAATATTTTTTCCAAGTACTTTGTCTTGAGAATGCCCAATAATAGAATTAACACAACTACGAGTCCGATGGCCGATGATGCTTTAATTATAGAGGTAATCAATCTATCTGAAGAATTGTGGAATATGTCAATATGTAATGGTCCTATTATGAATATCAAAAAATATGATACTATCATGATCATTATCCACATGATAAAAATAAGCATAAAAAGATCAAATAATCTCATATAGAAATTATCCCCTTCATGAAGAAATATTGTATAACAATTGAAATAAATGCCAATACGGATGAAAACGTTGCTAATATAAGGATTTTAGTTATTATTTCCTTTTCAGACAACGGACCTCTAGCTAGAATAAGTCTCACTAGTGTCGCTGGTGCGCTGCGTTCTTTAGATGCCACTAATTTAAAGTCCTCGGATATTGAGACAGGCCTGGTTTTGACCTGCCTGTGTTCTACTATTTTTTTCACACTAGATAGAAACAAGAAAGAATTCATTACTGCTGGCAAAAGAGCAATTACCCCAATAATTTCCGAATTTCCCACGATTGATAAACCAGCATACATTGATCCTAATAACAAAGTTCCTGAGTCTCCAAGAAAAATCCTACTTGGATATTTATGATATTGGTATATTGCGATAGTGCCAAATAATAATGGCAAACCCATGAGAAACACAGTAATATTACCAAATAAAATAACACTCACTAATAATGGCATCATTGTGATAATAATAAATCCACTAGCCACACCATTAAACACGTCAATTGAATTTATTGTATTACCAACTATCGGCATTATGGCTAAAATAAGTGGAATATACAATATAGGTATGAAAGCACTATCAAATATCAATCCAAGAGAACTACCATGACTTCCTAAAACTATTATTGGAACAGCAGCAAATATTAAGGCCACAGGTTTAAACCAACCTGGCATGGTCTTCCTGTCATCAATATATCCTATAATAAATGCGATAATTGTTGATAATATAAGAGAAATTATTTTTATGTCCTGTATTAAAAAATATAATATTATTTCAGAAATTACAATTCCTATGAGCAAGACCGGCCCAGCAGGCCTGGGAACATTTGGCTTTCCAGGCTTATGGTAATCCACTACTACTTGGCCTTTCTTATTTAGATATTTAATAAAAGCAGGTGTGATAAAAAATACGACTAGAAAGGAAACAGCAGACACAATAATTCCATAAATAGCAATGTCTAGAAGTAAACAAATCACCTATTGTAATTATAAAAGATATCCTTTGATACTCATTTTTAATTCTTGATCTGGCTCTTTAGTTTTCTTGCGAGTTTAACCCCTATTTTTGGTATGGACCCTAATTTTGATTCTGAGATTTTTTCAATCATAACTACATCTGTGATTCCTGCCCTATATAGAGACCTTGCCCTGATTCTTCCAATTCCCTCAAGTTGTATAAGTGGAATCAATTCTGATTTTACACCATGTCTAATCCTTAGCCGTAGTTTATTTATTTCCGGCAAAAGATCTTTTCTTTCGATTAATTTTGCGATTTCATAAAGGCAATATAACAACCAGTATGTTGTTTCAACCATCCTGTGAAGATCACCGGGCTCAACTCCAATTTTTTCATTTAAGTTCGCTTCGCTTGATTCATCAATCCATTCTAATAATATAACTAAATTCTTTAGAGTATAGTCAATATTTGATAGTCCGTATGAACCTAGCTTATGTTTCTGGAATAGCCTTTGAAAGTATTCCGTTTCATTTTGCCTCAATGTTAGCTTTGGATAAAAATCATAACAATCACAAATCCAATACAAGAAATTTATTACATTATTTTCATGTTTGTTGGAATTGATATCATGGATATTATGTTTGTTACCACTATATGTATCTAAATTGTTTTTGAATTGAATTCCTGTTTTTGGATCAATATATAGCAGGGAAATGCGTTTACCAAATTTAGTAGCGATAAGTAAATCATTTCGCATGATTATTAACTTTTCATCACTTAGATAAGTCAAGAGCGATTCAATTTCAAAGCTAATGATTTGATTTCCTTGATATTTAGACAGAAATGTTTGTTCAAAAAAGTAGAGTAATTCAGATTTCAACATTTTAGGTTTTGAAGCTATAACTCCCAATACATGAACCCTCAGGGCCCTTTCATCCATTAATTGAGAGGCTATTGGTTCCGGTACTCCCAATACAAAATGATTATACAGGTCTTCTGGATTGGTTCTTGAATCTGCGATAATGATTGCTTCTCCATATTTGTCATAAGCAGGCCTTCCTGCACGTCCGCATATTTGCTTGTATTGTAGAACACTCATTGGAACATTACCCCCATATTGATAATCATATCTAAAAATGCTCGTAATAATTACCCGTCTGGCAGGTAGGTTGACTCCTGCAGCAAGTGTCGGTGTAGCAAAAAGAATTTTTACAATGCCATTTCTGAACGCTTTTTCAACAATCTGCCTGCTCTTTGCTCCTAAACCTGCATGATGAAAGCCAACGCCTTTTGCAACTGTACTTGAAAGTGTTCTATTAAGCTCTGTATCATCTCCTTCCTTTAAAATTTCCACTCCTGTCTTTTGAGCTAACTTTATAGAATTTTTGTCGAGAATCTTTGCCACTATTTCCGATGTCTTTTTTGCAAGTGACACGGTACGTTTACGTGTCTCTGCAAAAACTAGTGATTGGCCTCCATCATTAGTTATCGAATCCATTGCGAGACTGGTTATGCCGCTAGTTGAATTATCAGAAATTCCAATATTATCAATATCATAATTCGTACCATCGTTCATGGTAACTTTACCATAATTATACACTCCTTCTATCAATTCAGTGGGACGCCAATTACTTTGAATTGGCTCACATGTCAACCACTCGGCCACTTCATCTGAATTTGATATTGTTGCACTTATCCCAATTATCTGGGGTTTTTGTGGCATCAATTTGATCTTTGTCAGTATGATTTCCAGTGTTGGACCTCGTTCTCGTTCAGTAAGAAGATGGATTTCATCAATAATGAATAGACCAACATCATAAATCCAATTTGGGTCGTGTCTCAATATTGAATCCATTTTTTCATTTGTTAAAATAATAACATCTTTGTCTACTAATTCGCTTCCAGAAGAGTCATAATCGCCTGTGGAAATACCGATATTGACTCTCCTATTTCTAAAACAGCTCAAATCTGTTATAACCTTAAACTCATTAAATTTCTCTGTGGCTAATGCTTTTAACGGAGTAAGGTATACTACCTTTTTTCCCTTATTAAGAATATTTATCATACCCATTAATCCGATTAATGTCTTCCCACTTGATGTAGGAGTCGTAACAAGTACGTTGTTACCATTCATTACACCCTTTGATAATGCAAGCTCTTGAGGCGGGTATAATGAATCATATTTTAATGATTTTAAAAGTTCATCCAAGTATTCTTTCATCTGATATGATTGATTTTACTCATACCAATTAATATATTAATAATATTGAGGTTCTGTTAAAGTGAATTAGGATTTAATAATTTTAAGATGCATTTTGTGAATTAAATTTTTTGTCTTTTTAGTATCTACAATCTTTGGAGGCAAAGAACAAACCCATCATAATAGTCAGACATCTTGTATAACTCTGGGACTTAGTCGCCTTGTTAGTAAAGTAGAATCATTTGAATGTCTCTGGTTAGCAATCACGGGTTGCTGGTAAAAATAAATGGTATTGTTTGTACTATGCTTTTGCGTAAAACCCGGCTCTTCTTTCATAAATTTGTCCATTTTGCATTGCCTTTCTTATGAATTCTTTAGCTTCATCTTCTGTGAACTTTCCACTTTTCACAAGTTCATAAATGAAATTCTTTTCTTCAACATCATTCTTGTCTTCTCCGGATAATCCGTTAAAGACATCTGTGAATGTTTTAAGTTTTGAAGTTTCACTAAGGGGTTTTCCATGAAGAACTCCAAGATCCACCTTACCAGTATTAACATCTATGCCGACAGTTTCTAGCATTTGTGAAACAAGGTATATCGCTCTGTCAGCATCTTCACTATCCACAGAGTCTTTCAATAACAATCTAGCTCTAGCAGTAGCAAGACGCACGAGACCTTCAAGCTGCCGAGGTGTTGCCGTAATCATTCCCTCAGAGTCAACATTTCTCATCTGCAAGTAATATTCTCTTAGAATATCGATTGCCTCTGTTGTCAGTTTTGGCTCAATTTGTTTGGCATATGCTAAATATTTACGAAATAGATCTATTTCAATTGCCGACTGAGCTGCATGTTCTATATCTCTGTGGATTTCAAGTATGTGACTTGCAATTCGATTATCTTTTTCAGAGTCAGCATTATCTCTGATAACGTGAATGATATCAAATCTCGTTAGTAATGGTATAGGAAGTGGTTCTACGTTTTCGGTAATATTTCTAAACGGATCATATTTACCATATTTAGGATTAGCTGCAGATAAGATTGATGTTCTTGCATTAAGTGTAGCAACTATTCCTCCTTTTGCCACAGAACATGTTTGCTGCTCCATAACTTCGTGTAGTGCGGACCTATCTTCAGATTTAATCTTGTCAAACTCATCGATACAAACTAGGCCTTGATCCCCCAAAACTACAGCGCCCGCCTCTAACATCATAATTCCAGATTTATCACGAATAACCGCTGCTGTCAAACCTGCAGCAGTAGTACCTCTACCGGATGTATACAGGCCCCTTGGTGCTATTTTTGCAGCAAATTTTAGCATTTCAGATTTGGCAGTTCCTGGGTCTCCAACGAGGAAAATATTGATGTCTCCTCTACGATTTGAACCGTCTGCTAATTTTTTTGTTACCGATCCTACGATTAGTAAAAGGATAGATTCTTTTATTACTTCATGTCCGTAAATATGAGGAGCAAATGATGCAATCAGTTTGTCATAAGCATCTGGCATACCAGCAATAGATAATATCTGTTTTTCATCCTCGCTGCTTATGGCTATTCTATCAACTGTTCTTCCATCTTTATTTCCGGCGAGCCCACCAAGATATTCTATATTGTTACCTTCCATGCGCAGTCTGAACAAACTTGTCCTTATCTGTAATGTTTGTTCTTGTTCGATCCTGACTATTCCAGTCAGTAAGACTCTATCACCAGGTCTGCAACGATCTACAAGATCATCCATAACGGTGACTTCTACATAGTGCGGAAGCTGACCTGCTGGTAAATCTTCTGGGAGTTCTTGAAGTCTTACAAGCTGAAAATCTGTAAAATAACTATTTTCTGGATCCATTTCAAGTTCTTTTTCAGAGCACTGTGTGCATCTCATAGGTTTCTTTAGTGTTAGACCCTTAAGCTGAGCCTCATTCAATGTGTTACAATTAAGACATGCGTACGCTATTTTTTTAGCAAGTGGTTTGATTTCAGAAGTTCTGACCACCATACCGGGTACACTTATCAACTTGTTGATTACTTCAGCATTTATCTCTCTAAGTCCCTTTTGAACTGAATAATTTCCAATTCTTACTTTAATTTTGTCTTTAATTTCTTGAGCATAATCATAATGAATTTCTTTTAATATTGAATATACAGCTTTGTTAAACGCGTCGAACATTTCATCAGGGGTATCGGTAATCAATTTTGTAAGGTCTGGTTTATTTGTATCTAAATCGATATAATCAACTACGACATGAGTGGAATTTGAAGCCATCATGTCGTTTATTCTATTAAAATACTTGTAATTTCCATCCCTGTCTTTAAAGGCACGTAGAAATGATTCTAATTCATCGGAAATTGCAGACGTAGTCTGTTGTTTTAGTTCAGTCATTGCCTGTTTAACACCCATTCCTTAAAAGCCATTGACGAGCTGTGAACGAAATTATAAAGCTGCCTTTCTTCTGCTGATAATTTTGTTTCCATTTCTGCAGAAAGTGATGATGCAGCAGCTAGCTTCACAATCTTTTCCAATCTAGACATTACAAATGAATTAAGTGATACCGAAAGTGTTTCTTTTTCTTTTTCATTAAGACTTTCGAGATAATCGTTGACCCTAATGTAAAAGTCTACATCTACACCAGATATGTCATGAGGTTTTGATATTCGTTCTCTATTTAACGCCTTAGAGACATAACTTGATGTTTCATTGTCTTGAACATCAATTAATTTTTTTCTGGATAAATTTTTGGCAAGCCATCTTGGCAATGACAAGATATCACCTTCTTTTGCATCGATGTTGATATCGTTAATAGATACTTTTACGTCAGACCTGAAAGTAACCCTAATCTCTTCAAGAAGATACTGTAACAAGTATGTGTTTTTTAAGCTTTGAAATGCGCCCTGAGCAAAAGAACTGTTTGATGACATATTGGGAATATAGTTTTAGAACAAGATATTATTAAGTTGGATCTTTACAGGACTGAATATATAACTGATAATCAGAACATCTTTTATGCCGCAGGTAGAGGCAAAAAATTTGTCTGATTTAATGTGGGTAGAAAAATACAG
>Ga0209966_1000221_pt1 | contig 22469 bp, 30 predicted proteins | sample RhisoiCoNPM_FD_187575 | JGI IMG/M metagenome (GOLD analysis project Ga0209966, IMG submission 187575) | Arabidopsis thaliana rhizosphere microbial communities from the Joint Genome Institute, USA, that affect carbon cycling - Rhizosphere... | ecosystem: Host-associated > Plants > Roots >... | reverse complement strand
GCCTCGTACTCCTCGACCAGGGCCTGCGGCGAGCGCACCCCGTCCGAGAAGGTCGTGTGCGCGTGCAGGTTGCCGCGCAGCAGGGGCATCAGCCGAGCTCCGCACGGGTGTGGGCGGCGATCTGCTCCAGCCTTGCCAGCCAGAGCTTGGGGGTGTGCCGCGCGTGCTCGACCAGCTCGCGCAGGCAGGCGAAGCGCGAGGGGCGGCCGATGATCTGCGGATGGAAGGTGAAGTTGGTGACGCCGCCCGTCTCGGTGATGCCGTCCAGCTCGGTCAGCCACCCCTGCAGCACCGGCCCCGGCGGCTGGATGGAGCGCTGGCCCGTGAACATGAAGAACGGCGCGTCGTCGAGCACCCAGGCGACCGGGATCTCCACGAGCTGTCGGCCCTCGATCGTCGGGTGCAGGTAGGGCCGGAGACGATCCATCATGTTCGACGAGTAGGCGAAGCCGTGCTTGACCAGCAGGGCCACGGTGGCCGCGGACAGCTGCCAGGCCGGCGCGCGATAGCCGACGGGCCGCGTCTTGCCCAGGCGGGTGAGCACCTCGACGCTGCGGACGAGGATGGCCTCCTCGCGGTCGGGCGGCAGATCGCTCACCCGCTCGTGCTCGTCGCCGTGGCAGCCGATCTCGTGGCCCCCGTCGGCGATGGCGCGCACCGCGTCCGGATAGTGCTCGGCCACCCAGGCCGGGATGAAGAACGACGCGCGGATCTCGTGCGTGCGCAGCAGCGCGAGGATGCGGGGCAACGCCTCCACCGGGCCGAAGCGGCCCTGCGACAGGGCCACCGGCTCGCTGACTCCGCGCGCCATCCACAGCGTCTCGGCGTCGAGATCGAAGGTGAACGCGCAGGCGGTGCGCGCGTCGTTGGGCCAGCGGGGCGGCGCGGGCGGCTCGAGGGCCATGGCGCGCGCATTGTAGCCGATGACGCGGGAGCGGACCAGCGCGCCGAGTGAAAAATCCGCGTACGGTATAGTGGAACTCCATGGGTGGCTCGACGGAGATCATCCGGCGTCTCGAGGACAGCGTCGGCCGGACCCTGGTCGGCAAGGCGGAGGTCGTCCGGCTGGCTGTCATCGGCCTGGTCGCCCGCGGCCACCTGCTCATCGAGGACGTGCCCGGCGTGGGCAAGACCACGCTGGCCGCCGCGCTGGCCCGGTCCATCGGCGCCTCGTTCCAGCGCATCCAGTTCACCTCCGACATGCTGCCCTCCGACGTGCTGGGCGTCACGGTGTGGGAGCCCAAGAGCGCGGAGTTCGTCTTCAAGCCGGGGCCGCTCTTCACGAACATCGTGCTCGCCGACGAGATCAACCGCACGACGCCCAAGACGCAGTCGGCCCTGCTCGAGGCCATGAACGAGGCGCAGGTCTCGCTCGACCACTCGACGTATCCGCTGCCGCGCCCCTTCATGGTGCTGGCCACCCAGAACCCGCGCGAGTACGAGGGCACGTATCCGCTGCCGGAGTCGCAGCTGGACCGGTTCCTGCTGCGCATCCGCATCGGCTACCCGGGCCCCGCCGACGAGAAGGCGGTGCTGCGCGGCGACGCCACGCCGCCGCCCGCCGGGCTCGCCCCGGTGGTGCTGGCCGAGGAGGTGCTGGGCCTGCAGGAGGCCGCCGAGCGGGTGCGGGCCGAGGAGTCGGTGCTCGACTACCTGGTGGCGCTGGTCACCGCCACGCGCCGCTCGCCGCTCCTCGCCCTGGGCGTGAGCCCGCGCGGCTCGCTCGCGCTGCTGCGCGCGGCGCGGGCCCGGGCGCTCGCCGACGGCCGCGACTACCTGCTGCCCGACGACATCAAGGACCTCGCGGTGGCCGCGCTCGCCCACCGGGTGATCGTGAAGGCTTCGGTGGCCGGCTCGGCCGCCGTCGGCATGGACGCCGAGGCGGCGGTCACGGCCATTCTCCAGGACGTGCCCGTCCCGCGGTAAAGCCGGCGGTGAAGCTGATCTGGTCGGCGCTCCTGGCCGCGATCCGGCCGCTGTTCCGCCCGCGCCGGACCATAAAGCCGACCCGCGACGGCTGGTGGTGCCTCCTGGTCGCGGTGGCGCTGGGCGTGGCCGCCATCAACACCGGCAACAACCTCCTCTACCTGCTGGTCTCGGCCCTGCTCGCCCTCGTGGTGGTCTCGGGCATCCTCTCCGAGCAGGCGATGCGCGGCCTCGCGCTGACCGGCGTCGTGCCCGCCGAGATCTATGCCGGGCAGCCCGCCGTCTTCGGCGCCCGCATCGTCAACCGCAAGCGCGCGCTGACCTCGTACTCGATCACGGTGGCGCTACTCGCGCCGGTGGCGCAGACCATCGAGTCGGGCCGGCGCTTCGTGTACTTCCGCCGCATCGAGGCGGGAGTCGAGCGGGTCGCGACGTGGGAGGAGACACTGCCGCGGCGCGGACACCATCGGCTCGCCGGCGTGCGCATCACCACCGGCTTCCCCTTCGGCCTCTTCGTGAAGGCGAGCCGCCCCGCGCTCGTCGACGAGGTGCTGGTCTTCCCGGCGGTGCGACCGATGTCGGCCCAGACCCTACGTGACCTGGGCGAGCAGGGCGACGCGACGGCGCGCCGTCGGGGCCGCGGCGACGATCTCTACGACCTGCGCAACTACCGCTCGGGCGACGATCCCCGCTTCATCCACTGGCGCAGCAGCGCCAAGGCCGAGACCATGATGGTGCGCGAGCCGGAAGCCGACACGAGCCACGACGCGCGCCTGGTGCTGGTGGGGCGGGGGCGCGCGGGGAGCGACGCGCTCGAGGCCGGTCTGTCCGAGGCCGCGTCCGCCGCGGTGGCCCTCGTCCGCGCCGGTGCCAGCGTGGCGCTGGCGGGGCCGGGCGTGCACGTGCCGCTCGGCCACGGCCGTCCGCACCTGCGCCGCGTGCTCGCCGCGCTCGCTCTCTACGACCCGGCCGGATCGCCGGCCGCAGGCGACGCGCCCGTCGCCGACACGGCCGCCGCGCTCGACGCCGGTCGCCACCGCCGCCGACTCCGCGAGATCCGGATCCCGCTCGCCTGACATGCCCGCGCTGCTCGCCCTCCGCCTGTTGACATACCTCATGGTGGGCACCGGCGTGGCCGCGCTCTACGGCGCCGGGCTCATCGGTCCGGTGGGGGCGGCGCTGGTGGTGGTCGCGATCCTGGTGGGCTGGGGGCACGAGCAGGCGCGCGAGCGCGGGGCGGTGCGGCCGCTGCTCGGCTGGAGCCTGGTGGCCACCGCGGCGGTGGCGGTCACGGTGGACCTGTTCTATCTCGCCTACTCGCTCCTCGACGGCATGGTCCACCTCCTGCTGTTCCTGATCCTGCTGCGCCTGTTCGTGCGCCGCGGCCTGAAGGACCTCCGCGACGCGGGGCTGCTCTCGTTCTTCATGCTGGTGGCCGCCGCGGCGATCAGCTTCAACCCGAGCTTCCTGTTCGTGTTCTTGCTCTTCCTGATGCTGGGCACCTCGATGCTGATGCTCAATCACGTGGTGACCGAATTGGACCAGGCGGGCCAGCGCGGGACCACCGACCCCACCACCCGCCGCGTATTCTTCCGTGGCCCGCTCACGCGCGTGAGCCTGGTGGCCGCCGCCATCACCTTCTCGCTCGCCGGCGGCCTCTTCTTCATCATCCCGCGCGTCGGCCAGGCCGCGCTGCCCTTGCGCGCGCAGGTCGGGCGCATGGTGACCGGATTCTCGGATCGCGTGGATCTGGGGAGCTTCGGCGACATCGAGAACGACCACACCGTGGTCATGCGCGTCTACCTCAGCGACGAGCGGGTCGATCCCGCCCGGCTGCCCACCCTGCGCTGGCGCGGTGTCGCCTTCGATCACTTCGACGGCATCACGTGGTCGGGCATGTCCGCCCCGCGTCGCTTCCTCCGCCGGGATGTCGCCGGCGACTTCGGCGTCGGCCTGCCCGAGACCGGGACCCCGGCGCTGCGGCAGGAGATCTACCTCGAGCCGATCGGCACGGACGCGCTGTTCGGCGCCCCGCGCGTGCTCCGCATGGAGCTGCGCGCCCCCGCGCTGGTGATGGACGACATGGGGGGCCTGTCGACCTCGCACGCTCCGGCGCGGCTGCACTACCTGGTGGAGTCGGAGGTGGAGCCGCCCGATCGTCGCGCGCGCGCCAAGGCGACGCTGTCCTCGGCGGAGCGGGCGCGCTACCTGCAGCTGCCCGCGCTGTCCCCCGAGGTCGCGCAGCTCGCCCGGGCGATCCGCGCCGGCGCGGCCGATCCGCAGACCGCCGCGGAGCGGATCAGCGCCCATCTCAGCACGAGCTATCGCTACTCCCTCGCGCTGAAGCGACAGACCAGCCGGCCGCCGCTGGAGGAGTTCCTCTTCGTGCGGCGGTCGGGCAACTGCGAGTACTTCGCGGCCGCGCTGGCGGTGATGCTGCGCAGCGAGGGCATTCCGAGCCGCGTGGTGGCGGGCTTCCAGCAGGGGGAGTGGAACCCCTACGGCCGCTACTTCATGGTGCGGCTCAGCGACGCCCACTCGTGGGTCGAGGCCTACATCGACGGGCGCGGCTGGGTGACGTTCGATCCGTCGCCGCGCGGCGAGACCACCGTCGAGACGCTGCCGGGCTCCATGTCGCTCTATTTCGACGCCGCGCGCATGCGCTGGTATCGCTACGTGGTCAACTGGAGCCTGCGCGATCAGGTGCAGATCGCCCAGGCGGTGCATCGGGGCGCGACCGACTTCCGCCTCGGGTTCTCCCTGCCGCGGCACTGGGGGAACCGCGCGACGCCGCTCGTCGTGGGCGGTGTGGCGGGCCTCGGGCTCCTGGTCTGGTTCGTGCGACGTACCGGGCCGGCGCGGGGCCGGAGCCGCGCGGGCGCGAGCATGCCCGCGTTCTACGGGCGCGCGCTCCGGCTACTGGCTCGCCGCGGCCTCTTTCCGGGCGCTTCGGAGACCGCGCGTCAGTTCGCGTCGCGCGTGGAAGCGGCGGCGCCGGAGCGCGCGGAGGCCTTCTCCCGCATCACCGAGCACTACGAGCGCACCCGCTTCGGCCGCGCGGCCCTGACCGAGAGCGACCGGCAGGACCTGACCCGCGCGCTCGCCGCGCTCCGCGCCCGCCGGGCGTGATCTCGCTTTCCTGGCCGGCTCCGGGACGGTACAATCTCGGCCCGAGCTGCGGAAGGTGGCTGGTCAGCGGCCATTCAGGGAGCAATCTTCATGAACGAAGTCCGTGACGAGGTGACCAGACCAACCCGGCGAATCCTCCACACCACCGATTTCTCGGCGGCCAGCGAGATCGCGTTCGTCCACGCGCTGAAGCTCGCGGTCGCGGCCCAGGCCGAGATCGACGTGCTCCACGCCACCGCCGAGCGGACGACGGAGACCTGGACCGAGTTCCCGGGGATCCGGGACACGCTCCGGCGCTGGGCCGGCGACGGGCCGCCGGTCGACGCGACGGTCGCGCCGCGCGCGCATGGCATCCGGGTCGGCAAGATCATGGCGATCGACGGCGATCCCGTCCACGCCGCCGTCGGGTTCGTGCAGGAGCATCCGACCGAGCTGGTGGTGCTGGCCACCGAGCAGCGGCGCGGAATGGCGCGGTGGACTCATCGATCGACGGCCGAGCCGATCGCGCGCGAATCGGGAGCGATGACGCTCTTCATCCCTGGGCAGGCCAGGGGGTTCGTCTCGTCGGAGACGGGGGAAGTCGGACTCGAGCGGATCCTGGTGCCGGTGGACCATGCCCCGTCGCCGCGCGCCGCCGTCGACGCGGTCGAGGTGCTGGTCCGAGGCCTGGGAGCTTCTCGCGTGACCGCGCGACTGCTGCACGTCGGTGAGGCGACCTCCGTGCCCGACGTTCCGCTGCCGCGTGACGCCGCGTGCGGGTGGGGCGTGACGACGCGCTCCGGCAGTGCGGTCGACGAGATCGTCGGGGCGGCGGACGCGTGGAACGCGGACCTGATCGTCATGGCCACCGCCGGACATGCGGACGTGCTCGACGCGCTCCGGGGCAGCACGACCGAGCGCGTGCTCCGGCTGGCGCGCTGCCCGGTCCTCGCGGTGCCGGCCGGCTCACGCGCGATGCGCCGATTGTTCTCGATCGTCTCCTGACGTCACGGACGACGCAGCCGGCGGTGCTCCACCAGCAGGCAGCGGTCCTGCACCACCTGGATGCCGGCCCGCGCCCATGTCTCGGCCGCCTGATCGTTGCGGATCCCCAGCTGTAGCCACACCACGCGCGGCCGTGCGGTCAGGATGTCGTCGATGTGGGGTGGGATGTGGTGCGGGCGGCGGAAGACGTTCACCATGTCCGCCGGCGGGGCCACGCTCGCGACGGTACGGTACACCGGCCGTCCCATGATCTCGGTGACCTCGGGATAGTAGACCGGCACCGGGACAATGTCGTAGCCGACCGTCGCCATGTACTCGGGCACGTAGAACGCGGGCTGATCGCGCTGCGCTTCGGTTTTCATCCCCAGCACCGCGATGCGCTGACACTCACGCACGATTCGCGCGATGTCGTCGGGCGCCGCCTTGAGGTTCTCGCGCCAGTCGCTCATGGCCCGAGTCTAGCACCTGTGCTAGCCTCGGCGCGGGAGGAGCACCCATGCCTGTGCGCATCACGCGCGTCTACACTCGCGCCGGCGACAAGGGCGACACCGCGCTCGTCGGCGGCCGGCGCGTGCCGAAGGACTCGCCGCGCATCGAGGCCTACGGCACCATCGACGAGCTGAACTCGATCGTCGGGCTTGCCCGCGCCTTCAATGCGGAACCGAAGAGGCCGAGCCGGAAATCGCGCTGGCTCGACGAGGTGCTGCGGCGGCTGCAGAACGAGCTGTTCGACCTGGGCGGCGAGCTGGCCACGCCCGCCGAGTCGTTCTACGAGGGCATGTTCCGGGTGGGCGCCGAGCAGGTGACCGCCCTCGAGCGCCTGATGGACGAGTGCCAGAAGGAGCTGACCCCGCTCAGGTCCTTCGTGCTCCCGGGCGGCGGCCGCGTGGGCGGCTTCCTCCACCAGGCCCGCACGGTGTGCCGGCGCGCGGAGCGGCGGGTGCTCGAGCTCTCGCGCGTCGAGGACATCGGCGAGTGGCCGCTCAAGTACGTCAACCGGCTCAGCGATCTGCTCTTCGTGCTCTCGCGCTGGGTCGGCAAGCACCTCGGGGAGACCGAGTATCTCTGGCAGCGCGGGCTCGCCGCGCACGACCGGAAGCGGTAGGTGGCCGAGGACTACCAGATCCGGCGCGCCGGGCCCGCCGACGACGCGGGGGTGGCGCGCGAGCTCGCCGCGTACTTCCGGTTCCTCGGCGAGGAGGTCGACGCCGCCGGGCTCGATCACGACGTGGCCGACTGGCAGACGGAGTACGACGGCGCGGCCGGGGTGATGCTGATCGTGATCGATCCCGCGGGCCGGGTGGTCGGGACCGCGGCGGTGCGTCGGCTCGCACCCGACGTCACCGAGCTCAAGCGCATGTGGCTCCGGCCGGATCACCGCGGCCGCGGCGTGGCGGCGCGGCTCATGGATCGCGTGCTCGAGGAGGCGCGCGCCCTCGGCGGGCGCGTGCTGCGGCTGGACAGCGAGGCGCGGCTCGAGGCCGCGGTGCGGCTGTACCGGCGCTACGGCTTCCAGGAGATCGCCGACTACAACGGCAACCCGCGCGCCGATGTCTGGATGGAGCGCGCGCTCGGGTAGCCGGAAGATGGGGTCAGGTCTTACATTCCGACATTTTTGAACGTCCGGAGACTCGTCTGGCGCGTTGAAAATGTCGGAATGTAAGACCTGACCCCGGGGCGATCGGATGGACGAGGCCAACTTTCACCGGGTGATCGCGCTGGTCGCGTTCGCCGGGACCTATCTCGGCCTCGCCCTGGGGCGCCTGCCGTTCCTGCGGGTGGACCGCACCGGCGTCGCCATCATCGGCGCCGCCGTCGTGGTGGTGAGCGGCGTGCTGCCGTGGGACCGCGCGGTCGCCGCGGTCGACGCGCATACGATCGTGCTGCTGTTCGGCATGATGATCGTCGCGGCCTACCTGCGGCTCTCCGGCTTCTTCCGCCTCGTGACGTACGCGGCGGTGCGTCGCGCGCACACGCCGGTCGGCCTGCTCGCGCTGGTCGTGGCGGCCGCCGGCATCCTGTCCGCGCTGTTCGTCAACGACGTGGTGTGCCTGGTGATGGCCCCCATCGTGCTCGACCTCGCGCGCCAGCTGCGCCTGCCGCCCCAGCCCTATCTCATCGGCCTCGCCACCGCGGCCAACGTGGGCAGCGTCGCCACGCTCACCGGAAACCCGCAGAACATGCTGGTGGGCAGCTTCTCGGGCATGGGCTACCGCACGTTCCTGCTGCGGGAGGCGCCGGTGGCGGTCGTCGGGCTCGTCCTCGTGTTCGCGGTGATCTGGCTCGCGTACCGGCGCGCGCTGCCGCCGATCCTGCCGGCGGGGAGCCTCGAGGAGCGGTTCGTGGTGCACCGGGCGCTGATGACCAAGACCATCGTGGCGGTGTGCGTGATGCTGGTGGCGTTCCTCGCCGGCGTGCCGATCGCCCTGGTCGCCATCGCGGGCGCCGCCTGCTGTCTCCTCACGCGACGGGTGAATCCGGACAAGGTGTACCGCGAGATCGACTGGGGGCTGCTCGTGCTGTTCGCCGGGCTCTTCGTGGTGATCGCTGGTGTGGAGGCGTCGGGCCTCACCGGCGTGCTCCTGGGCTGGGCCTCGGCGATCGGGCTCCATCGCCCGGCGGTGCTCACCGCGGTCACCGCGGTGCTCTCGAACCTGGTCTCCAACGTGCCCGCGGTGCTCCTGTTCAAGACGGTGATCCCCACGTTCGGCGAGCCGGTGCGCGCGTGGCTCCTGCTCGCGATGGCGTCGACGATGGCGGGGAATCTCACCATCCTGGGCTCGGTGGCGAACCTGATCGTGGTGGAGCAGGCGCGCGGGGCCGGTATCCACATCGGCTTCGTGGAGCACGGGAAGGTCGGCGTGCCGGTGACGGTGCTGACGCTGCTGGCGGGGTGGTTGTTGCTTATCATCTAGTACGCGCGCCCCTCATCCTGCTGGGCCCCTCACCCGGCCCCCCCGCGGAGAGATGGAGAACCGGGATGTGCCCGCTCCCCTCCGGGGGGAGGGTAGGGTGAGGGGGAAGACGGCGGGCGCATAATCACTCCATGGCGCGGCTCTCCGATCTGGCCGCTCTTTGCGCGCGCGTGGCGGCGAGCCCGGGTCGACTCGAGAAGCGCCGTCTCGTGGCCGAGTATCTGCGCGCGCTGTCGCCCGAGGATCTGACCCGCGCCGTCGTCTATTTGAGCGGGCGGGCGTTTGCCGTCTCCGATCCGCGCGTGCTCAACGCGCGCGGGCTTCCGCCGCCGCCGGGCGGCGCGGCGGACGAGGCGCCGCTCACGCTGGAGGATGTCGCCCGCGTCTTCGGCGAGGTCGCGGCCGCCGCCGGCGCCGGCTCGCGGCAGCGACGCGAGCGGCTCCTGGCCGATCTGGCCGCGCGCGCCTCGGGGGCCGAGCGCGACCTGCTCCAGCGCATCATCTTCGGGGAGATGCGCATGGGGCTGTCCGAGGGCCTGGTGCTGGAAGCCATCGCGGAGGCCGCCGGCGTCGCGCCGGCACTCGTGCGCCGGGCGGCCCTCGTCACCGGCGACCTCACGGCGGTCGCGGCGCTGGCCCTCGGGCCGGATCCGGCCGCGCTGGCGGCCGCGCAGCCCCGCGTCTTCGTGCCGCTGCTCCCGATGCTGGCCGAGATCGCGGCGGGCCCGGCGGACGCGCTGGCCGCTCACGGCGGCGCCACCGCGATGGAGTACAAGTACGACGGCGCGCGGATCCAGCTGCACGCCGACGGCGACCGCGTGGCGATCTGGAGCCGGCGCATGTCCGACGTCACCCGGAGCCTGCCCGACATCGTCGCTCTCGCCCGCGATCACCTCTCCGGCGCCGCGCCGCTCATCCTGGACGGCGAGGTGGTCGCGCTCGACGCGGCGGGCCGCCCGCTGCCGTTCCAGGAGCTGATGCGCCGCTTCCGCCGCGTGCGCGGGGTGGAAGCGGCGGCGGGCTCGCGGCCGCTCACGCTGCATCTCTTCGACTGCCTCATGGCCGACGGCCGCGTGCATCTCGACCGGCCCTACGCGGAGCGCTGGAGCGCGCTCGAGCGCGTGACCGGCGGCCGCTGGCTGGCCGAGCGGGTGATGGTCGACTCGGTGGAGGCGGGGGAGGCGTTCATGGCCCGCGCCCTCGCGGCCGGGCACGAGGGCGTGATGGCCAAGGATCCGCGCAGCGCCTACGAGCCGGGGGGCCGCGGCAAGAAGTGGTTCAAGCTCAAGGCCGCGCTCACGGTGGACTGCGTGATCGTGGCCGCCGACCGCGGGTCGGGCCGCCGCGTGGGCTGGCTCTCCAACTATCACCTCGCGGTGCGGGACGGCGACGGATGGGCCGAGGTGGGCAAGACCTTCAAGGGCCTCACCGACCGCGAGTTCACCGAGATGACCGAGCGGCTCCAGGCGCTGGCCATCGGCGACGACGGTTACACGGTGCGGGTGCGCCCGGAGGTGGTGGTCGAGGTGGACTACAACGAGATCCAGAAGAGCCCGACCTATCCGTCCGGCTTCGCGCTGCGCTTCGCCCGCATCGCGCGCGTCCGCGAGGACAAGTCGCCGGCGCAGGCCACCACGCTGGAGGAGCTGCGACGGCTCTACGACCAGCAGTTCGCCACGAAGGGGCGCGCGGAGCCCTAGCAGGTCAGGCGGCCAGCTCCCGTCGCACCAGTGCCGCGCCCGCGCCGAGGGCCTGCAGCTTCGCCCGGGCCACCGCGCGGGAGAGCGGCACCATCCCGCAGTTGGTGCAGGGGAAGATGCGCGTGGGGGGCACGTGCTGCATCGCGGCGCGGATCACCGCGGCGACCTCGTCGGGCGTCTCCACCCGGTCGGTGGCCACGTCGACCGCGCCCACCAGCACGTCCTTGTTGCCGAGCAGGCCGATCAGCGCGATGGGCACGCGCGAGCCGGCGCACTCCAGCGAGACGCCGCCGATGCGGCTGGCCGCGAGCAAGGGGAAGGTCTGCTCGTACTGACGCCACTCGCCGCCGAGGGTCTGCTTCCAGTCGGTGTTGGCCTTGATGCCGTAGCCGTAGCAGATGTGCACCGCGGTGCGGCAGCGCAGCCCCTCGACCGCGCGATCCAGCGCGGCCACGCCCCAGTCGCGCACCTCGTCCATGTACACGTTGAAGGCCGGCTCGTCGAGCTGCAGCACGTCGAGCCCGAGCGCCTCCAGCTCGCGGGCCTCCTCGTTGATGAGGCGGGCCAGGTCCATGGCCAGGCGCTCGCGGCGGCCGTAGTGGGCGTCGTGGATGGTGTCCACGATGGTCATGGGGCCCGGCATCGTCAGCTTGAGGCGCTGCTTCGTGTTGGCGCGCGCCCAGCGCACGTCCTCGCCGTGGATGGAGCCGCGGCGCCGCACCGGGCCGGTGACGGTGGGCACGGTGGCCTTGTAGCGATCGGCGCGGATGCCGATGGTGATCATCCGCGAGAAGTCGATGCCGTCCAGCTGCTCGACCAGACCCCACACGAAGTGCCGCCGCGTCTGCTCGCCGTCGGTCACGATGTCGATGCCGGCCTGCTCCTGCTCGCGCAAGGCCAGGAGCACCGCGTCGCGCTTGCCCTCCTCGAGCGAGCGGCCCTCGAGGCGCCACGGGGCCCAGAGGGTGTTCGGGGGCGCGAGCCACTCGGGCTTGGGAAGACTCCCGGCGATGGTGGTGTCCAGCATGGATGGGCGGCATGGTACCATGACGCTCATGATTGGACGGAATTGCCTCCTGGTGATCGCGACGACGCTCTCGCTGGTCGGCTGCAGCACCGAGCGCGACCGGCAATGGTACAAGCCGAACGTCAACTACACGGTGGACGAGTTCAAGCGGGACCGCGACGTGTGCACGAAGAGCAACACCCTGGACGAGCAGTGCTTGAAGGAGCGTGGCTGGCTGCCGCTCACGAGCGACAAGCCGGCGGAAACCGGGCCCAAGCCGCCGTCCAACACCATCCGTGGGAAATACTAGTAAGCTCCGCGCCGTCATCTTCGATTTCGGCGGGGTGCTGTGGGACATGCGCTGGGACGTGGCGCGTGAGCTGGACCGCGCCCACGGCCTGCCGCGCTCCTCGGTCTTCGAGACGCTCTACCGCTGCCCCGCCTGGGCGGATATCGAGTGCGGCGTGGGCGATCCCGCGGCGTGGGCCGACGGCGCGCATCGCGAGCTCGAGCGCCGCGCCGGGCGCGCGCTGCCGCGGCTGCACGACGAGTGGCGCCGCGCGCAGGTCGCCATCGACGCCAACATCGAGGTGGTTCGGGCCCTGCGTCCTCCCTATCGCTGCTCGGTGCTGAGCAACGCCGATCTCTCGCTGCGCGTCCGCCTCGAGCAGGAGCTGCGCTGGCACCATCTCTTCGACGACATCCTGGTCTCCGCCGAGGTCGGCATGGCCAAGCCCCGGCCGGAGATCTTCCAGCTCGCCGCGTCGCGGCTCGGCGTGCCTCCGGAGGCGTGCGTGTTCGTCGATGACTGGGACCAGAACGTCGACGCGGCGCGCGCGGTGGGCATGCAGGCGGTGCTCCACCGCGTGGACAAGGGCGACGATCTGCGCGGGCAGCTGACCGCCGTCGGCGTGGCCGTCGGGGCGTAGGAGGCGACATGGCCCGAACCGCGATCTTCCTGAACCCGGGCGCCGACCTGGCTCCCGCGATGGCCCTCGCGCGCCGGGCGGACGCGCTCGGCTACGAGAGCCTCTGGGTCACCCACGGCATCGGGCGCGACGCGCTGCTCACCCTGTCCGCCTACGCCCACGTGGCGCCGCACGCCGGGCTCGGCACCGGCGTCATCCCCATCTACCCGCGGCATCCCGCGCTCATGGCCCAGGAGGCGCTCACGCTGTCCGACATCAGCGGCGGCCGCCTGCGCCTGGGCATCGGCGTGAGCCACAAGTCCATGATGACGGACGCCCTCGGCCTGGACATGGCCCGGCCGCTCGAGGTCACCCGCGAGTACGTGGCGGTGCTGCGCCAGGCGCTCACCGGCCGTGCGCAGCACCAGGGCGCGCGCTATCGCGTCAACTGGCAGAGCGGATTGCCGAAGCTGCCTCCGCCGCCCCCGGTCCTGCTGGGCGGGCTCTCGCCGCGCATGCTCGAGCTGGCCGGCGAGATCGCCGACGGCGTCGTGCTCTGGCTGGCCTCGCCGGCCTACGTGCGGGACAAGGCGGTGCCCGCCATCCGGCGCGGGCGCGAGAAGGCGGGCAAGCCGCTCGACGGCTTCGAGATCGTGGCGGCGGTGCCGGCCGCGCTCACCGCGGACCGCGCGGCGTCGGCCGGCCAGTTTCGCGTCGAGCTGTCCCGCTATCTCGCGTTGCCGTTCTATCGGGCGATGCTCGAGCAGAGCGGCTTCGCGCCGGAGATCGCCGCGTACGACCGGACGCCCAAGCTAGAGTCGGTGCCGGATCGACTCGTGTCCGCGCTGGGCGGCATCGGCGACTTCCGCACCATCGCGGCGTTCGTCGCCGCCTATCGCGAGGCCGGCGTCACGCTGCCCGCGATCCGACCGATCGGGTTCCCGGACGCCACGCACTACGAGCCCACGGTGGAGGCCGGCGCGACGACATGATGTGGCTGCACGCCGACTTGCTGCTGCGCGTGCTGGTCGGCACCGTGCTCGGCGCGGCCATCGGCTACGAGCGGCGCCTGCACCGGCGGCCCGCGGGTCTGCGCACTCACCTGCTGGTGTCGCTGGCCTCGTCGACGTTCATGGTCGTGTCGACGCACTTCGTGTACTTCCAGCACTACCAGCGCCAGGATCTCGTGGCGGTGGATCCCTCGCGTATCGCGGCCTCGGTGGTGACCGGCGTGGGCTTCCTCGGCGGCGGTGCGATCCTGAGGACGGGGGTCAGCGTGCAGGGCCTCACCACTGCGGCGGGCCTCTGGCTCTGCGCGGCGATCGGGCTCTCGGCCGGCGCGGGCATGTACGTGGTGAGCGTGTTCTCCACCGTGCTCGGCGTCGTTGCCCTCACCCTGCTGCGCCAGCTCGAACACAAGGAGGATGACCGTGTCACCCGCCGCGTCTCGCTCACCCTGGGCGAGCCCGCGCCGACCTGGCCCGACATCATCGGCGCGCTGCGCGCGCGCCGGATCGCGATCACTCCCGGCGAGTACGAGCGCCGGATCGACGAGGGCTCGGTGGCGGTGACCTTCCAGGCCCACGTGCCGGTCGACGTGGCGCCCGAGGAGCTGATCGGCGCGCTCGAATCCCAGCCCGGGGTCCGCCGCGTCCGCGTCGAATCACCCTGACGGTCAGAGGGCCAGGCCGTAGGCGGCGACGCTCGCCTCCTTGCCCCGTAGCGCCAGCTCGCCGCACGACGTGGCCCGCACGCCCGGCGGCAGGGTGATCTTTCCCAGCACCGCACCCGAGACGACCAGATCGTGGCCGGTGCGCTTCGCGTACTCCTCGAGGCGCGCCGCGGTGTTGAGAGGGGCCCTGGCCATATCGCCTGCAGCATAGCCCGATCCGCCGCGGCCCCGGCCGGCGGCATGGGGAAATTCGGGTTGTGCAAGACTGGAAGAGAAATGCTCAGCACGATCCTGAAGCACGCTGCCCTCCCGGCGATCGCGCCGGCCGCGATCGTCGGCCTCTACTTCACGCCGGTGCTGCTGTTCGGATGCGTGAACCGTGGGCTCCTGGCACTGGCGATCGTGCTCCTCGCCGCGGCGGCGGCGTTCGTCACGATCGGGATCGGTTTCCGTGAGCGGGCGCGAGGCCGGTCGTCGGCCCGATGGCTGGTCTCGGCCATCATCCTCGCCACCCCGCTCGTCCTGATCCTGGGTCCGCTCGGCTGAGCCAGCCGGCGAGACACGCCGCCCCGCTTCTCCGGACATCAGCAGCGGCGCCCGAGCCACAATGGGGCGGGGAGCTCGGTGCGTTCGCCGCTACTGGAGGCGCCGGGCTGATGCTAGAGTGTCCGGCCATGTCCGGCGGTTGCCCGAGAGTGCAATGATGAAGGTCGTGGTCGTCATCCTCAGCGCCGTCCTCGCCCTGGGCTCGTTCAAGAGCGCGAAAGCTCTGGGCCTCTCGATTCCTCCGTCATTGCTGCTGCAGGCGGAGCAGGCGATCGAATAGACGGTCGCTTCACCTACGGCTTGCCCGCGAGCGCGCGCTTGAGCTGATCGAGGTGGTTGTCGTCGTGCCAGGCGATGAGGGCCACGAAGTCCTTCACGGTCATCCGCCCGCGCGTGGCGTGCACGCCGCCGCGGTCCCAGTGCTCCGGGCGCAGCCCGTGCAGGAAACGCAGCGTCTCCACGCGGCGGGTGCGGAAGGCGGCGAGCGCCTCGCCCGCGTCGTTGCGCTGGTACTGGCGGTCGACCGCCCAGCGGTCGGGCTCGGCAGGCTGGAAGCGCGGCTCGTCCATCTCCATGATGGCCTGGAAGCGCTGCATGAACGATTCCTCGGTGTCCCGCAAGTGGCAGAGCGTTTCCTTGGCCGACCAGCTCTTGTCGTCCGGCCGCTTGCCGAGCGCGGCGTCCGGCACGCCCTTGATGGCGGCCGCCAGATCGTTCGCGGTGCGCTCCATGCGCGCCAGCTGCTCTTCCAGACTCGCCATGAGGATTCCCCCGTCGGTGACCAGTTGATGGAACAGGTGCGATTCCCGCGCGTAGAAGCCCTGCGTGTGAAAGGAGTCGCCCAGCCGCAGCAAAGTATAGTCCACGTGGTGCCCCACCTCGTGGAGCAGCGTGCGGAGGAAGGTGCGGAAGGCCACCACGCGCTTGTGGCGCGCCGTCCGCATCCAGAGGGTGATGAGCGGCGGCTCCCCGGCCCGGTGCGTGGTCTCGTAGAGCCCGTGCAGCTCGCCCCAGTCCGCGTGCGGCCGCGCGGCCAGCACCTTCACGCGCACCGGCGGCGCGCCGAGGGCGGCGGCCAGGCCCAGGACGAGGCGCTGCGCGGCCGATTCGGTGCATGCGCGCTCGCCCCCGTCGAGCGCGCGGGCGAGCGCGGTGACCAGGGGCTGGAGCCGGGAGGGCTGCGCCAGCGGCATCGTCACGATGCCGTCGCTCTCGAGATAGATCGCCTGCTGGCGTCGCGAGAGGCGCTTGAAGTAGGCGAAGGGCATCCGCCTCTGGATGCTACCGCCGGGGGCGCGAAGGGGCAACTCTCGCGAGGCGCGGGTGTATCGCTGAGTCCACGTCTTGCGCGCCGGCGCGGGCTCCGTCTAGCCTCCGGCGATGACCCTGCCGACGTCGCCGAAGCCGCCGCGCCTGCTGGACCGGGTGCGGGCGACGCTGCGGGCCCGGCACGGAAGCCTCCGCACCGAGAAGGCCTACGTCGGATGGATCCGCCGGTACATCCTCTTCCACGACAAGCGCCACCCGGCGGAGATGGGCGCGGCCGAGATCACCCGGTTCCTGAGTGCGCTGGCCCTCGAGCGGAACGTGGCCGCGTCGACCCAGAACCAGGCCCTGAGCGCCCTGATGTTCCTCTATCGCGACGTGCTCGAGCAGGACCTGCCGTGGCTTGACGAGATCGTGCGGGCCAAGCGGCCAGCCCGGATCCCGGTGGTCCTCTCGCGCGGGGAGGTTCACGCCGTCCTCGACGCCCTCGACGGGCCGGTCCGTCTCGTCGCGCTCCTGCTGTACGGCGCCGGGCTGCGCCTGCTGGAAGCCTTGCGCCTCCGGGTGAAGGACATCGACTTCGCGCGGAACCAGATCGCCGTCAGGGGCGGCAAGGGCGATCGGGACCGCGTCACGATGCTGCCCACCGCCGTCAGCCGCGACCTGGGCAAGCATCTCGAGACGGTGCGCGACCGGCACGAGGCCGACCTGCGCGCCGGCGCCGGCTGGGTCGAGTTGCCCTGGGCCCTGGCCCGGAAGTATCCGCGGGCCGGCCGCGAGTGGGGCTGGCAGTGGGTCTTCCCCGCCACGCGCATCTACCTGTACCGGGAGACGGGCCAGCGCCGCCGGCACCACCTGCACGAATCCGTCATGCAGCGCGCGGTGAAGGCCGCAGTGCGCAGCACGGGCATCGCCAAGCGCGCCAGTTGTCACTCCTTGCGCCACTCCTTCGCCACCCACCTGCTGGAGGACGGAGCCGACATCCGCACGGTACAGGAGCTGCTGGGCCACCGCGATGTGACCACCACGATGATCTATACCCACGTGCTGAACCGCGGGCCGGCCGGGGTCCGGAGCCCCGCCGACCGCCTGCTGTCGCCGTACTGAGCGACCAGGGCACCGGCCTGGGGCCGATCGACTCGAGACGACGGCAAACCGACGGCCGCCGCACTGGAGGCAAGTACCGCCAAACTGTCCCGTCAGATCACCTGTTCGTAACTATCCTGGTCTGTGTAACACTGGGCTCGTCGCCCGAGGCAATGAGCCAAGCTCGCGTCTCCATTGCCCGCTCACACAGTCCCGGCCGAGTCGCCGGCCGATCTATCCAGACCGCGCCCGCAGCGTTTACGCGTTATGCGGAACTAGATACTTCTCGTTAGACCGCTGCGGCCGAATTGACGAGATGTCACATCTGGCTATATTATGGCCAGAATGCGGTACGAGGTCGTCCTGGCCCCAGAGGCGGCAGAAACCTTCAAGGCCTTGCCCGCCTACCATCGGGCCGAGGTTCGGGACGCCCTCGAACGGCACTTGCGGAATGAGCCGACCCGGGTAAGCAAGAGCCGCATCAAGCGCCTCAGGGGCTTGAGTCAGCCGCAGTATCGCCTTCGGGTTGGGGAAGTGAGGGTGTTCTATGACGTCACGCGCAAAGCTGTCGAGGTCCTCGCGATCGTCACGAAAGCCGAAGCCGCGCGCTGGCTCGCCGAGCACGGGACGCTCAGTTCGCCGAGTGGCCCTGGCTGAGGTAAAGGACGATCTGTCACGGTTTCTGCGTCTGGCGGAATCCGAGGAGATCCTGATCACCCGGCACGGGAGACCAGCCGGTGTGCTCATTGGTTTCGAAACCGAGGAGGACTGGGTCGACTATCGACTGGAGCATCATCCCGAGTTCTTGCGGCGTGTTGCAGAGGCGCGCGAGGGGCTTCGTGGTGGCCACGGTGTCCGGCTTGAGGATCTGCCGTCGTAACGGGCGGTCTAACAACAGGCTAGAGCGGTCCGGCTCGACGCCGGCCGCTCAGCCTGAGCGTTAGACGGACAGCGCCCGGGCGACCAGAATGATAGGATCGACGCATGGCGAAATCGGCGCGCGAGTTGTTTGAGGAGGCGATGCGGCTCGATCCCAAGGAGCGGGCCACGCTCATGCGCCTGCTGGTCGATAGCCTAGATGCCGAGTCGGAGGAAGGTGCCGAGGAAGCTTGGCGGGCCGAGATAGAGCGCCGGATCTGGGAGCTAGATTCGGGGCAGGTCCAAGCGGTTCCCTGGGAAGAGCTGAGAGCGCGGCTGTACCAGCGCTGAATGGCCTCAGCGGCGGTCAGGTTCCACCCTGCCGCAGCGCAGGAGGCGGAATCCACGTATGACTGGTATGCCGCGAGGAGTCCCGAAGCCGCACATGGCTTTCGGGAGGAACTGCGGAGGGCCATCGAGGCGGTCGCGGCGAGCCCCGGGACGTGGCCGCGCTTTGGTGGCCGAGCGCGGCGGTACGTATTCCCGCGGTACCCCTTCAGTCTCGTGTACCTCCTTCGCGGTGATGCCATCGAGGTCGTTGCGGTGGCCCATGGTCGTCGCCGGCCCGGCTACTGGCGGTCGCGCCTTTGATGAGCCCTCTGACTTCGATAAGCCCTCTAACGTCCGCATGCAGCTGGCGGCACTCCGTGCCGCAGCTGATACGGCGCGTTAGCTGGCCGTGACAGACACGAGGCGGCTTTCCGGCTTCCAAGAGCAGACAGAGGCCGCGCTCATTTCGGCACTGGCAGCGGTTGGTGTTGGCCTCGCCGCGCGCCGCCTGGAAGGTGCGAGGGAGACGTTCATCCGCGCGAAGGTGCGAGGCACTGACGCTGAGGTGTTCATCTACGAGGACGAGGCCGGGTTACTGGGGTCGAATGTCGACAAACGGTTTGAGGTGCCCGACTACCGTGATAGCGCCGCTCTCGCCAACGACTTCATCCAGCAGACGGTTGACTATGCCAAACGCTATGCCCGGCTCAGCTAACAAGCCGCTTGAGCGGACCGGCTACGCCGGCCGGTCAGCGCCGATCCGTTGGGCGGACAGCACCTCACGTTCCGGGGTCTGGCCGGCGTGATGAGACGCAGCGTAGAATCCAGGCATGACCGAGCCCGAGGTTTTGTTCGAGGTGCACACGCCGTTGGGGTTCTTGGTCCGCGTCTCCCGGGCTCGGTGGGAGCTGATCACCACCGTCAAGCATCCCGTGATGGCTGGTCGAGAGTCCAGCGTCAAGACGACGCTCGAGAACCCGGACGAAGTCCGGCAGAGCCGGATTGATTCCGAGGTGCTTCTCTTCTACAAGGCCGAAGCAGCGAGACGCTGGGTCTGCGCCGTCACGAAGCACGCCGCCGTTGACGCCTTCTTGGTGACAGCTTACCCAACCGACGCGATCAAAGAGGGAGTGCGGATATGGCCGAAGTAAACGTGCTCTACGATCGGGGGGGGCGGACGCTCACCGTCTGGTTCAGCGATCGACGACAAGAACACGTCTGCGAGGAGACGGGCGACGAAGTGATCCTCATGAAGGACTCCGCCGGACGCGTGATCGGCTTCGAGAAGCTCAACTTCTCGATCCCGGAAACCGACCGGCTTCGGATTGCCCTTGAAACGACGCCCTCGTGATCGGCCGCCCAACAACACGCTTCAGCAGCCGGCGCTACGCGCCGCTGCTGAGCGTGAACGTTGGACGGAGAGGAACTACTTGAGGGGTTTGAGGTGCTGACGGAGCCAGTCGGCGAGTTGCCCTCGGTCGACGCGGCCAGCCGCCAGATCGAGCATGACGCGTTCCTGCTCATCAAGGCAGGCGTCAATCTCAGCGCCGTTCAGCACGACGAACGTCTCCATCGCGGCATGGCCGACGCGCTTGTTGCCGTCCACGAAGGGGTGGTTTCCTACGAGCGAGAAGCAGAGGGCAGCCGCCTTCTCTGCCAGCGTGGGATAGACATCGCGCCCGGCCAGCGTCATCCTGGACTGAGCGAGGGCAGATTCCAGCGCGCCCAGATCGCGGATACCCGCAGCGCCGCCGGTCGCCTCGAGAAGTCGCCGATGCAGGTCAACGACTTCCGCCAGCGCGAGGTACCGCATCAAGCGAGGCGCCGATACAGCTCCTGGTTCTTTTTGAGCACGCGATCGGCCGCCGCCTTGAAGTCCTCGCCCGTCGTCGCGAGCAGGTCGGTGATTGCTGCTCTGGCCAGGTCTTCCGGAGTCAGTCCGAGGCGTTCCGCCTCAATGCGCAGCCGGTCGGCCTGGGCCGGGGAAAGGTCGATCGACAGCTTCATGGGCACACTCTATCGCGTCCGGCTGTCTCGTCCAACAACAGGCTGGAGCAGGCCGGCTGCGCCGGCTGCTCAGCCTGAGCGTTAGCTGGGCAGGAACCGCACGTCAGCGTCACAGCAAGATGGTAGACTGGGCGCGGGGTAAAGGTCATGGGCAAGGTCGAGAAGATTGAGCACGAGGTCCGCGCGCTCTCTCCCGAGGAGCTGGCGCAGTTTCGCGCGTGGTTCCTCGAATTCGACTGGGCGGCTTGGGATCGTCAGCTCGAGGCCGATGTTCAGGCCGGCAGGCTCGACGCTCTAGCCGAGAAGGCCCTCCGTGACCACGCAGCTGGCAAGACCACGCCTCTCTGAACCACCACGCCTCTCCCGCGTTCTGGGCGGCTTACCACTCTCTGCCACCGGAGGTGCGGGCGCTCGCGGATCAAGCCTATGCGCGATTGAAGCAGGACCCTCGACACCCGTCCCTCCATTTCATGAAGGTCGGGCGCTTCTGGTCCGTGCGAGTGGGCGGGCACCATCGTGCCTTGGGCGTCGAAGCCAGCGATGGGCTCCTGTGGTTTTGGATCGGCAGTCATGCCGACTACGATCGCCTGCTTGGCTAACAGACGCATGCAGCCGGCGGCGCGTAGGACGCGCCGCGGCTGATGCGTATCGTTAGACGCACCTGCGGCAGAGATTTCCGCCTGGAACCGGATAGCGGCAGAACTGGAGGCGAGCGCTGGGATGCGTTGGGTCGCCATCTTCGACGACAATGCAGGCCTCGATTCGATCCGGAAGGAACACTCGGCCGCGCACTTTGACTACTTAGCTGCGAACCGCGACAAGATCGTTATCGCGGGAGGCTTACGGCAGGCTCCCGGCGATTGGTACTGCGGAGGGCTTTGGATCTTGGAGGTGGATTCGAGGGACGAAGCGGTGAGGTTGATCGAGCAAGATCCTTATTTTCGGCTCGGGCTCCGCAAGGGTTATCGCTTGCTCGTTTGGGGCAAGGCTCCTTGCTACAGCACGGTGAGTTTGTAAGGAGGTAACCGATTCCTGGCCTTCAGTCCCACGAGGCGTCTAACTTCGGCATGCACCCGACGACCTTCGGCCGCGGCTGATACCGCGCGTTAGACGTCGGAGGTTTGCATGCCGAGTCATCCGAAAGAGGCCGCGATTAAGGCCCACTTGACGGCCCAAGGAGAGAAAAGTCCACCATTCGTATCTATCGAACGGTTCTTCGACGGGAATCAGGACGAGGGGTCCATCGGCTGCAACCTACTCCCGCATCCCGGTCTCAGTGCGTTTCGTGAAGTTCTCGTCGGCCTGACACGCCGCAGCGATGTCGAGGCCGTCTACGCGCAGGTCGCGGAGATTGATCCAGGCGTTGGACTCTGGCCGTTCGCCGATACCGTATTCGTTGTCGGAGCGATCACCGTTAGTGAACTCGCGCGACTGCTTGAGCCCCTCCACCCTGACGAGGTCGCATCCTCTGAAGACGTAAGGACACCTCCGCGGATGCGTGAGGGGCACGGTGGTCGGGTGTTATGCGCCTGGTGGGACTAGCTCGTGAGCGGTCCGGCATGATTGACTGGCGACGAGCCGAGCGCGCCTGCGCCGGCAGCTCAGCACCGAGCCGTTTGGCGGACTTCTGACGGCATGAGGAGGCGGCGGGTGTGAGGCGGTTACTCTGGCGCCAGGTCGTACCTACCGAAGTGCTCCTGCAAGCAGCGATTCGAAAGTATCAAGACGACCAGCCTTTATCGGACATTTTCGTGGCTGGCAATGGCGCCGTGTGCTGCGCCCGCCGTGTGCCCGACTCCGCCGAGGTGCTCGTCTGGCCTGAGGGGCTGATCGGGTCGCCAGTGTCGTGGACTGGGCGACCGCGCCTGCCCATCTTGCGCATCTTCGCGTTCGATGGCTCGGTCACGTACGCCTTTACGAAGGACCAGCTTCTGCGGGTCCGGCCGGGGGAGGTGGACATACTCCACACGGCTTCCAAACCGATCCGAGATGCTCACCTAAGCCCAGATGGCCAGCATATCGTCTGGCTCGAGAAAGCAGATATCGCGCGCGGCTACGTGGCACCTGTCGAACTGAAGCTGCGGCCGCGAACCTTCGGGCGGCAATTCGGCATCGCCGCGCTTTCCATCGGTGCGC
>Ga0209966_1000218_pt1 | contig 22793 bp, 28 predicted proteins | sample RhisoiCoNPM_FD_187575 | JGI IMG/M metagenome (GOLD analysis project Ga0209966, IMG submission 187575) | Arabidopsis thaliana rhizosphere microbial communities from the Joint Genome Institute, USA, that affect carbon cycling - Rhizosphere... | ecosystem: Host-associated > Plants > Roots >... | reverse complement strand
ACCCGGCCTGCAACGGGCGCCGCCGACCGACCGACGGGTGGGCCCTCCTCGAGCGCATCACCGCGCCGACTCTCCTGGTGCGGGGCGAGCACTCCCCGATCTTGCCGGGCGACATGGCGGCCGCCATGATGCGGCGGCTGCCGCGGGCCCGGCTCGTCGAGATCCCCGGGACGTACCACCACCTCGTGCTGGACGCGCCCCTCGCGTTCGCGAAGGTGCTGCAGGCATTCCTGAGCGAGCCCGCGGCGGACGCCTGAGCCGGGGTTTGTTACTCTAGCGGGCCATGGGTCTCTACGCCGAGCTGCGGGGCTTCGTGCTGACGCATCGCGAGTGCGGAGTGCTACGCGGGGCGAGCAAGCCGCTCGAGGGGGGCGGCTTGCGGCTGGCCGTGATCTGTCCCTGCGGGGCGCGCTTCGCCCGGTCGGTCAGCCCGCACGACCCGGACGCCGCGCGGCTTCAGGAAGCGCTGGCCGCCTTCCAGGCCTGACCGCCCGGCCTATTCGCGGATCCAGCTCTCCGCGAGCGGGACTTCCGTGGCGCGCGTCGCCCGCGAGTCGGCGTCGTCCGCCGAGGGGGCGAGCCGCACGAGGGCCTCGATCTCGGATCGCCGGTACAGGCGCTGTCGCTTGATGCCCTGCCGGTAGCTCTTGAGCATGCCGCGGCTCACGTACGCATAGAGCGTCTCGCGCTTCACGCCCATCAGGGCGGCCGCCTCGTCCCCGCTCAGATATTCCTCGCCGTCCACCATCACCATGACGCTTTCCATGCTAGCAGCCCGCCGCCTGCCCCGTACGGCGATATCCTGCCCCGTCTATTCTAATCAATGTAAATCAAGTATAATCAACTCGGGAGGACCAAGCCATGGCGACGGCCTACAAGGACGGTCTGGAGGACGTGATCGCGGCGCGCTCGGCGATCTGCCGAGTGGACGGCGAGGCGGGACGGCTCTACTACCGCGGCTACGAGATCGCGGATCTCGCCGCGTCGGTCAGCTTCGAGGACACCACGCACCTGCTCTGGTTCGGCGAGCTGCCCACCGCCGCCGAGCGCGCCGTATTCGCGACGCGGATGGCCGAGGCGCGTCCGCTGCCGGCGCCGGTGCTGGAGATGCTGCGACGGTTGCCGCGCGACTGCCATCCGCTGGACGCGCTGCGCACCGCGGTGTCGCTGGTCGCCGCCTACGATCCCGACGTGCGCTCCAACGAGCCCGAGGCCAACCTGCGCAAGGCCTACCGGCTCATGAACCTGGTGCCCGCCGCGGTGGCGGCCTGGCAGCGCATCCGCACCGACCGCGAGCCGGAGGCTCCCCCACGCGACGGCTCCCACGCGGCCAGCTTCCTGACCATGCTCGACGGCAAGGAGCCGTCCGCCGAGGTGGCCCGCGTGCTCGACGTGATCCTCACCCTGCACGCCGACCACGAGTTCAACGCCTCCACCTTCGCGGCGCGGGTCGCGGTGGCCACCGTCGCGGATCTGCACTCGGCAGTGGTGGCCGCCATCTCGACCCTGAAAGGCCCGCGCCACGGCGGGGCCAACGAGGACGTGCTCGCCCTGCTGCTCGAGATCGGCGAGCCGGGGCGGGCCGAGGCGCTGGTCGAGTCGTGCATGGGGGCGCGCGCGTCCCTGTCCAAGCGCGATCGCGCCAATCCCCGCACGCGCATGCCCGGCTTCGGCCACCGCGTCTACAAGGTGGATGACGCCCGGGCCCGGGTGCTCCGGGGCATGGCCAAGTCGATGGCCGAGGCCACCGGCCGTGGCAAGCTCTTCGAGGTGGCCGAGCGCCTCTACGACGCCATGAAGGCGCGGACGACGCTGCCGGTCAACGTGGACTTCTTCTCGGCGGTGGTCTACGACGCCCTCGGCATCCCGCCCGATTTCTGCACCTCGATCTTCGCGGTGGGACGGGTGGCGGGCTGGTGCGCGCACATCATGGAGCAGTACGCGGACAACCGGCTGATCCGGCCCCGGGCCGACTACGTCGGCGTGCCCGCGCGCCGGTTGCGCTAGATCGCGGCCGCGGCTCAGGGCCGGGTGGGGACGGGATCGCGCAGTCCCGCCTCGCTGAAGCCCTTGCGTCTCAGCAGGCAGGAGTCGCAGCGGCCGCACGCGCGCCCGTCCGGCTGAGGCTCATAGCAGGACCACGTGAGACCGAAGTCCACCCCCAGCTCGGTGCCCCGCCGGACGATCTGCGCCTTGCTCAGGTCGATCAACGGCGTGTGGATTCGCAGTCGCATCCGGCCCTCGACGCCGGCCCGGGTCGCCAGGTTGGCCAGGCGCTCGAAGGCCTCCGTGTACTCGGGGCGGCAATCCGGGTAACCCGAATAGTCGAGCGCGTTTACGCCGAGGAAGATGTCACTCGACTCGAGCACTTCCGCCCAGGCCAGCGCGTGGCTCAGGAAGATGGTGTTGCGAGCGGGGACGTAGGTGACCGGGATGCCGGCGCTCATCTCGGATTCGCTGCGGGACTTGGGCACGGCGATGTCCGCGGTGAGGGCGGACCCGCCGATCGCGCGCAGGTCGAGACGCAGCACGAGATGCTGCTTGGCCCCAAGCGCGCCCGCGACCCGGCGGGCCGATTCGAGCTCGCGGTCGTGCCGCTGCCCGTAGTCGAACGACAGCGCGTAGCATTCGAAGCCCTCGTCCCGCGCGACGGCGAGGGCGGTGGCCGAGTCGAGCCCGCCCGAGAGGAGCACCACCGCGCGGGGGCTCGCCATCACACGCCTCGCCGGGCGCCCCAGATGAGGATGTGGAGCCGGGGCGAGAACCGGAAGCCGTGCGCCTTGCACGCCTCGACCAGCCAGGGGGTTCGCGCGGCCAGGTCCTCGGCCCGCAGCCCCTCGGGCTGCAGCAGCACGCGGTCGCGGGGCAGGGCGAAGCGCGCCGCGAGAGTCAGGACCTCGTCGACCTCCGCCGGCTCGCCGACCACGAACTTCCACCAGGCCTCGCGCATGAGGAGCGCGCCGATCGCGGCCGGATTGACGCGTCGGTCGTCCGCCACGCCCGAGCCGGCGAGCTTGACCGAGACGTTCCACTGGATGGCCTCCGGCGCCTCGTGCGGTGGCTCGAGCGTGCCCGACGTCTCGACCTCGACGGCGTAGCCATGCTCGGCCAGCGCGCTCGCCAGTGGCGCGAAGAGCGACGATTCGAGCGGCTCGCCGCCGGTGATGACGACGCGGCGACACGGGAAGGCGGCCACCTCGGCGAGCAGGCCGGGCAGGGTCACCTCGCGGCCGGCCGCCGGGTCCCACGAGTACTTCGTGTCACACCAGCGGCAGCCCACCGAGCATCCCTGCAGCCGGACGAAGACGGCAGGCAGTCCGGCGGTGGCTCCCTCACCCTGGATCGAGTAGAACGTCTCGGCGATACGTCCGACGGCGGTACCCATAAACCGTGGAAAATACTATCACCGCTTGCCGGGGCGGGGTCGGCCTCTGTTATCCGCGACCGCCCTCTGTTATCCAGGCCCGCCCTCTGCTATAACGGTTCGCAATCGGAAAGGAGGGTGCCATGGCGGACAACCTGACCGATTCCCTCAAGCACAACCGATTCCACGTCGTGTCGGTGGACAAGGCCGCGGGTACCCTGCGCGTGCGCGGAGAGGCCGAGGCGTGTACCGATCTCCTCTGCGGCGAGGCCCAGGTGGTGACCGACGAGGGGACCAGCACCGACCTCGAGCGCATCAACGCGGGCGACATCGTCGCCCTCGATCAGAAGGACGGCCGCGCCCATCAGATCCGAGTGGTCCGGCGCGTCTGGGAGGACTACTCGAGCCCCGAGTGGTAGCCCGGCCCGTCAGGCGATGCCGACGTGGACGGTGACGGTACCGAGCCCGAGTCGGCGATAGCGCACCCCACGCAGGCCGACCTTTTCCATGACCGCCGACAGCTCCGTGGGCGTCACGAACCGGTCCACCGATTGCGGCAGGTAGGTGTAGGCCTCGCGGTCGCCGCCGACCAGCTGACCCACCCACGGCACCACGTGGTGGAAGTAGAGGCGGAAGAGCGGGGCAAAGCCGGGGGCGCGCATCTGGGTGATCTCCAGCGCGACGACCCGCCCGCCCGGCCGGCTCACGCGCTTCATCTCACGCAGGCCTTGCTCGAGATCGGCCAGGTTGCGCAGCAGGAAGGCGCTGGTCACGCACGCGAACGTGCGGGTCTCGAAGGGCAGGGCGAGGGCGTCGGCGGCCATCAGGCGCACGCGCCGAGCTTCCTCGATCCCGCGCATCTTCTCGCGCGCGACCGCGAGCATGCCGAGGGCGAAGTCGGCCGCGACGACCACGCGATGGGGATGCACCTCGGCCAGGTCGAGGGCCAGGTCGCCGGTCCCGGTGGCCAGATCGAGCGCGGGGCCCTCGGGCGAGGCGATGGTCTGGCGGGCCGCGAACCGCCGCCAGGCGTGGTGCATGCCGAGCGTCATGAGCCCGTTCATCAGGTCGTAGCGCCGCGCGATGCGCGAGAACATCGCGCTGACGAAGCGGGCCTTCTCGGTGCCGTGCAGGGTCTCGGTCACCGCAGCCGGCCTCCGATCACCGAGAAGAAGAGGATCACCGCGATGTAGCCGTTGACGTTGAAGAAGGCGATGTCGAGCCGCGACAGATCGCGCGGGGAGACCAGCGAGTGCTCGTAGACGAGCAGCGCCGCGACCACCAGCACGCCGGCCCAGTACAGGAGTCCCAGGCCCATCATCCAGCCCAGCAGCGCGAACGCGGCGATGGTCAGCACGTGGCACACCCGCGCGGTGGTCAACGCGGCCGCGATGCCGAAGCGGGCGGGCACCGAGTGCAACCGGTGGCGCCGGTCGAACTCCACGTCCTGGCAGGCGTAGATGAGATCGAAGCCGGCGATCCAGACGGTGAGCGCGAACCACAGCACGTAGACCGGCGGATCGAAGCCGGCGCGCACCGCGATCCAGCCGCCCGCGGCCGCGATCCCGTCCGTGAAGCCGAGGATCCAGTGCGACAGCCAGGTGAAACGCTTGGTGTAGGAGTAGCCCACCAGGAACAGCACGGCGAGCGGCGAGAGCATCAGGCAGAGCGGGTTGAGCATCCAGGCCGAGAGCAGCAGCAGGGCCGCCGAGAGCGCCGCAGCCGTCGTGACCTGCGCGGGCGTGAGCCGGCCGGTCGGCAGATGGCGTTGCGCGGTGCGCGGGTTGGCCGCGTCGATGAAGCGGTCGGCCAGCCGGTTCACGCTCATGGCGAGCGTCCGCGCGCCCGCCATCGCGAGGGTCACCCAGATCACCACGTGCCAGCCCGGCCAGCCGTCGGCGGCCAGCACCATCGCCACGTAGGCGAAGGGCAGCGCAAAGACGGTGTGCTCGAACTTGATCGCGTCGAGGAAGTGCCGGACGGTGGGCACGCGGTCCGGAGGAGCGCTAGAGTCCGTACTCGGCCCAGCGCCGCGTGACGAGAGCGCGGATGTCCTCGCTCATCACGATCTCCTCGGGCCACGGCTGCCCGATACCGTCGGCCTCGGTCTTCTCGGTGGCGTCCACCCCGAGCTTGCCGCCGAAGCGGTGGCGCATCGCCGCGTGGTCGAGGTCGTCCATCGGGCCGTCCACGATCACGAGGTCGCGCTTCGGATCGATGTTGCCGCTCGCGCGCCAGGCCACCTCGGAAAGATCGTGCACGTTCACGTGATCGGAGACCACCACGATGTTCTTGGCCAGCATCATGAGCCCGAGGCCCCAGAGCGCATACATGGCCTTGCGGGCGTGGCCGGGATAGCGCTTCTTGATGGAGACGATCACCAGGTTGTGGAACACGCCCTCGGCGGGCATGTTCATGTCCACGACCTCGGGGAGCATCATCCGGATGATCGGCAGGAAGATGCGCTCGGTGGCCTTGCCCAGCCAGTAGTCCTCCTGCGGCGGGCGGCCCACGATGGTGGTGGGATAGATCGGGTTGCGGCGCCGCGTGATCGCCTTCAGGTGGAACACCGGGTAGTCGCGGGCCAGCGAGTAGTACCCGGTGTGATCGCCGAACGGGCCCTCCAGGCGACGCTCCGCCGGATCCACCCAGCCCTCGAGCACGATGTCGGCCTCGGCGGGGACGTCGATGTGCACGGTGCGGCACGACACCATGGGCACGCCCGACCCGCGCAGCCAGCCCGCGAAGACCATCTCGTCCACCCCGGGGGGCAGCGGCGCGGAGCCCGAGTAGATCGCGCACGGATCGCCGCCCAGGGCGATGGCGACCTCCATCGGCTGCCGCCGCTCCTCGGCGAGCCGCTGGTGCTCGGCCGAGCCCTTGTGGATCTGCCAGTGCATGCCGAGCGTCTGGTCGTCGTAGACCTGGAGGCGGTACATGCCGACGTTGCGCGCGCCGGTGACCGGATCGCGCGTGAAGACCATCGGCAGCGTGATGTAGCGGCCGCCGTCGCCCGGCCAGCACCGCAGCACGGGCAGGGTGGCCAGGGAGGGTTGCTCGGTCTCCACCACTTCCTGGCACGGCGCGGACCGCACGCGCTTGGGGCCGGCCTTGGCCAGGTCGAAGAGATCGCCGAGCTTGCGCAGCTTGTCGAACGTGGAGCCGGGCATGCGCAGGTCGAGCAGCTTGGCGACCCGGGCCGAGACGTCGTCGAGGCGATCGACGCCGAGCGCGGCGGCCATGCGCTCGCGCGAGCCGAACGCATTGATGAGCACCGGCATGTCGAAGCCCTGCACGTTCTCGAAGAGCAGGGCCACGTTGCGTCCGCCCGCGCTCTTGGAGACACGGTCGGTGATCTCGGCGATCTCCAGATCGCGTGAAACCGGCGCGCTCACCCGCTTGAGCCAGCCCTCCTTCTCGAGGTGGGCGATGAACGCGCGGAGATCGGCGAAGGCCAACGGCCACCTACTCGTGGAAGTACCGCGTCACGAGCCAGCCGGCCACGATGAAGAAGACCAGGCTCGCGGCGCTGCGCACCGCGACGAAGTGCCAGCCCATCAGGGGGCCTCCCAGGCGATGATCCGCTGCATCCCGAAGAGCGCCCACGCGATCATGTGCGCGACCAGCGGGCCCAGCGCCATCCCCGAGCTCGCGAGCAGCACCAGGGGCGGCTCACCACCACCGCGACCAGCACCGCGAGCGCGGACAGGATCAGGAGCGCAATATCGAGAATTCCCTCGCGGCATGGCGGCATTATACGGCAAGGGCACCCAATCGCCTGCATAGTCGAATGGTTACACGCGGCGTGCGGGTGCGCGGCGAGGCGTGGGCCTTGTCGATCCTTGCGAGAATATCTACTCCGCTTGGTCGGGAGCGTTTCACCGGCTTCTCAACAGCATGAGGCGGAGGGAACACCCTGAGTGGACGTGTCGTCAGCAAGGGGGCCACCATGAAAGCCATTCGACTCCATAGAGCAGGCGGTCCGGAGCAACTGGTGTACGAGGATGCGCCCAGGCCTGAATTGGTCGCCGGAGACGCTCTCATCCGAGTTCACGCCGCGGGCATCACGCCTGCCGAGTTGACGTGGGCAGAAACCTACAGGCATTGCGACGGGTCCGAGCGCCTGCCCGCGATACCGGGCCACGAGGTGTGCGGCGTCGTCGAGGGCTTGGCCGCCGGCGTCACCGACGTGTCGATCGGCGACGAGGTGTATGCGCTCACCTCTTTCTGCCGAGATGGCGCCGCCGCGGAGTACGTCGTGGCCCCCGCGGCCGACCTGGCGCCGAAGCCGAAGACACTCAGCCGTGTGGAGGCGGCCGCCGTGCCGCTTTCGGCCCTCACGGTCTGGCAGGCCTTCTTCGAGCACGCGGGGCTTGCGCCGGGCCACCGGGTGCTGATCCACGGCGCCGCCGGAGGGGTGGGCGCCTTTGCGGTTCAGATTGCCCGCTACCACGGTGCGTACACGGTCGGCACCGCCTCCGCTGAAAACCGCGACTTTCTGCTCGGCCTTGGGGCGAATGAGGTCGTTGACTACCAGCACGTTCCATTCGAGCAGTCCGTGCGTGATATGGATGTCGTCCTGGACACCATCGGGGGCAGCACGCGCGAACGCTCCTGGCAGGTGCTGAAGCCGGGAGGAATCCTGGTCAGCTTGCCGGAGCCGATCCCCGAGCGCGAAGCAGCGGCCCACGGCAAGCCCGGCAGGCGCGGCGTGTTCTTCATCGTGCGACCCGAGCGCGAACAGCTGGGCCGGATCGCGACGTTGATCGATTCTGGCGCGGTCCGTCCGGTCATCGCGGAGACCATTCCGCTGGCGAAGGCCCGATACGCATTTGAACGCGGAGTGGCCGGCCACACCCGCGGGAAGCTGGTGTTGGCGGTCGAAACGCCGTGACCTCTCGTGTGGTCGCTTGACTTCGACCCGCGGGCTCGCGTAGTAGATGAAGCCCCATGATCAAGGCGGATCTGGTCTCTGCGATGGCGAAGGCGTCCGGCGGCTCCAAGGTCTCCGCCGAGCGGGCGCTGAACGCCCTGATCGACGGCGTGTTCGATTCGCTCAAGCGCGGCCGTCGGGTCACCATCGGCGGCTTCGGCACGTTTCTCCTGAGCCGGCGCGCCGAGCGGAACGGGCGCAATCCGCGCACCGGCAAGGCCATCCGGATCCCGGCCTGTCGCGTCCCGCGCTTCAAGCCGAGCCGCTCGCTCCGGGATTCGCTCCAGTAGCACCACTCCGCGCTGTTCCGGCGGCCGCTTGCTTGACACTTCCGATGACGCCCCCGTACAATGGCCAGCGCCGCTGGGGGATCGTCTAATGGTAGGACGCCAGGTTCTGGCCCTGGTAATGGGGGTTCGAGCCCTCCTCCCCCAGCCATTTATGTTTCTCGCGCCGAGGCCACGCAGTTCGAGCGCGCGCAGCACGGTAGTCGGCCGGCCCCATCGTCTAGAGGCCTAGGACACGGCCCTCTCAAGGCTGAAACACGGGTTCGAATCCCGTTGGGGCCACCATTTCGACTTGGTTGATGTTTGATGGCTGCATGTTCGAGTCGCGTTGCCGACCGGACTCAAACACGAAGCCGGCCTCTCCTCTTAGCCGTTCAGGACGTCGAGTCGTGCGGCTTGAGCGTCGGGTAGCCGGTCAGGCGTTCCCCTTCAGCCGCGCGACGTTGAACGTCGGCACGGGCTCGAGTAGTCCCTTCAGCGGGAGGGCCCCCACCTCCTCGGTGTCGATCAACTCCTCTGCGGCGCCCACGACCGAGATCATGATCACCGGGATGTGCCGGAGTCGCTCGGCCGCCTTGAGCTGCTCGAGCACCTGGTGGCCGTTCAACTCCGGCATCATGATGTCGAGGAGCACGAGGTCGAACGGGCGTGAACGGAGCACTCCAGTGCTTGCCGGCTGTCATTGTCCGTCACGACGTCGCGGTAGCCCTGGGGCTTGAGGCGGTTGGTGAGGGTATAGCGGTTGGCCTCGTTGTCGTCGACGACGAGCAGCGTGGCGGCTTCGCAGGTCACCGCTGAGACTCCCTCGTGAGCAGCGCCCGGATCTTCCCGAGCAATCTAGGAAAATCCACCGGCTTGGTGTCGTAGTCGCGCGTCGACGGCTCGGCTGCGGTCACCCTCCATGGCGTGGGACGACAGGGCGATGATCGGAACCGCTCGAGTACCGGGCGCGCCCTTCAGTCGGCGAGTCGCCTCCCAGCCGTCGAGCACCGGAAGGCTCAGATCCATCAAAATCAGATCGGGGCGCCTCGGACGTCACCATCGCGACGCCCTGCTCCCCGTCGGTGGCCACGACCACCTCGAACCCCGCGCGCGTGAGCAGGCCGCGCAGCCCGAGGCGCACGCGGAGCGGGCCGGCGGTGCCGCCCACCTCGATGGGCCGCTCGGCGAGGGCCGCGCGCAGGTCCAGGGCCGCCAGGGCTGCCCGGCGCGCGTGGTCCTCGTGCGCGAAGGGCGCGCCGAAGAGGTGCGCTCCACCGCGCTGGCGGCGCGACTGGGCGCAAGCGCCCGCGCGGTGGCCTTCCGGCTCTCCGCCGGCACCGCGGGGGCACCGGGCTCCTGGAGTGGCGGTCCCGCTCGGCGCGGCGTAGGCTGGGCGACAGCGATCACATGAAGCGCGCCGTGCTGAATCGACTGTTCCGCGCGTTGATCCGGCGCGCTCGCGGCGTGCTCGCAGATGCGACCCCGGACCGGATCGTTCTTTCCCGCCGGTACCGGCGCATCTTCGGGCGGCCGCTGAACCTGCGCCATCCCGAGACCTTCAACGAGAAGCTCTACTGGCTGAGCCTGTACTACCGCACGCCCCTCGTCACGGCCGTAACCGACAAGTACGCGGTCCGGGACTACGTCGCCGCGCGGGTCGGGCCGCACATCCTCAACGAGCTCTATGGTCACTGGACCAGCGCCCGGGACATCGACTTCGATGCCCTGCCGGACAGCTTCGTCCTGAAGGTCAACTGGGGGTGGCGGTACAACATCTTCTGCCGCCGCAAGGCCGATCTCGACATCGACCAGACGCGTTGGCAGCTCAACCAGTGGATGTGCCGCAGCCACTACTGGAACATGCGCGAGTGGTGCTACAAGCACATCACGCCGCGAATCATCTGCGAGAAGCTGCTCGTGGACCCGGTCGAGGTCAATCCGGTCGAGTATGGCTTCCACTGCTTCGGCGGTGAGCCGCGCTTCGTGCGGGTGCACAAGAACCGCGCCACCAATCTGACCGTCGACATCTTCACGGCCGACTGGCAGCGGCCGCCGTTCGTGGTCAACCGGCCGAGCTCGGGCAAGGTGGTCGACCCGCCGCCCAACTATGCCGCGATGGTGGACTGCGCGCGGCGCTTGGCGCGCGGCTGGCCATTCGTTCGGGTCGACCTGTACGGCATCGCCGGGCGCACCGTGTTCGGCGAGATGACGCTCTCGCCCGGTGCCGGCTCGAACCGCTTCATCCCCGAATCCTACGAATACTACTGGGGCCGGGAGCTGCCGCTGCCCCGCCGGCCGCGCCGCCGCGACGTGACGGTGGTGATGGGTGGCGCCTAGCTGGAGGGGTTCACGCCTTGCAGTACGAAGCCGACCACCTCGCGCGGACGGGAGGGGGCAGAAGACCGAGCGGAACAAGCGGTTGGTGCGCGAAATCACGGACGTCGTTTGGAACCACCGAGGTGTCGAGCGGATTCCGACTATCGGCCGTACGCCCTTCGCAAGGGGCACGAGGGTGTCCGCGCCATGGTCGAAGGCGCCTGGACTGCGCTTCCCGGCTACCACGAGGAAGTGCACGAGCTCATCGGCGAGCGCGATCGTGTCGCGGTTCACTTGACCATTTCCGGGACCCAGAATGGCCAATGGGGACCACTGCCGCCCCCACCGGGAAGAAGGCCACGTTCGACGAGATGGTGATCCTTCAGATTCGAGATGGTAAGGTCGTCAGGCAGCGTGGGGTGGTGGACAATCTGTCGGCGCTGGGGCAGCTTGGCGCGGTACCATCGCCGCGGTCCTGATCGGTGAATCGCGGTGCGGGTTCTCACGATCGAACGCGCCGGGCGGACGCGGGTATGACCGGTGCGACGACTTTCCCAGATCGAGACGTTCATCGCGGAGGCGGCCGCGAGCAGGGCGCTCGCGCGGCCGATGGCCGCGGCTAGCCAGGAGGGTGCATGGACCCCAGCACGGAGCGACAGGGCCTGCAATGGCAGATCGGCGTGTGGGATCGCCTCTCGCAGCTCTACGTCGAGGAGATCGATCCGCGCTTCGCGGCCGTCGTGCAGCACGTGCTCCGGCGCGGTGAGGTGAAGGCGGGTGATCGTGTCCTCGACCTCGGCACGGGGACCGGCTCGGTGGCGATCGGGGCGGCCGCGCTGGCCGGCCCGGCCGGGCGCGTCACCGCGGTCGACATCAGCCCGGACATGCTGGCCATGGCCCGACGCCGGGTGGTCGAATCCGGCCACGGACACGTCGACCTGCGCGAGGGCCGGGCCGAGCAGCTGCCCGCGGCGGACTCCTCGGTCGACGTGCTGCTGGCCTCCCTGAGCCTCATGTACGTCATCGATCGGGGCGCGGCTGCTCGCGAGATGCGCCGGGTGCTGCGGCCGGGCGGCCGGCTCGTGGCCGCCGTCTGGGCGGCCGCCGACCAGTGCGACATCGTGCTGTTCCAGCAGACGGCGGGGCGGTTCGCCCCGACGCCGCCGGTGCCCGGCGTCGGGCCCGGGTCGCTGGCCGATCCCGCCGTCCTCCTGGCCCAGCTCGCCGAGGCGGGCATCGTCGCCTCCGTCGAGACGGAGGAGCTGGGCTTCGACTTCCCGAGCTTCGACCTGGCCTGGGAGGTTCTCGCCGGGGTGACGACGGCTCAGCTCGCTCCCGACAAGCAGCAGGAAGCGAAGGCGGCGGTGCAGGCCGCCATGTGGCCGGGTGGTCGCGGCTCCCGTCACTTTCGCAACGTGACGCAGTTCATCGTCGGCCGCGCGCGGTGAAGTGTGAACACATCGCCGAGGTGTTCACCGCGGTGTCCGAGATCTTCGGCGCGCGCGATCTTCTCCGCGGAGCTTGGCCGATGCAAGCCGATCCGGAGGCCTTTCGTCGCCTGGCCGCCCGGCTGGAGGTTGCTGCCGGTGAGATGCTCTAGCTCGATGACGACGCCGCCTGCGTCGCCGGTGCCCGCGAGGCCGGATTGTCGGCGGAACGGGTGAGCGGGGCGGCCGACATGCGCGCCAGCCCCGCGGCTCACGGGCTGGCCGAGTCGACAAAGGAGAGTGACATGGCCGGACGGGGCTCCGTCCCGGTGCCGGGCACGCCGCTCGCCGAGGAGCACACGCCCGCGGAGATTCGACGGATCGCCGCCGGCCTGCCCTGAGCGCCGGCGGCGCTCGGGCGCGAGCAAAGGAACGCATCGATGCTGACGATGCTCTACTGGGGCGGCGCGATCGTCGTGGCCATCGTCCTGGGCGCGTTCGGGTTGAAGCGCGCCATGCGGCCGCCTCGTCGGCTCGACTCGGTGCCCTGGCCGCTCACCGCCCGCGCCGTGATTCCCGGGATCCCGGGCGCCCGCTACCTGGTCGGCGTGGACATCGAGCCGTTCGTCCACGACGTGGTGGCCGCGCGGCAACGCGAAGAAGCCGCTCTGGCCCGTGCCGGCCACACCGGGCCGCCTCCGCCGGCCGATCTGCTCGTCATCTCGGGGGGCGGCGACAATGGCGCCTTCGGCGCGGGAGTGCTCTGCGGCTGGACCGATTCGGGAAACCGGCCGACGTTCAAGAGCGTCACCGGCATCAGCACGGGGGCGCTGATCGCCCCGCTCGCCTTCGTGGGCAGTGAGTACGACGGGTTGCTGAGGAAGATCTACACGTCGGTGACTCCGGCCGACATCCTGGAAAAGCGCCACATCATGGCCGCGGTCACCAACGATGGCATGGCGGACAACCGTCCGCTCTGGGACCTGATCTCCAGATCGATCGACCAGGCGCTGCTGTCCCGGATCGCGGAGGAGCACGGCAAGGGGCGCATCCTCCTGGTCGGCACCACCAACCTCGATGTGCGCCAGCCGGTCATCTGGAACATGGGCAAGATCGCGGCCAGCGGCAGTCCCCGGGCGCTCGATCTCTGCCGGGCCATCCTGCTGGCCTCGTCGGCCCTCCCCGGGGTGTTCCCCCCGACGATGATCCGCGTCGAGGCGGACGGCGCGCCCTACGAGGAGATGCACGTCGACGGGGGCGCCTCGGCCCAGGCCTTCCTCTACCCGCCGAGCATGACCCACGTGGCACGGACCATGGGAGGCGAGATCAAGCGCGAGGGCCGTGTCTACGTCGTCCGGAACTCCACCTTCGGCGCCACGTGGTCGCGCATCGAGCGACGGACGATCAGCATCGCCGGCCGCGCCATCACGTCGCTCATCCACACGCAGGGTCTCGGCGATCTCTATCGCATCTACGTGACGGCCCAGCACGATGGGCTCGATTTCAACCTCGCCTACATCGATCGCGACTTCAAGTTCGAGGGAAAGAAGGAGGAGTTCGACACCGTCTACATGCAGGCCCTCTTCGACTACGGCTACCGCCTGAGCCACCAGGGCTATCCGTGGAAGAAGACCCCGCCCGGTCTCGAGACCCCGCTGGGACTCTGACCCGCGGTCACGCCGGCCCTCCCGGTCCAACGGAGGCCGTGAGCCTGCGCCATGACGGCATCGAGTCCGGCCGAGAGGAGGTACGGGGACCGCGCCCCCCGCGCGACGGAGCCCGGGTCGACGGCTACTACTTGATTGCGCCCACCGTGAAGCCGGCGATGAAGCGGTCGACGAAGAAGTTGTAGACGATCGCGATCGGCACGCTGGCGATGAAGCACCCCGCCATCAGGGAGCCCCAGAAGTAGACGTCGCCGCGGACCAGGAAAGTGGGCACCCCGACGCTCACCGTGTACTGCGACGCGGTGGAGATGAAGGTCAGCGCGTAGACGAACTCCTGCGTGACCAGGGTGAAGCTGAAGATGATCACGGTCAGGATGCCGGCCACCGAGATCGGGATCACCACGCGCACGAAGGCGCCCAGCCGGCTCAGGCCGTCGATCAGCGCCGCCTCCTCCACGTCGGTGGGAATGGCCTTGAAGAAGCCCATGAGCAGCCAGGTACAGAACGGCACCGTGAAGGAGGGGTAGACCAGCACCAGCGACCACAGCGAGTCCTGCAACCCGACCGAGGCGATGAGCCGGGACATGGGAATGAAGAGCAGGGTCGGCGGCACCAGGTAGGTGAGGAAGATCCCGATCCCGATCTGCTCGCCCCATCGGCCGGTGAGCCGGGCGAGCGCGTAGCCGGCGGGCAGCGCGAGCACCAGGGTGATGATCACCACCACCACCCCGACCAGGGCGGTGTTCCACAGCCACCGGCCGTAGAGCGTGTCCTCGAAGAGCACGCGCACGTTCTCCAGGGTGGGGGCCTCGTTGTAGATGAACGGGTTGTTGCCGCGCCTGAGCAGGTCGCCGGTGCTCTTGAAGGTGGTGATCAACATCCAGTAGAAGGGAAACGCGGTGAACAGGGTGAAGAGCCCGATCACTCCCGCATGGACACCGCGTCCCGCCATCCGCCGCGCCCACCCCGGCCGGGCCATCAGACGACCTCGGTGCGCCGGGCGACGCGCAGGAAGACGAAGGCCACGACCAGCAGCATCGGAAACAGGAAGACCGCGATGGCCGCGCCTTCCGCCAGGTCTCCGCCCTGGATACCGGTGAAGAAGGCCAGGGTCGAGAGGACCTGGGTGGTGTCGTATGGCCCGCCGCGGGTGAGCACGAAGATCACGATCATGTCGGTGAAGGCGAACACCAGCCCGAACAGGCTGGCCACCAGCATGATCGGCCGCACCAGGGGCAAGGTGATCTGGACCAGGTGGCGCCAGGGGCTGGCCCCGTCCACCTGGGCCGCGTCGTGGATCTCCTGGGGAATGGAGGTGAGGCCCGCCATGAGGATCACGGTGGCCAGCGGCAGCAGCCGCCACACGTGGACGCCGATGACGGACATCATGGCCAGGTACGGCTTGCCGAGGTACATCGGCCAGTTGTCGGCCGAGATCAGGCCCGCGGCCTGGAGCGTCCAGTTGATCACGCTGTAGATGGAGTCGAGGATCCACAGCCAGCCGATGCTGCCGAGGGACATCGGAGCCACCCACGGGAGCAGGATCAGCAGGCGGACGAACCACTTGCCGGGGAAGTCCTTCATCAGGGCCAGCGCCAGGATCGTGGCCAGCACGATGACCAGGACCTGGGAGCCGATGGCGAAGACGAAGGTGTTGCGAAGGGCGGTCAGGAACTGGGGGCTGTCGAGGATGGCGCGGAAGTTCTTGAGCCCGACGAAGTCGAGGGTGCGGCTGCCGGCGGTGATGTCGGTCAGGCTGTAGTAGAGCGCGAGGAAGAAGGGCACTCCGACCACCAGCAGGATGTAGAGGACGGCGGGGGCGATCATCATCGATCCCAGCCACCCGCGCCGGTTGACCAGGAAGTCGAGCCGGCCGGGCCGGGCGGGGACCCGTGCCGCGGGCCGCGCCGCTTCGGTGAGGTCGCTCATTGTGCTCGCTCTCTCTCTGCCATGAACATGGCGGGAGGCTCCGGTGAGCCGGAGCCTCCCTGGACCTGGCCTGCGAGGGACCCGGACCGCTACACCATCTTCTTCTCCTTCCACTTGGCGAAGATGCGCCGGCACTGGGCGTCCGCCTCCTTGAGGGCGTCCTCCGGCGAGGCGGCCCCGCTGGCGGCCTTGGCAAACATCACGTTGAGCACCCAGGTGCTGTAGATCTCGTCGATGGCCGCGTTGGCGTAGCCGGGGTACCCGACGTTCGTGGCCCAGTTGAGCACGTCGTCGAGGACCTTGTACTTGTCGGGCGGGTGGGCCTTGGGATCGTTACTGATCAGCTTGGTGATGTCCGGCACCGTCTTGGGCCAGCACGGAAAGTCGTAGAACTCGCCCGCCACGAAAGCCTCGTGGAAGTTGGTGGTGTAGTCCACGAGGAACTTCTTGGCTCCCTCGATGTTCTCGGCGAACTTCCAGACCACGTAGCAATCCATGACGTGCTCGAGCCCGATGGCCCGCACCGGGCCCTTGAGGGCCTTGGTGAGCTGGATCTTGGCCGAGATCGCCGGGTCCTGCTTCTCCGCGGTCCGGGTGATCGAGATGGCGTTCAGGGCGAGCGAGAGCTTGCCCGCGATCATGGCCCGGTTGTTGGAGGAGGCGTCCCAGGTGAACACCTCGTCGGTCATGGTCTCCTTGAAGAGCGCGGTGACGAACTTGATGGTCTCGAGGGTCTGCTTGGAGTTCAAGGTGAGATTGCCGTTGGCGTCCTGCTCGTGGGCGCCGTGGGCGTACATGATGGTCCGCAGGGCCATGGCGGTGTCGATCTCGTTGGCCAGCCCGATGCCCACCGGGTGGCCGGTGTCCTTCTTGATCTTGGCCCCGACGGTGCGGACCTCGTCCCACGTCTTGGGGCCGTTGGGCATCCCCACCTGGCTGAACAGATCCTGGCGGTAGTTCACCGGGTCCGGCGTGAACGACGGCGAGAAGGCGAAGTACTTCTTGGTCTTGGGGTTGTACGTGCTCTTGACGCAGAGATCGATCGGCTTGCCGAGCTTCTTCTCGAGCTCCTGGTAGACGTCCTTCATGTCCACCGTCTGCTCCTCGAAGGTCGGGGGCGGCCAGTTGAACAGGAACAGGTCGTGCCCCTTCTGGGCCGATACCTCGGCGGTGGCCCGCGGGTTGATGCCGGCGATGCCGATGTTGTCGACGATCACCTCGGTGTCGTTCTTCTCGCCCCACTCTTTCGCCAGCTTCTTGTTGAACCACTCGTCGTAGGCGGGAACGAAGTGGACCCACTGCAGGATCTTGAGCGTCTTCTTGGCGGCGCGGGCCCGTCCGGGAACGATGATGTTGGCGCCGATGCCGGTGGCCAGCGCTCCGGCGCCGGTGGCCTTGATGAACTGCCGGCGATTCACGCGTTGCCCGTCCATACACCGACCTCCTTGTTGGGTAGGCGCACCCCGATCGGCGGAGCGGCCTCCTGCGTGGCGCTGATCGATCGAGTCGGGGCGCGGCGAGAGGGGAGCCCGTCGCGCCCCTCCGCCCGCCCGCGGGAATGCCGCCGTCACTCTAGCGCTTGGCCGCATGGTGTTCAAGGGCTCGATGGGCCTCACGAGAAGCGCTACCGAAGCGGAGGGTGACGCCCCACGGCGGGTGCTTCCGAAGCAGGCATGCCTACTCGCGCAGGTACATGCCGTAGCTCGTGACGTTCTGGACGACTCGTTGCACGACGGCATCGGCGACCGACCGGCTCTGCGCATCGGCTTCCGTCGCGGGGATCCCGAAATCCTCGAAGAAGCGCTCGAATCCCTTGGGTCGCCAGCCAGTGACCCACACCACGTTCGTGTCCGTCTGGTTGATGAAGGTGTGGGTCGTGTTCGGCGCCAGGTCCAGGAAGCGGCCGGGCCCGCATCGCCGCCACTCGCCGTCGACCATGACGTCGAGCGTGCCGTCGACGACGAAGAAGAACTCGCTCTCGCTCCGGTGGAAGTGCGGCGGCGGACCCGGCACGTGCGGCGGTGACGTTGTCAAGGCGACCGACGCAACGTGCGCGGACGCGGTACGATGGCCCGGCGCCGCGGAGATGTCCGACATCGTCTTGACGCGGCACCGCGCGTGCGGTATCGAGGGAGCGACATCATAACCCGTGGTTCAATTCCGCCGAAAGGAGACCCCATGAAGACGCAGCTGATCGGAGCGGTGCTCGCGCTCCTGCTCACGACCCCCGCGCTGGCCGCCATCAAGGAGGAGCCGGTCACCTACAAGGACGGCGAGACCACGATGAAGGGCTTCGTGGTGTACGACACCGCCAAGCAGGGCAAGCGGCCCGGCATCGTGATCGTGCCCGAGTGGTGGGGCATCACGAAGCACATGCACAACGAGGCGCGCGCCTTCGCCGGCCAGGGCTACACTGCCTTCATCGCCGACATGTACGGCGAGGGCAAGACCGCCGACAACCCCAAGGACGCCGGCGCGCTCTCCGGCGCGGTCATGAAGAACCCCCAGACGATGGAAGCGCGCTTCGATGCCGCCCGCGCGCAGCTCGTCAAGCACCCCACCGTCGATCCCACGCGCATCGGCGCGGTGGGCTACTGCTTCGGCGGCGCGGTGGTGCTCAACATGGCGCGCGCGGGGGCCGATCTGGCCGGCGTGGCCGGCTTCCACGCCTCCCTGGGCCTCAACACGCCGGCGCCGGCCCCCGGCACGGTGAAGGCGAAGATCCTCGTCCTCAACGGCGCCGACGATCCGTTCGTGAAGAAGGAGCAGTACGTGACGTTCAAGGCCGACCTGGACGCGGCCAAGGCCGACTACCGGGTGATCGAGTATCCCGGCGCGGTGCACGCCTTCACGAACCCCGAAGCCACCGCGATGGGGCAGAAGTTCAACCTCCCGCTGCGCTACGACGCGAAGGCGAACGAGCAGGCCAAGGCGGAGGCGGCGAAGTTCTTCGCCCAGGTCTTCAAGAAGTAGACGGCCCCGAGCGCTCGTACCGGATCCGCCTGGCGATTGACCCTCCGTGGGTCCATTGCTATGGTGCGGGCCGATGGACTTCGGCCGCTCCGCCGATGAGCAGGCGTTCGCCGACGAGGTCCGCGCCTTCCTGCGCGCGCATCCTCCGGCGACATTTCCCGCCGACGGGACCGACGCCGGCTACGGCTCGGGCGCTCACTCGCGAGCGTTCCTCGGGGCGCTGGGCGAGCGCGGCTGGATCAGCCTGAGCTGGCCACGCGAGCACGGCGGGCAGGCGCGGCCGATGGCCTACCGGCTCGTGCTGCTGGAAGAGCTCGCCGCCGCCGGCGCGCCCTTCGGCCCGCTCCCCGGCTGCCTCCAGGTGGCCGACTCCATCATCCGGCACGGATCCGAGACGCTGCGCCGGGAGATCCTGCCGCGGGTCGCGCGCGGGGAGGCCACCTTCTGGCAGGGCTATAGCGAGCCCGGGGCCGGCTCCGATCTCCTCGCGCTCGAGACGCGCGCCCGTCTCGAGGGCGAGCAGTGGATCCTCGACGGGCGCAAGATCTGGTCGAGCCACGCCGGCGTTGCCACCTACGGCACCGTGCTCGCCCGCACGGATCCCGCGTCCGGTCGCCAGCGGGGTCTCACCATGTTGATGGTGAGCAACCGGCTGCCCGGCATGGAGGTGCGCCCGATCCGCAGCCTGACCGGCGAGGTCTACCACTACGAGGTCTTCATGGACTCCGTGCGGGTTCCGCGCGACTGGGTGATGGGCAAGCCGGGCGAGGGCTTCGCCCAGCTGCTGCACGGGCTCGACACCGACCGGTTCTGGGGCCGCTACTACAAGGCGCCGTTCCTTCAGCGCATCCTGGCGCTCCTCGTCGAGTACGCCAACACGACCCCGCGGGACGGCGGCGTCCCGGCCGGCGACGCGAGCGTGCGTCGCCGCCTGGCCCACGCCGCCACCGAGGTCGCGGCCCTCCGGGCGCTCTTCCACCGCGCGGCCTGGCTCATCGAACGCGGAATGCCCGCCACCGGCCCGGTGTCCGCGGCCAAGCTCATGGCCGACGAGCTCGGGCAGCGCGTGCTCTCGCTGGGCATGGAGCTGCTCGGGCCCTACGGCGTCCTCCGCGCCGGCTCCCGGTGGGCCCGGCTGCGGGGCGAGATCGAGCACCAGTACCAGACGAGCTGGGGGCACACGCTGGCGGGGGGCACCTCCGAGATCCAGCGCACCACCATCGCGGTGCGGGCCCTCGACCTGCCCGCCGAGCCGCGCGTGCGCGGCTGATCCATGCCCAGGCGATCGTGATGGATCTCGCGCTGTCGCCGGCGCAGCAGCTCCTGCAGCAGTCGGCGCGGACGCTGCTGCCGCGTCGCTGCCCGCCCGAGCGCGTGCAGGCCCTGGCGCTCGACGCGCGCGGCTTCGACGCCGAGCTCTGGAAGGAGATCGCGACGCTCGGCTGGCCCGGGCTGCTGATCGCGCCGCAGCAGGGCGGCAGCGGAGGTACCGTGGGCGACGTGGTGGTCCTGGCCGAGGAGCTGGGACACGCGTGCGTGCCGAGCCCGTTCATCGGTAGCGCGGTCATCGCCACCACCGCGCTGAGCGCCGCCGGCGGTCGCCGCGCGGCGAGCCTGCTGCCGCGTCTCGCGCTCGGCGAGCGCATCTGCGCACTCGCGGCGCTCGAGGAGTCCGGACGGCTCGACCCGGACGCGATGGGGCTGCGCGTCGAGGCGCCGGGGCGTCTCACCGGGCGCAAGCTGTTCGTGGCCGACGCCCACGCGGCCACCGACGTGATCGTGCTCGGGGGCGGGGCGGCCGGGCCGACGGCGGTGCTGCTGCCGATGGACCGCAACGGCATCGAGGCGCATCCCCTCGAGAGCATGACCGGCGACAAGCTCTTCGAGCTGAGCTTCCGTGACGTGGAGACGCGCCCGGACGACGTGCTCGGCGAGCCGGGAGCGGGCTTCACCCTGCTCGCGCCGGCCTACCGGCTCGGCGCCCTCGCGCGCAGCGCCGAGATGGTGGGTGCCGCGCAGCGCGTGCTCGACCTGTGCCTGGCGCACGCGCGGGTGCGCCGGCAGGGCGGGCGACCGATCGGCGGCTACCAGGCCGTCCAGCACGCGTGCGCCGACATGTTCCGCGACGTCGAGAGCGCCCGCTGGCTGGTGTGGGAGAGCGCCTGGAAGCTGGAGGCGGCCCGGCCCGACGCCCCCGCCGCGGTGGCCGCCGCCAAGGTCTACGCGGCCGACGCGGCGCTGCGCGTGGCCCGCCGAGGGCATCAGGTCATGGGCGCCATCGGCTACTGCGAGGAGCACCCGCTGCATCTGCTGCACAAGCGCATCCTCGCCGGCTCACTGGACGCGGGCGACGCCACGCTGCACCTCGACGCGGTCGCGCGCTCGATCGGCCTGTCCTAGCGCGGCGGCATGTCTCGCCGATTGGGGTTTCGAGCTTGCAACGCAGTCCGCGTGACTACAGTGGGGGCATGAACGCCAGCGTCCGTGCCGCCCGGGCGCGCCTCTCGAAGCTGCTCGATCGAGCGGCGGCCGGCGAGGAGATCGTCATCACCTCCGCTGGCCGGCCGAAGGCCAAGCTGGTCGGTCTTGCTGCCGGCGCGCCCGCGCCGCAATACCGGAAGACGTGTGAAGCTCACCGGCGGGGCGTGCAAGGCACGGTTTCGCCGGCAGGCATGTGGCGGACGGGGGCCGCAGCCCGGAAATGCGCCCGGCGCCTCGCGTGGCGTAGAGGGCCCGCGAATGGCCGGGCCCGTCTGCTCTACTCGTCCTCGATGAAGGCCTTCACCTGTGCGAGCAGCTCGGGGCTCGGCGTGAGGCCGTGCTCCTTCGCATGCTCACCCGCCTTGCGCAGCACCTCTTCCTCGTCGGCGCCCCGAACCACGTGCTGGCAGTCGGTGGTGGGATTCACCTTGTGACAGTCGATCATCTTGCCCATGGTCCTGCCTCCTTGCGCGCATGCGGCGCCCGGGCTCCGAGGTTGTCCATACGACTCGTGCTACCCCCTACGCCTTGTCCAGCCACACCCGGTGCATGTCGATGAGACCGGCCGGGATCATCTGGAAGCCCTTCACGTGCTTGTGGAAGACCTTCTTCTCGTTCAGGTGCAGCATGACCGCCACGGGCGCGTCCTCGACGATGAGCCGCACCGCCTCCTCGTAGAACTTCTTCCGCTTCTTGAAGTCGTTCTCGGATCGCGCGCCCTCCACCATCTTGTCGAAGTCGGCGTTGGCCCACTTGCCCGCGTTCCACGCTTCCCCGGAATGCAGCTCGGGGTAGAGCGTCTCGTCGGGATCGAGATCGGCGTCCCACTGCACCTGCACGAGGTCCCACTGCCGCTCTTGAAGCCAGCGCCGCCGGAAGGTGGGGGCGTCGGCCAGCTCGATGTTGACCTTGATGCCGATCTTGGCGAGCTGCGCTTGCACGACCTCGGCCAGGCGAGGGGCGGTGTCGGCGTTGCCGGAGAGCAGCATCACCTCGGTGCCGTTCGGGAACTTCGACTGCTTCATGAGCGCCTTGGCCTGCTCGAGATCGTAGTACTGCCCGTTCTTGCCGCTCTCGAAGGCGGCGTCGTAGAACTCGCCCATCGGCGGCGAGATGGGGCCGTGGGCCACGATGCCCTCGCCGAACTCGACGCGGCTCAGGATCTCCTGACGATCGATCGCGAAGGCCACCGCCCGGCGGAGGTTCTTGTCCGCGAAGGGCCCCTTGGCGATGTTCATGTGGAGACAGCGCCAGTTGCCGCCCACCGCGGTCGACACGGTGAGCTTGGGGTCCTTGCGGAGGTCGGCCACGAACTGATTGGCCACGTTGTTGATCCCGTCGACCTCGCCGGTCTTCAGCGCGGCCACCAGGGTCGAGGGCTCGATGATGAACTTGAGCATCACCCGATCCAGGTAGGGCAGCGCGCCGCCCGCG
>Ga0209966_1000217_pt1 | contig 22959 bp, 23 predicted proteins | sample RhisoiCoNPM_FD_187575 | JGI IMG/M metagenome (GOLD analysis project Ga0209966, IMG submission 187575) | Arabidopsis thaliana rhizosphere microbial communities from the Joint Genome Institute, USA, that affect carbon cycling - Rhizosphere... | ecosystem: Host-associated > Plants > Roots >... | reverse complement strand
AAATTACTCTTTCCAAATGTAGAATATCTTACATGACCAATAGCAGCATGAGAATTGAATTTTCTAATGATACTTCTAAAATTTCTTGATGCAGATACCAAGCCCAAATTTTTGTAAGGAGCTTTTGATGGTACGGCGAAACCCCAAGCCTCTTGTCCCCTGTGCTGTAGAGAACGCAACGAATCAATTACATATGGTACCACATTATGGTGATCCAGAGAAAAAAAACCGACGACTCCACAATTCTCATGAACCATTACTGATCATCTCTTCTTGATCCATTTAATTAAAACTTACTCCCAATAAATTTGTGACTAGGAGCCATCCATTATTTTACTCATTGTGTTGTAGGCTTTATCTAAATCGCTGACCGTTAATTCTATTATTTGATCACTCGAGTCGCGTAAATTCAGAGTCCTAGTTCCATCGACCTTACCAATTTCAGAAAAAACACAATTTCGAGTTTTTAATATTCTTTTAACTTTATCTGCTTCATTGGTCCCAATGATAAACCTGGAATGGCTTTCCGAGAAGAGCAAGTGGTCATGTCGTTTGCAATTATTTGGAATTCGTTCCAAGTCAATGTCTATTCCTAGATTACTGGAAATGGCTAATTCAGCTAGCGCAATTCCGATTCCACCTTTTGAACAATCATGTGAGAAATTGATCAATCCTTTATGTATCAATGCCAACACGGCCAATCCATTTTTCTTGTCAATTTCCAAGTCTACCATTGGTACTTTTCCATACTCGGGGCGAGACGTTGCATGAAAGTATTCGGAACCACCTAATTCATCCTTTGTTTGTCCTATGATAAATAACGTATCTCCTAAATTTGCAACATTGCTAGTGATATGCCTTCGATCTCTGATTAACCCAATAGTGCCAATTACAGGTGATGGTTTAATGGGAAAATTCATTGTTTCATTGTAAAAACTGACTTTTCCTCCTACTACAGGTATGCGCATAAATTTACAAAAGTCTATTATCGCTTCAATTGACTTCATGAACGTCCAATATATTTGAGGATTTTCAGGACTACCAAACTGCAGATGGTCTATAATTCCGATTGGCTCTGCTCCTGTAGATATTACGTTTCTGCACGCCTCAGACAAACAACCTAATGTTCCTTGATAAGGATCAAGATAACAGTGTTTTGAATTTCCATCTAATTTTATAGATACAAATTTGTTGTCGTTTACTCTTATGACTGACCCATTTGCTCCAGGCTTTATAACCGTTCTCAGACCTACTTCATGATCATATTGTTGAAATATCCAATCTTTATTACCAACTGAAGGATTTGACAGTAATCGAAGTAATGTTTCATTATAATCATCTACCTTGTGATGAAGACTCTTCTTATTTGGACTTTTCAGGTATTTTGGTTTCTTTGACTTTCTATTGGCCGGAGGTGCATTAACCATCAAATTGCATGATATATTGGCAATTGGTTTTCCTCGGTAGAGGATTCTCAAATTATCATTACCATTTACCTTACCAATAATCGAATACGTTATGCCATACTTGTTGAATATGTCTTCAAATTTAGATAATTTTTCTTTGCTGATGATGTATACCATTCTTTCCTGTGACTCTGAAATCATTATCTCGTTTGGCGAAAGATCAGGTATTTTGATATGAACTGCAGATAACTCTACCTCAATTCCCTTGTCTACTAGGTCGGACAATTCAGAAAGACAACAAGATAATCCTCCTCCTCCGAGATCTTTCATGGCATTAATACACTTGCTATCTGATGCTTCTATTGTAGCCTCAATCAATAATTTCTCCAAAAATGGATCGGGAATTTGAACTGCAGATCTATCTTCGTCATCGAGTAGTTTTGAGGCAAAAGACGCTCCTCGTATTCCATCTTTTCCTGTCGGATTACCGGCAAGTATTACTAGGTCATCGTCCTGTGCATGATTGGATATAATCTGATTCTTCTTGCCAAGACCAATTGCGGCAACATCCACCAGGCAGTAATCCTTGAAGGAGTTATCAAATTCTATGTCCCCCCCAACAGTAGGAATACCTATGCAATTACCGTAATCAGCAATCCCATTTACAACATTCTTAAACAACCACTTCGACTTTGACGTGTTACTCTCTTCAACCAACGAAGAAAATCGGAGTGCATCTAATAGCGCAATTGGCCTTGTTCCCATCGAAATAATGTCCCTTATCACTCCACCTACGCCGGTTGCGGCACCTCCGTATGGCTCAACAGCTGAAGGATGATTATGGCTTTCAATATGAACTGTTATTACGTCTTCATCACCGATATCCAATACACCCGCATCATATCCTGGACCGACAATTACCCTTTTACCGCGTGATGGTAATGATCTTACAAATTTTTTCGATGACTTGTATGAACAATGTTCAGACCATTCGGCATCTATCATGTCAATTTCTAAAAGATTGGGTTTCCTGCCCAATTTTTTTAACAGATGAATTTCTTCTTTTTTTGTTAGCATTCTATATCAATTGAATCAATTCTTTATGTATGGAGTTAAAAAATTTTTTAACGATAGAAATATCAATCCTGCATTACTATTTGTTTTGTTGGGTGAAAGGATTGATTCTGATGCCCGCTCAGGATGCGGCATCAGTCCCATAACGTTTCCCCTTTTATTGCAAACGGCTGCAATCATCTCAGTAGATCCATTAGGATTTTGATCTTTATACTTGAAAACAATCTGGTTATTTTGATGTAGCTCATTTAGCTTCTCATCATCTATTACATATCTGCCCTCTCCATGCGCAATAGGTATTTTGATTTCATCGTTTAACCTAAACAAATTGGTAAATGGAGTGTTAACATTTAACACCTCCATTTCTAACCACTTACAAGAAAATTTTAATTTATCATTTTTAACTAGTGCCCCAGGTAGTAATCCAGCTTCGACTAATATTTGGAATCCATTGCAAATTCCAAGAATTGGTAATCCTTCGTCAGCTTTTTTCATTATTGCATCGACTATGGGGCTTTTAGCTGCTATGACTCCTGCCCGTAGTCTATCTCCGTACGAGAATCCCCCAGGTAAAATTAGAGCGTCATAGTCATCTATCATTTTTTCCGTGTGCCAAATATATTGAGCACTAATTCCTATGACATTATTTAGTATATGGTGCACATCTCGGTCGCAGTTACTCCCTGGAAAAACAACTATTCCTGTCTTCACTTAGACTCCACCTTAACTGTCAGGAACTAGTAATTTTAATTTATTTGTAATGCCAAGGTCAGTTTGTTAGAATGTGAACAACAATACACACACTGTCATTTGCGGACTTAGGTTTTTATTTTGATGAGTATTAAGATTGTCTATTGAACGATAGAGTACAGGATATAATGACAAAGAACGTGATTTCGATTGATGAAGGTATTACAGCTAAGGAAGCTGCGAATATTATGACTGAAAAACGCATAAGCTCTCTTATTGTGGAGAGAGAAAACGTTCCTATAGGTATAATCACTGAGAAGGATTTTGTCAAGAAAATCTGTAATAAGGATCTAGTATCCTCCAAAGTTAAGGTAGGAACAATAATGTCAAAAATACAAACTTATGCAAGTCCTGATACTCCAGTAGAAGTAGCCGTACAAAGGATGGTCAATCACAAAATACGCAGATTGCCCATACTATCAGACGGAAAGGTTGTTGGTATTGTCTCTGTTACTGATCTGGCAAGACAACTGAGAACAATTCTACTGGTTGATGGCATCTTGTCAGAGGAAACCTGAGTATAAAAGATATGTGAATGACCCATAGGCAAAATATAATAATTACAAAGTACTTTTGTTCTGAGTATGAAAAAATTATTTGCCATTTCTTTACTTATTTTGACAATTGCAATTATGCTACAAAATAATTTATTATATGCACAACCATCAGTAAAAGATCCTAATCTTAAAGTAGAGGCTTTCGTAAGTGGAATTGCATCTCCTACCAGTATGTTATTTGTGGATGAAAATAATATTTTGGTCTTAGAAAAAGATGGAAATGTAAGACTGATTAGCAACGGAATGCTTCAATCACAGCCATTGGTATCTCTAAGTGTTGATACTAAGAATGAACGCGGACTACTGGGAATAGAAAAAGTTGGTGAAAATGTATTTTTGTACGCTACGGTAAAGGACGGTCAGCTGATAAACAGAATATACAAATACATCTTGGCTCCTGGTCCGGAGCTAACAAATGAACAAGAATTTATGGATCTTCCTGGAACTCCTGCCACCAATCATCAAGGAGGAAAATTAGTTGCAAGTAATGATGGATACCTATATTCAGTAACTGGAGAGTTACAACGCAACGGAAAAGATCAAAATATAGTTAATGGTCCTGATCCGGACTTTAGTGGCGCAATTTTAAAAACTAATGCAAACGATGGTTCTCCGGCACCTAATAATCCCTTCAAGAGTGACAACTCTAATGATCCTATAAATTGGTATCAAGCGTATGGAATAAGAAACAGCTTTGGACTAGGCATAGATCCTGTTACCGGAGCCTTATGGGACACAGAAAATGGTGAACAAACATTCGATGAAATTAATCTAGTTAGTCCTGGATTCAATAGTGGCTGGAAATTAACAATGGGTCCAATATCGGAGAGTGGAATTTCCCAGGATGATTTGGTGAATTTTCCAGATTCAAATTACAAGGATCCTATATTGAGTTTCAGGAATTCTATTGGCATCACTGATATTGAATTCTTGAATTCGGATAAATTGGGGACAGAATATGCAAATAATGCATTTGTAGGTGATTTTAGCTATGGCAATCTGTACAGATTCGAGTTAAACGAAGATAGAGTAGATTTCAAATTTAGCGATCCGGGACTTAAAGATCGCGTGATTGATAATAACAAAGAACTTGATTCGTTGATATTTGGCGAGGGCTTCTCTGGAATAACTGATATAAAGACAGGACCTGATGGATTGCTCTATGTGCTATCATTTGAGGATGGTACGATTTACAGAATTAGTAAGTAAAATATCGAAAATTTTGGTATCTGAAAAGGATTTATGGTGGAGCAACCGCCATTGTTATTTTTTCCAAAGAATTAACCGTTATCAATTTGAAAAATTCTTATTTTTTGTCCGGCAATTATTGCATTTAGTATCCTTCTTCCGCTTTCCGATCTCTTGTCTATTTTGATTCTCGATTTCTTTCCAACTTGGTTTGCACAAACAAATTCATCATCAATATACAAATTTACTTTGTTACCAATTGTTTCTTCGTCTAGCTTTATAACAACTCCGTTGCCAGATTCGCTTACTTCAAAGAATATTTCTTTGCCCAGAGTAGGAGTCTTCATTTCTACATCTATTTTTACACCAAGCATGTCTTCAAGTTCGTTAATGGTTGTCCCTCCTTTTCCAATTATCCTAGGAATTACATCTTTCTGGACCTTAATTCTTACCTTGTTGTCCGATAGGATTGAAATCTCTGGGTTAGGATCAAATCGTCGTATAACATCTCTAATCTTCGATTCTGCAAGCTTGTATATTTTGTTCTTGTTGGCTTCGTCAGTTGGTTCAACAGGCACTATTACATTTTCTTCACCAAATGTATATATCTCATATTCAGTTAGTCCGGTCGAAAAATCTTTGACTTCTACTACCGGCCTAGCAAGATCAGCTTCTGTCATCTTGTAAGGTACTTTGACGGTGAGTGATATTTCATAGACCTTCTTCACCATGCCCGCATCCATGAAAATTATTGTGTCTAGAATTTGAGGTATCATTCCTAATTCTATCCTGCCGATAAATCTCTGAACTGCATCCAATGGTTTGCTCGCATGGATCACTCCAATCATTCCAACGCCCGCTAACTTCATATCAGAAAAAACTTGAAAATCTCTATATCGTCTTATTTCATCAAAAATGGTATAATCGGGACGCACAAGCAATAGAATATCGACGGCATTCTCGAAACTTCCTTCAAGTGGGCCATATTGGGTTACCTCTTTAGGTACTTGTAAATCTCTGGGTGATTCAAAGGTTTTTACTATTTTATTTTGCGTGACATAAAACTCTGCAAGACTGCTTGCCAATGTACTCTTTCCAGACCCAGGAGGACCTGCTATAATTATTCCTTCTACATTTGATGTTAGCCGTGCTAACAGTTTTTCACTCAGTCCATAATCTTCTAATGTCAATTTCGCAATTGGTCTTACTACAGTAATTTCTTGGGATTCTGAGAATGGTTCTTTAGTAATTGCAATTCTATATTTACCCAATTGTATAACGGTAGCTCCATCCTTGTTAATTTCCCTCAAACCCTTTTTTAGGCGTGATTGTTCTAAAATTTCCTTTGTGATTTCATCCACTTCCTTGGATGAAAGTTTCTGATTTTCTAATTGTACAACCTTCAAGTTGCCGGGTACCCCTCTTTTTGCAAAAGGGCATGTACCTTCCTTAAGATGAATACTCATGGTATCGTTATCAAAGTATTTTTCAAACCGCAATTCTGAATCCTCTTTAGAGGAACTAAGGAGCATAGACTTTATTCCATGTGCCTCTGATACCAAATGTTGAACATAATCACACGTTATCAGAGTGGCATCATTTTCTAGAGCAATGTCTTTTATTATGGCATCAATTCTTCCATGTTTTGCCAGTCTAATTTCTTCGATAGTTGGCCTTGTTCCAACAAATTCAAGATTTATTTTACTTGTCTTGCAAACATCCCTTATCTTCTTTATTTGAAGCAATCCTTCTATTCCATGAGGTTTATTAGTGGAGGCCTGTGCTTGGAGTTCGTCTAGTACTGCTATGGGGATAATAATTTGGCTGTTAGGAGAAATCCTGTCACGTAGAATATCTGGAACCTTGCCATCGATTATTACGCTTGTATCTAAAACGTATTTATCAGTCATCTAAAATATAGTTAAGATTTGTAGATTAATGTGTCTTTTTATAATATTCGAGCAGTGCCTGACGTAAAAAAGCGGATTTACATAACTATGCCTTAGGACTCATCGACATAAAAAATGGTCTGGCCATTACTTCCACTATTTGACTGTGACAAGATGTTCAATATCAAACTAGGAATTTTTTCTTCATCCGGTTGGCTGCCTTCAATATTACCGGCTAGTATCAAGTTTTGTCTTATATTGGATTTTACCACATCCCGCAATTCCTGATTAACTGTTGCATTGAGAGGTCTCAGAGCGCCCCTGAAAATTTCTGACCTTGCCCTCACGACGCCAGAAATCTTGTCTCCTACAGGAGAATCAGGGCCAATGATAATTACAGTTCCATTCGAGCCCTTGAACAAAGACGGTTCACTCAGTGCACCTTCGGGGACCATATGCACTACTGATTCTCTAGTTATTAATGCTGGAGCGAATAGGTAATTTTCTACAATCTTATCCCACTGTGTTCTACTGAGTGACTTTAGTGCAGCTTCATAGTCATAATCTCCAGTCAAAAATACTACCCCATCTATCGCAGAAAATTTTTCGCGGACCACTCTCAGCATTTCCTTAACTGCTTGTTCATTTGACAAATTAACGGAATGAGCGTGAAACTCTTTGTAGTAACCCAAATCTTTGGGTTCTCCTGTTAGAATAACTAATTGTTTTATTTTTTTCACAAGAGAATTTGCAATATTTTTTGCTCGCTTTAGATCTTTTTCTTTTGAAGAGTTTACTACAAGCACAATAACTTTATTTGAAATCTCACTTTCCTTCTGATGAGTAAATGTTCCGATTATTGGTCTTGTGGGATAGAATACTCTGTCGTTTGGTACGATTTTTCCGTTCAGTAACTTGCTCATCTTTTCAGATGACAGGTTAAGTACCATTTCTGCTACCTGTTCCTGTGAGAGAAATTCGTTATCTACTATCATTTTCTTCGTATTCATTTGTATCTTTTCAGCAATTTGCTGAGTCTTTGATAATAGCTCTCGTAATGATGAAGTGAGCCGAACTTTATCTTGCTCATTTTTTATCCTTTTATTAAATACTTGCTGCACGACCATCTCCATTTCTTTATCAATTGCACTCTGTTCTTCTCCTAATACATTCAAAAGTCGGTACAATGATTTCTCTATTTCAGCAGATGAAAGCCCAGAAAATCCACCAATGCGTAAGAATTCAGCAGCTGCCTTAGGATATACAGTTTTGTATATACGATCTGAATGAACAGGTCCGGGATTTGTTGCTACTGATTGTATTCCATCAGGTACCAACTCCCATGCAAATGCTTCGGCTAGTCTATTTTTGGCCCCTTGAGCACTAGTATAAGGAGTTCTAAATCGATATGGGCGTTGTTCATACTTGTTTTCCTCTGTGAAAAAAGTAGAGATGGTAATTACCTTAGAGCCTTTTTGCATATTTTCAATGCATTTAATTGTCGTCCAAAATGTACCTGTTAGATGGATCATTACACATTCTTTGAAATCTGAAAAATTTGAATTCGTGAAAAGTTTCACAGGTCCCGAAACTCCCGCATTATTTACAAGAATATCAACACGACCTATTTCATTTGCAATGGTGTTAAACATGTTCGTTATTGCCTGTTCATCTGATACATCAACACCCGGGAATATTTTGATTTTACCTGAACTACTGACCTTTGAAATTATGCTTTGTAATTCAGATTGCGTCTCTTCAAGTGGTTCTTTCCTCCTTCCAAGCAGTATAATACTAGCACCTTTTTCTGCAAACTTTTTTGCGATAGCTTGCCCTATTCCAGTTCCACTTCCAGTGACTACTACAACCTTATTTGCAAAATCAAGTTCAACCAAGTATGACTCCATCCCCTTGAGGCATAAGTTCAAGGCATATCTAATACATTATTAAATATAACGAGCCAAGGAGTACATTCATTTAATATCTTGAAATCCTGAAAATTTTAGTAATTCAATAATTTTCACACAATTTATTTATCAGTATAAAAATAGAAAAAGCATGTCTGATGAAGTACATGAGTCAACCGATTCCAATATTAAACATGAAGAGGGAGAAGAATCCGATACTTTCAAAAAACTGGACATAAATGAAATTTTTGCCTCTCAGATGGTCGCTAATGGTTTGGCCGCCGAAGCAATCCCGTTAGGTTCGCTGGAATTGGAGCGTGAAGATTATTACAACAATGACATCGGTTCAAGTCCTCGTCTAATTACTAACCGTGGCTGTATAAGGGTAAAAGATAAGGAAATTAGCATTATTCAGATCATTCAAAAGAACTGACCATGCGTTTTATTGGAGGCTTATTTTTGAATTTATCAACTTCCATTTAAGTTTAAGAAATCTTTCGTTCTATTTTCAACCTTAAAAAAACACGTTGATTGGATACAATGACATTTAGGCTCTCCACCAATCAAAGCTAAGAAAATATACTCTACTAGGTTTTGTCGATGTGATAGCTAGAATAAATTGCTTTTTTACTGTCGTCGCTAGCCTTCCAGCAAGAACGATTCCAGTAGCTGTTATATCATGTCGATTATCCACTACCTGTACTAAATATGGCGCATGGTCAATTCCAGGACCATGTTCATAAACAGCAAAATCACATCCAAATTTGATTCCAGGAGAGACTACATATCCAACATCTCTCAATTTTTTGAATACTAAATATTTTATGTCAAAATCCATATACTGTTTTCTACATATCTGTTTCATCTGTTTCAAGAGTATTTTCTTGCCATTGACGTCATTTATCGTAAGCAATTTTGACTCGACCAAATAACAGCCTTCAATTAAATCGAGAATTAGAGGTGTGTCAAAATCGACTCCTTTGGGTTTGTAAATCCCAAGAGGCTTACCATAATAGCCTAGGGAAAAAATTGACCTTGAATCCTCAATGTTCCAAATTATGATTCTGCTCTCAATGAGAGTACCAGAATAAGATTTCATTACATGCTCAGAGCAAGTATTGTAAGAGAGTCTGAAGCCGCCTGACATTTATCAGCCATTCCCTCTATACCTTCCACGGCATCTTTGACAAGTAGAAGATCTTTTGTATTTGGAATTTCGATTAAGGCTTTAATTACAACTTTCCTGTAAGAGTTATCAACCTTTCTTTCTATATTCTGCACCTCCTGTGCAAGTTCTATTGTGCTTGATGGGTTTATACTAAGAGCTCGCGCCATTTCGTTTAACTTGAAAATCGCCTCCACCACCATGTTGATGAGCTCACTAATGTCCTCATCAAATTTGCCTTTCTTGAGGGTCGCAATCTTAATGTTTGAGAGTCTGAACGCAATCCCGGTAATGTATCCAGCTATATCATCCATGATATAGGCAGTTCTCAAAACATCTTCTCTGTATACCATGAGACTTCCAGTATCTGAAATTTCTCTGGTCATCTTACGTCTAAGATTTTCTACTTCCTCACCAGCATTTTTCATCCTCACAAGGGATAATTCAGTCTCCTTATTTGTCCCCTTTATTATGGAATCAGTGAGTGATGATAGATCTCTTGCTGCATTGAGAATATGAGTAATTTCATCGTGCAAAACAGCCAAGGCCTTTCTTTTAGCCTGTACTTCTAACTCTCCGTTATACATATACAGATTAAAAACGTTCAGACATTTTTAATCCTTTTCAAATTATTAATGTCAATTGATAAATAAAGATGAGGATATCTGATAGAAAAATGTCAGTTAGTCCGAAATCAGCTTTTTTGGTAAGGCACTAGCTCGCTTTATTTGCCCATGTAATCACAGTAAATGTACTTACCGCAGATCCAATCATACCTGCTATGAGTGCACCTATAACTGCCTGATTTACAAATTTTGGCATTGATGTAGTAAACCACTCTGCAATTCCGGGCAATGAAAGATACCCAGCAAAGCCGATTCCAAAGCCTATCAACCAGAATACAAAGACCGCAAATCCTCTAGACAATTTTATTCCTCTCCACTCGTATTATTGCAACAAATAATCCGACACCTTGGCGGTTCATGGCAGTTTTTGTAAAAAATGTATTAAATTATGATTGTCAAAAAATGTGCATTTGGCACATCATTGATTTAATACATCTTTATTGTCTTAAATATCCGAAAGATGATGTAAATTGTCTATCCACAAGTACCTTTGAAGCGAATTCAAACTTATTTAACCGGATATTTTAAGATACTAGAGTAATTGAGACTAGTATTGTTAGGTTTTGGGGTGGTCGGCCAGAGCTTTGTTAAATTATTATTGTCTCATTCAGCAGATCTGTTTAATGACTACGGAATAAAGCCCAAAGTAGTTGCATGTGCTGATAACGGTGGTATCGTGACTTCCAACCAAGGATTAGACTTGGATAGATTATTGAGTGTAAAGAAGAAAAAGAAATCAGTCATTCATTATGGGTCTTGTGAAGGTAGCTCAATATTGGATGTTATCGAAAATATAGATGCAGAAGTTGTCATTGAACTAACTCCCACCAATATTAAAGACGGTGAACCTGGGAAAACCCATATCGTAACGGCCATGAAATCTGGTAAAAACGTTATTACAGTCAATAAAGGACCACTTGCCTTAGAATTTCCTTCTTTGGTGGAGTTGGCTGATTATAATAGAATATCATTTAAATTCAGTGGAACCGTTGGTGGAGGAACTCCGATATTAGAATTTGCAAAGAGGTGCTTGAAAGGTGATAGAATCCTTTCATTTGAAGGAATTCTTAACGGAACAACGAATTATATTCTGAGCAAAATGTTCGAAGGCCTAAATTTTTCTCAAGCCCTCCAGGTTGCATCTGAAAAAGGATACGCAGAGAAGGATCCGACACTTGACATTGATGGTTATGATGCAGTTGCAAAACTCGTTATTGCATCGAACTTGGTAATGAACATGAAATCAACCATGAGTGATGTTAAGAGAATTGGTATTAGGAATGTACAGGCGTCAGATGTTACTAAAGAACGAAAAAAGGGGAATGCAATAAAATTAATCGCTACTTGTGATGGTAAGAATCTAACCGTTGAACCGAAGGCCATATCAACGAAGGATCCAATTTGCGTTGATGGAATTCTCAATGCTATTACATTTACATGCCAACATTCAGGTCAACAAACAATAATCGGTAAGGGTGCAGGGGGTATGGAAACGGCAAGCTCCATCCTTAGGGATTTGATAGATATCAGAAACATAATTCGATCATAATGTAAAATTGATTGGATCTTAAAATTCGAAAAATATTTTAAATAACGGCCTCGAGTAGTAATTCAAGCTAGAACATATTTATTACCATGAAAAAGAACGATTCAATATATACCGCATCATAGTATTGCTTATTTATTTTAGATCATTTTGAATCTATCTTTTGTCTAAATGAATGTCAAGAACTTTCGTATCTACTCATTCTGTCAATCAGATTCGTTCCCTGTCCCTAAATGGAGCTAACTTGACTCACAAGGTTTGTAATTTCTCTAAAACTGAATTAATGGTCAGTAGATCTTGTGCTAAAAATCTTTTCTTTTGTAAAAGTCGGTATTTCATTACACTTCTATAACTTGAAGTATATTTCTTGTGTAATTTTACTATATCCCACTCGCTGAGATCTCTGATAAATTCTTTTTCTTTGGTACCTAGATATGATGGCATTACCTAATACTAACCTGAGTTCAGTACTTAATACAGTTTATCTTAAATCTGTTCGCTGCGATTTACGAGCTATATCTGTCTGAATTCAGACCTTAAAATACGTGTTGTATCACTCGACCAAAAGCATGAAAATCCAAAAATGAGTTCGACTTCCAGAAGAGGAGTGTATCTCCCTACCTCCATAATGCTCAATTTGTAATGTTGAATAAAAATTAAATTATATTATGATGTACATTAATGAATGGGATTGACTCAGGTTACAACAAGTGATGTGAACAGGTTACGTTTGGATTTTTTGAATGTAAGAAATACTACTTCAATTATTTTTGAACCAATTTCAATAGAAGACGCAGTAATGCAATCAGATCCATTTGGAAGTACTCCAAATTGGCATATTGCACATGTTACTTGGTTTTTCCAAAAGATACTTGAAAAATACAAACAGAATATAGATGCTGAATCAATAAATACAGATTATCTCAATTCGTATTATCAACGATACAGAAAGATATTGCCGAAATCAGACAGAGGAAAATTCCCGAGACCTAAAGTCTCCGAGACATTAAAATATCGGTCTTTAATCGAAGAGATGTTTATAAAATTTCTGGATAACATAGAAAGGAACAACTCATTGACTCTTAATTTGGCATATGATATTGAATTGTCCAATCAGCATGAAATGCAACACCAGGAGCTCTTAATTTATGATATTCAGCACTATTTTCAAAGATTTGATGATGCAGAAGACAACTACCAACCTAAAATCAATAAAAGGCCCAACAGTATTGATAATCCTGACATAGAGCAAGGGATGGTGAAAATACCTGGAGGCCTGTATGAACTCGGATTTTCTGGAAGTGACTTTTGTTATGACAATGAAGTACCAGAACATAAAACCTATCTCAACGCATATGAAATTGACACGTATCCTGTTACAAACAAGCAATTTATGGCATTTATCGATGCCGGGGGTTACGAAGATTACAAATTTTGGTTATCAGATGGTTGGGACATTGTAAATGAAAAGAAATGGGATGCACCATTATACTGGCAAAAAATGGAAGGGTACTGGTACAAGAAAGATTTTGCCGGTCTGAATAAAATTTCACCAGATGAACCAGTTACAAATGTTAGCTATTATGAGGCAGATGCATATTCAAAGTGGGCAGGCAAAAGATTACCGACCGAAGCAGAATGGGAAAAAGCGGCAAGCTGGAACGAAGATTTGAAGAAAAAGACTATCTACCCGTGGGGAGACAAGTTGCCTTCTGATCATAACGCAAACCTGTTGGAATCTTGGAATTGGGCACCTTCTCAAATTGGATCCTACCCACAAGGAAAAAGTTACTATGGTTGTCAACAAATGCTAGGTGATGTCTGGGAATGGACCTCTTCTGAATATGTCTTGTATCCTGGATTTAGATCAAAGTTTTCAGAATACACGGACAAGTGGGCAATTAATCAAAAAGTATTACGTGGAGGATCATTCGCAACTCCAAGGTCCCAAATTAGAAACAGTTACAGGAACTATTTCAAACCACATGAAAGAATTCCATTTTCAGGATTTAGATGCGTAAGGGATCTTCTTTAGCAAGATTAAACTGTACTGATTCTTTGGATCAGTAAAGTTTGCGATTACTTGAAGACCTGCGTTCTTAACTAATACATAAAGTCTATTTTTTGAATATTTGTAAGAATTTTCTGTGTGAATCGTTTCACCTTCTTTGAAATGAAACTCCTTACCAATAGCTCCAATTCTTACTTTTTGATCTAACTTTGATTCCAAATGCATTTCAATTCTATGCTCGCGTAAATTATAAAATGACTTGTGTTCAAATGACGATAACTCAAAGCCTCCATCAAGTTCCTTATTAATTCTTGACAAGACATTCAGGTTAAATTGTGATGTTATACCTTTCTTGTCATTATATGCCTTCTCTAAAATTGATTTGTCTTTTTCAAGGTCAAAACCAATCAATAGTGCATCGTCATTGCGAATATATTTTGATAAAGAGTGCAAAAATGCGCTCGCCTCTTTGGGATCAAAATTTCCAATGCTTGATCCTAAGAATATTATTAACCTTTTATCAGGAATGTTTCTTTTAAATTTCATAAATTCATTTATCTTGATTAGTCCTTTGACATAATCAGAGCAGACGCCAAAGATTCGCAAATTCGAATACTCTCTGGATAGATCTCTAATAGATTTTTTTAACATTTTTAGTGAAACATCTATTGGAAAGTAAGAAACATTCTTCCAATTTGCAAGAAAAGGACGTAACAGTATTCTCGTTTTCTGGGAATTTCCATTTCCTAGTTCAATAACGCTTATTGCTTTTTCATCCAGTATGTCAATGATCTGACTTGCAGATTTTTTTAATATCTGAGCTTCGATTCGATTAAGATAATATTCTGGCTGGTCGCATATTTCTTCAAATAGTTTTGATCCGATTTTGTCATAGAAAAACTTGGGCGATATATGTTTAGGTTTATCAGCTAGTCCATTTTCAACGTTCTTTGCGAATTCGTTATTTATTATGAAATTCTCATTGTTATAAATTAGCATTCTACCGAAACCTCACCCCAAATGCGTTTAACGCATATGTTTCATTCATATTTTTCAACTTTCAGTGCCCCGATAATTTTTTTAAATATTGTAGACCAAATTTTAAATCGTTTTTGTAGTCAGAGCCCTGAAAGATAGGCTCAAATGTCAGATACTTTGAATATTTTATCTTTTTAAGGGCTACAATGATACTCTTAAAGTCTATGTGTGCCAAACCCGGCATCTTCCTGTTGTTATCTGATATGTGAACATGTTTTAACATTGTATTGGAGCGTATTATGGCATTATGTATTGAATCTTCCTCTATATTCATATGGAAAGTGTCTAGCAACATTCCTACGTTTTCTTGGTTAATTAGATCAATAATGTATTTGGCGTCCTCAACTTCCGTACAAACTGGAGTACTGTAGCGATTCAACGGCTCAATGAGGAGTTCAATGTTGTAGTCGCTAGCATATTTTGCTAATTCCCTCAGCGGCCCAATTATAGACGAAGCTAATTTTATTTTTTCACGTGGCAATAAAGTTTTGTGGTTGCTATCCGAAACGAGTGTCTTACTGCTAAATAGGCATATATTAAAAGTGCTACCCCCCAACCTCTGGCAAAGTAAAATGCATTTTTTTACATAATTCTGAGCGGCTGTTAATAATTCATTGTTAGCAGTTACCATATTGCGAAATTTTGAATATCCACTGCTATGTCCCCACATACCAGTTACTCCAGATACGCCAACAGAATATGAAGCAAGTAGATGTGTTAGATTATCCACATCAAGAGAATCAGGCTCTCCATAAACTTCCAACGAATTAAATCCTACATTACTTAAATTTTCAAGAGTAGTTTGTATTGGTTCCAAATTTCTAAACGATGACAGGGTAATTGAGTATTTCCAGGACATGCGCAATCAGATAGCTGTTATACCATACTTTTGAGATATTTGCCTATGGTAACGATACTCAAATTTTCAGCATCATTTGTTTTGGGAATGTTTTTCATATTTGACACGTAGACCGGACCTGATTCGTGCTGTGATGGCAATCTTCCGTGTGAACCCTTTATTAATTTACCATTCAATGGTATTGACTTTGTTGTTGGGTCAAAGAATAATTCTACGGGGTCATAGCCAGGTTTTCTATGAATATCCACCTTCCTGGCAAAACTTGGAGCTTTCAAAGGATCATACCACCAGTAATAACTAAACCATTTATCTTTATCTGAAACTGCTATTAAATCGCCGCTTCTGACATGATTAATTCTGAATCGCTGCTTCAACTCATCATCCAATATTAGGTCGACACCTTTTATGCCTTCTAGAATTTTTCTCACTGAATTTCTATAATTTTCTTTAATGTATATGTGTGCCACCTGGTGATCTACCATTGCAAACGCTTTACTGTACTCAAGGTCTAAGTATTCTAGCCCTTCAATTTCTCTTACTGAAAGAACTTCGTTCTCTCTAAGAATAGTATTCAATGGAATATCAGAACTAACATTTGTAAATCCGTATTCTGAGAAAATAATAAACTGTGTATCTTCTATTATGCCCAAATCCGATACCTTCTTAATTAATCTTCCAACTAAATCATCAACAAACTTTAGATCGTCTTTTAAATTATTGTAAGATGTCCCATTTTTTTGGAATGAATAATCTAAGTGAGGAATATATGTAAATAATAAATTTGGTCTCGCATTTTCCAATACAAATTCTGTTGCCTGCTCTATCCATTCGCTAGATTTTCTAGTAGTAAACGGACCCCAATACGAAGTTAAATCAAATTTTCCTATTTTTTCTGCTATTTTTTCATAAAACCCAGGTGGTTTGCTATAACACCACATTATCATGCTTTCGTCCATGTGCAATGGACGCGGAGTTAGTACAATATCCGCATTAGAATACATGGTATTTTGCCAGAACAGAACTGCCGTCTTATAACTACTACCGCTCATTTTTAGAGTATCCCAGATTCTATCGGCCTGAACGAGGTTGCTTGATTGTTCCCAAAAGGAAACTGCATGATTTTGTTTATCAAATAATCCGTTTGAAATAATTCCATGCACTTCAGGATACGTACCTGATAGGAGGCTGCTCTGTACTGTACATGTTACTGCAGGAAATACTGTTTCTAAATTCCTTGTTTCGCCTCCTCGAGAGATTTTAGAAATATTTGGTGTCAGGGCCTCAGAAATATGTCTTTTCTCCAAACCTACAATATCGATAATTATTACATATTTAACCATTAGAGTAATGGATTTTATCAAGAATTTAATTCTAATTATTTCATATCAAGTCATATCCATTTTATTTGCCAATACCAGCAACGGCACCATTAGCGTTAGGACGGCAAGTCCTAACTCTATTCCAATTATTCCTGTCAAAAAAGTTGAGTCAAGTACAATAATTGACAAAATCATATTTCGCACTATTTGTTGTGTCCTTCCGGAATCTCTTCTATAAATTCTGCTGAATGATATGAGCATTATGAATGAAAATAGCGAGAGTATTATGAGCGATTCAAGTTTGAAAAATCCCATCAAGGAAAACAATATGATTGAAGAAATAACGATGGCAACTATAGCTGGAGGTAATAATAATTTTGCATTGTCTGAAAAACCGTGAACTTCATATCTGCTTATGAATCCTATCAAGGAGACGTAAACAAATGTAATTATCAGTACGAATGTCAGTGTGACAATTTGAGAATAGCTATCAACACTTCTAAAACTTACACTTGTTCCCAACAGTATATTCATGACTCTTGCAGAGGCAATGGTAAACGGTCCTGCATGGGTATTTTTTAAGTATTTGTCATATCCAAAAATAGCCAAAAACAAAATTGATGAAATTACTAAAGTCGAAAAGCTGACAAGTAAAGACAGTATGAGAGCTAACGTTGAAAATATTGCGACTAAACCGATTGCCGATCTTCTTGATATTTTACCTGATGGCAAAGGTCTATTCGGTCTTTCTTTCTTGTCTATATCAAAGTCGTACAGATCGTTAAGCACGATGCCAACACAGTAGAGCAGGACTGAGATAGTAACTAGCAATAAAAATTGGGTAAATGATGCGAATGTAAATGCCAACGACGAGATGGCACCAATTCCGACCAAAATATTTGAAGGAAGTGTAAACAAATTTGGAAGTCTGACCAGAACCAGGTAATCTCTGACACTGACGTTTTTCATAAAAATCATTGGTATCAAATGAAATAAAATAGTAGATGCAAAGCGATTGTATTATCGGATGGCGTAAATATTCACTCCTTGACTAGAGATAGTCAAGTGATTTAATAAAATTCATTGCCTCTTTGGCCGCATATGTCGGGCATTCCTGATAAGGATAAAGTTCTACTGTAATAAATCCATTGTAACCAATATCTTTGAGGGATTTAATGACAGAGGAGATATCTATCGCACCCTTTCCTAGCATAAGATGATTATGTGTTCTGTCCGCAGCAATATCTTCCAAATGCACGTGCCTGATATAATCTGATAATTGGGGTATTAGTCGACTTGGATCTTCTCCGACACAGAAAAAATGTCCTACGTCAAAATTTAATCCAATATATTCTGAATCAAAATTTTTAATAAACTGAAGAAATTGCTGGGAATTTTCAATCAAAAGTCCTGGCTCCGGTTCAACAAGCACGTTCACATTTTCGTTTTCTGCAATAGGTAATACATCCCGAATACCCTTTTCAAAAATTTTGAATTGTTCATTTTTGCCCAATCCATCATTCTTTGTTGGTCCGCCTGGTTCTGTGGATATATTCTTGGCGCCTAATTTTCGGGCTAGTTTTATGCAATCTATTGTATGTTCTATTCGCAATTTCCTAAGTTCGGAATCATTCTCAATCCAAGATGGATGATGAGTATCCCCGATAGCAAAAAGGGTAAAGGCATTTAGATTGGAGATGCTTATTTGCAAATCTAACAATAATTGCTTGATTTCCTTACAATCAGCATCACTTAGTGTATTTGGATATGCATGTGGCACGTCACAAAGTATCTCGATTCCCCTATAACCAATTTCAGACAAAGAGTTTATCGTGTCTTTTAGGGAATATTTTTTGAACGCGTTTGTACTAAATGCAAATTCCATATTTTCTTGTTATGGACTCCAAAGGAAATTGGGGGATTGTTTAAAAAATTCATAGGGATTGTAAAGTGTTACCTTTTCGATATCATTGTCGCTGAAACCTTTTTTCTTCATTTCTCTGGCAACTAAAGGGACGCTTAAAGGATCTGAAACTCCCCAATCAGCAGAGCTATTTATCATAATTTTTTCCACTCCGTTTTTTTCAATTATATTTATTGCCCTAGCAGGAGAAAGTTTTGTTACTGGATAAACAGTTAGGCCCGCCCAACAACCAAGTTCCAGTGTTTTCTCTATCGTTTCTTCAGTGTTATGGTCAATAAGAATCTTGTTTGATGATTCTAGAATGTTCTTATTTTTAAGAACAGATTTTGTCCGTTCGATACCTTCTTTTTTATTAACGTGGGGCAGGTGTATCATCGTAAGCATATCTTTTTTTAATGCAATATCTAATTGCAATTGAAATAATTCGTCCTCCAAATCATTAATTAAATTGTACCCAATTTCGCCAATTGCCACTACTCTCTGTCTGTCTAAATATTTTGACATGGCTTTAAGCGCATCTAGTGCAAGCGGTCTTTCGGTTGATTCTTTCGGATTCACAGACAAGCAAACGTAGTGATCAATAGCAAATTCTCTTGATCTTTGAGTTTCAAATGATATCATGTGCTCCCAGTAATCTTCAAATGTACCGATGGAGGTTCTTGGGCTACCCAACCAAAAAGACGGCTGGACAATTACCTCAATACCTGCCTTTGACATTATTTCGTAATCATCAGTAGTTCTAGAGTACATGTGTATATGCGGATCAAAAAAACGTCCCAAAAGTATTCACCCATATTGAAACGAATCCTTTTTTATATTTGTCTTGTGTATTTGAAAACCAAAAGAGGAGACTGAAATTGTTGCCCCTCATTTACGGTTTAATTTAGATTAAATAACCATGATTCAAATTATTTAGCTATACTTGGATATTAATGATAAAAACTACAATCTTTCTGTTGAAATAGATAATATACATCTTCGGAATCCAACAATGCTTGCTTCTGGGATTCTCGGAATATCTCAAAGTATTTTCGAAAGACTGTATAATGAGAACATAGGCGGCATTGTAACCAAGTCCATTAGCGTGAATCCGATGAAAGGATATCCAAATCCGACTGTAGTTCCAATCGGAGGTGGAAGTTATATAAATGCAGTAGGACTGTCAAATCCTGGTGTTGATGCGTTTTCAAGGGAATTATCTAAAAATAAGAAAATCCCAATAATGATTAGCCTCGTCGGTTCTTCAGAAAAGGAATTTTCAAGGATGGTCAAAGTTTTCGATTCATTGAGTATCTTAGGTTATGAAATCAACCTCTCTTGTCCTCATGTTTCTAAAATGGGTATGGAAGTCGGTGACGATCCAGAGGCGGTAAACAAGATTGTAAAGACCGTAAGGATGAACACCGCAAAGCCAATTTCTGTCAAAGTGGGTGTAGGATCGATTGATGTTGTTGAACTTGCAAGAGTGGCAATAGATGCAGGCGCTAATATCATCACGGCCATAAACACACTAAGGGCAATGACCATTGATATAGAAACAATGATGCCAATTCTGAGTAATCGAGTAGGCGGATTGTCAGGAACGGCAATAAAACCTATCGGAGTCAGATGTGTCTATGAAATCTCTAAAAATATTAAGGCTCCTGTGATAGGATGTGGTGGCGTTTCGTCGTGGCAGGATGTCATTGAGTACATGATGGCAGGGGCATCCGCTGTACAAATAGGTAGCGTATTAGGATCTAATGGCCCTAAAATTTTCAATCGGATGACTAAAGATTTAAAAAATTATGTTGAAAAAAAAGGAATGAAGAATATCAGCGAGATAATAGGAATTGCCCACAAATATTGATAACAGGAGAATAGTTCGAATTGAACAAACTATTGTAGAAACTCCTACAGTCAAAACTTTGGTTTTTAAAGATAGTTTGAGTCACGCAGCGAAACCTGGACAATTTCTAATGATATGGATTCCTCGCATCGAGGAGATTCCAATGAGTGTGATGATAAATTCTAAGGAAGGTTACGCAGCAGTTACAATAAGAAAATCTGGAGTTGGCTCCACTGCGTTATTTGAACGGAAGACCGGTGACCTCATTGGTTTACGAGGTCCATACGGCAACAGTTACACATTGAAAAAAACATACAAAAAAATATTGATAGTAGGAGGGGGAACAGGACTGGTGCCATTATTGAGATTGGCATCCTATGCAAGTAGGTTGAAAATTCAAAGTACTGTGATCATAGGTGCAAGAACAAAAGGAGAAGTTTTCTTTGAGAATATCACAAGAAAAATAATTCAAGACACTGATTCATCACTAACAATTTGTACGGATGATGGTAGTTATGGGTTTAGAGGAACGACCGTCGAATTGATGAGTAAAGTATTGCACGAGAATACTTTTGATTGCGTCTTTACATGTGGTCCTGAACTGATGATGAGAAAAGTTGTTGATTTGTCCAATGAAAATTCAATAGCCGTCCAGGCAAGTCTGGAGAGATATATGAAATGTGGAATAGGTATTTGTGGAAGTTGTTGTCTTGATGGTTCGCTGGTTTGTCAGGATGGAACAGTTTTTAGTGGAAGACAACTCTCAAAGATGCTGGATTTTGGTATCTCTTATAGAGATAAGGATGGACAAAGAATTAACTATTTTTGATCAATTCCATTTGCATTGAATATGCGAAATTGTAGACTGCTTATGAGAATACAGACATTCTTTGTCAATATTTATCAATCCAGAAAATAGTCATACTTATCTACTTAGTTTTTATCCAAATCTGCAACTAGCTTCATGTTCTAAAATGAAGAATCGTTCAGAGATCGAAATAATGGCTGCCATCCTTAATGCGGCAGTTTCAAATTGGGAATACAAAACTACTATCATGATAAATGCAGGTGTATCACATTCTCAGCTAACACGTTATTTGATGACTGCCGTTGATAGGAAACTAATGGAGTATTCTGAGATCACAGGTTTATACAGGACCGCAGAGGCAGGACTTATATTCATAAAGAAGCACGAGGAGATGTGTAGGATTTTCCCAGCAATATCTGATTTACCTGAGGTTTCCCACAACAATTGTGTTATTAGAGGTTCTCTAAATGAGTAAATTATCTTGTTGTAAATCTCACTAATTCAGATTATAACTTGATTCTAAATACTCACTGATCTTACATCTAACGGAAGTTGTTGAATCTCGACGAACATTAGATTGCAAGTAAGGACAAGACCTTCAATTTCACCTGCAATTGATTTGATATTTCTGTTGCTAGATAAAGTCACATTTGTGAAGAAATTCAGCGATCCTATATGCGGCTTTTAGACGTTCTCATTTATCTTCAGGAATGTGGATCAAATGCAATATTCCTCAACCTACCATATTTATGAACAAAAAGTTAATCGTATCAATTACGCTCAGTCAATTTTTTAATTTCATTCAATGTTTCGGTTAAGTAAAATCACCAAGCTTTTCCTAGCATTCATTTTCTCTGTTTATCAAAATTATATATTTAAGCTTACAAATAATTCAACTAGTCAATGACTAAAAAAATCGAAACAGCACTGAAGGATTGGCATACCAGTGTTGTCAGTAAAATGGCAATAAACGATCCTTCAAAATTGGCAGAATATGCGCTACACATTTCACGCATTGTAGCATATGATAATTTAGTTATTGATGATGAATTGTCAAAGATTGG
>Ga0209966_1000213_pt1 | contig 23258 bp, 20 predicted proteins | sample RhisoiCoNPM_FD_187575 | JGI IMG/M metagenome (GOLD analysis project Ga0209966, IMG submission 187575) | Arabidopsis thaliana rhizosphere microbial communities from the Joint Genome Institute, USA, that affect carbon cycling - Rhizosphere... | ecosystem: Host-associated > Plants > Roots >... | reverse complement strand
CGCGGGTTTCGCGTCCTGGCGCGCAACGTCCGGGTGCCGCGCGTCGGCGAGATCGACATCGTCGCGCTCGACCCCACTTCGCCCTCCGGGCTACGTGGGGCAAGCGGCGGCACGCTCGTGTTCGTCGAGGTGAAGACGCGGCGGAACGACGCCTTCGGGCCGCCGGAGGAGGCCGTCACGCCGGCGAAGCTTCGCACGCTCGCGGCCTGCGCGGAGGCCTGGCGGAACGCGACGGGCTGGCGAGACCGCCCGTACCGCATCGACGTGGTCGCGGTCGACCTGGCCGCCGGAAGGGGAGACATTCGACATCTCAAGGGCGTCGCGCTAGACTGACGGGCAAGTTCATTCTAAGGAGGCCGCATGAGCGACCAAGGGCCTTCGGGCAAGATACCGATATCCCTCGACGATCCGGCGACGCGCGAGACATGGGAACGCGCGCAGATGACGAAGCGCGCGGTCGAAGGCTGGCCGAGCTGGAAGCGTTTCACCGACCCGGAAGAGCGGGAAGCCGCGCTGCGCGGCTTCCGCGCGCGCTGGGCGCCCTTCATGGAAGGCGGCTGGGAGGAGCTCCTCGCGAAGGAACCGGCCGCCGTCGAAGCGGCCCGGCGCCGCGCGCTGGAACTCATTCCCCAGCACCCGGACGCCGTCGACGTCTCCGAGCTCGTCGCCCGCGTGGTCGACATCGAGAAGCTCGCCGGCGAGGAACACCTCTTCGCCGCCCTGCTCGAGTCCCAGCGCCACGGCCATGTGGAGCTCGTCGCCGGCCACGCCATGCGTCCCGCGCCGCGCGTCCCGCGCCGGGGCTATGCGCTCGAAGACATGTACTACCTGTTCGGCTACGCCCCCGCGAGGGAGCGCTAGGAGGTCATCATGTGGCTGCTGGAAGACATCGGATACCTGGCCCTGTTCGCCGGGCTCTGCCTCGCCATCGCCTTGCCGCCCCTCACGTGGTGGGAGCGCCGGTGGAACGGCGCGCAGGAGAGGCTCAAGAAGGCCGACCCCGGCGCGTTCGAGCGCCAGCGCTGGCGCGCGGGCCTGCGCTTCGAGAAGATCGACATGGCGCTCACCGTCGCCGCCATCGCCGCCGCCTTCGTCGTCCTGCGGCGCTGCATGGAATGGTGGTCCGGTTGACGGCGTCCGCCGCCCGTGATATCCTCAGACCGTAACGATGCCAGCCTTGAAATGAGGCTGGCGTTTTTCTTACCAAAGCCCTATGGCAAGCCCCATCGTCCAAGCCATCCAGCAGATCTGCGAGGAGAAGAACATCCCCTACGAGGTCGTGCTGGAGACCGTCGAATCCGCTCTCGCGGCCGCGTACCGCAAGGATTTCGGCAACAAGAACCAGAACCTCAAGGTCGAGTTCGACCCTGAGACCACCAAGACCCGCGTCTTCGACGAGAAGCTCGTGGTCGAGGATCAGGAGCTCCCGACCGAGGAGGAGCTCGCCGCGCTCGAGGCCGCGCAGGCCGCCGGCGCCGTCGAACCGGAACCGGAGCTCGACGCCGACGGCAACCCGATCAAGCGCTTCAACCCGAAGCTCGAGATCATGATCACGGAAGCCAAGGCCATCAAGCCGGACGCCGAGCTCGGCGAGACGCTCCGCATGGAGCTCGAGGTGCCCGGCGAGTTCGGCCGCATGGCCGCGCAGACCGCCAAGCAGGTCATCATCCAGAAGCTGCGCGAGGCCGAGCGCGAGAACGTCTTCGGCGAGTTCAAGGGCCGCGAAGGCGAGATCGTCTCCGGCATCGTCTCCCGCAAGGAAGGCCGCCTGGTGCTCGTCGACCTCGGCCGCGTGATGGCCACCATGCCGCCGGAGGAGCAGATCCCCACCGAGAACTACGCTCCCGGCCAGCGCGTGAAGGTCTACGTGAACTCCGTCACCATGACGACCCGCGGACCGATGGTCATCGTCAGCCGCGCCCATCCCGACATCGTCCGCAAGCTGTTCTCGACCGAGATCCCCGAGGTCGCCTCCGGCGCCGTGAAGATCCACTCGGTCGCCCGCGAGGCCGGCAGCCGCTCGAAGGTCGCCGTCTCGTCCGACGATTCCAACATCGACCCGATCGGCTCGTGCATCGGTCAGCGCGGCACGCGCATCCAGACCATCATCAGCGAGCTCGGCGGCGAGAAGGTCGACGTCATCCTCCACGACGAGGACCCCGCCGTCTTCATCGGCAAGGCGCTCGCGCCGGCCAAGGTGAAGTCCGTGGATCTCGACACCCAGAACCGCGTCGCCACCGTGCGCGCCGACGCCGACCAGCTCTCGCTGGCCATCGGCAAGGGCGGGCAGAACGTCCGCCTCGCCTCGCGCCTGACCGGCTGGAAGATCAACGTCATGGACGTCAACGAAGGCAAGCCCGTCGAAGCCGCGGAGGCGTCCGCCGAGGAAGCCGCTCCCGCCGACGAGGAGAAGAAGGAAGAGGAAGTGGGGCAGGAGAAGAGCGAATAACGTACCCGTAACTCGCAACCATGCTGGCGATCTTCAACGAGGTGCTCTACCGCCCGATCCTCAACCTGACCGTCGGGCTCTACGACCTCCTGTTCAACGACTTCGGCCTGGCCATCCTGGCCCTCACCGTCATCGTCCGCCTCGCCATCTGGCCGCTCACGCATAAGGCGCTGGCCAACCAGAAGGCGATGATGGACCTCCAGCCGAAGCTCAAGGAAGTCCAGAACAAGCACAAGGACAACAAGGAGGAGCAGGCCAAGGCCATGATGGCGCTCTACGCCGAGCACAAGGTCAGCCCGTTCTCTTCGTGCCTGCCGCTCCTGATCCAGCTCCCGCTCTTCATCGCGCTGTATCGCGTGCTCTCGGCCGGGCTGAAGTCCCAGAACCTCGACGAGCTGTATGCCTTCGTCCCGAATCCGGAGCATATCTCGACGCTGTCGCTCGGGTTCCTGGACCTGGCGGCGCCGAGCATCGTCCTGGCCGTCCTGGCCGCCGCCGCGCAGTTCGTCCAGGCGAAGATGATGCAGACCAAGGACGTGAAGGTCCACGCGGAGGGCAGCAAGGACGAGGACACCATGGCCATCATGAACAAGCAGATGCTCTACATGATGCCGGCCATGACGCTCTTCATCGGCTGGAAGCTGCCGGCGGGCCTCACGCTCTACTGGCTGCTCACCAACCTGGCGATGATCGCCCAGCAGAAACTGGCCTTCGAGAAGAAGAAATAGCCCACACCACGAAACGGCGCTTCCGGGATATACTGGAAGCGCTGTTTTCGTATGGCCATCCTGGACGACAAGACGCTGCTGCGACTGCCCGTCGAGACCAAGAGCGGGGCCGCCCTCGGGCGCGTCGCCGGATTCGAGTTCGACGTCGAGACGCACGCCATCGTCCGCTACCGCGTCCGGCCACGGGGGCTGGCCGCCGGCATGCTCAAGAAGCCGCTGCTCGTCGCCCGCGAGCAGGTGCTTTCCGTCGACGACGAGAAGATGGTCGTCGACGACAACGTCGAGAAGGCCATGGAGCTGGAAAAGGCCAAGGCCATCGGCCTGGTCAGTAACGTGAAGGCATGAGACGCGTCCAGGAAGGCATCCTCTCGGCGCTGTCGTACTACGACGCGTTCGAATTCCCGCTCACGGCCCAGGAGATCTTCCTGGCCCTGCCGGACGCCGTCGGCGCGCGGCCCGTCTTCGAGGATCTCGAGCGGGCGCTGGCGGAATCCGTCCGCCTCGGCGCCGTCGGGACGTCGGAGGGCCTCTACTTCCTGCCCGGCCGGGAGGCCGGCGTCGCTTCGCGGAAGTCGCGCTACCTGCTTGCGGAAGGGAAGTACGCGCGCGTCCGGACGTTCTTCGCGCTCGCGCGCTTCGCGCCGTATCTCCGCGCCGCCTTCGTCTGCAACACGCTCGCGCGCTCGTACGCGCGCGCCGGCAGCGACATCGACATGTTCGTGGTGGCCGCGCCGGGCCGCATCTGGCTCACGCGCCTCTTCGTGACCGGGCTGGCGGCGCTGCTGCGCGTGCGCCCGACGGAGACCGAATCGGCCGACCGCATCTGCCTGAGCTTCTTCGCCACCGAAGACGCGCTCGATCTGAAGGGGCTCGCCATCGACGGCGACGTCTATCTCCCGCACTGGCTCCAGGAGCTCTACCCCGTCTACGACGAATCCGGCGCCGCGCGCCGCCTTTTCGTCGAGAACGGCTGGCTCCGCGGCGTCCTGCCCGGCACGCGCGTGCAGGCGCCCTCGCGGCGCCGCGCCGTGGCCCCGCGCCTCGTGAAGCTCAAGCGCGCCGTCGAAGGCCTGCTGGACGCGCTCTTCGGCGACGGACTCGAGCGCTGGGCGGAGCGCCGCCAGAAGGCCTGGATGCCCGCCGCCCTCCGTGCCGCCGCCAACGCGCCCTCCTCCGACGTCGTCCTCTCCGACCGCATCCTCAAGTTCCACGACCGCGACCGGCGCGCCGAGATCCGCGACGCTTATCACGAGAAGCTTTCCCATGTCCTTCGCTCTCTGGCGTGACCGCCTCGTCCTCGTCATCCTCGCGCTCCTGCCCTGGCAGGCCCGCTACATCAAGGAATCCGCCGAGCTCCTGGGCGCGCCCTGGGAGCAGGGGACGGCGTCGCTGTTCGCGCTCGAAGTGCTCGTCCTCGTGGCGCTCGGCTGCCACCTGCTCGCGACCGCCTCGCGCTGCGAGCCGAAGAAGTCCGGCGCGCCCATCTGGCTCCAGCTTTCGGCGCTCATGCCGATCTTCGCCTTCGTCTCCGTCTTCTGGGCCTACGACACCGTCGGCGCGCTCTTCAGCGCCATCCATCTTTTCGAGGGCTACGCGCTGGCGTACCTGATCTGGGCTTCCGGGACGCGCCTCGCTCCCGCGCTCGCGGCCTTCGCCCTCGGCGCGGCCTGGACCTCGGCGCTCGGCGTCTGGCAGGCCTTCACGCAGACCAGCTTCGAATCGAGCTGGCTCGGCGTCGCGTCGCATCCGCCGTTCCAGGCGGGCGCGTCCGTCGTCGAGACGGCTTCCGGCCGGCACCTGCGCGCCTACGGCACCCTCCCGCATCCGAACGTCCTCGGCGCCTACGCCGCCGCCGGCCTCGTGGCCGTGCTCGCCCTGGCGTCCGAAGCCGGGAAGCATCGGCGCCTGCTCCTGCCGCTCGCCGGCGTCATCGCGGCCGGCCTCGTCGCGACCTTCTCCCGCTCGGCCTGGCTCGCCGCCTTCGCCGCCGTCGGTTTCGCGCTGGCCGTGCCGCTCGCCGTCGACAAGGCCGCGCGTTTCCGCCTGCGCCCCTTCCTGGCGTGCGCGGCCCTCGCCGCCGCCCTGGTCGCCGCGCTCTCGCTGCCGGTCCTGTCCGCGCGGCTCACCGGCGAGGGACGCCTCGAAGCGAAGTCCATCGAGGAGCGCGCCTCTTCGGCCGGCGAAGGCTACGAGATCCTGCGCCGCTACGTCGCCATGGGGACGGGCGTCGGCAACTACCTGCCGACCGCCTTCCTCGAATTCGGTTTCCCCGAAGACCCCTTCTCGGTCCAGCCGCCGCATTTCGTCCCGCTGCTCGTCGGCGCCGAGCTCGGCTTCTTCGGCCTCGCCATCCTGCTCGGCTTCGTCGTCTTCTGGTGGTTCGACGCGGTCTGGCTGATGCGCCGTTCGCGGTCGTCCCGCGTGGCCATCGCCGCCGCCCTGCCGATCGTCATCCTCGTCGCCGCCTGCTTCGACCATTTCCCGTACGACATCTTCGCCGGCACGATGCTGACCGGCGCCCTGTTCGGCCTGTTCCTCAAGGCGGGGGAGGAGAGCGCCGCTTGACGCGCCGGCCGGTTCCGGCTAGGTTGAGCGGTCCGGTTTTTTCGTCCTTTTCCAGACAAGGAGCCATCGATGCGACTCATCCGCGAAGTCCGTTCGTTCTATAGCGCCAAGGCCAAGGCCGGCGCCTGGGATACGATCATCCTCGCGTCCGGCCTGGCGCTCGTCGCCCTCGCCGGCGCGGTCCTGCTCCTCCTCATGCCGTTCGTCGAGAAGGTCGGCGCCGACGAGATCGTCGTCTGCGAGACGTCCTCCGGCGGCGAAAAGGACGTCACGGTCTGGAACGGGGCCAAGGACCCCGGCTTCCACTGGCAGGGGATGTGCAAGATCACGACCTATCACCGGACGGGCAGCGGCTCGTTCGCGGAGACGATGGTCGTCGACGGCAGGCGCTTCCTCGTGCAGGGGACGGCTTCCTATGAACTGAAGCTCTCCGATGCGGAGGTGCTCACGTACCACCGCGACTACGGTTCGGAAGACGAGCTCTTCGCTCGCACCATCATGAACCAGGTGCGCGTCGTCCTCGAGGAGGCCGCGGAACATCCGAGCTGGGCCGGACCCAAGGGCAACTTCGTCGAGCGGAAGCTGAAGGGCGCGCTCGAATATGGCTTGGAACGCTTCAAGCTGTCCGACGGATTCATGTCCACCGCCGAGGCCCGTCAGGGGCTCCAGAAGGAGATGAACCAGCGCCTCACGAAGCTCGGCGCGTACAGCGAGAAAACGCCCGTCACCGTCACCATCCGCTCCATCAAGGAACGCTAGCGCCCGCCCAGGCGCTTTTTTCTTGGGAAGCGGGGTATTTGACAGCAAAAACGGGCTTCCTTACACTACTGCTGGCACTCTTCTGAATTGAGTGCTAACATCATCTCTCACCCTAATTTTTTTACACACAGCACGGTATGCAACTCCGTCCTCTCGGCGACCGCGTCGTGGTGAAGCCCCTTCCCCAGGAAGAGGTGACCAAGTCCGGCATCATCCTGCACTCGAACGACAAGGAACGCCCGGAACGCGGCGAAGTCGTCGCCATCGGCAACGGCCGCCTGCTCGACAACGGCTCGTTCGCGCCCATGAACGTGAAGGTGGGCGACAAGATCGTCTTCAAGAAATATTCTCCCGACGAAGTGAAGATCGACGATCAGGAATACCTCGTGCTCGCGGAGTCCGACATCATGGCCGTCATCGAATAACCCTATGCCGAAACAGATTTTCTACGGAGACGACGCGCGCCTTCGCCTGAAGGCCGGCGTCGACAAGCTCGCCGACGCGGTGAAGGCGACCCTCGGCCCCAAGGGCAAGAACGTCGTCATCGCCCGCGGCTACGGTTCGCCGATCGTCACCAAGGACGGCGTGACCGTCGCGAAGGAAGTGGAGCTGTCCGACAAGACGGAACAGATGGGCGCCGACCTCGTCCGCGAGGCCGCCTCCAAGACCAACGACTCCGTCGGCGACGGCACCACCACCGCCACCCTCCTCGCGCAGGAACTCATCAGCCTCGGCTTCGAGCGCATGAAGTCCTCCCGCTTCGAAGTGGACGTCCACGCCATGCGCTCCGGCATGCAGGACTACGTCGAGCAGGTCGCCAAGAACCTCGACGCTCAGGCCGAGCAGATCGCCGGCAACCGCGACCGCATCGCCCAGGTCGCCACGATTTCCGCCAACAACGACGAGGAAGTCGGCAACCTGCTCGCTGACCTCATGATGAAGGTCGGTAAGGACGGCGTCGTCACGGTCGAAGAGTCCCAGGGCGTCGGCATCGAGACCGAGCACGTCGAAGGCATGCAGTTCGACCGCGGCTACGTCTCCGGCTACATGGTCACCAATTCCGAGCGGATGGAAGCCGTCTTCAGCGACGCGCACCTGCTCATCACCGACAAGAAGATCTCCTCCATCCAGGAGATCCTCCCGCTGCTCGAGAAGGTCGCCGCCACCGGCCGCAAGGAGCTCGTCATCGTCGCCGAAGACGTCGACGGCGAAGCGCTCACGACCCTCGTCATCAACAAGCTGCGCGGCGCCTTCAACGTCCTGGCCGTGAAGGCCCCGGGCTACGGCGACCGCCGCAAGGAGATGCTGAAGGACATCGCGGTCCTCACGGGCGGCAAGCTCGTCTCCGACGAGATCGGCCTCAAGCTCGAGACCGTCGAGCTCGCCGACCTCGGCCGCGCTTCCCGCGTGTCCGCCACCAAGGACAAGACCACCATCGTCGGCGGCAAGGGCGGCGAGGCCGACATCAAGGCCCGCATCGCCGAAATCCGCAATGAATTGGACGCCGCGACCTCCGACTTCGACAAGGAGAAGCTCCAGGAGCGCCTGGCGAAGCTGACCGGCGGCGTGGCCGTCATCAAGGTCGGCGCCGCGACCGAGTCCGAGATGAAGGAGAAGAAGTTCCTCATCGAGGACGCCGTCAACGCCACCAAGGCCGCCCTCGAATCCGGCATCGTCGCCGGCGGCGGTTCCGCCCTCCTGCGCGCGAAGGTCGAGCTCGGCGAGGAGAAGGCCAAGGACGCTTCGTCCGTCGCCGCCTCCCGCCACGTCGGCCGCGAGATCGTCGCGACGGTCCTCGAGAGCCCGATGATGCAGATCGCCAAGAACGCCGGCAAGAACGGCCTCGACATCGTCACCTCCGTCGCCGCCAAGATGGGTTCGAACAAGCGCGCCGGCTACGACGCCAAGTCCGAGACGTTCGTCGACGACATGCTCTCCGCCGGCATCGTCGACCCGGTCAAAGTCACCCGCAACGCCCTCCAGAACGCCGTCTCGGTCGCCGTGATGTTCCTCACGACCGAAGCCGTCGTCGCCGAGCTTCCCGAAAAGAAGGAAGCGCCCGCGATGCCGCAGGGCGGGGGAATGGGAATGGACTACTAGGAAAAGAACCGGCCTTCGGGCCGGTTTTTGGTATACTGTTCCCATGCATTCCGCCCACCACCGATCCTCGCGCCGCGCCCTCCTCCTTTCGGCGCTGTTCGCCGCCGCCGTCATCGCGGCGCTGGCCTTCTATGTCGCGTCGAAAGACGGGCGCGATCCGTCCGTCTCCGGACCGATCCGGAGCGTCGGCCAGGCCGACGTCGCTCCGGATACCGGCCGCCTGATGGCTCCCGAGGAGCCGGGTACGAGCCTCTTCCTCGACGCGGAGCACGATCTCCTCCTGAAGTATCCGTCGTCCATCGTGCCGATCCGGAACCGCGCGGAGATGGAAACGCTCGGCTACATCCCCGTCTGCGACCCCCTGCACGCCATCGTCTGCTTCCCGTACGATCCGCCGGCCTACGAAGGCACCAACTTCGAAAGCTCCGCCTTCTCCATCCACCTCCGCGACGACATCGAGACCGAGGCCGAGTGCCTGGCCGCCCAGCCCGCCGAAGACGCGCGCGGCGCGGTGATGCTCGGCGGCACGGTCTTCGCGTCCTTCTCGTTCGGCGACGCCGCCATGAGCCACCGTCTCGACGGCTGGAACTACCGCGCCTTCCGCGAAGGGGAGTGCTACGAGCTCGCCACCCGCGTCGCCACCTCGGTCTACGAGGTCTGGGAACCGGGGAGCATCCGCGAATTCACCCTGGCCGACGAGGCCGCCGTGCGCGTCGAGCTCGAGAAGATGCTGACGAGCTTCCGTTTCCAGGACGATCTCGAGCTCCTGTAGCGCCGAAACGGATATGGAAGCGAAAATGAAGAACGTCGGGCTGTCCACGGGCGCGATCATCGCCCTGAACGCGTCGCTGATCGTCGCCGCCGAGCTGACGGGGTCCTTTTTCCACGAGACGGCCCTGATCCACGGCTTCGCGCTGTTCTTCATCGTCCTGGCGTCCGCCCGGGTCTTCCGCCGCTACGACGTCTACGACCCGGAACTCCGGAGCTACATGCGGTTCGCGCTCGCCGCGATGGCCGTCTTCGCCGCCTCCCACCTGGTCGAACTGTTCAGCATCGTCGTCCTCAAGAACTACGAGGACGTGACGTACGCCACGGCCATCAACCTGTACGCCATCAGCCTGCTCCTGCTGATGGCGGGATCGGCGTCCGTGAACCGCAGCCTGCGGAAAGCGACGGCCGTTTCCGTCGCCGCCGCCGGCGTCTGGATCGTCTTCCTCGCGATCTTCACGTTCGGCCTGCTGTCCGGGCGCGTCCCCATCTCGCTCGATCCGGATTCCGCCGCGCCGTACGCCTACGCCGGAGGCCTGGCGGTCCTGGCGTCCGCCGCCATCGTGCAGGCGGTGCGCATCGCGAGGCATTACACCTCGTACGCCCCCTTCTTCCGCCAGATGGTCGTCGTCACCCTGCTGGTCGCGGCGGCGGCGTTCCAATACGTCTTCTACGAGGCCATCGAGCACCTCGGCGTGCCCGAATACCAGATCATCTACCTGAGCCACTACTTCTTCTACGCGGCGCTGTCCGCCATGTACCTGGCCTTCGGCGAAAGCCTGCGCCCCCGCGGCGTCTTCGAGGACGTCCGGAAGTTCCTGGAAACCGAGAATTCTCCCCTTGAAAAGAAGGGGAAAAAATGATAGACTGTACGGGTATGAGCCAAGACATCAAGGATTTCCGCGTCACCGCGGCCCTTTCGTACGTGCTGCTGCTCTTCCTCGTCCCGATGGCGAAGAAGGACAGCGCCTTCTGCCAGTTCCACGCCAAGCAGGGCATCGCCCTCTTCGTCGCCTGGATCGTCGTCTCGTTCTTCGCCTGGATCCCGTTCATCGGCTGGGCCGCCTGGGTCTCCCTCCTCGTCATCAACATCATGGCGATCGTGAAGACGCTCAACGGCGAATCGTGGGAACTGCCGGTCCTCGGGAAGTACGCCAAGCAGATCAAGCTGTAAACGAACGTCATCGCCGACCGATATGAAGGATATTCTTGAACGGGTCGAAACCCTCCGCGCGAAGATCGTCTCCACGCGGAGGTTGCTTTGACGACGCGGCCACGAGGGAAGAGCTGAGGAAGTACGAGGAGCAGATGCAGGATCCGGCCTTTTGGAATTCGCCGGACCGCGCGAAAGTCATCGCCCAGCAGGTCGCGGAGATCCGCCGCGAGCTCGCGACCTGGGACGAGCTGGAAAAAGGCGCCGCCGATCTCACCGACCTCGCCTCGGGCCTGAAGCCCGACGAGGAGGCCGAATTCCGTCCGGAAATCGAGAAGCAGATGGCCGGGCTCGAGAAGACGTTCACCGAACTCGAGTTCCTCGTGCTCTTCAACGGCCGCTACGACGCGCACAACGCCATCATCACCTTCCACTCCGGTAGCGGCGGCACCGAGGCGCAGGACTGGACGGAGATGCTCTTCCGCATGATCACGCGCTTCTGCGAGAAGAAGGGCTGGACCGTCCGCATGCTGAACGAGGCCAAGGGCCAGGAAGCCGGTCTCAAGGGCGCCACCATCGAAGTCATCGGACGCCACGCCTACGGATGGCTGAAGAGCGAGCACGGCGTCCACCGCCTGGTGCGCATCTCGCCGTTCGACGCCGCCAAGGCGCGCCATACGTCGTTCGCGCTGATTGAAGTCATGCCCGACATCGGCGATACTGGAGACGTGAAGATCGATCCGAAGGACCTCCGCATCGACACGTTCCTCTCCGGCGGCCACGGCGGCCAGGGCGTGAACACGACCTACTCGGCCGTGCGCATCGTCCACGTGCCGACCGGCATCATGACGACGTGCCAGAACGAACGCTCCCAGATCCAGAACCGCGAGAGCGCCATGAAGATGCTGAAGGCCAAGCTCGCGCTCATCGAGGAGGAGAAGCACCAGAAGGAGATGCAGGGCATCCGCGGCGAATACCACAGCGCCGAATGGGGGAGCCAGTCGCGCTCCTACGTCCTCCAGCCGTACCGCATGGTCAAGGACCATCGCACCAAGCTCAAGTCGAGCGACACCGACGGCGTCCTGAACGGCGGCCTCGAGCCGTTCATCGAGGCCTATCTCAAATGGCTGCGCGACCCTGAAGCCTATCTCGCCTCACATGCCCAAGAAGACGACGACGAAGAGTAGCGGATCCGGCGCGCCGTTCGTTCGCTGCGGAACTCGGCTCCCGCTTCGCGGGACCGGGCTCGCGCGTCAGCGCGCACTCGCCCTGCCTCAAACAGTCCTCGCTTCACTCACGGCGCGCCGGACCCGTTTATGAGAAAGAAAGAGAAAAAAGTATTGGTCACCGGCGGAGCCGGGTTCATCGGTTCGACGCTCGTCGACCGCCTGCTGGCGGAAGGCTTTTCGGTGGCGGTCATCGACGACCTCTCCAACGGCCGCCGCGAATACGTGAACCCCGAAGCGCGCTTCTACCAGGTCGGCCTGACGAGCCCGAAGCTCGCCGGCGTCTTCGCCAAGGAGAAGCCCTTTGCCGTGTTCCATCTCGCCGCGCACATCGACGCGCGCGTCTCCGTCGCCGACCCCATCCACGACGCCGAGATCAACGTCCACGGATCGCTCCGCGTGCTCGAAGCCTGCGTCGCGACCGGCGTGAAGAAGCTCGTCTTCGCCTCGTCCGGCGGCGCCATCTATCACGACACGAAGTCGTTCCCGACGAAGGAGACCGAAGCGCCGTCGCCGCTCACGCCCTACGGCATCTCGAAGCTCGCGTTCGAGCACTACCTGCTCGCCGCGCGGCATCATTTCGGCCTCGCCTACGCGGCGCTCCGCTACGCCAACGTCTACGGCCCCCGGCAGGACCAGAAAGGGGAGGGCGGCGTCATCGGCGTCTTCTGCAAGATGCTGCTCGACGGCAAGCGGCCGAAGATCTTCGGCAGCGGCAGGCAGACGCGCGACTTCGTCTACGTCGACGACGTCGTCGAGGCGAACTTGAAGGCGCTCGCCTCCAAGAAGTCCGGCGTCTGGCATATCGCCACCGGCAAGGAGACGGACGTGAACGCCGTCGCGCGGATCATCGCCGACGCGTTCGGCTGGAAGAAAGGTTTCGGCAAAGGTCCGGCCCAGGCCGGCGACGTCGCGCGCAGCTGCCTCGACGCGTCGAAAGCGAGGAAGGACCTCGGCTGGAAGCCCGAGGTCGACGTCGAACTCGGCATCCGCCGCACCGCCGCCTGGTTCAAGACGCGGCGCTGATATGGGGATGTTCGACAAGATTTTCGGCGGCGAGAAGCATTCCGTAGATCGTTTCGTCGGCGGCACGAAGAAAGGCCGGAAGGAAGTGGGGAAGCAACTCGACCGCCGTTTCCGCGACCAGGAGCGTTTCGAGGCGATAAAGCCGTATGAGCGCGAGAAGACGCCGGCCGAAAAGGAAGCGATTCGGCTCGCCAACGAAGCCACCGACGCGCTGCGGGAAAAGTACGGCCTACCGGCGTACGAGGTGCCGGAAAAGAACATCCATATCGTCCGGGATGTGCCCGAGTCCCGGAAGGAGCTGGGAAAGGAGGGTGTCCACGGTAAGTTCAACGAGATGGCGCAGGTCATCATCAGCCTGGAACGGTCCACGCGCACGCAGACGCTTCACGGCATCTTCCATGAGATGGCCCACTTCAAATCCTTCACCTCCATGGTCGTAGACGAGGAGGAGAAGACCATTGCGGGACGGCGCATGGGCCTGACGACCCGCGACAACGAGAACAGGACCGCGTTCATGCCCTTGAACGAGGCCGTGACGGAAGAGCTCACGAAACGTTTCATCCGTGCCCAGGAAGACGATCACGCCGACGATCACGACATCAAGAACCTTCGGACGGCGCGGAAGAAGTATCCGAGCGAGGATACCGAGGACATCTACTCCGTGACCGTCGAGGGGAAGACGGAGAGCGGGGGCGTCAAGCTCGACTTCAACGGGTTCGGATACAGGGTCGAACGCAAGGCCCTGGGTATCCTCATCGACAAGCTGAAAGAGCGTAATCCCAAGACGTTCCGCGACAAGGAAGAATGGTTCGACATGTTCGCCAGCGCCATGTTCAACGGTCACTTGCTCGAGATCGCCCGCAGCATCGAGGGTACGTTCGGAAAAGGAAAGTTCCGCGAGCTCGGCGAGCAGAAGACCGGAGAGGAATTGCTGAAATTCGTCGAATCCCTCTGACATGCTGATCATCCGGATCGATCCGAAGACGCCCGACGCCGCGGTCCTGAAGAAGGCCGCCGCGGTCTTGAAGTCGGGCGGCCTCGTCGTCTATCCGACCGAGACCGCGTACGCGCTCGGTTCCGATCCGAAGTCCGCGAAAGCCGTGAAGCGGCTTTTTTCCGTGAAAGGGCGCGACGCTTCGAAACCCCTGCCGATGATCGCCGCCACCGCCGCGATGGCGAAGCGCTTCCTGCGTCTCGACCGCTACGCTTCCGCGCTCGCCGGGGCCTTTTGGCCGGGCCCCCTCACGCTCGTCGCTCCGTCCGCCGCGCGCCTCGCGCCCGGCGCGGCCTCGAAACGGGGAGAGTCCGCCGTCCGCGTCAGTCCTCACGCCGCCGCGGCCGCGCTTTCGAAGGCGCTCGGGCGCCCCGTCGTCTCCACCTCCGCCAACCGTTCCGGCCGCGCGACCGCGTATGACGTCCCGTCCGTCCTGGCCGATCTCGGCACCCTGCCGGACCTCGTCCTCGACGCCGGACCCTTGAAGAAGGGCCCCGTCTCGACCGTCGTCCGGCCCTCGGGCGGCGTCATGGAAATCCTGCGCGAGGGCGCCGTCTCCGAGGACGAGCTTCATCGCGCGCTGATGAAGACGCTATGACCGCTTTCCGCGACGTCTTCGAACGCCTGCTCGCCACGCACGCCTCGCGCCAGGTGAAGGGTTTGATGTCGGCGACCGCGCTCCTGAACTTCGCGGTCTCCGCCATCAGCCTCTTCGAACCGATCTACCTGTATTCGCTCGGCTGGTCGCTCGCGTCCATCTGCCTGTACTACTTCGCCGTCTACGCGCTGACGTTCTTCCTCCTGCCGCTGGGCGCGCGGTACGTCGGCCGTCTCGGCTTCCAGCACGCCATCCTGTATTCGAGCCCGTTCCTCATCGTCTATTACCTGGCGCTCTTCGCCATCCCGCACCACCCCGGCTTCGTCGCGCTGGCGGTCGCCGCCTTCGCGGTCCAGAAGATCCTGTATTGGCCGGCCTTCAACGCCGAGATGGTGAAATACGGCCATGACGGCGAGCGGGGGAGGGAGATCTCGAACCTCGCCAGCCTCTCGTCGTTCGCGACCATCCTCGGACCGACCTTCGGCGGCGTGCTCATCGCCGTCGCGGGCTTCCCGGCCGCCTTCGTCGTCTCGAGCCTTCTCATCCTCGTCTCGAACGCCCCGCTCCTGACGATTCCGGAAGAACGCTCCAAGGACGGCTTCGAATACCTTCCCGCCCTGAAGCGCTTCTTCAGCAAGGAGCACCGCCAGGAGGTCATCGCGATGTCCGGCTACGGCGAGGAGTTCGTCGCGATGGTCATCTGGCCGATCTTCCTCTTCATCGCGCTCAAGGGCTACGCCTCGACCGGCGTCATCGTCTCCGTCTCCATCCTGCTCACGACGCTCACGATGCTGTTCATCGGACGCCTCTCCGATCTCCAGAGCCGCCATGCCGTGCTGCGGACGGGGACGGTCTTCACCGCGGCCTCGTGGCTCTTCCGCGCCCTGCTCACCGGGCCGATGGGCGCGCTCTTCGGCGATTTCTTCTACCGCTCGTCGCGCTCCCTCCTCGGCATCCCGATGATGTCCGTCATGTACCAGCGCATCGGCAAGGGCCCGCTCTTCGAGCGCCTCATCGTCTACGAGATGGCCGCGGTCTTCGGCAAGGCGGCGTTCATGGCCGCCGGCGCCGGCGTCGCGCTGGCCTTCCCGGGGAACTTCACGGTCTTCTTCCTGATGGCCGCCGCCGCCACGCTCCTTTACGCGCGCATCCCGTGATATGGCGATCCGCAGATACGGACAGCATTTCCTGACGGATCCCGGCATCATCCGTAAGATCGTCGAGGGTTCGGGCGTCACCGAAGACGACGCGGTGCTCGAGATCGGCCCGGGCCGAGGCGTCCTGACGCGCGCGCTCGCGGACGCGGCCAAGAAAGTCCTGTCGGTCGAGATCGACCGCCGCCTGCACGGCCTGCTCGTCGAGGAAGGCTTGCCGCCGAACGTCGAACTGCTCCGCGCGTCCGCCCTGGACGTCGACGACGCGACGCTCGGCGCGAAGCTCGGCGCGGACTGGAAGCTCGTGGCGAACCTTCCGTACGAGATCACGACGCGGACGCTCGAACGTTTCCTGCCCATGCGCGCCGCGACCGGCAAGGGCCCGACCTCCATCACCTTGATGCTCCAGAAGGAAGTGGGGGAGCGCGTCGTCGCGAAGCGCGGAGACATGAACCGGCTGGCGGCGTACTGTGGATATTATGCGGACGTGCGCGTCCTCTTCGACGTGCCCGCGGGAGCCTTTTCGCCGCCCCCCAAGGTCCGTTCCTGCGTCATCCGCCTGGATGTCCGCGCGTCCGTGCCGCTTTCGGAACCCCAGGAAGCCTTCTTTTTCCGCCTGCTCGCCGCAGGCTTCTCCGAAAAACGCCGTCAATTGAAGAATACCCTTGCCTCCGTGCTCGGTCCGGCCGCCGCCGACCGCCTCCGGGCCGCCGGCATCCGTCCCGAGGCTCGACCGGAAGAAACTTCGCTTGAAGAGTGGATTACTTTGGCTCAGCGGATGTGATATCATGGGCGCATGCCCGATGATCCGATGATCACGGACGAACTGCCCCAAAGGCACCGCGCTGGGGCGTGGGTTGTTTTGCTTATGGGAATCGTCGGCCTCGGCATCGGCGTGATGCAGTGGCGCGGATCCTTCAAGACGGTCTTCGCGACGACCGCGGAACGCTTCAAGACGCCTGATCAAGTCGAAGCCGAACGCATCGAGGGGATGAAATCCAAGGATACCGACAAGGACGGCCTGAACGACTACGAGGAAAGCTACGTCTACCAGACCAGCCCGTACCTGGAGGACTCGGATTCCGACGGATCCGACGACCGCTCCGAACTGGCCGCCGGCGAAGACCCCAACTGCCCCAAGGACAAGGAATGCGGAGCCTACTACGCCGAGTACCAAGGGTCGGCGACGGGAACGGCTTCCGTCAGCGGGCTTGAGGAGCAGGAACAGGTGATCTTCGAACAGCTGATGAACCCGACGCCCGATCAGATCCGCCAGATGCTGCTCCAGTCAGGCCTCGACCCGAGCGAGATCCGGGACATCGACGACGCCACCTTGATCGAGCTCTATCAGCAGTCGCTGGCCGAGGCTCAAGCCAATATCGAATAACGTATGCGCGGTCGGAGCCTGTTCCCGAGGAAAATCCAGCTCGCGCTCGTGCTCGCGACGTTCGTCGCGACCGGTACCTTTGGCGTCTTCGGCGCCGCCCGCAAAGCCGCCGCCCAGCCGGCCGTCGCGCCGGCCCAGGGCGTCCAGGCCGGACTGGAAGCGAAGGACACCGTGGAAACGACGGTCCAGACCAGCATGAAGGCGACGGACCTGAGCCAGGGAGGGACCAGGACCGGGCTCGCGGTGAAGGAAGAGGCCAAGGCGACCTGGAGGGTCGCGCTGCAGAACACCGCCGCCATCGCCCTCCTGAACGGGTTGAACTATTTCGCGCAAAAAGTCGCGTACGACGCGGCCGTCTACGTCGCCGCCGGCGGCAAGGGACAGGTACCGCTCATCTTCGATTCTCCCGGACGGTACTTCAAGAGCGTCGGCGCCGACGCCGCCGGCGAGATCCTCGGTTCGCTGACCGCGAACTCGGACTTCCTGAAGAAGTACGGCATCAACCTGTGCGCGCCGACGAACCCGCGCATCGCCCTGAACCTCAAGCTCGGCTTCCTGAAGAGCCTGCCGAGCATGGGCGTGACGACCAACGTGCCGACGCCGAAGTGCTCGTGGGACAGCATCCAGAACAACTGGGAGTCCTTCACCACGCAGGACCCGGCCACCGTGCTCGACAACGTCGGCGTGATGTTCTCGCCGGGCGAGAGCTCGCTGGCCGCCGCCATCGAAGTCAATAACGTGGCGCTCAAGGAGATCAACCTCCGCAAGTACACCACCGGTCTCGAATACACGGTCGGCCAGGGCTTCAAGGCCGTCACCGACAAGATTTCCGGCGTCACCAAGACGCCGGCTTCGACCGTCAAGAACACCTTCGATTACAGCGTCCAGGAAGGCTTCAAGGTGAAGGACGACACGAAGGCCGTCGGCATCGGCGCCATCGGTTCCGGCGCGTTCGCCGTGCTGACGCCGGCCCTGAAGACCTTCGCCGGAACCCTGACCGAGAAGCTGATGAAGAAAGTCTTCGAACGGGGACTGATCTCCGTCAGCGACCTCCTCGGCCTCGAGGTGGACCTTGCCGACCTCAGCACGAATTTCTCCGGCACGCCGCCCATCGGCGGCCGCGCCAGCGCGGAACTCGCCAACACCTCGCTGCTGACGCCGAAGATCCTCACGCTGACCAACTATAGCGAGCTGACGGACTTTTCGGCCTGCCCGACGGAGAACAGGGGACCCAACAACTGCGTCATCGACCAGCAGTTCTACACCGCCATCTCGCTCGCCGATCAAGGGCGCCCGGTGACGGTCCGGCAGGCGGTCCAGCAGGGCTTCCTGAACCGCGGCTGGCAGCTCCTGCCGCTCGCGCACCGCAAGAACGCGCAGTCCACCTGCTTCAACGAGGCGTTCTGCTACAGCAACCTGGTGAAGCTCCGCAAGGCCCGCATCATCCCGATCGGCTGGGAACTCGCCGCCAACTCGGCGCAGAACGACGTCAACCGCCCGGTGACGCTCGGCGAGGCCATGGACCGTTTCGACGACTGCCCGATGACGGTCGACGCGGAAGGCAATTCCGTCGTGGACGAGACGAAGCTCCCGTCGCCCCTGCACCCCTGGTGCCACCTCGTGGATCCGGAGTGGGTGCTGAAATATCCGCTGACCATCTGCCGCCAGCAGGCTCCCGGTCCGGTCCCGCTCAGCAGCCAGTCGGCGACGCGCGTCCAGAGCTGCGTGGACGTCGCGACGTGCGTGAACGAAGACGCCGCGGGCAACTGCATCGGCGGCTACGGCTACTGCATCCGCGAGAAGAGCGCCTGGAAATTCGACGCCGACGCCTGCCCGGCGCAGTTCGCGAGCTGCACGTCGTACCGCCGCGCGGACGGCGCCAGTTTCCCGTTCCTGGCGAACACGCTCGACGCCGGACCCTGCAACTCGCAGAACGCCGGCTGCCGCAGGTACAGCCTCTCGCCGAACGCGGTGCCGAACGCCGGATTCGAGGACGTCATCGACGACGGCCCGCGCGACTGGACCCTCACGGGCCAGGCCAGCCACCATCGCGGCGGCCGGCTTTCGATGCGCGGATCCTCCGCGGTCGGCGTGAGCGGGATTTCCACCGCGCGCGCGGACATCGGCGGCCTGTTGCCGGGGTCCTACCGGCTTTCGGGTTCGGTCCTGCAGGAAATCGAGAACACGAGCGCGCTCGGCACGGTCCGCGTCTCGTTCCTGGACGACCAGGGCGCGCCGGTCGCGCCCCCCGCGACCCCGCTTGAGACGACCTGCGACGTCGTCGCCTCCGGCACCGCCGTCGAGCTCGACATCGTCTCGTCGAGCCTCGGCTACCTGTCCGGCACCTGCGAAGTCACCCTGCCCGCGGACGCCGTCGCCGCCGTCGTCACGCTTTCCTCCAACGCGCCGGTCGGCAACGACACCTGGTTCGACGAGATCGGGTTCTTCGGGAATTCGTTCTCGACGTCGCCCCTCGACGGCATCTTCATGAACGGGAAGGTCGAGAAATGCACGCAGGACCAGGCCGGCTGCACGGAATTCGTCCGGCTCTCGACCGGCACGCTGAACGTGCTCCGCAACCCCAGCTTCGAGACATCCGACGGGACGGTGCCCGCCTTCTGGAACGGCGCCGACGCGTCGCGGTACGAGAACGGCACGCTCCAGGGCGAGGACGGCACCTCCGCGTACGCCCTGTCGACCGCCGCCGTCTCGCAGACCGTCGAAGGCATCCTCGCGGACGCCTCCTACAGCTTCTCGATCTCCACGCGCCTCGCCGCCGCAGGCGCGACGACCGGACTCGCCACGCTCCAGATGTTCGATACGCAGGTTCCGCCTCAGCCGGTCGCGCCGACGTCGGCGGACGGCTGCCAGATTTCCGGAACCAGCCTGCGCCTGCCTCTTGCCGCCGGAACGACCTACGTCACCTCGGGCTGCAGCTTCACGACGCCGGGCGAAGTCGGTTCGATCGTCGTGCGCCTCACCGCTTCCGCCGCGACGCCGCGCCTCCTCGCCGACGCCGCCATGCTCGAACTCGCGGTGAGTCCCACCGGATACCATGAGACCTATTCGGCTTCGGCCCAGCGCGTTTCCCTGAAGAAGGCGCCTGAAGGCCTCAACTGCGCGGGCTCGAACCCGCCGGCGGACTGCTCGCGGTACGCGCCTTCCTGCCGCCGCGACGAAGTCGGCTGCAACGCCTATACCCCGGTCGACGGCGGTTCCGTCATCCCGGCGGTGACGACGGATGCCGACGCCTGCCCCGCGGAATGCGCCGGATACGATACCTTCCGGCAGGAACCCTCGAACTTCACGGACGCCCGCTTCCCGCTGTTCCTCATCCCGACCACGGGGCGGGCCTGCACGGCGGCCGAAGCCGGCTGTTCGGAGTTCACGAACATCGAGAGGCTCTCGGCCGGCGGCGAATCGCGGGAATACTTCACCTACCTCCGGCTGTGCGCCGCGCCCGGGCCGCGTTCGGGCACCTACTACACTTGGGAAGGCAACGACGAACGCGGCTTCCAGCTTCGCACCTGGGCCTTGCTTCGCAGCGACATCGAGAACGCGAGCGTCGGCGTCTCCGATCCTTCGGGCGGCAACGCCCCGTGCACCAAGCTCGGCTACGACGTTTCCGGGCTCCCGATCTGCGTCGATGACGCGCTCAGCGTCGCGGACGCTTCCTGCAGCAAGGATCTCGTCGGCGTCAACCCGGATTGCCGCGAATTCTACGACGAAGCGGGCAACATCCATTACCGCCTCTATTCGAAGACGATCGTCTCCACCGAGGACTGCAAGGAGTATCGCATCACCAAGACGTCGGAGTCCGAATGCGACGACCACGGCGGCTTCTGGAGGAACGGCGAATGCCGGTACCGCGCGTATTCCGCCGAAAGCATCGCTTGCCGGCCCGCGGCTTCGGGCTGCCGCGCGTATTCCGGCAACGCCTCGCGCAACGTGAAGATCGTCTCCACCGACACCTTCGAAGCGGGGACGACTGACGGCTGGATCGCTCCAGGCGCCGATCCCGCCGCCGGCGTCGTGAACAGCAACGAATCGGTCTCGGCCGGCGGACACTCCCTCAAGGCCACGAGGAACGACGTCATCAAGCCCGTCGGCAGTTCGATCACGCTGGGCAAGCAGTACATCCTGACCTTCTGGGCCAAGGGCACCGGCGACCTTTCGCTGCGTCTCAGCCAGGCCGGCGACGCCGCCTTCACCTTCAACCGCGCCGCGAACGCGCCCGCTCCCGTCTCCCTGACGACGGAATGGCGGCCGTACCAGGTCGGCCCGGTCGAAGTCGTACGGCCCCCCGCGGCCGACGAGCGCGTGATCGTCGAGCGCTCGATCGGCGGTTCGCCGCTCTTCTTCCTCGACAACGTCGAGCTTCGCGAGGTGACCGGCAACATCTTCCTCATCGAGGATTCCTGGGAGACGCCGACCTCCTGCGACGAGACGCCGACCGGCGACCCGGCCCCGCAATACATGCTCGGCTGCCGCGCGTACCGCGACCGGGAGAACATCACCGCGCACTTCAAGTCGTTCGAGAAGCTGTGCCGGCCTGAAGCCGTAGGCTGCGAGGCGCTCTATGACACGCGCAACGACGCGTCCCCGTTCGCCTCGACCTTCAGGGCCGTCTGCACCCTGGCGAGCGCCTGCACCGGCATCTCGTGCCCGTGCAGCATCGACGGCGACCAGGTCTGCCAGGTGACCGCCGGCTCGACGACCTGCCGCTACGACGTGGCCGACGCGGTCCCGGCCGCGAACGTCAGCCCCGACGGCGACACCGTCCGCGTGCCCGCCGACGCCATCACGTACCTCGTGAACGATCCGCGCTTCCGCTGCGCCGACACCAGCCTCGGCTGCGTCGAGGCCGGCGACCGGACGATGAAGCCCGATCGGTTCTCGGTCCAAAGCTGGACGCCGCGCTACATCAAGAACCTCCCCGCGAACTACGCGCTGACGCTTTGCAAGAAGACGGAGGAATTCTGCCAGGCCTACACCCGCCGTTCCGACGCCGCGCTCGTCCACTTCAAGGACCCGGACACGCGCACCTGCGAATTCCGCGAAGGCACGCTCCTGTCCGCGAACGGCATCTCCGCGAGCGGCTGGTTCCGCAAGGGATCGAATGAGGCCTGCGACCCCGACTTCCTTGAAGCCGGCACGCGCTTCGGCATCTGGAAGAATTCCGACGCGGACTACGACGGCTGGGTCGGCACGTGCGAGGACCGCTACGACATGTGCAAGGAGTTCATCGACCCGGAGGACCGCTCGACCGCGACCGACGAAGGCCGCCCGTACTACGCGATCCTCAACGACCGCCTCGACGTCAAGACGTGCCAAGGCAGGGTCAGCCTCGAACAGTCGCCGTCGTCGGCCAACGACGCGTCGTCCTGCGTGCTCTTCTGGCAGACCGACAACCTCAAGAAGACCTACGACGCGAAGGCGACGTATGACGCGTCCGAAGCGGCCAACGGGGCCCTGGTGACGCCGCTCAGCACCGCGACCAACACCGCCAACATCGTCATCAAGGTGAAGCGCGACCGCCAATGCGGCGAGTGGCTCGATTGCCGCACCAGCGAGACGGTCTTCAACCCCTCGAGCGGCACGTACCAGAACGTCTGTACCGCCTTCAGCCTGTGCGCCGAGTTCGAACGCGTCGGCAACTCCACGCGCTGCATCCGTTACGTCGACAGCGCCTACTCCGGCGAGCTTCTCACCGACGGCCATTATGAAGGCCGCGACACGAGCTGGGAGGGGATGGAGTATTCGGGCTACGCGATCCCGAACCGCTATCCGATCGAAGAGCTCGTGACCGTCAACGTCGGGGCGTCCTTCGTCAACCCCGATCTGCGTCTCGTGCGCCCCGTCGGCACCTGCACGTCCGCCTACGGGACCGCCTGCGGACCGGCCTCCGACCGGGGCACCTGCCTCGGACCGTGCGGCACGCCGGACGGCTCGCTCGCCGCCTGCCCCTCCGGCAGCACGCGCACGTGCGTCCAGCCGATCGACGGCGGCCGACTTCTCACGAACCCGGCGCAGCTGAACCAGGCCCAGACCGCCGCCGGCTACCCCGGCGCGTCGTGCCGCGCGTACCCTCAGGAAAACGCCCCGTTCCCTTCGACCGTGGCCGATCCGGGCGGCTGGGACTTCGACGGCTCCGAACTGAACAACGGCAACCCGGTCCTGACGGGACCGAATCCGGCCTACGCCGGCGCCAACGTCTGCCAGCGGCGCCTCATCAACGGCCAGGAAGTCTCATCGTGCGAGTGCAGCTACTTCATCGCGCGCTACGGCAGCCAGACGAAATTCTTCCCGGCCGAAAGCGCGGACATCCCGCAAGGATACTGCGTGACCGGA
>Ga0209966_1000212_pt1 | contig 23266 bp, 17 predicted proteins | sample RhisoiCoNPM_FD_187575 | JGI IMG/M metagenome (GOLD analysis project Ga0209966, IMG submission 187575) | Arabidopsis thaliana rhizosphere microbial communities from the Joint Genome Institute, USA, that affect carbon cycling - Rhizosphere... | ecosystem: Host-associated > Plants > Roots >... | reverse complement strand
CGTGCGGTCTATCGGCCCCGAAGGCCTGCGCACGCCGCACACCGGCATGCTCAGTTATCGACCCGACACGGTGCGAATCCCGGCCGCGGCGATCGCGGCCGAGGACGCACAGCGCCTCGAGCGGCTTGCGGCGCGCGGCTTCGAAACCGTGCACCCAGAGGCACTGGGTGTGCGCGAGCAGGTCGAACTGTTTGCCGACGCCAGCCACATCGTCGCGCCGACCGGCGCGGCGCTGACGAACATGGTCTACGCGCCGGCCGGTTCCCTGGTCGTTGCCATCTATCACCGAGCGTTCGTCGCCATGGATGGCGCGTTGTACTTCGATGCGCTGGCTGCCGCTTGCGGCCATCGTTTCGCGAGCGTGTTGGCTGAAGCGGTGACCAGCCACTCGAGCGGCCGCACGATCGATGCCGACATCGAGGTCGACATCGGCGCCGTCGAAGCCGCGCTGGCCTGAGCGGCCCGCGCTCAGGACGCCTTGGCGTCGGCCTTGCGGCTGAGGTGGACGACGACCGCCTCGGTCGCCATTTCGACGAAGTCGCGCTGGTAGCCCATTTCGGAAAGCGTCCAGCGGAAGGCATTGCCGAGCTTGGCCTTGCCGTACCAGCCCAGGCGGTGTTCGGCCTGGAAGGCCTGCACCTTGGCGCAGGCGTCCTCGACGATGCGCGTCAGGCGGTTGACCGAGGGGCGTTTGGCGGGGTCGCCATCGATCGCCACCGGGTAGCGGCGCGCGATGTCCTGCGCCAACGACTTGGCGAACTCGTCGATCGGGGCGCGGGAGAACAAGGCCATGGTCATACGGGTGAGACGCGGAAGAGCCACTAGTGTGCCCAAAAAGAAGAAAGGCGCCGCAGCGCCTTTCGTGGGTACCGGATCGAACCGGGATCAGTTGCCGCGGCAGCTGGCGGGGGCGTAGCGCAGCGGGGCGCCGGTGCAGCTCCACACGGCGGTCGTGCCGTTCCAGCTCGGCGTCAGCGTGATCGAGACGACGGTGCCGACGTTCGCGGCGGTGCCGTTGACGTTGATCACGCCCGCGGCCGAGACCGTGCCGCCGGCGATCAGGTTCGTTGCCGCGATGCTGCTGGTCGCCAGGGACGTGCAGCCGTTGTTGATCTGGCAGCCTTCGGTCACGTCGGTGCGGGCCGACGAGGCGCCGAGGATCAGTTCCGAGACGCGCGAGCGGATCGTGTAGTCCTGATAGGCCGGCAGCGCGATCGCCGCCAGGATGCCGATGATGGCCACCACGATCATCAATTCGATCAGGGTGAAGCCCTTCTGCACAGACTTCTTCATGGGTTTCCTCCGGAGGTAGGGAAAAGGGAGCGCGCTGGACGCGCGGGCGTACCGCGCAAAGCGCGGGCCAGCCGCTCCACTGACGAATCCCGTCACTCCGGTCCGGGGCCCTGAGGAAAATTCACGACGGCGCGGGGGGTGCGGCGACAAATCGCGCCACCCAGGGCGCCAGCGCCTGCTCGACGGCGGCGAAGACGCTGTCCCAGTGGCGATGGTCCGCCTGGCGGAACATCCGGCTGCTCGGATACCAGGGCATCGATTCGAAGTGCAGGCCGTAGCGCCACTCCGGGACCTTGGGCGCCATCACCCAGACCGGCCGCGCCAGTGCGCCGGCGTAGTGGACGGTGGTGTTGCACACGGTGATGACGAGGTCGAGGGCCGACACCAGGGCGGCGAACTCGTCGAGGTCGCGGATGGCCTCGGGCCAGTAGTGGAGCGGCGCGCCGGCGGCGGCGGCGCGCGCCAGGTCGGCATCGACGTCCCCGTACTGCAGGCAGACCCAGTCGGCGTCGGCCGAGGCCACTAGCGGCGCGAGCTGGGCGACGTCGACGGTGCGCAGGCCTTTTCGCGTGCCGTCGATGCCGCCGCGCCAGGTGAGCCCGATGCGGGGGCGGCCAGGGTGGCCGGCGGCGTCGATCTCGGCGCGCCAATGCGCCACGCGCGCCGGATCGGGCACGAGATAGCCGCCATGGTCGGGGAAGGCGGCGCGGCTGCGCCGGAAGAAGCGCGGCAGGTCGCCCATGTGGACATGCAGATCGAGGGGGCCGAGGCCGGCGATCCAGTCGAAGCGGGTGTCCTGGCGTGTGGCGACCACCTCGCAGGCGGGGAAGGAGCGCGCCAGCGTCGGCGCGACGCGGTCGACGGCTTCGACGACGACGCGCGTCGGGCCCAGCCGCAGCAGATCGGGCAGGCAGGAGGCGAACATCACCTGGTCGCCCAGCCCCTGCTCGGCGAGCACGAGGATGGACTTGCCCGCGAGCGGTTCGCCCTGCCACTCGGGCATCGCCAGCAGGCGCTGGTGTTCGGCCGACGCGAGGTGACGCAGCGCGTAGTCGTCCCATCCTTCGGCGTAGCGCTCGTTCTGCAGCAGGATGCTGGCCCTCGGGAAGCGCCGCGTCGGCTCGTTCGGGTTGTCGCGGATCGACTGGTCCAGCGCGGCCAGCGCTTCGTCCTGGTGGCCGAGGTACATCAGCGAGTAGACGCGGATGCCCTCGAGCATGCCGGCGAGCGCAGGCCGCTCGGCCACGATCTCGTCGTACAGGCGGCCGGCTTCCTCGTAGGCGTAGACCTTGATCAGGGCGTTGGCGAGCATGCCCTTGCGTTCGACCGTCGGGTCGAGCGCGGCGGCGCGGCGCAGCAAGGCAGCAGCGTCAGGATAGCGCGCGCCTTCGGTATGCACCTCGGCCATGGCGGCGAGCAACGCCGGGTCGTCGGGCCGCTGCTGGAGGGCGGCCGCCAGCAGCGGTTCCGCCGCAGCCGGGCGACGCGCCCAGACAAGGGCGCAGCCAAGGGCCGCCGCCACCTCGGCGTCCTGCGGGTGGCGCGCGTGGAAGGCCTGCAATGCGTCGATGCCGCTGCGCGGATCGCCGGCATCGCGGTACAGGCGATGAAGCTCGACCACCACGCTGCCGTCGTCCTGCCGCTCGGCCGACAGACGTTCGCAGGCCTCGATGGCGGGCTGCAGGTCGCCGGCGTCGGCCATCGAACGGACCGCCTGAAGCGTCTCCGAGGCCGCCACGGGCACGGCTTGGGGCGGGGGCTTACCGGCGCGCATTTCGCGCTCGAGCTGCTGCAGCGCGTCGCGGGCCTGCGCGTGCTGCGGGTCCAGTGCGAGGACGCGCAGCAGGCCGGTCCGGGCGCGGTCCAGCTCGGCGCAGGCCTGCATCGCGATCGCGAAATTGAACCAGGCATGCTTGTCGTCGGGGTCGAGGTGGGTGGCGCGCTCCAGGGCCTCGCCCGCCACGACGAAGTTGCCGAGTTCGAGGTTGCACAGCCCGAGCTGGGCCCACGCAGGCGCCAGCGCGGCGGCGTTGTGCGCTGCGAACTGCGCGTGCTTGACGGCCGCGCCGATGTCGCCCCGCGACTGCAGGACGAGTGACAGGCCGAGGTGGGCGTCGGGGCTGCCCTGGGACACGGCAAGTGCCGTGCGAAAGCAGCGTTCGGCCGCGTCGTCCTGCCGGCGGAAGAAGGCCAGTTCGCCACGCAGGCACTGCAGGACGATGTCGCGTTGCGGCGTGTCGTCGGACAGCCGATCGATCGCGGCGGCCGCGCCGTCGACATCACCGTGCCGCATGCGCGCACGCAACTCTGCCGCGCTCCAGCGGCGGTGTGCCTCCTGGCCCTGCAGGCTGCGCACCAGCTTCGTCAACAAACTCATCGGTCGCCTCGTCGTTCATCGCTACGTTGGTGCGCAGCATATCGGCCCGGCCGTCGGCCGGTAGCATTGCGCCGCATTGCCGCCGCACCGGAGCCCGCCCCTCGTGACCCCAGCCCAGCGCTCGAGAGAGCATGCAATCGCGATGATGCTTGCGGCGGCCCTCGCGCTGCCGTGGTTGCTGGCCCCGGCACCGGTGCCGGACGCGGTGCTGTTCAACCAGCTTGCGGCCGTCGGCGCCTGGGGTGTCTGGCTTGCGTCGGGCGGTCGCATCGCCGTTCGACCGGTCGCCCCGGCGCTGGCGGCGCTGTTGCTGTGCGTCGCGTTCGCGGCGGCGAACGGCTTCGCGTTGCAGGGCGGCGTCGGCCCCGTTCTCGTCGCCGCGACGCTGGTGCTCGCGGCCGCGTCGACGCAGTCCGACGCGACCGCCGTGCGCACCGTGGCCCTCGGCCTCTGGCTCGCCGGCGTTGGCAGCGCGGCCGTCGCGATGCTGCAGTACCTGGCGCCGGGCTGGGCCGATGGCACGCTGGTGGCCGCCAGTGGCGCGGTCGGCCGCGCGGTCGGCAACCTGCGCCAGCCCAACCACCTGGCCACCGCGCTGCTGTGCGCGACGGTGTGGACGGCCTGGCTGTGGCAGGCCGGGGCCCTGAGTCGCCGCGTCGCCGTGGCGTCGATCCTCGCGATGCTGCTCGCGCTGGCGATGAGTGCCTCGCGCACCGGCGCGCTGTCGCTGGCGGTGCTGGTCGCCTGGGCCGCGCTCGACCGCCGCCTGCCGCGTGGCGCACGCTGGCTGCTGGCTGCGACCCCGCTGGTCTATGCGCTGTGCTGGGCGGCGCTGACCGGCCTCGCGGCGATCGAGCAGGCGCAGTTCTACGGCAGCGACCGGCTGCAGTCCGGCGGCGACATCAGCAGCTCGCGCTTCGCGATCTGGCGTAACGCGCTCGCGCTGCTGGCGGCGCAGCCGTGGACCGGCGTCGGCTGGGGGCACTTCAACGCCGCGTGGACCTTCACGCCCTTCGCGGACCGCCCCGTCGCCTTCTTCGACCACACGCACAACCTGCCGCTGCAGCTGGCGGTGGAGCTGGGTCTGCCCGCGGCGGGCGCGATCCTCGGGCTGCTCGGCTGGGCGCTGTGGCGCGCGCGCGGCGCCTGGCGCGCCGCCGATCCGTCGGCGCCGGCGCGCGCGGCGCTGGCGATGATCGCGCTGCTGGCGGTGCACAGCCTGCTCGAGTACCCGCTGTGGTACGCCTACTTCCTGCTGCCAGCGGCGTGGGCGCTGGGGGTGTTCCTCGGCGCCGCTGCGCCGCGGCCGGCCGACTCGGCGGCTGGGCGCTGGCCGGTCCGTGCGGCCGGCGCCGCGATGGTCGCCGGCGCGCTGTGGGCCGGCTGGGAGCACCGTCGCATCGAGACCATCTTCACCCCCGAACCTGGCGCGGCGCCGCTGGCGCAGCGCATCGCCGACGGCCGGCGCAGCGCACTGTTCGGCCACCACGCGGACTATGCGGCCGTCACCACGCCGCCGCGCGTCACGGCGCCGGAGCGCTTTGGCCGCCCGCTGCGCCAGTTGATCGACGTGCGCCTGCTGATCGCCTACAGCGAGGCGCTGAAGGCCGAGGGCCGGGTGGCCGAGGCGCTGTACGCCGCGCAGCGGCTGCGCGAGTTCCGCCGTCCTGATGCCCAGGCCTGGTTCGCGGACTGCGACGGCCCGGCACCCCCCTGGCAGTGCGACACGCGACCGGTGGCGCTCGACTGGCGCGACCTGCTGCCCTGAGCTCTACTCGGGCGCGACCCAGGAGCCGCTCTTGCCGCCGTGCTTCTCCAGCAGGCGCACGCCCTCGATGACCATGCCGCGGTCGATCGCCTTGCACATGTCGTAGACGGTCAGCAGACCGACCTGCACTGCGGTCAGCGCCTCCATCTCGACGCCCGTGGGCCCGAGCGTCTCGGCGGTGACGCGGCAGCGCACGCTGGCGGCCGCGGCATCGATCTCGAACTCGGCCGCCACGCGCGTGAGCGGCAGCGGGTGGCACAGCGGGATCAGCTCGGCGGTGCGCTTGGCGGCCTGGATCGCGGCGATGCGCGCGACGCCCAGCACGTCGCCCTTCTTCGCGCTGCCGGCGGCGATCACCTGCAGCGTCGCCGGCAGCATGCGGATCGCGCCCTCGGCGGTCGCGCTGCGGTGGGTGGCCGGCTTGGCGGACACGTCCACCATGTGGGCCTGGCCCTGGGTGTCGAAGTGGGTCAGGCCGGCCGCGGCTTCGGTGGGCGCACTCATCGCAGAAGGGACAGAAAAGTCGGGAAACAAAGGCGAGGCATCATAGTCCCAGCAGGGGCGGCGCGTGCCGCCGCTGCCCGACCGACGCCTTGTCCCGCCCTTGCCTCCCGTCACTGCCCTCGACCCCGCCGGCCCGCCGCACGGCGAGGCGTTCGCCGATGCGCCATCCGCTGGTCTCTAGGTCCCTCGCGCTGGCCGTGGCGCTCGCGCTCGGCCTGCCGCCGGCGCCGCTGCCGGCGCAGACGGCTGCGGCCGACAGCCGCAACGCGCTGCCGGCGCTCGGCGACGCCGTGTCCGACGAGGTCTCGGTCGGCGCCGAGCGGCGTCTCGGCGACCGCATCATGCGTGTGCTGCGGCGCGATGCCGACTACCTCGACGACCCGCTGTTGCTCGACTACCTGCAGCAGCTCTGGGGCGGCCTGCTCGATGCCGCGCGCAAGCGCGGCGATCTGCCCTCCGAGCTGGCCGACCGCTTCGCCTGGGAGCTCTTCCTGGTGCGCGATCGCAGCGTCAACGCCTTTGCGCTGCCCGGCGGCTATGTCGGCGTGCACCTCGGCCTGGTGGCGGTGACCTCGACGCCGGACGAGCTGGCATCGGTGCTGGCGCACGAGCTGTCCCACGTGACGCAGCGGCACATCGCGCGCAGCGTCGATGCCGGCAAGGCCACCAGCGCGGCGGGCATCGTCGGGCTGATCCTCGGCATGCTGGTCGCGAGCCGCAGCCCGGAGGCGGCGCAGGCGCTGATCACTGGCGGGCAGGCGGTGGCGGTGCAGGGGCAGCTGAACTTCTCGCGCGAGATGGAGCGCGAGGCCGACCGCGTCGGCTTCGGCATCCTCACCGGCGCCGGCTGGGCGCCCGGCGGCATGGCGGCGATGTTCGAGAAGTTGCAGCAGGCCGCACGGCTGAACGACAGCCAGAACTTCCCCTACCTGCGCACCCATCCGCTGACCACCGAGCGCATCGGCGAGGCGCGCTCCCGGCTCGGCGTCGACGGCGCGCCGCCGCCGCCGCGCCGGCTCGTGTACGCGCTGATGCAGGCCCGCTCGCGCGTGCTGATGGACCCGCGCGACGCGTCGCTGCAGCGGGCGCAGGATTTCGACCGCGGCGCTGCCGCTGCCGCCGCCGATCCTGCCGAGCGCCTCGGTGCGCTGTACACGAGCGCGCTCGCCTCGGTGCTGCGGCGCGAGCCGCAGCGCGCCGACGCAGCGATCGCTGCCGCGCGGCCGCTGGTCGCCGGCGATGCGCAGGCGCGTGCGGTGCTCGACCTGCTCGAGGTGCAGGCGCTGGTTGCGCGCGGCGACGCCGCCGGGTCCGCCGCGCGGCTGGCGGCCTTGCCGGCCACGGCCGACGGTCGGCCGCTGCTGATCGCCCGCGCGCAGGTGGCGCTGCTGCCGCAGGCACCGGCGGCGGCAGCGCGCGAGGCCGCCGAGCGGCTGCAGACGCGCGTCGCGCTGCAGCCCGACGATGCGCTGGCCTGGAGCCTGCAGTCGCAGCTGTGGCAACGGGTCGGCGAGCCGCTGCGCGCGGTGCGCGCCGAGGCCGAGTGGCGCGCCGCCCTCGGCGACGTGAACGGTGCGATCGACCGCCTGCGCGCCGGCCAGCAGCTGGCCCGCGGCACCCCGCGGGCCGAGGGGGTCGAGGCCACCGTGATCGACGCCCGGCTGCGCGAGCTCGAACGCCTGCGCCGAGAGCTGATCGCCGAAGAGCGCGGCGGCTGACGCGCGCCGCTCGGTCTCAGGCGCTGCGGCGGAACAAGCGCTCGAGCGCGACGTCGATCACCAGCCCGCAGGCGCTGTAGATCAGCGAGCCGACCAGCGCGGCGCCGAAGCCGCGCACCTCCAGGCCGTCGAGCAGCCCGGCGACCCAATAGAACATCAGTGCGTTGATGACGAACAGGAACAGCCCGAGCGTCAGCAGCGTCACCGGCAGCGTCAGCAGCACCAGCAGCGGGCGCAGCACGGCGTTGAAGAGCCCCAGCACCAGCGCCGCGAGCAGCGCGCCGGCGAAGCTCGTGACCTGGACGCCTGGATACAGGTGGGCCACCAGCAGCAGGGCGCAGGCCAGCAGGAACCAGCGGACGAGCAGTTTCATGCGCCACAGGATAGCAGCGGCGCTTGCGGGTTGATCCCACCCCCTAGCCCGGGTTGTCCGGCTTGACGCGCCTGCATCGCTCACGCACCCTGCGCCGCTTGCTGGCGTGAGTAATGCACGCGGTCCGACCCGGACGACGCTGACCAACCGCCAGCACGGCCCATCCCACATCCCACAAGGAGAGTGACCATGCGAGGAAAGCTTGCGCTGACAACCCTGTCTGCGCTCATCCTGGCCGCCTGCGGCGGCTCCGACGGCGGTTCCGCCCCGATCGAACGATCCCAGGGCCTGGCTTCCCAGTCGGCCGCCGACCCTGCCATCGCCGCGCTGGCCGTGCCGGCCGGCGCGTCGGGTGGGGCACGCATCGACCGGCGCCTGGGTGCCGCCCGCGGCGAGGTCGAGGTCTGGGTGCAGCTGGCCGAACCCTCGGTGGCCGCCAAGCGGCGCGAACTCGCGCCCGGGCGCTCCTTGAAGCAAAGTGATGCCGGCTTGCGCGCGGCGCTGTCCTCGCACCGTCAGGCGCTGCGCGAGCGGCAGGCCGGCATGGCCTCGGCGCTCGCCGGGCTCGGCGCCCGCGAACTCGGTCGCGTGCAGGTCGCGCACAACGCGATCGCGGTCAAGGTCGACGCGAAACGCATCGCCGACATCGCCGCGATGAGCGGCGTCGTCAAGGTCCGCCCGGTGGTGACCTACGAGCTCGACCTCGCCGAGACCGTGCCCTACGTCGGCGCCACCGCGGTGCAAGCCACCGGCGTGGACGGCAGCGGCGTCAAGGTCGCCGTGCTCGATTCGGGCATCGACTACACGCACCGCAACCTCGGCGGCGCGGGCACCGCGGCGGCCTATGCGGCCGCCTACGGCGCCGGCCCCGGCGACGCGGCGCAGACCACCACCGACGGCCTGTTCCCGACCGCCAAGGTGGTCGGCGGACACGACTTCGTCGGCGAGGGCTGGCCGAACAGCGACCGCACCGAGGATCCGGATCCGATCGACTTCCAGGGCCATGGCACGCATGTCGCCGACATCGTCGCCGGCCGCAGCCTCGACGGCGCGCACAAGGGCGTGGCGCCGGGCGCCTCGCTGGTGGCCGTCAAGGTGTGCAGCGCAGTGGCCACGTCGTGCAACGGCGTCGCGCTCGTGCTGGGCGTCGACTACGCGATCGATCCGAACGGCGACGGCGACTTCAGCGACGCCGTCGACGTCATCAACATGTCGCTCGGCTCGAACTACGGCCAGGAGGAGGACGACCTGACGCTCGCGTCGACCGAGGCGGTGAACCTCGGCGTGGTGGTCGTCGCCTCGGCCGGCAACGGCGGCAACAAGCCCTTCGTGACCGGTTCGCCGGCGATGGGCGCCGGCGTCATCAGCGTCGCGCAGACCTCGGTGCCTTCGGCCGGCGCGATCCCGCTGGTCGTCAATGCACCGGCGGCGGTGGCCGGCACCTACACCAACACCAACACGGTGGACTGGGCGCCGATCGACCGCACGGTGACCAACGACGTCGTCGTCGCGGGCCTGGCCTGCGTCGAGGGCTCGGTGCCCGCGGCGGTGGCTGGCAAGGTGGCGCTGGTCGACCGCGGCAGCTGCAACATCAGCGAGAAGGTCGACCGCGCGGCGCGCGCCGGCGCGGCGGCGGTGATCCTCGCCAACAACGCAGGCGGCGATGCGCCGAGCTTCAGCTATGGCGGCGGGACGGTGTTCGTGCCGACGATCGTGATCCAGAACACGCTCGGCGCGACGCTGAAGGCGGCCGCGGCGGGCGCGACGGTCAACGTCACGATCTCGCCCGACATCCGCGTCAGCCTGGTCGGCAGCATGGCCTCGACTTCGTCGCGCGGGCCGGACGTGAGCCGCTCCAGCATCAAGCCGGAGATCGGCGCGCCCGGCGCTTCGCTGTCGGCCGAGGTCGGCACCGGCAACGGCGAGACCGCCTTCGGCGGCACCTCCGGCGCCGCGCCGATGGTCGCCGGTGCGGCCGCGTTGCTGCGCCAGGCGCACCCGACGCGCTCGCCGGCGCAGATCAAGGCGATGCTGATGAACAGCGCCGACGCGCAGGTGTTCAACAACAACGCCACCCAGCCGGGCGTGCTGGCGCCGATCAGCCGCATCGGCGCCGGCGAGCTGCGCGTGAACCGGGCGATCGGGCTGAACGCCGTCGCGCGCAATCCGGCGGCCGGCAGCGCCAGCCTGCCCTTCGGCTATGCCGAGGTGCGCGGCAGCACGACGCTGGTTCAGGAGCTGGTGATCGAGAACTTCTCGAACACCGCGCGCACCTACACGGTGACCCCGAGCTTCCGCTATGCCGCCGACGCGGCCAGCGGCGCGGTCGTCGTCGAGGCGCCGGCCAGCGTGGCGGTGCCGGCGCTCGGCTCGGCCAAGCTGAAGGTGAAGCTGGCCGTCGATGGCAGCCGGCTGCCGACCTGGAACCTCAACGGCGGTTCGCAGGGCGGCAACGGCGCGCTGCTGGAGAGCGTCGAGTACGACGGCTACGTCACGCTCAGCGGTGGCGGCGAGACGCTGTCGGTGCCTTGGCATGCGCTGCTGCGCAAGGCCGCGGCGTCCGCCGTGTCGCGCAGCGCGGCGGTGGCGCCGGGCCAGGCCTTCAACATCGTCAACAACGGTGTCGAGGCCAGCGCCTTCGACGTGTTCGCGCTCACCGGCACGAGCCCGCGCGACTACCCGACCTCGTCCTTCGGCCCCGGCAGCCAGCTGCCGCTGATCGACCTGAAGGCCGTGGGCGTGCGCAGCGTCAACGTCGGCGGCGGCGCCACCAGCGGCCTGCAGTTCGCGATCGCGGCCTGGACCAAGCGGGCCCACCCGGTCTACCCGGGCGGCTACGAGGTGCAGATCGACGCCAACAACGACGGCACGGCCGACTTCGCGGTCTACCAGTCGGAGCTCAACGGCTTCGGCGCGACGGGCCAGAGCGTCGTGAACGTGTTCAACCTGGCGACGGGGGCGAACGCGATCTACTTCTTCAACGACGCCGACCTGCAGTCGGGCAACTCGATCTTCACCGTGCCGACCGCGGCGGTGGGCATCAGCGACCCGACGCAGCCCTTCACCTTCACCGTGCTGGCCTACGACAACTACTTCACCGGCATCCTGACCGATGCGATCGAGGGCATGGTCTACACCGCGGCCACGCCGCGCTTCGGCGTGGCCGGCGACCTGTCGCCGATCCCGGCCGGTGGCACACGCAAGCTCGCCGCCACCCCGGTGGCCGGCGGCGCGGCAGCCTCGCCGTCGCAGAGCGGCCTGCTGCTGATGTACCGGCGCAATGCCGGCAGCGAGACCGACGCGGTGCTCGTGAACTGACGGCAACCGCAGGAAGCGAAAGGGGCCGCGCGAGCGGCCCCTTTTTTCATGCGCGGCGCGCGGGCCTTCAGACCACCGACAGCCGCACCTCGATGTTGCCGCGCGTGGCGTTCGAGTACGGGCACACGCCGTGCGCGGCCTGCACCAGCGCCTCGGCGTCGGCGCGCGCCATGCCGGGGATGCTGACCGCCAGGTCCACCTCGATGCCGAAGCCTTGCGGGATCACGCCGATGCCGACCTTGCCGGTCACCGTCGTGTCGGCCGGCAGCGCCTTCTTCTGCTGGCCGGCGACGAACTTCATCGCACCGAGGAAGCAGGCCGAGTAGCCGGCCGCGAACAGCTGCTCGGGGTTGGTGCCCGGGCCGCCGCCGCCGCCCAGTTCCTTGGGCGTCGAGAGCTGGATGTCGAGCACCTGGTCGGACGACACGGCGCGGCCCTCGCGGCCGCCGGTGGCGGTGGCCTGGGCGCGGTAGAGCACGTTCTCGATCTTGTTCATCATGGTCCTTTCGGGAGTGGGTTGCAGGAGCAGGGCGCGACCGCTCAGGTCGCGTCGGGGAAGCGGGGTGCGCCGGCGTCGGGCGCCAGCGTGTCGCGCAGCGAGCGCAGCGCCGCGGTCAGTGCCACGCGCTCGGGTGCCGAGCAGCCGAGCACCTCGGCCAGCTGCGGCGGGATCGGCAGGGCCCGGCGGCGCAGCTGGCGGCCGGCGGCGGTGAGCGTCAGGCACACGCGGCGCTCGTCGTCGGCCGCGCGCTGCCGCTGCAGCAGGCCGAGCGCCTCGAGCCGCTTGAGCAGCGGGGTGAGCGTGCCGGAGTCCAGCCGCAGGCGCTCGCCGAGCGCCGAGACGGTGAGGCCGTCGCCCTCCCACAGCGCCAGCATCACGAGGTACTGCGGATAGGTCAGGCCGATCGCGTCGAGCAGCGGCCGGTAGCGCTTGGTCATCGCCAGCGAGGCCGAGTACAGCGCGAAGCACAGCTGGGCGTCGAGCGCCAGCGGGTCGGCCGCGGCGCGCCGGGCGCGGGTCCGCGCGGCGGTGGAAGCGTGGGGGGAGGGCGATGCCATGGCGGCACTGTAGAGCCACCGGAGAAATCAAATTGTGTGCAATCGAATTGCCCACAACAACAATCGGGACAAGCCGCAACGGCGCTCCTGGGACGCTCCTGGGAGCGCCGCGCTGATGCCCGAGCGCCACACAAAGGCTGACGACAGGCGCGTTTGCGCGATTTCCTCTATGGAAAACGCTTCTCAGCACCCTACCCGCGCAGTACCATCCGCGCCGCGGGGCTGTCGAGAGAATGAGAGTTCATGCGGCTTTCGCCCGTGGCCCGGCACATCAACAACCCCTTGATGGAGATGTTCAACATGGCAACTGCGAAGAAGGCCGCCGCCAAGAAGGCGCCGGCAAAGAAGGCCCCGGCCAAGAAGGCGGCCCCGGCGAAGAAGGCGGCTCCGGCCAAGAAGGCGGCGGCCAAGAAGGCGGCGCCGGCGAAGAAGGCGGCCCCGGCGAAGAAGGCCGCGGCGAAGAAGCCGGCCGCCAAGCGCACGCCGAACGCGGCGTTCATGAAGGCGCTGACCCCGAGCGCAGCGCTGGCCGCGATCGTCGGCGACAAGCCGCTGCCGCGCACCGATGTCACCAAGAAGATCTGGGAGTACATCAAGAAGAACAAGCTCCAGGATGCGGTGCAGAAGCGCGTGATCAACGCCGACGCCAAGCTCAAGGAGATCTTCGGCAAGGCCAAGGCCGACATGTTCGAGATGACCAAGCTGGTCAACAGCCACCTGAAGTGAGGCGCCGGGGCCCCGGCCCCGCCCCCACCGACCCGGCCGCGCGCCGGGTTTTTTTTTGCCGCGCCGCGGCTGCGCTCAGGCCGGCGCGCCGAGCAGCGTGTCGAGCGCGCGCAGCATGCGCGGCACGTCGATCGGCTTGGTCCAGTAGTCGTCGAAGCCGGCGGCGCGCGCCGCCGCGATCTGCTCGCTCATCGCGTCGGCCGACAGCGCAACGCAGCGCAGTCCGCGCAGCGCCGGCTCGGCACGCAGCCGCTGCAGCAGCGCGAGGCCGTTGGTGTCGGGCAGGTTCATGTCGATCAGCATCAGGTCGGGCGGCGCGTCGGCGGCCATCGCGAGGCCGCTGCGGCCGTCGGCGGCGATCTCCAGCCGCCACTGCGGCCGGGCGCGGAACAGCTCCTCGACGAGCACCTGGTTCAGCGGCTCGTCCTCGACGTAGATCACGCGCCGCTGCGGCCGCACGGCGGGGGCAGCGCCCGCCGCAGGGGCCGGCAGCGCCGGCTCGGGCCCGGGCTCGGCGGGCGCCGGCGGATCGCAGGCGAGCAGGTGCAGGCTGAACACCGAGCCTTCGCCCGGCGTGCTGTCCGCGCCGATGCGCCCGCCCATCGCGTGCGCCAGTTCGCGGGCGATCACGAGGCCGAGGCCGCTGCCCTCGATGCGGCGCGATTCGGTGTGCAGCCGCTCGAAGGGCTGGAACAGGCGGGCCAGATCGTCTTCGTCGAGGCCGGCGCCGCGGTCGCTGACCCGCAGCGCGATCTCGCCGTCGCGGTGCTCGACGGAGACCGTCACCGGCGCGCGGGCGGGGCCGTACTTGATCGCGTTGGACAGCAGGTTCATCAGGATCTGTTCGACGGCGCGCGCGTCGCCGCGTCCCCAGTGGCGCCCGGCGGGGGGTAGCGCGAGCGTGATGCCGCGCACGTCGGCCAGCGGCTGCACCAATGCCACGCTGCCGCGCAGCGCGGCGCTCAGGTCGACCGGCTGCAGGTCCAGCGAGAACTCGGCGCTCTCGATGCGCGTCAGGTCGAGCACGTCGTTGATCAGGTCGAGCAGGTGGCGGCCGCCGCGCTGCACGCTGGCCAGGCGCCGCTGCTGCTCGCCGGCGAGCGGCTGGGTCGCGTCGAGCGCCATCAGCTGCGCGAAGCCGAGGATGGCGTTCAGCGGCGTGCGCAACTCGTGGCTGACGCGCGAGAGGAGCTCGGTCTTCGCGCGGCTCGCGCTCTCGGCCTCGACCTTGGCGCGCGCCAGCTCGCTGGCGATCTGCAGTTCGTGGACGTCGCGGCAGGTGCCGATCGCGCCGTCGGCGTGGCCGTCGGCGTCGTACGTGGCGCGCACCACGAACTCGAGCCAGCGCACCACGCCGTCGGGGCGGTGGACGCGGTAGCGGCCCTCGAAGGGCGTGCCGTCGGCGATCGTGCGCCGCACGCCGGACAGCGCGGCGTCGCGGTCGGCCGGGTCGATCTGCGCCGCCCAGTCGGCGAGCCGGATGCCGCGCTGCGGGAACGGCAGGCCATGGTTGGCGCAGGCGCGCTCGTCGAGGTGCACCAGGCCATCGGCCAGCGTGAGCTGGGCAATGCCGATGCCGGCCGCGTTGGCGGCGAGCTGCCAGCGCTGCTCGTGCTCGCGCAGCGCCGCCTCGGTGGCCTTGCGCTCGGTGATGTCGGCGATGAAGCCGTGCCACAGCGTGCCGCCGTCAGGCGGCCGCGTCGGCACGGCGCGGCACTCGACCCAGCGCAGCCTGCCGTCGGTGTGGCGCAGGCGGTAGGCGCTTTCGGCCGGCTGCAGCGTGGCCGCACTGGCCTGGATGTCCGCGAACAGGCGGGGCAGATCCTCCGGATGCACGAGCTGCCAGTAAGCCGCGGCGTCCCGCTGCATCGCAGCGGCGTCGAGGCCTGCCAGGCGGGTGATGCCCTCGCTGACGAACTCGTAGGCCGCGCCGCCATCGGGCCGCGAGCGGTAGCTGAAGAAGGTGCCGGGCACCTGGGCGGCGAGCTGGCGCAGCATCGTCTCGCCACGGCGCGCCTCGGCCTCGGCGGCCAGCATCGCCGTCAGGTCGCGCGCGGTGCCGCGGTAGCCGGCGAAGCGCCCGGCCTCGTCGAGCACCGGCACCGCGCTGCGCGAGACGGCCAGCGTGCCGCGCGGCGTGTCCAGCGCGACCAGCACGCGCGAGAAGGCCTCGTGCCGGTCGAGCACCTCCGCGAAGCCGCGCGGGCCGGGCAGCGGCACGCCGCGCTCGTCGAGCAGCGGCAGCGCGGTGATCGACTGGCCGATGCGCGCCGCGGTCGGCCCGCCGGTGATCGCCTCGAAGGCGTCGGAAGCCCACACCAGCCGGTGCCCGGCGTCGGACTCCCACATCCAGTCGCCGGCGGCGCGCGCGAAGTCGAGCAGCCGCTCGCGCTGGCGGCCGGCCTCGCGCAGGCGCCGACGCGACTGCAGCAGCTCCACTGCGGCGCGGCCGAGCTGCGCCAGGGTGTCGCGGTCGGCCGCGTCCAGTGCGCGCGGTGCCTGGTCGATGACGCACAGCGTGCCCATCGGCAGCCCGTCGACGAGCAGCGACTGGCCGGCGTAGAAACGCACATGCGGCGCGCCGGTGACCAGCGGGTTGTCGACGAAGCGCGGGTCGAGGTGGGTGTCGGTCACCTCGAACAGGCCGTCCTGCAGGATCGCGTGGGCGCAGAACGCATGCTCGCGCGGTAGCGGCCCGCCGGTGTAGCCGTGGGCTGCGCAGGCCCACTGGCGGTCCTCGTCGATCAGGCTGAGCAGCGCCACCGGCGCGCCGGTCAGGCGCGCGGCGCAGGCCACCAGCGCATCCAGCCCGGCCTCGGGCAGGCTGTCGTCGAGCGCGAGCGCCCGCAGGACGGCAAGCCGTTCGGACTCTCGCGGGTGCAGCGGTGCGGTCATGGGCGGGCGGGCGGCAAACGGCCGATTGTGGACTGCCGGCCGGCGCCGCCGGGGGCCCGCTCAGCCGCGCGCCAGCCGCCGCTGCAGGAAGTCGAGCCGGTCCTGGCCCCAGAAGATCTCGCCGTCGACCACGTAGCTCGGCGCGCCGAACACGCCGGCGTCGATCGCCGCCTGCGAGTCGGCCTCGTAGCGCTCCTGCACCGCCTGGCTTTGCGCGTCGTCGAGCCGGCGCGCCGGCAGCTCGCGTTCGGCCAGCGCGGCGGCCAGCACCGCCTCGTCGGCGAGGTTGCGGTCCTGCACCCAGCAGGCGCGCATCAGCGTGTCGGCGAGCGACATCGCGGCGCTCGGGCCTTCGTGCAGGTCGACCGCGATGATCAGCTTCGCGGCGTCGTCGCCGTTCACCGGGAAGTACTTCGGCTCGACGTTCAGCGGCGCGTGCAGCCATTCGCTGAAGCGCTCGAGCTCGAGCAACCGATAGGCCTGGCGCTGCGGCGCGCGCTTGCCCAGCGGCAGCCCGCCCGAGACCGGAAAGACCTTGCCGCCCAGGTCCACCGGCAGCACGCGGATCGTGGCCCCGGCACCGCGCGCGATGTCCCAGAAGCGCAGGTGGCCGAGGTAGCTCCACGGCGACTGCGGCGCGAAGTAGTAATCGACGGTCAACGGCATCGGGGGCTCCTCGCTCCGGTGTTTGCGCCGAGTCTAGGCCGCTGTGCTTGCCCTCAGTCGAGCAGCGGCTTCAGGTAGCGCCCGGTATGGCTCGCCGGATTGGCCGCCACCTCCTCCGGCGTGCCCACCGCCACCACCTCGCCGCCGCCGGCGCCGCCTTCGGGGCCCATGTCGATCAGCCAGTCGGCGGTCTTGATGACGTCGAGGTTGTGCTCGATCACCACCACCGTGTTGCCGGCGTCGCGCAGCTGGTGCAGCACCTTGAGCAGCAGGTCGATGTCGGCGAAGTGCAGGCCGGTGGTCGGCTCGTCGAGGATGTAGAGCGTGCGGCCGGTGTCGCGCTTGCTGAGCTCGAGCGCCAGCTTGACGCGCTGCGCCTCGCCGCCCGACAGCGTGGTCGCGCTCTGGCCCAGCGTGATGTAGCCCAGGCCGACGTCGAGCAGCGTCTGCAGCTTGCGCGCGATCGCCGGCACCGCGCCGAAGAAGGCGTGCGCGTCCTCGACGGTGAGGTTCAGCACCTCGGTGATGTTCCTGCCCTTGTAGAGGATCTCCAGCGTCTCGCGGTTGTAGCGCGCGCCATGGCAGATGTCGCAGGGCACGTAGACGTCGGGCAGGAAGTGCATCTCGACCTTGATCACGCCGTCGCCCTGGCAGGCCTCGCAGCGGCCGCCCGCCACGTTGAAGCTGAAGCGCCCGGCGCCGTAGCCGCGCTCGCGCGCCGCCGGCACCTCGGCGAACAGCTCGCGGATCGGCGTGAACAGGCCCGTGTAGGTGGCCGGGTTGCTGCGCGGCGTGCGGCCGATCGGGCTCTGGTCGACCGCGATCACCTTGTCGAAATGCTCCAGGCCCTCGATCTCGTCGTGCGGCGCGGCGTCGGTGTGGCTCTGGTAGAGCTTGCGCGCCACCGCCGCGTACAGCGTGTCGTTGACCAGCGTGCTCTTGCCCGAGCCCGACACGCCGGTCACGCAGGTGAAGAGGCCGACCGGCAGGTCGACCGTGACGCGCTTCAGGTTGTTGCCGCGCGCGCCGGCGATGCGCAGCGCGGTGATCGCGCCACGCTCGGCCCAGGCGCGCTGCCCCGGCGTGATCTCGCCCTTGGCCTTGCGCGGCGGCTGGCCGGGGGCGTCCAGCGCGAGCGCCAGGTCGTCCGGCCGGCGCCAGGGCGTGCGCCGCGCCGGCAGCGCGATGCGCAGCGCGCGGCCGAGGTACTGGCCGGTCAGCGACTCGGGCGATGCGATCACCTCGTCCACCGTGCCCTGCGCGATCACGCGCCCGCCGTGCACGCCGGCGCCGGGGCCGAGGTCGACCACATGGTCGGCGGCGCGGATCATGTCCTCGTCGTGCTCGACCACCAGCACGCTGTTGCCGAGGTCGCGCAGGTGCTTGAGCGTCGCGATCAGGCGGTCGTTGTCGCGCTGGTGCAGGCCGATGCTGGGCTCGTCGAGCACGTACATCACGCCGGTCAGGCCCGAGCCGATCTGGCTCGCCAGTCGGATGCGCTGCGCCTCGCCGCCGCTGAGCGTGTCGGCGCTGCGGTCCAGGCTCAGGTAGCTCAGGCCCACGTCGTTGAGGAAGCGCAGCCGCGAGGAGATCTCGCGCACCACCTTGTCGGCGATCTCGGCCTTGGCGCCCTGCAGCAGCAGGCCGTCGAAGACCGCCTGCGCCTCGCGCAGCGTGGCGTGCTCGATCGCGTAGATCGGCCAGGTGCGGCCGTCGCGCGCGTCGACCAGCTTGACGTGGCGCGCCTCGCGCCTGAGGCGCGTGCCCTCGCAGTCGGGGCAGGGCTTGGCGGCCTGGTAGCGCGCCAGGTCCTCGCGCACCGCGACCGAATCGGTCTCGCGGAAGCGCCGCTCGAAGGTCGGCAGGATGCCCTCGAAGGCATGCCAGCGCTTGACCGTGCGCTTGCGGCCGCTGGCACCCTCGCTGGTGTAGACGAAGGGCAGCTCGGTCTCGCCCGAGCCGTGCAGCAGCACCTGGCGGTGCTCGGGCGCGAGCTGCTCCCAGGGCGTGTCGAGGTCGAAGCCGTAGTGACCCGCGACGCTCTCGAGCATCGAGTGGGTGTAGGCGTTGCGCCGGTCCCAGCCCTTGACGGCGCCGCTGGCCAGGCTCAGCGACGGGAAGCCGACCACGCGATCGGGGTCGAACACCGTCACCTGGCCCAGGCCGTCGCAGCTCGGGCAGGCGCCGACCGGCGAGTTGAACGAAAACAGCCGCGGCTCCATCTCGGCCAGCGAGTAGCTGCACACCGGGCAGGCGAACTTGGCGCTGAACAGGTGTTCGCGGCCCGAATCCATCTCCCACGCGATCGCCTTGCCGTCGGCGAAGCGCAGCGCCGCCTCGAAGCTCTCGGCCAGGCGCTGCGTCATGTCGGGCCGCACCTTCAGCCGGTCGATCACGACGTCGATGTCGTGCTTCTCGTTCTTCTTCAGCTTGGGCAGGTCGCTGAACTCGCGCACCTCGCCGTCGACGCGGAAGCGCACGTAGCCGCGCGCCTGCATGTCCTCGAACAGCTCGGCATGCTCGCCCTTCCTCTCGCGCAGCACCGGCGCCAGGATCATCAGCCGCGTGTCCTCGGGCAGCGCCAGCACCGCGTCGACCATCTGCGCGACGCTCTGCGCCGCCAGCGGCTGCTGGTGGTCGGGACAGAAGGGCGTGCCGGCGCGGGCGTAGAGCAGGCGCAGGTAGTCGTGGATCTCGGTGACGGTGCCCACCGTCGAGCGCGGGTTGTGGCTGGTGGCCTTCTGCTCGATGCTGATCGCCGGGCTCAGGCCCTCGATCACGTCGACATCGGGCTTGTCCATCAGCTGCAGGAACTGGCGCGCGTAGGCGCTCAGGCTCTCGACGTAGCGGCGCTGGCCCTCGGCATACAGCGTGTCGAAGGCGAGGCTGGACTTGCCGGAACCCGACAGCCCGGTGATCACGACCAGCGCATGGCGTGGCAGGTCGAGGTCGATGTTCTTGAGGTTGTGGGTGCGCGCGCCGCGGATGCGGATGGCGGGCGCCTCGGCGGGGCGGGCAGGTCGGGCGGCGTCGGGCATGGCGGTCGCGGGCAACCGGCCATCATAAGGGCCGGCCCGTTCGCGGCGGCCGGCTCAGCGTGCGGCGGACCAGGCGGCCAGGCCGGCGCGCAGGCGCTGCAGATCGGCGTCGGGCAGCGGTGCGCGCCACCAGCCGGCGCCGGGCTCGGCGGCGGCCTGCCACCAGGCGGCGTCGGCGCCGATGACGAGCTGCCCGAGCGCCGCGCCGTCGCGGCCCGGCAGCGTGGTGGCGGGTTCGGGGGGCGCGGTGTCGGCGGCCAGCCAACGTCCGCGTGCGCTGCGCTGCAGGTCGGCGAGCCACAGGCGCATCGGGTCGGCGCGCGGCGCCAGCGCACCGTCGGCCGAGCGCAGCGCGGCGGCGTCGGTGGTGTCGCGCGCGAGGTCCAGCGCGGCGATCGCGGGCGCCAGCGGATCGATCGCGGCGCGCGCCGGGCGCGCGGCGGACTTCTGCATCGCGCCGACGCCCGCGCCGCTCTCGGCGGCAGCCGCTTCGGCGCGCGGTGCCGCTGCGTCCACGGGCGCGGCGGCGGCTGGCGGCGGCGGGGCGCGGCGGGCGTCCGCTGGCGGGGCCGCGGCCTCGCGGTGGCGCGGTGCAGGGGCGGCAGGCTTGCGGGTCGGCGGCGCCGGCACGGCTTCGCGCGCTGCTGCCGGAGCGGCGATGCTCGCAGGCACTTCGGCGGCGGGCGGCGCCACCTCGCGAGGCCGCTCGTCGGCGCGGCCCTCCACCGGCCCCGCCTGACGCAGCGGCGGTGCATCGGCCTCGGGCGGCGGCCCGTCGCGCCACATCAGGCCGATCACCGTGGCGAGCACCAGGCTCGCGAAGGCGGCCCCGGCCGCCGGCCGGCGCAGCATGTCGAGCTGCGCCGTCGCCTTCGCCAGCACGCGCCGCGGCCAGGGCGGCGGCGCGACCGCCGCGCGCGCGGCGGCGAGGATCTCGCGGCTCAGCGCCTCGGGCGGCGCGAGCTCGCGGTCGGGCGCATGGCGCAGCGCGGCGCACAAGTGGGCGTCGCGCGGCAACTCGTCGCTCATGACAAGGCCTCCGTCGCCGGCAGGTAGGCGCCCATGCAGGCGCGCAGCTTGCCCATCGCATAGCGCAACCGGCTCTTGGCGGTCTCGAAGCCGACGCCGAGCGCGGCGGCCAGCTCGTTCAGCGACAGCTCGTCCTCGTGGTGCAGCAGGAAGGCCGCCTTCTGCGCCGCCGGCAGGCCCTCCAGGCAGTCCAGCAGCCGCTGGCCGGCGACGCGCCAGAAGCGGCGGTCGGCGGCGTCGCCCGCGTCGGCCGCCGGCCACTGCGCCCAGGGGTCGCCGTCGGGCGCCCAGGGGCCGTCGCCGTCGCTCTCCACCGACACCTCCCGGCCGCGCTTGCGCAGGCAGTCCACGGCGCGATGGTGGGCCAGCGTGAACAGCCAGGTGCGGAAGCTCGCGCCCTGCGGCGCCCAGCGCTCGCGCGCCTGGATCACGCGCAGCCAGGTGTCCTGGAACACCTCGTCGGCCTGCGCGGCCGCGGCGCGGCCGAGCAGGCGGTGCACGAAGCGGTACAGCGCCGCGTGGTGGCGCTCGTAGAGCCGCTCGAAGGCCGTGGCGTCGCCGCGCGCGTAGGCGCGCATCAGCGTGTCGTCATCGGGGGTGGTGGGGTCCATCGGCGGTTCAGTCTGCCATCGGGGCGGCGTGCCTACGAGCTTGATACGCGCGACGGTGCCGGACGGGGTTGAAAACCCCATCGGCCCGCCCCGGCCGTAGCAGCAGCATGGGCCGGCGGTGGTCGCCGGTCCGCAGCCCCCACCGGAGCCCGCCATGCCCCTGAGACCCCGACTCGCTGCCGCGCCGTTGCGCCGCATCGCCCTGGCCGCCGTCGTGCCGCTCGCGCTCTATGCCGCGTCGCGCAGCGAGGCGCACGACTGGACCTCGCCGGCCGCGACTGCCACCGCGCAGACCCAAAGCCACGCGCCCGATGTGTTCCAGCCGCTGTGGGCCGGGCCGCCAGCGGGCCGCCCGGCCGCACCGAGCGCGCGCGACTGCCGCCGCGCGCCGCAGCCGCTGGAGTGGCGCGACGCCGCGGCGCCGGAGCACCGCCCCTACGGCGATGCCCGCCGCGACGAGCGCTGGCGCGGCCGCGAGTCCGCCGCCGCGCCGCTGGCGAAGTCGGCCGACGCCGCCGAATCCATGGCCCCGGGTGCGCCACCGGCCGCGCTCGGCAGCGTCGCGCCGCAACACCACGGCCGCCTGCCGCGCCCGCGCGACGAGCCGGTGTCGGCCGGCGTGGTGGACGACAACGCCGACTTCGGCGAGTTCCTCGCCTACCGCGCCCGCCACACCCACCTGCCGGTGCGCCCGCGCGACGTGTCCGAGCGCTACCTGCTCACCGTGCACGACGCCACCGGCCGCCCGCTGCCTGACGCCGAGGTCAGCCTGCACGCCGGCGGTGGCGCGCTGCCGCTGTGGGCGCGCACCGATGCCGGCGGGCAGGTGTGGCTGCACCCGCGCGCGATGGACGAGGCCGCGCCGCCGGCGCTGATGGAGGTCCAGGTCCACAAGGCCGGCGCCCGCGGCAGCGCGCTGCTGCGGCGCGGCCAGCGCGACGCGCTGCAGGTGCGGCTGGACGCCCGCGCACCGTTCGAGCGCGCGCGGCTCGATCTCGTATTCCTGATCGATGCCACCGGCTCGATGGCCGACGAGATCGACAAGCTCAAGCGCTCGATGCGCTCGATGGCCGAGCAGATCGCGCGGCTGCCGAGCCGCCCCGACCTGTGCTTCGCGCTGGTGGCCTACCGCGACCGCGGCGACGCCTTCTTCGTGCGCGGCGCCGACTTCAGCGACGACCTCGACGCCTTCCAGCGCGAGCTCGGCGCGCTGCGCGCCGGCGGTGGCGGCGACTACCCCGAGGCGCTGAACGAGGCGCTGCACACCACCATCCACCGCCTGTCGTGGCGCGGCGACGGCGCCACGCGGCTGGTCGTGCTGGTGGCCGACGCGCCGCCGCACCTGGACTACGGCGCGCCCTTCTACGACGACGACATGCAGGGCGCGCTGGCGCGCGGCATCAAGCTGTTTGCGGTGGGCGCGAGCGGGCTCGACCCGGTGGGCGAGTACGTGTTCCGCCAGGCGGCGCAGTACACCGGCGGGCGCTTCGTGTTCCTGACCTATGCGCGGGCGGGCGACCCGACCAGCGGGCCGGGGCGGGAGACGGCGCACGACGTGGGGGGCTACTCGGTGGAGTCGCTGGATCGGTTGGTCGTTCGGCTCGTGCGCGAGGAGTTGGCGAGGCGGCCGGGGTGAGCTTTCTCCCGTTCGGCTTGCTGTCTGCGTGAAGCCGCGCCGGGATGTGCGCCCGGCGGCGCACCTACTTTCTTTTGCGTGGCCAAAAGAAAGTAGGCAAAGAAAAGGCCACCCTGCTCCTTGCGTCTCGCTTCGCGAGCCGTTCCCTGCGCTGCTCGCGCCGGGCGGGAAGTCCGCAAACTCGGCCCGGTACGGGCCTCAGACATGCGGACTTCTTTCTCCGCCCGCCGCTGCGCTGCTCGGCTGCGTCACAAG
>Ga0209966_1000211_pt1 | contig 23360 bp, 18 predicted proteins | sample RhisoiCoNPM_FD_187575 | JGI IMG/M metagenome (GOLD analysis project Ga0209966, IMG submission 187575) | Arabidopsis thaliana rhizosphere microbial communities from the Joint Genome Institute, USA, that affect carbon cycling - Rhizosphere... | ecosystem: Host-associated > Plants > Roots >... | reverse complement strand
GCGATCGCCGAGCTCAGCCACCAGCGACTGCAGCTCGGGCGTGCCCGGGTCGGCGTGGACGAGCGCGGTGTGCGCCGCGAAGCCGCCGCGCGGCTCGGCCACCGGCAGCGGCTGGCGGCCGCTGAAGACGCGGAACTGCTCGCGCGGCAGCGGTGCCAGCATCACCGCGAGCGCCGGCTCGTCGAAATACTCGACACCGTCGGCGCACACGCCGATGCCCACCGCGCCGACCCAGGCCGTGCCGGGCCAGCGCGCGCGCAGCGCCGCGAGCAGTCCCTCGGCGGCGTCGGCATGGTGGTCGGTCAGGTAGCACCAGCCGAGCGTCGGTGCCGGCCGGCCGGCCCACTGCGCCTCGAGCTGGGCGACGACCAGCCCGAGCGCCATGCGCCACTCGGGGTGGGCGGCATGGGCGCAGGCGAAAGGGCGCAGGTCCATCGGCGCTCTCGGGACAGCGCGGCGCCGAGGGCTCAGCCGCGGCGCGTGGCGCCGCGCTTGGCGGGCGCGGCGCGCTTGCGTGCGGCCTTGGCCTCGCCGGCCGAGCGCGCGACCGTGTTGGCCACCGCGCCGGCCACCTTGGCGGCCTTCTGCGCTGGTGCCATGCCGGCCTTGATGGTGTGCTCGGCGGCGCTGAAGCTCTGCTTGACCAGGTTGCCGGCGAGCTGCTTGGCCGAGTCGGACGCGGCGTCCTTCATCGCGGTGGCGGCGAGCTGGGTGAACTGCTTGGTGAGCGCGCCCCACCACTGCGTCGGGTCGACGACGCCGGCGACCGGGGCCGTGGCCTCGGCGTCGGGCTTGGCCTTGCGTGCGGCCGGCCGCTTGCGGGGGGCCGGCGTCGGCTCGGCCTCGGGTTCGGGGGCGGCTGGGGCGGCGGCACTCTCCTCCGGCAGCTTGATGCGCAGCGATTCGCGCAAATCAGCGACCTGCACATTCATCGTCTTCAGCGTGGAGAGCGTCATGCGCTGCACCTCGAGCGCCTGGATCGTCGCGGCCAGCATGCGCGCGTTCTGCTCCAGCCAGAACTGCACGGTGCGCAGTTCCTCGATGCGCTTTTCCAGCTCGGCGGGGTCCAGCGTCGGCGCGACCCACTGGCCGATGTTGGGCAGCACCGAGCCGGCGTTCTTGACCAGCCCCTACAGGAAGTCGAAGCCGGGGACCATCTTCGCGAACTCGGGCGTGGCGGTCATCGTGGTGTCTCCTCGCGGTTGTTGTGGGGCCATTCTGGGCGCGCCGTGCTCAGCGTGCAAAGGGCACGCGCTCGACGCGGTAACCGCGTGCCGCCAGCAGCGCCGGCAGGCCCTGCGGCCCGGTCATGTGCAGCGCGCCCACGGCGGCCAGCACCGCGCCGCCTTCGCGGTGCAACGCGTCGATGCGCTCGGCCATCGCGCCGTTGCGCTCGTCGAGCAGGCGGTGCATCAGTGCGCGGTCGGCGGGGCTGTCGAGGCAGTCGCACCAGTCCGGCCAGCGGTCGAGTTCACCGTGGTCGCCGCGCGCCCAGACCTCGGCGATGCGACGCACCTGCGGCAGCGCGCGGCCGCTGTCCAGGTCGTCGAGCGTGCGCTCGACGAAACGCAGCGATTCGGTGCTGTCGCTGCCCTGCAAGGCGGCGAGCTGGTCGGCCAGCGACTCCAGCGCGACGACCCTCTTGCGCGCGGCATGGGCGCGCGTCGACAGCGCCATGTCGATCGCCCAGGCCGGGTCCAGCCCCTCGCGACGGCCGGCCAGCGCGCCGAGCGTCGCGGCCTGCAGCGTCGGCGGCAGCAGGTCGGCCAGCGCCGGCGGCAGGCATTCGGCCGCGAGGCGTCGGGCCAGGCGCTCGCGCATCGCCGGCGGGAGCGTGCCGCCGCCGGCCAGCGCTGGTGAGGCCAGCAGCGCGTCGGCGAGCGCTTGCGGGTCACCGAGGTCGATCTCGAGCGCCAGCACGCGCGCCTGCCGCAGCACGGCGGCGAGTTGCGGGCCCGGCACCGTCCATTCGTAGCGGGCGACGTGGATCGTGCCGTAGAGCCAGGACGTGCGGCCGCCCTGCTCGATGCGCCACAGGAAGCCGCGGTCGCGCGCCTGCCGCTCGGCGGCCTGCTGCTGCGCGGCGCTGGGCGGCTGGGCCGCGGGCGGGCAGGCGGCGCCTTCCTGGGCGGCGGCCGGGCCGACGAGGCAGGCCGCGGCGGCGAGTCCGAGGGCGGCGGCGAGGCCCCGCAAGGCGGTCGAGAACATCGTCGGGGTGGCGCGGGAGCGAGGGCCGCAGCTTACGCGCAGCCGAAGCGCGGCGCCGACGCCAATCAGCGCGCGGTGTGCGGTTCGACGCGCAGCACGCCGCCCTGCTGCTGCCAACGCAGCCGGCCCAGCACGTCCATGCCGAGCAGCGGCTTGTCGCCGAGCGCCGGCAGCACCACCAGCGGCAGGCGTTCGGCCTGCACGCCGCCTTCGAGCCGCAGGTCGGCGCGTGCCACCTCGCCCTGCACGGTGCCGCCGGCCGTGCTGGACTGCACGCGGCCGATCGCCTCCAGCCCCAGCTCGCGCGCCAGGTCGGCCGAGATCGCGCTGCGCGTGGCGCCGGTGTCGACCAGGAAGTCGACCTCGACCGTTCCGGCCGGCCCGCTGAGCCGGCCCGGCCAGTGGTAGTGCCCGTCATCGGCGCGCCGCATCTCGATCACGCCGCCGTCGGTGCTGAAGCGGCTGCGCTGCTGGTGTGCTTCCAGCGTGCGGAAGCCGAGGAAGACCGCCAGGCCGACGAGCAGCCAGACGGTCGCGATCTTCAGCGTGCGCGGGAATTCGTTCATGCCGCCTCGCGCCAGTCCTCACCCGGCATGATGCGCCGCATGAAGCCGTCGAACAGCGGCACCGTGAACGCGGTGTCGCCATGGTTCGGGCTCCAGATCATGCCCTTGGAGATGAGCTGGTTGCGCGTCGGCCCGAGCGCGGTGACCTTGCGGTCGAGCTGGTCGGCGATGTCGCCCGAGCGGTGCGGCCCGGGGCCCAGTTCGGCCATCGCGCGCAGGTAGCGCTTCTCGCTCGGCGTCAGCCGGTCGAAGCGCACGCGGAAGAAGTTCTCGTCCATCGCGGCGAGCGCGCTGGCCGACGCGGTGCGCACGTCGTCCAGCCGGATCGGCGAGCCGGCCGCGGTGTCCCAGGCATGCTTGCCCCACTCCTGCAGGAAATAGGGGTAGCCCTGGGTCTCCTTGACGATGTGCACGATCGCCGCGGCCTCGTACTTCACGCCCTGGGCGAGCGCCGGTTTGGTGATGGCCTGTGCGGCCGAGGCCGGCGGCAGCGCACCGATCTCCGGAAACTCGAACAGCCGCTCGGCATAGGACTTCGCGCGCCCCATGCGGCCGCGCAGCTGCGGCAGCCCGGCGCCGAACAGCACGACGGGCAGCTTGCGCTGCGCGCAGCGGTGCAGCGCGGTGATCAGCGCAGCGAGCTGCTCTTCGGGCACGTACTGCAGCTCGTCGATGAAAACGGCCAGCGCGGTGCCGGCGGCCTGCGCCGCGGCGCCGACGGCTTCGAGCAGCGCGGTCAGGTCCTGTTCCAGGTCGCCGTTGTCGGCGAGGCCCGCCTCGGGGTCGAGGTCGATGCCGACCTCGAGGTCGGCGTACTTCAGCTTCAGCGCCTTCGCGAAGCCGGCCAGCGCGCGCAGCCCGCGGCGGGCGAGGTCGCGGGCCTGGTCGTGGCGGCTCAGCCGCAGCAGCGCCTGGCGCAGCTGCGGCGCCAGCATCGCCGGCAGCGAGCGACCTTCGGGGGCCTCGATGCGCACCGTGTCGAGGCCCAGGCCCTCGGCGGTGGCGAGCAGCGCGTCGAGCAGCACCGTCTTGCCGACGCCGCGCAGCCCGACCATCAGCAGGCTGCGCGCCGGCAGCCCGCGCTTGACTCGCTCGAGCGCGACGCGGGCCGACTCGAGCAGTTCGTCGCGCCCCGCCAGCTCCGGCGGCGGCGTGCCGGCGCCGGGAGCGTAGGGGTTGGAGACAGCGTCCACGACGGGATTCTATGTGCGAGTTAGTAGATTTATAACAAATACATAAATCACCTAATTCGCCCAAAGATCCGTCAAACCGGCGGGCTGACCTGCTGCTCGATCGCGCCGAAGACGCTCAGCCCGTCGCTGCCCAGCACCTCGATGCGGATGGTGTCGCCGAACTTCATGAAGTCGGTGCTCGGCGCGCCGGACTCGATGGTCTCGATCGCGCGCTTCTCGGCGATGCACGAGTAGCCGCGCGACCAATCCTTGTTGCTGACCGTGCCGCTGCCGACGATGCTGCCGGCGCGCACGTTGCGGGTCTTGGCCAGGTGGGCGACCAGCTGGCCGAAGTGGAACTGCATCTCCGGCCCGGCCTCGCAGCGCCCGACGGTGCGGCCGTTCCAGGCCGAGGCCACGGTCAGGTGCACGCGGCCGCCCTGCCAGGCGCTGCCGAGTTCGTCGGGCGTCACCGCCACCGGGCCGAAGGCGGTGGCCGGCTTGCTCTGCAGGAAGCCGAAGCCCTTGGCCAGTTCGGGCGGGATCAGATGGCGCAGGCTCCAGTCGTTCACCAGCATCAGCAGGCGCACCCCTTCGAGCGCGGCGTCGGGCGTGGCGCCCATCGTCACGTCGCCGGTGATGACCGCGAGTTCGGCCTCGAAGTCGATGCCCCAGTCCTCGCTCGCGAAGCGCGCCGGCTCGCGCGCGCCGAGCAGCTCGTCGCTGCCGCCCTGGTACATCAGCGGGTCGCTGTAGAAGCTCTGCGGCATGTCGGCGCCGCGCGCCTTGCGCACCAGCTCGACATGGTTCAGGTAGGCCGAGCCGTCGGCCCACTGGAAGGCCCGCGGCAGCGGCGCCATGCACATCGCCGGGTCGAAAGCGAAGGCGTGGCGCGCCTTGCCGCCATTGAGCGTCTCGTACAGGTCCTGCAGCTGCGGGGCGAGGAAGTTCCAGTCGTCCAGCACCTGCTGCAGCCGCGTCGCGTGGCCGCTGGCGTAGTGCGCGGTCGAGAGGTCACGCGAGACGACGACGAGCTGGCCGTCGCGCGAGCCGTCGCGGTAGGTGGCGAGTTTCATGCGGCCATCTTTCGGGGCGCGGGTCGCGCGGGGGGCGCATTGTAAATTCGGCCCCATGCGTTGCTGCCCTGCCGAGTCCGGCCGCCCTGAAGGCGCGCCCGCTGCATGCTGAAACGCCGCGGCTGGCTGGCACTGGCGGTGCTCGTGGTGGTGGTGGCCGGCGGCCATGGATGGCTGATCGGCCGCCTGGCGCCGGCGCCGCCGGCTTCTGCAGCGGCCCAGGTCCCTGCCGTGGTCGTGGTGGCGGACCAACCGGCCGCGGTCGAACCGCCCCCGGCAGCCGAACCCGCGAAGCCGCCCGAACCGGCCCCGTCGGTCGACCCGCCCGCGCCGCCGAAGGCCGCACCGAAGCGCGTCGCCGCGTCGCGCCCGGCGCCCTCGTCGGCGGCTTCGGCCGCGGCGCTGGTGCCGCGCGAGCCTGTCGCGGACGTCGCCGAGGCGCCGGCGAGCGATGCCGACGACGACGCGGCCGCCGCCCCGCTCGCCGCCGCCCTGCTGCCGGTGGCCGCGGCCGCTGCGCTGCCGGCCCCACCGGTCTACCGCACGCGCGTGCCGGCGCCGACGAAGCTCGTCTACCGGCTCAGCCGCGGCCTGATCGCCGGCACCGGCGAGCTCGACTGGCGCCAGGACGGCGGCAGCTACCAGCTCAAGCTCGAAGCCAAGCTGCCGCTGATCGGCACGCTGATCACGCAGACCAGCCGTGGCCGCCTCGATGCCAACGGACTCGCGCCCGAGCGCCATACCGACCGACGCATCCGCCGCAGCGAGCAGGCGGCCAGCTTCCAGCGCGCGCAGGGTCGCGTCAGCTTCTCCGGCGGCGCGGCCGAGCAAGCGCTGCTGCCCGGCATGCAGGACCGCCTGAGCGTGATGGTGCAGCTCGCCGCCGTCGCCGCGGCCGGCGCGCAGCCGCCGCCGGCCGGGCACACGGTACGCATCGCGGTGGTCGGCGCGCGCGGCGACGCTGCGGTCTGGGTGCTGCGCTTCGAAGGCGTGCAGACGGTCGCGCTGCCCGACGGCGCCGTCAGCGCCTGGCACTACCGCCGCGAACCCGACTCGCCGCACGACACGCGCGCCGAGTACTGGCTCGACCCGGCGCGCGGCCACCTGCCGCTGCGCGTGCGGCTGACCGACGGCAGCGCCGAGCCGCTGGAGCTGCTGCGCCAGTCGCCCTGAACGCCGCGGCTTGAAACTTGCTGCAGGGGCCTCAACTCCAAGCAACAGGAGGCAGCTCATGCAGATGCTCTACAACTCGGACAGCTTCGCGGTGGTGCAGTTCGACGTGGCGACCGAAGACGGTGCGCCGCTGACCCGCGGCGGCTACGAGATCGTCGACAAGTTCGCGCGCAAGGAGCTGTTCCTGGAGGGCCTGCTGGCCGAGCAGTTCAAGCAGGGCGTGCAGGCGCTGATCGACGGTTCGCCCGAACCCGGCGTCGAGGAGTTCGACGCCTTCATCGCCGGCTACAGCAGCCTGGCGCAGCAGCCGGTCGTGCTGCACTGACGGTTCGCGCCGGTGGGCGCTGCCCGCCGGATTCAAGTCGGCCCGGCAGCTGCCGATAGGGCCGCATGGACCTTTCACCGGCGGCCACCGCTCCCGCCTGGCCCGTGCTCGCATCGCTGGGCCTCGGGCTGTCGCTGGCCGTCGCCGCGGCGGCGCTGGCGCTGTGGTGGCGCAGCCGCGGCCGGCTGGCGGCGCTGGAGCGCACGCTGGCGGCCGTCAGCAGCCAGTTCGGGCCCGGCGCCGTCGACCCGCGCACCGGCCTGATGGGCGGCGACGACTTCGAGGCGGTGCTCGACGAACAGGCCTTGCGCTGCGACCGTGGCGAGGGCCAGATCGCGCTGCTGTTCGTCGATCTCGACGGTTTCACCCAGGTCAACGATGCCTTCGGCCACGGTACCGGCGACGCCGTGTTGCGCGTGGCCAGTGAACGCATGCACCAGGCCGCGCCCGGCAAGCTGGCGGCGACGCGCTTCGGCGGCGACGAGTTCCTGATCATGGTGCGCGGCGACGCCGAGGCCGCGCAGCGCCAGGCGCGCGCGTTGCTGCATGCGCTGGACCTGCCCTTCGAGGTCGGCGACGGCCGCTCGCACGCGCTGACGGCTTCGATCGGCATCGCCTTCTACCCCCTGCACGGCGCGCGCCCGCGGCTGCGCGGCCAGGCGGTGACGGCGATGCGCGAGGTCAAGCAGTCCGGCGGCAATGGCTACGCGGTCTACGACCCGCAGATGGCGATCGACCAGCAGGCCGAGGCCGCGCTGCTCGCCGACCTGCGCGACGCCGTCGCACGCCAGCAGTTCGAGCTCTACTATCAGCCCAAAGTCGCGGCGAGCAGCCTGCAGATCACCGCCGCCGAAGCGCTGCTGCGCTGGCGCCATCCGGGCCGCGGCGTCGTCAGCCCGGCAGTGTTCATTCCGCTGGCCGAGCGTCACGGGCTGATCGGCGCGATCGGCGACTGGGTCATCGAGGAGGCCTGTCGCCAGGCCGGCGTCTGGCGCAACGACGGGCTGCGCATGCGCGTGGCGATCAACCTGTCGGCCCACCAGATGCGCCACAGCGAGGTGGTCGCACGCCTCGAGGCCGCGCTGCAGCGGCACCGCCTGCAGCCGGGACGCTTCACGGTCGAGATCACCGAGTCGCTCGCGCTCGAGGACACCGCGGCGACCCAGCACACCTTCGAGGGCCTGCGCCGCGCCGGCCTGCATGTGGCGATCGACGACTTCGGCGCCGGCCAGACCAGCCTGGCCTACCTGCGCCGGCTCCCGGCCGCCGAGCTGAAGATGGACATGTCGCTGGTGCAGGACCTGGGGACGAGCGCCGATGCGCGCGCCATCGCCGAGGCTGTGATCAAGCTCGCCCACGCGCTCGAGCGCCGCGTCGTCGCCGAGGGCGTCGAAACCGCCGAGCAGCGCGACCTGCTGGTCGCGATGGGCTGCGACGAGCTGCAGGGCTACCTGTTCGCGCGGCCGATGACGGCGGCCGCGCTCGCGCTGTGGGCGATGGACGACAGCGATGCGCCGGCGCCCGAGTTCAGCGCCTCGCTGTTCGAGGAGACCCAGCCGCTCATGCTGGACTGACCCCGGCGCCGGGCAGGTCAGGGGCGGCTTCCTACAATCGCGGCATGAGTCCGCAGCCCTACACCCGCGCCGCGCAGCTCCCCGAGCTGCTCAAGCAACGCATCCTCGTGCTCGACGGTGCGATGGGCACGATGATCCAGCGCTACAAGCTCGGCGAGGCCGACTACCGCGGCGAGCGCTTCAAGGACCACCCGAAGGACCTGAAGGGCAACAACGAGCTGCTGCAGTTCACGCGGCCCGACGTGATCACCGAGATCCACGAGGGCTACCTCGCGGCCGGCGCTGACCTGATCGAGACCAACACCTTCGGCGCGACGACGATCGCCCAGGACGACTATGGCCTGGGCGCCGTGGCGCGCGAGATGAACGTCGCCGCCGCGAGGCTGGCACGCGCCGCCTGCGACAAGTTCAGCACCGCCGACAAGCCGCGCTTCGTCGCCGGTGCCTTCGGCCCGACGCCGCGCACGGCGAGCATCAGCCCCGACGTCAACGACCCGGCGGCGCGCAACGTCAGCTTCGACGAGCTGCGCGCGGCCTACTACGAGCAGGGCGAGGGGCTGCTCGAGGGCGGCGCCGACCTCTTCCTGGTCGAGACCATCTTCGACACCTTGAACGCCAAGGCCGCGATCTTCGCGATCGACGAACTGTTCGAGGCGACCGGCGAGCGCCTGCCGGTCATCATCTCCGGCACCGTGACCGACGCGTCGGGGCGCATCCTCAGCGGGCAGACCGTCAGCGCGTTCTGGAACTCGGTGCGCCACGCCAAGCCGATCGCCGTGGGCCTGAACTGCGCGCTCGGCGCGGCGCTGATGCGGCCCTACATCGAGGAGCTGGCCAAGGTCGCCGGCGACACCTTCATCTCCTGCTACCCGAACGCCGGCCTGCCCAACCCGATGAGCGACACCGGCTTCGACGAGACGCCGGAGATCACCGGCGGCCTCGTCGAGGGCTTCGCGAGGGAGGGCTTCCTGAACATCGCCGGCGGCTGCTGCGGCACGACGCCCGAGCACATTGCCGAGATCGCCCGGCGCGTCAGCACCTATCGGCCGCGCGCGCGCGGCGAGTCCTGGCTCGCGCGCGAGGCGGCCTGACTACTTGCTGTTCAGCGGCCGATCGCTGACCAGCAGTTCCAGCCCGGGCGCGGCCGTCGCGCCGGCCTCGACGATGCGCGACGCCGGCACGCCGCGCGACACCAGGTAGTCGCGCGCGCTCGCCGCGCGTTCGCGCACCAGCTTGGCCGTGGCCTTGTCGTTGTCGGGCGCGCCGACGCGCAGCTCGGTGCTCGCCGCGTAGGGCCGGAAACCTATCGCGAACTGGTCCAGCACCGCGGCCAGCGCCGGCTTGACCGTCGCGCGGCCCGGCTCGAAGGCATGGCGCGTCGGCACCTCGACGCGCAGCCGGCGGTCGCTGGTGGCCTCGATGACGACCGGCGTGCCGTCGAGCGCCTGTTTCAGCCGCGTGCGCTGGGCGTCGAGCGCCGGCGACAGCCCGCTGCCGAACAGCCCGCCGAACACGCCGCCGGCGGACGGGCCCGCGCGCGGCGGTGTCGCGCCCGGGGGCGTGGAAGCGCAGCCGGCCACGAGGGCCGCGGCGGCGATCAGGAGCGAGGCAAAGCGCAGCATGGGCGCGCATTGCAACCGTCCTGCGCCGCGCGCACAAGCGGGCGAGCCCGCTGCGGGGGCATCGAGGGGTGAGGCTTTGTAAGCGCCGCCTACAATCGCGGCACCCGAGGAGCGCTGCGAGGGCACCGGGCCGTCGGTCGACGGCCGGCGGCCACCAGGCTCGGGCCCGCAGCGGCCGATGCCGCTGCGCTGCAACGGCGCTCACCCTGTCCGCCGCCCGGCGGACCGCGGGTGGGCCGCGGACGCGACGGGCGGCCTCCTGCATGCAAGCCCGCCATGACCGAGACCGCCGCTGACCGAACCCTTGCCCTGCCGCCGATGCGGCTGTCGGGCCTCGAGCCCGTCGCCATCGGCGAGGGCTCGCTGTTCGTCAACATCGGCGAGCGCACCAACGTCACCGGCTCCAAGGCCTTCGCGCGGATGATCCTCAACGGCCAGTTCGAGGAGGCGCTTGCGGTCGCGCGCCAGCAGGTCGAGAACGGCGCGCAGGTCATCGACATCAACATGGACGAGGCCATGTTGGATTCGAAGGCGGCGATGGAGCGTTTCCTGAAGCTGATCGCCTCCGAGCCCGAGATCGCGCGCGTGCCGATCATGATCGACAGCTCGAAGTGGGAGGTCATCGAGGCCGGCCTGAAGTGCATCCAGGGCAAGGGCATCGTCAACTCGATCTCGATGAAGGAGGGCGAGGCCGAGTTCCGCCGCCAGGCCACGCTGGTGCGCCGCTACGGCGCCGCCACCGTCGTGATGGCCTTCGACGAGAAAGGCCAGGCCGACACCTTCGCGCGCAAGACCGAGATCTGCGCGCGCGCCTACAAGATCCTCGTCGACGAGGTCGGCTTCGCGCCCGAGGACATCATCTTCGACCCCAACATCTTCGCGATCGCGACCGGCATCGAGGAGCACGACAACTACGCGGTCGACTTCATCGAGGCGACGCGCTGGATCAAGCAGCATCTGCCGGGCGCGAAGGTCTCCGGCGGCGTCAGCAACGTGAGCTTCAGCTTCCGCGGCAACGAGCCGGTGCGCGAGGCGATCCACACGGTGTTCCTGTACCACGCGATCCAGGCCGGCATGGACATGGGCATCGTCAACGCCGGGATGGTCGGCGTCTACGACGACCTCGACCCCGAGCTGAAGGAGCGCGTCGAGGACGTGGTGCTCAATCGCCGCAAGGACGCCGGCGAGCGCCTGATCGAGATCGCCGACCGCGCCAAGAGCGCCGGCAAGGACGACAGCGCGCGGCTCGCCTGGCGCGCCGGCGACGTCAACGCGCGGCTCTCGCATGCGCTGATCCATGGCATCACCGACTTCATCGTCGCCGACACCGAGGAGGCCTGGCAGGCGATCCACGCCAAGGGCGGGCGGCCGCTGCACGTGATCGAGGGCCCGCTGATGGACGGCATGAACGTCGTCGGCGACCTGTTCGGCCAGGGCAAGATGTTCCTGCCGCAGGTGGTCAAGTCGGCGCGCGTGATGAAGCAGGCCGTCGCCCACCTCGTGCCCTACATCGAGGAGGAGAAGCTGCGCCTCGAGGCCGCCGGCGGCGACGTCAAGCCCAAGGGCAAGATCGTCATCGCCACCGTGAAGGGCGACGTGCACGACATCGGCAAGAACATCGTCACCGTCGTGCTCCAGTGCAACAACTTCGAGGTCGTCAACATGGGGGTCATGGTCCCCTGCCAGGACATCCTCGCGAAGGCCAAGGTCGAGGGCGCCGACATCATCGGCCTGTCCGGCCTGATCACGCCCAGCCTCGAGGAGATGCAGCATGTGGCCGCCGAGATGCAGCGTGACGACTACTTCCGCATCAAGAAGATCCCGCTCCTGATCGGCGGCGCGACCTGCAGCCGCGTGCACACCGCGGTGAAGATCGCGCCCAAGTACGAGGGCCCGGTGGTCTACGTGCCGGACGCCTCGCGCAGCGTCGGCGTGTGCAGCGAGCTGCTGAGCGACGAGCGTGCCACCCGCTACATCGACGAGATCAAGGCCGACTACGAGCGCGTGCGCGAGCAGCACGCGAACAAGAAGGCCACGCCGATGGTCACGCTGGCGCAGGCGCGCGCCAACAAGACCCCGATCGACTGGGGCGGCTACCAGCCGCCGAAGCCGCGCTTCCTGGGCCGGCGCGTGTTCCGCAACCAGGATCTCGCCGAGCTCGCCGCCTGCATCGACTGGGGCCCGTTCTTCCAGACCTGGGACCTGGCCGGGCGCTTTCCCGAGATCCTGCGCGACGAGGTCGTCGGCCACGAGGCGCAGCGCGTGATGAGCGACGGCAAGCGCATGCTGCAGCGGCTGATCGAGGGCCGCTGGCTGCAGGCCCATGGCGTGATGGGCCTCTACCCGGCCAACACGGTGGGCGACGACGACATCGAGATCTACGCCGACGAGAGCCGCAGCGAGGTGCTGATGACCTGGCGCGGCCTGCGCATGCAGAGCGAGCGACCGGTGATCGACGGCGTGCGCCGACCCAACCGCTGCCTGGCCGACTTCGTCGCGCCCAAGGGCGTGAAGCCCGACTACATCGGCCTGTTCGCCGTCACCGCCGGCCATGGCGTCGACAAGAAGGAGGCGCAGTTCATGGCCGACCACGACGACTACTCGGCCATCATGCTCAAGGCCCTGGCCGACCGCCTCGCCGAGGCCTTCGCCGAGCGGCTGCACCAGCGCGTGCGCACCGAGTTCTGGGGCTATGCGGAGGGCGAGGCGCTGTCCAACGAACAGCTGATCGCCGAGGCCTACAGCGGCATCCGCCCGGCGCCCGGCTACCCGGCCTGCCCGGACCACACCGTCAAGCGCGAAATGTTCCGCGTGCTGCAGGCCGAAGAGGCCGGCATGGCGCTGACCGAAAGCCTGGCGATGACGCCGGCCGCCAGCGTCAGCGGCTTCTACCTTGCGCATCCCGCGGCCACCTACTTCAACGTCGGCAAGATCGGCGACGACCAGCTCGCCGACTGGGCCGAGCGCAATGCCCTCGACCGGGCCGAGGCCGAGCGGGCACTGGCACCGCTGCGCTGACCCTGTTTGTGAGTGGGTGCTTGCATCGACGCAAGCGCGGTGTCTGTGGGTAACGAGGTCCAGCCTCGTTCACCTTTGCTTGCACTCTCCCTGGTAGGAACCCTGACGAAGCGTCGGGCCGGCGCGTTCAATCAGGCACGACCCCCGCTGCGGCGGGCGGCCGCTTCGACCCACAACAAGGAGGATTCCATGAACCACCCGACCGTTGCCGACAGTCCCGCCCCCGGCGCCGTGCCCCCGTCGCCGTCGGCCTTGCCGCGCGCCGTCTGGATCGGCGCCGGCGCGGTGGCACTGACGATCGCCGGCATCGCCAGCGCGCTGGCCTGGCGCGGCGCACCGAGCGAGGCGGCTCCCGAGGCTGCCGCCGTGGCGCCGGCCGCGGAGGTGGCGAAGGCACCCGAGCCGAGGCCCGTCGAAAAGCCCGTGGCCCGCCGGCCGGCGCCCGAGCGGGCGGTCGCCGCGGCGCCGGCCTGTGTCGGCTGCGGCGTCGTCGTGGCGGTCGAGGCGGTCAAGCAGGCCGGGCAGGCCACCGGCGTCGGCGCGGTGGCCGGCGGTGTGCTGGGTGCCGCGGTCGGCAACCAGATGGGCAGCGGCAGCGGCCGAACCGCGATGACGGTGCTCGGCGCGATCGGCGGCGGCGTGGCCGGCAACGCGGTCGAGAAGAACGTCCGCGCGACCACCGTCTACAACGTGCGCGTGCGCCTCGACGACGGCACGCTGCGCACGCTGCAACTGCAGCAGCCGCCGGCAGTCGGTGCGCGCGTGCAGGTCGAAGGCGGGTCGCTGAAGACGGTCTGAGCCGGCGCCGCTAGCCTGCCGCCAGGACGCGGCGGTACTGGATCGCCTCGGCCACGTGGGCGCTGACGATGCGTTCGGCGCCGGCCAGGTCGGCCACCGTGCGGGCGACGCGCAGCACGCGGTGCTGGCTGCGTGCCGACCAGCCCAGCCGTGCGGCGGCCGACTGCAGGAAGCGGCCGGCGGCCTCGTCCGGCGCCGCGTGGTGGTCGAGTTCGTTGGCGCCCAGATCGGCGTTGCAGCAGCCCTGGCGCGCTTGCTGCCGCTCGCGGGCGCGGGCGGCGCGCTCGGCCACCGCGGCGCTCGGCTCGCCGTCGGGCGCGGCCGACAGCACCGCGGGCGGCACCGCCGGCACCTCGACCTGCAGGTCGACGCGGTCGAGCAGCGGGCCGCTGAGCCGCCCCTGGTAGCGCGCCACCGCGTCCGGCGTGCAGCGGCAGGCGCGCAGCGGCGAGCCGGCATGGCCGCAGGGGCAGGGGTTCATCGCCGCAACGAGTTGGAAGCGCGCCGGGAACTCGGCCTGGCGCGCCGCGCGCGAGATCGTGATGCGGCCGGTCTCGAGCGGCTCGCGCAGCGCCTCCAGCGCGGCGCGCGCGAACTCCGGGAACTCGTCGAGGAAGAGCACGCCGTGATGAGCCAGCGAGATCTCGCCCGGCCGCGGCGGCGAGCCGCCGCCGACCAGCGCCGCCGATGAGGCGCTGTGGTGCGGCGCGCGCAGCACGCGCTCGCGCCAACGCCCGGCATCGAAGCCGCCGACGAGGCTGAGCACCGCGGCCGACTCGAGGGCCTGCGCGTCGTCGAGCGCCGGCAGCAGCGCCACGAAGCGCTGCGCCAGCATCGACTTGCCGGTGCCCGGCGGGCCGACCAACAGCAGGCTGTGGCCGCCGGCGGCGGCGACCTCGAGCGCGCGCTTGGCGGCGGGCTGGCCCTTGACGTCGCGCAGGTCGGGCCCGCCGGCTGGCGTGGACCGCGGGAGCGGCGCGGCGACCGGCAGCGGCACCGCCGCGTCGCCCGGCAGCAGCGCGCGCACCACGTCGAGCAGGTGGCGGGCGACGCGCGGCTGCAGCCCGTCGATCAGCGCCGCCTCGCGCGCGCTCGCCTCGGGCAGCACCAGCACCCGTTGCGCGCCGCCGCGGCGCGCCGCCAGCGCCATCGCGAGCGCGCCGCGCACCGGGCGAAGCTCGCCGCCGAGCGAGAGTTCGCCGGCGAACTCGTGGCCGGCGAGCCGCGCCGCGTCGATCTGCCCGGCCGCGGCCAGGATGCCGAGCGCGATCGGCAGGTCGAAGCGGCCCGACTCCTTGGGCAGATCGGCCGGCGCCAGGTTGACCGTGATGCGCTTGTTGTGCGGGAAGTCCAGGCCGCTGGTGGCCAGCGCGGCGCGCACGCGCTCGCGCGCCTCCTTGACCTCGGTGTCGGCCAGACCGACCAGCGTGAAGCTCGGCAGCCCGTTGGCCAGATGCACCTCGACGGTCACCTCCGGTGCGTTGAGCCCGTCGAGGGCGCGGCTGTGGACAAGGGCGAGGCTCATGGCGAGGCCATGATCGCAGTGGCCCGGGGCCGCGGCGATCCCTCCGACGGCGGAGGTGCGCACCGTCAAGGTGCCGTTCGTTTCAAACATCCCGCATTTGGGGCGATGCGGTCACAGCTCTCCCCGTTTGGGGCCGCGGCTCACCGAGTTGGCGCAGTGGCACGGTTTCTGCAAACCAGACCTCCGCTTCCTGCCCAACCCCATCAACGGAGAACCGGAGTACCCATGAACAAGACGAAGCTGGCCCTCGCGGCCGCAGCCCTGTGCTCGCTGGCCCCCTTCGCCCAGGCGGCCGAGCCGGCGCCCGAGTGGACCATCACCGGCAACGCCGGCCTGTTCACCGACTACCGCTTCCGCGGCATCTCGCAGACCGACAAGAAGCCGGCCTTCCAGGGCGGCTTCGACATCGCCCATGCCTCGGGCTTCTACCTGGGCAACTGGAACTCCAACATCGACAGCGGCTTCTTCGGCGGCGCCAACATCGAGATGGACTTCTACGGCGGCTACAAGACCAGCATCGGCGACGTCGGCCTCGATTTCGGCGGCCTGTACTACTACTACCCGGGCAGCGACCGCAGCGGCGGCCCGAAGATCAAGAACACCGAGATCTACGTCGGCGCCAGCTACGGCCCGGTGAGCGCGAAGCTCTACTACCCGCTGTCGGACTTCTTCAGCGCCGAGGACCTGAACCCGGGCGGCGGTGATGCCTCCGGTTCCTACTACCTGGACCTGTCGGGCGCCTACGACCTGGGCAATGGCTTCGGCGTGGTCGGCCATGTCGGCTACCAGAAGGCCAAGGGCGCGGCGAAGTGCTTCGCGTTCGCCTGCGAATCGAGCGTGCTCGACTGGAAGCTCGGCGTGACCTACGGCTTCAGCAACGGCTTCGTGATGGGGCTGTCCTACATCGACACCGACAACGACGACATCGTCGGCGCCACCGGCAAGGACATCAGCAAGAGCACCGCGGTCCTCTCGCTGTCCAAGACCTTCTGAGTCGTTCCACCCCCATAAGGAGATCGCCATGAAGATGGTGACTGCCATCGTCAAGCCCTTCAAGCTCGACGAAGTGCGAGAAGCCCTCAGCGCCATCGGCGTGCAGGGCATCACGGTGACCGAAGTCAAGGGCTTCGGTCGCCAGAAGGGCCACACCGAGCTGTACCGCGGTGCGGAGTACGTCGTCGACTTCCTGCCCAAGGTCAAGATCGAGGCGGCCGTGGACGATGCCATCGTCGACCGCGTCATCGAGGCGATCGAGGGCTCGGCCCGCACCGGCAAGATCGGGGACGGCAAGGTCTTCGTCACCAATCTCGAGCAGGTGATCCGCATCCGCACCGGCGAGACCGGCAAGGACGCGCTCTGACGCCGGCCCCCATTCAAGGAACGAGACAAACATGAGAAAGCTTCTTGCTTCACTCGCCACGTCGTTGGCGCTCGGCCTCGCGGTGTTCGGCGTGGCCGACGTCGCGCTGGCCCAGGATGCGGCGTCGGCCCCGGCTGCGGCCGCTTCGGCGGTGATGGAGGCGGCCTCGGCCGCCACGCCGGCGGCCGCCGAGGCGCCGGCTGATGCGGCATCGGCCGAAGCCGCTCCGGCGGCGGCGGCCCCGGTGCCCAACAAGGGCGACACCGCATGGATGCTGGTGTCGACGCTGATCGTCGTCCTGATGACGGTGCCGGGCCTGGCGCTGTTCTACGGCGGCCTGGTGCGCAGCAAGAACATGCTGTCGGTGCTGATGCAGGTGATGGTCACCTTCTCGATGATCGTCGTGCTGTGGGCCATCTACGGCTACAGCCTGGCGTTCACCGAGGGCAATGCCTTCGTCGGCGGTTTCGACCGGCTGTTCCTGAACGGCGTGTGGGACAACGCGGCCGGCACCTTCGCCAACGCGGCGACCTTCAGCAAGGGCGTCTACATCCCCGAGATCGTGTTCGCGGCCTTCCAGGCCACGTTCGCGGGCATCACCTGCTGCCTGATCGTCGGCGCCTTCGCCGAACGCATCAAGTTCAGCGCGGTGCTGATGTTCATGGCGCTGTGGTTCACCTTCAGCTATGCGCCGATCGCGCACATGGTCTGGTTCTGGATGGGCCCGGACGCCTACGCCTCGGCCGAAGTGGCCGGTGAGATGACGTCCAAGGCCGGCCAGATCTGGCAGTGGGGCGCGCTCGACTTCGCCGGCGGCACGGTGGTGCACATCAACGCCGCGGTCGCCGGCCTGGTGGGTGCCTACATGATCGGCAAGCGCGTCGGCTACGGCAAGGAAGCGCTGACGCCGCACTCGCTGACGCTGACGATGGTCGGTGCCTCGATGCTGTGGGTCGGCTGGTTCGGCTTCAACGCCGGCTCGGCGCTGGAGGCGAACGGCTACGCGGCCCTGGCCTTCATCAACACCCTGTTCGCTGCGGCGGCGGCGGTGCTGGCCTGGTGCATCGGTGAGGCGCTGATCAAGGGCAAGGCCTCGATGCTGGGCGCTGCGTCCGGCGCGGTGGCGGGCCTGGTGGCGATCACGCCGGCGGCCGGCAACGTCGGCATCGTCGGCGGCATCGTGATCGGCTTCATCGCCGGCTTCGCCTGCCTGTGGGGCGTCAACGGCCTGAAGAAGCTGCTCGGCGCGGACGACTCGCTGGACGTGTTCGGCGTGCACGGTGTCGGCGGCATCGTCGGCGCCCTGCTGACCGGCGTGTTCAACTCGCCCAACCTCGGTGGCCCCAGCGCCGTCGGCGACTGGGTGACGGTGGGCATGATCTCGGGCGCCGACTACTCGATTGCCTCGCAGGTCTGGATCCAGGCCAAGGCGGTGCTGCTGACCATCGTGTGGTCGGGCGTCGTCTCGGTGGTGGCCTACAAGGTCACCGACCTGGTGATCGGTCTGCGCGTGCCCGAGGATGCCGAGCGCGAAGGCCTCGACATCACCTCGCACGGCGAGACCGCGTACCACAACTGATCGGTGGTGCAGCGCCGGCGGCGCGAGCCGCCGGTCCTCTCCAAGGCCGCCTCCGGGCGGCCTTTTTCGTTGCGCGACGGCCTTGCAGGCCGCGGGTGAACCACCACCTGCCTAGAATTCTTCTTCCGCCCCCGGCAAAGGCTCCGCGATGGTCCCCCACCTCATCACCGCGCTCAACGGCCCGATCAACGAGCTCGAGCAGCGCATCCTCGAGTCGATGCCGGCGATCGAGCGCTGGTTCCGGCTCGAATGGATGGAGCACACGCCGCCCTTCTACTCCTCGGTCGACCTGCGCAACGCCGGCTTCAAGCTCGCGCCGGTGGACACCAACCTCTACCCGGGCGGTTTCAACAATCTGACGCCCGAGATGCTGCCGCTGGCGGTGCAGGCGGCGATGGCGGCGATCGAGAAGATCTGCCCCGAGGCCAAGAACCTGCTGCTGATCCCCGAGAAGCACACCCGCAACACCTTCTACCTCCAGAACGTGCAGCGGCTGGTGCAGATCTTCACCGCGGCCGGCCTGAACGTGCGCCTCGGCACGCTGGACGAGACGATCACCGCGCCGACGCAGCTCGAGCTGCCCGACGGCGGCTCGCTGACCCTCGAGCCGCTGCTGCGCACGAAGCGCCGCCTCGGGCTGAAGGACTTCGACCCCTGCACCATCCTGCTGAACAACGACCTGTCGGCCGGCCTGCCCAAAGTGCTCGAGAACCTCCACGAGCAGTACCTGCTGCCGCCGCTGCACGCCGGTTGGGCGGTGCGGCGCAAGAGCAACCACTTCCAGAGCTACGAGGAGGTGGCGAAGAAGTTCGCCAAGCTGCTCGGCATGGATCCGTGGCTGATCAACCCGATGTTCGCCAAGTGCGGCAAGGTCAACTTCCAGGACGGTACCGGCCAGGAATGCGTGCAGAGCCATGCCGACGCGCTGCTCGGCAAGATCCGCCGCAAGTACAAGGAGTACGGCATCCAGGAGAAGCCCTTCGTGATCGTCAAGGCCGATGCCGGCACCTATGGCATGGGCATCATGACGGTGCGCGACGCGAAGGATCTGGACGAGCTGAACCGCCGCACGCGCAACAAGATGAGCACGATCAAGGACGGCCAGGAGGTCTCCGAGGTCATCATCCAGGAGGGCGTGCCGACCTACGAGCGCGTCAATGACGCGGTGGCCGAGCCGGTGGTCTACATGATCGACCGCTACGTGGTCGGCGGCTTCTACCGCGTGCATGCCGAGCGCGGCGTCGACGAGAACCTCAACTCGCCCGGCGCCAGCTTCGTGCCGCTGGCCTTCGCCGAGAGCGGCCACCTGCCCCGGCCCGGCGAGAAGCCCGGCGCCAGCGCACCGAACCGCTTCTACATGTATGGCGTGATCGGCCGGCTGGCGATGCTGGGCGCGAGCTACGAGCTCGAAGCGACCGACCCCGACGCCGAGGTCTATGAGTGAGCGCGGGGCCTGCGGCCCACGGGCTCGTTGCTGCACCGCAACAAAATAGAGCGCCGGCTCGAAACGGCGGGCGTAGGATCGCGCTCCCGTCCCACGGCGGCTGTTCCTCGTGCAACCCACCTCCTCGAACCCGCCGACCGGCAGCGCGCTGGCGGTCCTGACCCTCGGCGCCGTCGGCGTCGTCTACGGTGACATCGGCACCAGCCCGCTGTACGCCTTCAAGGAGGTGTTCGCGCACGGCCGCATCGCGCTGACGGCGGAGAACATCCACGGCATCCTGTCGATGATGTTCTGGACGATGACCGTCATCGTCTCGCTGAAGTACGTGCTGCTGATCCTGCGCGCCGACAACCACGGCGAGGGCGGGTTGATCGCGATGCTGGCGCTGGCCTCCAGCGCGGTGCACGACAAGCCGGTGCTGCGCCGGCGGCTGCTGATGCTGGGCATCTTCGGCACCGCGATCTTCTTCGGCGACGGCGTCATCACGCCGGCGATCTCGGTGCTGTCGGCGGTCGAGGGCCTGGAGGTCGCGGCGCCCGGGTTGCACCCCTACGTCGTGCCGGTCACGCTGCTGGTGCTGACGGCGCTGTTCGCGGCGCAGCGCTTCGGCACCGGCGGCATCGGGCGCTTCTTCGGGCCGGTGACGGCGCTGTGGTTCGGCGTGCTGGCGCTGCTGGGCGTGCTGCACATCGCGCAGAACCCGGCGGTGCTGGTCGCGCTGAGCCCGCACCACGCGCTGCGCTTCATGTGGGAGCACCCGGGCACGAGCTTCGTCGCGCTCGGCGCCATCGTGCTGTGCGTCACCGGCGCCGAGGCGCTGTACGCCGACATGGGCCACTTCGGCAAGCGGCCGATCCGGCTGGCCTGGTTCGCGCTGGTGTGGCCGGCGCTGACGCTGAACTACTTCGGCCAGGGCGCGCTGCTGCTCGCGCAGCCGGAGGCGGTCAAGAACCCGTTCTACGAGATGGCGCCGGCCTGGGCGCTGTTCCCGCTGATCGGGCTGGCGACGGCGGCCACGGTGATCGCTTCGCAGGCGCTGATCACCGCGGCCTTCTCGGTCACCAAGCAGGCGATCCAGCTCGGCTACTTCCCGCGGCTGCGGCTGACCCACACCTCGGTGAAAGCCACCGGGCAGATCTACGTGCCCTTCGTGAACTGGGGGCTGTACGGCTGCATCGTGCTGGCGGTGGTGATCTTCGGCTCGTCGAGCAAGCTGGCCGCGGCCTACGGGCTGGCGGTGACGATCGACATGCTGATCACGACGACGATGACCTTCTTCGTGATCCGCTACGGCTGGAAGTACCCCTGGGCGCTGTGCGTCGCGGCGACCGGTTTCTTCTTCGTGGTGGACGCGGTGTTCTTCGCGGCCAACTTCGTCAAGATCATTGAAGGCGGCTGGTTTCCGCTCGTCATCGGCGCGGCGATGTTCACGCTGATGATGACCTGGAAGCAAGGCCGCCGGCTGATGAGCGAACGGCTGCGCGACGAAGCGATCGACCTGCCGAGCTTCCTGGAGGCCGTGTTCGTCAACCCGCCGACGCGCGTGGCCGGCACCGCGGTCTTCCTGTCGGCCGAGCGCGGCAGCACGCCGAACGCGCTGCTGCACAACCTCAAGCACAACAAGGTGCTGCACGAGCAGAACCTGTTCGTCACCGTCAAGCACCACGAGGTGCCGTGGGTGCCGTTCAGCAAGCGCGTCGAGCTCGAATCGCTCGGCCGCTGCTGCTGGCAGGTGACGCTGCACTTCGGCTTCAAGAACGAGCCCGACGTGCCCGAGGCGTTGCAGCTGATCGCCGGCCGTGGCGTGGTGCTCGACGACATGGAGACCAGCTACTTCCTCAGCCGCGACATCGTCATCCCGACGATCGGCGGCGGCATGGCGCTGTGGCGCGAGAAGCTGTTCGCCAGCATGCACCGCAATGCCGCGGCGGTGGCCGACTTCCTGAACCTGCCGACCAACCGGGTGGTCGAGCTGGGCTCCAAGGTCGAGATCTAGGCGTCACAGCGCGACGCGCGTGCCGAGCTCGACGACGGCGTTGGCCGGCAGCCGGAAGTAGGCCGCCACGCTGCCGGCATTGCGGCTCATCGCCGCGAACAGCTTCATGCGCCAGCCGGAGAGCCCTGCGCCCGCCGGCGCGACGACCGTCTCGCGGCTGAGGAAGTAGCTGGTCTCGAACGGCGGCACCGTCAGGCCGCCGGCGGCGCACAGCTTCAGCGCGGCCGGCACGTCGGGTTCGTCCATGAAGCCGAAGTGCAGCGTCACGCGCCAGAAGCCGTGGCCCAGGTCCTCGATCGCGACGCGCTCTCCGGCGCCGACCCAGGGGCGCTCCTCGAAGCGCAGGTGCAGGATCACGTTGCTCTCGTGCAGCACCTGGTTGTGCTTGAGGTTGTGCAGCAGCGCCTGCGGCACGACCTGCGGATCGGCCGCCGGGTAGACCGCGGTGCGGCCGGCGCGCGGCAGCGCGGTGCCGTCGAGCTGGCGGACGAAGGCCTCGAGCGCGACGCCGTCGCGCTGCACCGAGGCCAGCGCCAGGGCGCGGCCGCGCCGCCACGTGCTCATCAGCAGGAACAGCAGGGCGCCGAGTGCGAGCGGCATCCAGCCGCCGTCGAAGAACTTCACCGCGCAGCCGGCCACCAGCAGGGCATCGATGGCGAGGAAGAAGGCGGTCGCGCCGATCGCCAGCGGTGCCGGCAGCCGCCAGGCGCGGCGCACGACGAAGTAGGTCAGCACGGTGGTGATCAGCATCGTCATCGTCACCGCGATGCCGTAGGCGCCGGCCAGCGCCGACGAGCTGCCGAAGTACAGCACCGCGCCGGCCACGCCGGCCAGCAGCGCCCAGTTGACCGCCGGCAGGTAGATCTGGCCGGCCTCGCGCGCCGAGGTGTGGCGCACCGTCATGCGCGGCAGGAAGCCGAGCTGGATCGCCTGGCGCGTCAGCGAGTAGGCGCCCGAGATCACCGCCTGCGAGGCGATGATCGCGGCCAGCGTCGCCAGGCCGAGCGCCGGCCACAGCAGCGCGTCGGGGAACAGGCGGTAGAACGGGTTCTCGATCGCGCGCGGATCGGCCATCAGCAGCGCGCCCTGGCCGAGGTAGTTGAGGGCCAGCGCCGGCAGCACGAGGCCGACCCAGGCGAGCTGGATCGGCCGACGGCCGAAGTGGCCCATGTCGGCGTACAGCGCTTCGGTGCCGGTGACGGCCAGCACGATCGCGCCGATGACGAGGAAGACCTTCCAGCCGCGGCCGGTCGCGAAGGCCCAGGCCTCCAGCGGGTTCAGCGCCGCGAGGATCGACGGCTCGGCGGCGATGTGCACCAGGCCGCTGGCGGCCAGCGTCAGGAACCACAGCACGATCACCGGGCCGAACACGAGGCCGACTGCCGCGGTGCCGTGTCGCTGCACGATGAACAGCCCGACGAGGATCGCCAGCGACACCGGCATCACCCAGGGCTCGAGCGCGGGCGCGGCGACCTGCAGACCCTCCATCGCGCCGAGCACCGAGATCGCCGGCGTGATGACGCTGTCGCCGTAGAACAGCGTCGCGCCGAACACCCCGAGCAGCAGCACCGCGTGGCGCAGCCGCGGCCGCCCGGCGACCGCCTGGGCGGCCAGCGCCGTCAGTGCGAGGCCGCCGCCCTCGCCGCGGTTGTCGGCGCGCAGGATCAGCAGCACGTACTTCAGCGTCACCACCAGCATCAGGGCCCAGAAGATGCACGACACCGCGCCGACGAGATGCACCGCGTCCAGCGGTACGCCGGTGGACGGCGCGAAGATCTCCTTGACCGTGTACAGCGGGCTGGTACCGATGTCGCCGTAGACCACGCCGGTGGCCGCGAGCGTCAGCGCGGCCAGGCCCTGGCGGCGGGCGTCGGTGGGGCCTGGCGAGTCGGAGGAGGTGGCGGCGGACGTGGCGGCTGCGGCG
>Ga0209966_1000207_pt1 | contig 24304 bp, 24 predicted proteins | sample RhisoiCoNPM_FD_187575 | JGI IMG/M metagenome (GOLD analysis project Ga0209966, IMG submission 187575) | Arabidopsis thaliana rhizosphere microbial communities from the Joint Genome Institute, USA, that affect carbon cycling - Rhizosphere... | ecosystem: Host-associated > Plants > Roots >... | reverse complement strand
CCGCGCACGCCGCGCATCTGCGATTCCGGCAGGTCGAGCAGTTCCTGCGCGCCGAGCCGGATCGAGCCGCCGACGACGCGGCCGTTCTCGGGCAGCAGCCGCATCAGCGCCAACGCCGTCATGCTCTTGCCGCAGCCGGACTCGCCGACCAGCGCGAAGGTCTCGCCGCGCTGCAGCGCCAGGCTCAGGCCGTCGATCGCACGGACCAGGCCGGCGTCGGCATCGAGGACGACGTCGAGGTCGCGCACTTCCAGGGCGGTGTCGCTGCGGGCGTTCATGCCGGGGCCCCCTTCTTCGCCGCGATGGGGCGGGCGCGCAGGCTGCGGGCCCGCGGGTCGAAGGCGTCGCGCACGCCATCGGCGAACAGGTTGGCCGCCAGCACCAGCGTGACCATGAAGCCGAAGGCGGCTGCGAACGACCACCACACCACCGGGTCGCGGCTCATCTCCGAGCGCGCCAGGTTGATCATGCCGCCGAAGCTGTTCTGCGACGGGTCGACGCCGACGCCGACGTAGGTGAGGATTGCCTCGTAGAGCACCAGCCCGGAGAACTCGAGCACCGTCGTGATCAGCACGAGATGCACGACGTTGGGGAAGATGTGCCGCGCCATGATGCGCCAGCGGCTCACGCCGAAGGCGGTGGCGGCCTGCACGTACTCGAGCTCGCGCAGCTTCAGTGCCTCGCCGCGCAGCAGCCGGCACAGGCCGGCCCAGCCGGTCAGCCCGAGGATCGCGCACAGCAAGAAGAGCTTGAAGTCGGCGCGCTCGGCGCCGGTGGTGAACAACTCCGGGTGCTTGTCGATGAAGACCTGTGCCATCAGCACGCAGGCAGCGATCAGCAGCACGTTGGGGATCGAGGACAGCACGGTGTAGAGGTACTGGATCGCCTCGTCGACCCAGCCGCGCAGGTAGCCGGCCATGATGCCCAGCCCGACGGCCAGCGGCAGCGTGGCCAGCGTGGACAGCGTGCCGATCACGAAGGCGGTGCGCAGGCTCTTGACGGCCTGGTAGAGCACGTCGTTGCCGGTGCGGTCGGTGCCGAGCACGTGGTAATGACCCATCAGCGCGACGGTCGGGCCGATCAGCAGCGCGGCGACGAAGGCCGTCGTGATCGCGGTGCGCCAGGGCGTGTCGGTCTCGCGGCGGCGGATGCGCCCGGCGGCCTCGCGCCAGGTGATCTTCTGGTGGCGCGCGAACGCGGCGACCAGCGCCGCCGCCAGCGCCGCCGCGACGAGCAGGCCGCCGACGATGCCGAACGCGGCCCGCGAAAGGACGTCGCCGAGCCACTGCTGCTCGGGCTGCTTCAGGTGCGCGCCGCCATGCGCGAGCCGCGGCGCTGTGCGCTGCACAACGCCGTCGACTTCGATCGACTCCTTCGTGAAGCCGACATAGGCGAGCGGCCGCGAGTAGGTCGCCTCGCGCGATTCGACCAGCCCGGACAGTACGGCGTCGAGCACCGAGCGCGTCACCGGCTCGTAGGCCACCGCCTGGTCCGGCGCGGCGGGCAGCGCTCGGCGGTAGTGCAGGCTGTCGGCCAGCGTGACCAGCAGGCACAGGCCGATGACCATCGACGAGGCCAGCGCCGCCGGGTCGCGGAAGACACGTTTCCACGTCGCGGTCTGCACCGGGTTGCGCGTGACGAGCCAGCCGTAGCCGACGAGCAGCGCGATCAGCAGCCAGATGACGATGTCGGTCCAGAGCAGGACGAACTTGGGAGCCACGTTGGAAGTCCTCGCTCAGGCCAGCCGCACCCGGGGATCGGCCCAGGTGTAGGCGACGTCGATCAGGATGTAGGTCGCGATGTAGAGCAGCGAGCCGACGAACACCATCGTGCGCACGATCGCGAAGTCCTGCTTGGTGATGGCCTCGATCACGTAGGCGCCGAGGCCCGGCAGGCCGAAGAAGCTCTCGAACACCAGGCTGCCCATGAAGACATAGGGCAGATAGGAACCGGCGCTGGTGATGATCGGGATCAGCGCGTTGCGCAGCACGTGGCGGAACAGCACCACCGTCTCGGCCAGGCCCTTGGCGCGCGCGGTGCGCACGTAGTCCTTGCTCATCTCCTCGAGGAACATCGCGCGGTACAGCCGCGCCTCGGCGCCCAGCCGCGCGATCAGCGACAGCCCGATCGGCAGGATCAGGAACTTGATCACGTCCAGCCCGGGCGCATAGCCCGAGATCGGCGCGAGCTTGAGCACCCGCGAGAAGAAGAACTGCCCGACGATGATGTAGAAGAGGCTCGAGATCGACAGCATCAGCACGCACAGCACGACGCCCCAGAAGTCCCAGCGCGTGTGCCTGAACATCACCAGCAGCAACGCAAAGGCGGTGCTCGCGATCACCTGCAGGACGAACAGCGGCAGCGCCAGCTGCAGGCTCACCCACATGCGCGTCCCGACCTCGTGGCCGATGTCGCCGGCGCTCTCGCCGTCGGCGCGTCCGAAGTTGAAGGTGAACAGCGACACCGAGCGCTCGTAGAAGATCGTTTCGGTGAACTGCTCGGAGCCCTGCTTCGCGTCGTTGAAGTACAGCGGCTTGTCATAGCCGCGCTCGGTCTTCCACTTGTCGATCAGCTCCTGGGTAACGCGCTTGCCGCCGATGTTCAGGCGCGCCATGTCGTCGGGCGTGTTGACGGTGAAGAACAGGAAGAAGGTCGCCAGGTTCACACCCAGCAGCACCAGCGCGCCATAGGCGAGCCGGCGCAGGAGGAAGGAGGTCATCGGGGGCGGTTCCTCAGGCGGCGGCGGCGGCGCCGCGGGCCGTGCTGCGCTCGCGCAGCCGGAAGCTGCGCAGCGCGAACCACACGAGCGCGGCCAGGGCCAGCACGACCAGCACCAGCGGCCACCACACCGGGCGGTTCCATTCGGCCAGCTTGGCGGTGCGCGCGGAGGCGTCCACCCGCATGTAGCGTCCGGGATCGCGGATCAGCACCGTCGGCCGCGCGTTGTGCAACCAGCCCTGCACGGCCGCCGACGAGTACGGGAAATAGCCGAACGACCAGGGCGCGTCCTGCTGGACGATCTCGCTCATGCGGTCGATGACCTTCTGCTTCTCCGGGCCGTCATCCATCAGCTTGAGCTTCGCGAACAGCGCGTCGTACTCGGCGTTCTCGTAGTTCGAGGTGTTCTCGCCGTCGCTGCGCGTCTTGCCGTTGGGGCCGTAGAGCAGGAACAGGAAGTTCTCGGCATCGGGGTAGTCGGCCAGCCAGCCCAGCCAGTAGACCTGGTGCTTGCCCTTGCGCACCTTGTCCTGGAACTGGTTGTTGTCGGTCGCGCGCACCTCGAGCTGGATGCCGAGCTTGGCGAACTGCTTGACGACCCAGTCGATCTCGGCCTTGCGCTCGGGCGTCGGCAGCGCGTAGTAGTCGTAGTTGATGACCAGCGGCCGGCCGCTCTTGGCGTCGCGGCCGTCGGGGTAGCCGGCCTCGGCCATCAGCTGCCTCGCGTCGGCGATCGGCCGCCGCACGATCTGGCCGTCGACGATGCGGTGCGTCACCGGGTTCAAGCCCTCCGGCGTGCCATGGCGCGAGCCGAAGATGCCGCCGGGCAGCGGGTTCATCGCGGTCTCGCCGCTCTTCTTCGGGAAGATCTTGCTGAACTCCTCCCAGTCGATCGCGATCGAGATCGCCTGACGCAGCTTGCGGTTGCGCTGCTGCTGCTCGGGCGTGTCGCCCTGGCCGATCACCGGGTCGAGCATGTTGAAGCCGATCAGCCAGCTCGTGATGTCGACGAACTTGTCGAGCCGGAAGCCCTTGTCCTGGTACTCGGCGCGCACCTCTTCGGAGTCCTGCATGTCGACCAGGTAATCCATGCCGGTGTCGACGCGCTCGAACACCTCGATGTCGTAATAGCCCTGGCGGAACTTGGCTTTCTGCGACACCCCCTCGCGTTCGACCACCGAGACGATGGTGTCGATGAACGGCGTCTTCTTGCCGCAGTCATCGAGCAGGCCCTTCTCCTTGTCGCCCGGCATGCCCTCGCAGGGGAAGGGCTCGCCACGGTAGTTCGGGTTGCGGACCATCGTGATGCGCCGGTCCTGGATGAACTCCGTCAGCATGTACGGCCCGGTGCCCACCGGCCAGCGGTCGAGCACGATGTTGCGCTCGGCCATCCCAGGCTGGGCGTAGAACGCGTCGGCCTCCCAGGGAATCGGCGCGACGAAGGTCATCGACATCCAGTAGCTCCACTGCGGATACTTGCCTTTGATGCGGATGCGCAGCAGGTGCTTCTCCGGCGCCGTCGCCCCGGCCAGCGGCCATTTGCGGAAGTCGAGGAAGGGCTTGTCGAGGTTGGCCGGGTCGAGACCCTGGCGCAGCTTGGCGTCCTCGGCCTTCACCAGCGCCATGTAGTCCTTCAGCCCGATCACGTACTCGGAGAAGATGCCGGCGATCGGCGTCGTGATGCGCGTCGTCGCGTGGCGCTTGAGCGCGTAGACGAAGTCCTCGGCGACGAGCTCGCGGGTGCCGGTGTGCTCGAAGTCGAGTGGCGTCAGGCGGTCGCCGAGCTCGCCGGGCTTCATCGCGTGGTAGCGGTAGTTGCCCTGCTCGTCCTTCGCGAACGCCGGGTGCGGCTGGAACTGGATCCCGGGCTTGATGCGGACGTCGTAGACGCTCTCGGCCACCAGTTCGCCCGGGGCGTCGGCCGGCAGCGGCTGGCCGTCCTTGTCGAGGTACTGCGGCTTGACGATCTCGGTCGCCGTCTTCGGCACCAGCGTGAAGGGCCGCTTCAGGTAGTGGTAGCCGTACAGCGGCTCGTAGATCTGGTAGGTCGCCGGGGTGTCGTTGGACCAGTACGAGGCGGTCGGATCGAGATGCCGCGGCGTGTTCTCGATCATCGACGTGTACAGCGTGTTCGATTCGGCGGCGCCGACCGGCAACGGGCTGTTGTTGCATCCGGCCACCGCGGCGATCAGCAGCGCGGCGGCGAGGGTTCGGCCTTGGCCGGAGAGACGGCGAACGAAATCAGCCTGAGGGTTGGGCATCGGCCAGTCCTGGAGCCGCCGGAGGTGAGCGGCAGGGGTCAAAAAAGACGCCTCGGAGTGGCTGGCTTGTGGCCGGCCGGCCCGGAGGCGACGCGCAGATGATAGCCCGAGGCCACGGCTTCGCCCGCTAGGGTTTCGCCTCCACCGCGGGCCGGGGGATCAATGCCCCCAGGCCAGCAGCGCGTCGCGCCCGTGCACCCAGAGCGACACCTTGCGCCCCACCGGCAGGCAGACCTTGGTCGGCACATGGCCGAAGGGCAGCCCGGTGAGGAGGGGCACGCCCGCAACGCCGCGCAGGTGATCGATGGCCGACTTCAGCGTGTAGCCGCGGTCCAGCGGCGACTTGCGCCAGCCGCCGAAGTCGCCCAGCAGCACCGCCTTCTGCGCCGCCAGGACGCCGGCCTGGTGCAGTTGCAGCAGCATGCGCTCGACGCGGTAGGGGTGCTCGTTGACGTCTTCGAGGAACAGGATGCCGCCCTTGAGCTTCGGCCAGTGTGGCGTGCCGAGCAGCGACACCAGCACGGTGAGGTTGCCGCCCCACAGCGCGCCGCGGGCCTCGAGCCCGTCGAAGCCCGCCTCGGTGCGAAAGCCGACCGCCTCCAGTTCGCCGTGCATCGCCTCGACGAAGCAGCCCTCGGTGACCTCGTCCGGTCCGCCCTGCTCCGCCGTGCGGCTGAAGTCGTCGTGGCCCAGCGGGCCGGCCCACAGCCCGCCGGCCGCCCCGGACGGCGCCGCGCGGTGGGCCAGCGCCGCGAGCTGCAGCGCGGTGACATCGCTCTGGCCGACCCAGCGCGTGCCGCGCTCGATGCTGCGGCCAATGCGCCGCCAGTCGATCGCGTCGAGCAGCCGCGTCAAGCCGTAGCCGCCGCGCAGCGCCAGGGCGACCGACGGCGCCTCGTCGGCGACGCGATGCAGCGCCGCGAGGCGCGTCGCGTCGTCACCGGCAAAGCGCTGCCGGCGGGCCAGCGCCGCCTCGTCCAGGCGCGCGTCGAAGCCCAGGGCCTTCAGCCGGCGCAGCGCGCGCCGCGCGGCGGCGGGCTCGGCCAGCACGCCGGAGGGCGCGAACAGGGTCAGCGTGGGGAGCGCCACCGCCGTGGGCGAGCCGCTCATCAGGATTCGGGAAGATCGCCAGGGATCGTGGTGTCCATCTCGATCACCTCGACGATATTGAAGTCGACCTCCTGCACCGACAGCCCGTGCACCGCGGCCGCTCGCTCGTCGCGTTCACGCCGCGCCTCGGCCCGGCGTGCGGCGAAGAACTCGCGCAACAAGGCGCCGCAGGGCTCGGCCATCACGCCACCGGTCACCGCGGTGTGGTGGTTGAGCTGCGGGCTCCCGAACAGGTCGACCACCGACCCGGCGGCGCCGGTCTTCGGGTCGAGCGTGCCGAACACCACGCGCCTGAAGCGTGCGTGCAGCAGCGCCATCGCGCACATCGGACAGGGTTCGAGCGTCACGTAGAGCTCGCAGTCGGGCAGGCGGTAGTTGCCCAGCATCTCGGAGGCCTGGCGCAGCGCGACGATCTCCGCATGGGCCGTCGGGTCGTTGGACGTGATCGGCCGGTTGTAGCCGGTGGCGACGATCTGCCGCACGCCGTCGACCTCCCGGACGATCACCGCGCCGACCGGCACCTCGCCGACCAGCCAGGCGTTCTGCGCCTGGTCGAGCGCCGCTCGCATGCCCGCCTCGTCCTGGTGGGTGCGGATGCGCTCGTCTTCGCTCATCGCCGCCGCGTCCCGCTCACTGGCCCTCGGCGCGCGAAGGCGCGTTCTGCATCGTCTGGTTCACGCTGTTGCGAACCTGGTTCTGCAGGTTCTGCGACTGCTGCGGCACCGTCGTCACCGTCGGGTCGGCCGCACCGGCCCCGGGGAAGGCGTCGAGGCGACTGCCGCGGTCGCCACGCGGCGCAGGATCTGCCGCGGGTTCGGTGCCGATGGCCGCCGCCGGCACCACCGTCGTCGACAAGTCACCGACCGCCTGCAACTGCTTGCGCGCCACGTTGAGCACGATCGACACGACGATCAGCAGGCCGAGGACGCCGAACAGGATGCGCATGGTTCTACTCCCACTCGATGGTGGCGGGCGGCTTGGATGACACGTCGTAAGTTACCCGGTTGATGCCCCGCACCTCGTTGATGATGCGACCGCTCGTCCGCTTCAGCAAGCCGTAGGGCAGTTCGGCCCAGTCGGCGGTCATGAAGTCGCTGGTCTGCACGGCGCGCAGCGCGACCACGTAGTCGTAGGTGCGGCCGTCGCCCATCACGCCGACGCTCTTGACCGGCAGGAAGACCGCGAAGGCCTGGCTGGTGAGCTCGTACCAGGTCTTGCCGCTGGCCTCGTCGCGGGTGTTGCGCAGCTCCTCGATGAAGATCGCGTCGGCGCGGCGCAGCAGGTCGGCGTAGTCCTTCTTCACCTCGCCGAGGATGCGCACGCCCAGGCCGGGGCCCGGGAAGGGATGGCGGTAGACCATCTCGGGCGGCAGGCCGAGCGCGACGCCGAGCTCGCGCACCTCGTCCTTGAACAGCTCGCGCAGCGGTTCGAGCAGCTTCAGGCCCAGTGTCTCGGGCAGGCCGCCGACGTTGTGGTGGCTCTTGATCGTCGTCGCCTTCTTGGTCTTGGCGCCGCCCGACTCGATCACGTCGGGATAGATCGTGCCCTGGGCCAACCACTTGGCCTGCTTCAACTTGGCCGCTTCGCGCTGGAACACCTCGACGAACTCGCGACCGATGATCTTGCGCTTTTGCTCGGGGTCGGACACGCCCTGCAGCGCGCCAAGGAACTCGGCGCTGGCGTCGACATGCAGCACCCTCGCGTGCAGCTTGCCGGCGAACATGTCCATCACCATCGCCCCCTCGTTCAGGCGCAGCAGGCCGTGGTCTACGAAGACGCAGGTGAGCTGCTCCCCGATCGCGCGGTGGATCAGCGCAGCGGCGACGCTCGAATCGACGCCGCCCGACAGCCCGAGGATCACCTCCTCGTCACCGACCTGCTCGCGGATCCGCGCCACCGCCTCGGCAATGTAGTCGCCCATCACCCAGTCGGGCTTGGCGCCGGCGATGCCCAGCACGAAGCGCTCCAGCAGCGCCCTGCCCTGCAGCGTATGCGTGACCTCGGGGTGGAACTGCACCGCGTAGTAGCCGCGCGCCTCGTCGGCCATGCCGGCGATCGGGCAGCTCGGCGTGCTGGCCATCAGCTTGAAGCCCGGTGGAAGCTGGGTGACCTTGTCGCCGTGGCTCATCCACACCTTGAGCATGCCGTGGCCCTCGGGCGTCGCGAAGTCCTGCAGGCCATCGAGCAGCTTGGTGTGGCCGCGCGCGCGCACCTCGGCATAGCCGAACTCGCGGTGGTCGCTCCACTCGACCGTGCCGCCGAGCTGGGTGGCCATGGTCTGCATGCCGTAGCAGATGCCCAGCACGGGCACGCCGAGATCCCAGACGGCCTGCGGCGCGCGCAGCTCGTGGTCCTCGTAGGTGCTGGCGTGGCTGCCGCTGAGCACGATGCCCTTCGGAGCGAAGGCGCGGATGAAGTCCTCGGACACGTCGTTCGGATGGATCTCGCAATAGACATGCGCCTCGCGCACGCGCCGCGCGATCAGCTGCGTGACCTGGGAGCCGAAATCGAGGATGAGGATCTTGTCGTGCATGGCGGTGGGGCTCGAACGGGATCAGATGGTGGAGCCGGACGGCGCGGCAGCCGCGGTCGGCACGGGCTGGCGCCGAAAGTGGCGCCAGGCCAGCAGCAGCGCCGCTCCTTGCAGCAGCGCGCAGAAGTAGAACGGTGCGCCGAGATGCCAGTCGCCCTGCGGCAGGTGCGAGAAGGCGCCCAGCAGCGGCGCGCCAATCATCGGCGCGATCACCGCCATCAGGCTGTTGAGCGAGCTGACCGAACCCATCGTCTGGCCCTGCACCCGGGCATCCGCCGCGCCCGAGACCAGGCTCTGCAGCGCCGCCGTGACGGTGAAGCCCAGCACATTGGCGAACACGACCGCGAACATCATCCAGCCCTCGGTCGCGGCGCCCCAGGCGGCGAACGCGAGCGTGGACGACAGCAGCCCCATCAGCGCGAGCCGCTGGGCGCTGAAGCGCCTGAGCAGTCGCCCGAGCAGCAGCCCCTGCACCAGCGCCGACATCACGCCGACGGCGAACAGCGACCAGCCGTTCTCGGCCGGCCCCCAGCCGAACTTGAAGCTCGTGTAGAGCACCCAGGTCGTGTACATGGTGAACTGGGCCAGCCCGGTGCAGGCCAGCACGGCGACCAGCAGCCCGACGCCGCGCAGCCGCGTCAGCTGGCCGAGCGACGCGATCGGGTTCGCCGCCTGCCAGCTCAGCGGCCGGCGCCGCTCGACCGGCAGCGACTCGGGCAGCACCAGCCAGCCGTACAGCAGGTTCACCAGCGCCAGCGTGCCGGCGGCATAGAACGGCAGGTGCAGGTCGATCGCACCGAGCAGCCCGCCGGCCACCGGCCCGGCGATGAAGCCCAGCCCGAACATCGCCCCGAGCAGGCCGAAGCGGCGCGCGCGCTCCTCGGGCGGCGTGATGTCGGCCACATAGGCATTCGCGACCGCCGCATTGGCCTGCATCGCGCCGCCGACCAGCCGCACCAGCACCAGCACCCACAGCGAGGTCGCCAGCGCGGTCGCGAAGAAGTTCAGCGCCAGCCCGCAGAAGCCGAGCAGCAGCACCGGCCGGCGGCCGTAGCGGTCGGACAGCGCGCCGAGCAGCGGCGCACCGAAGAAGTTGGCGATGCCGAAGGCGAAGGCGACGACCCCGTACCAGTAGGCCGCCTCGGCCGGGCCGGCCGCAAAGCCGGCCACCAGCGGCGGCAGCACCGGGACGATCAGGCCGATCGCCATCATGTCGATGAAGACCGTGATCATGATGAAGGGCATCGCCGCCTGGCGGCCCGTCACCGGGGAGAGTGTGCTCAAGAAGGTCCTTCAGAAACGACGAACCGCCCACGGCGGCGGGCGGTTCGTCAGGCGTGCGCGTCGCTCAGTCGGCGCGGTAGTTCGGCGCTTCCTTGGTGATCTGCACGTCGTGCACATGGCTTTCGCGGATGCCGGCCGAGGTGATCTCGACGAACTCGGCCCGGTCGCGCATGTCGTCCACCGTGGCGCAGCCGCAGTAGCCCATCGACGCGCGCAGCCCGCCGGCCATCTGGTACAGGATCGCGATCACCGAGCCCTTGTAGGGCACGCGGCCTTCGATGCCTTCGGGCACCAGCTTGTCGGCGTTGGGGTTGGCGCCAGAGGTGTCCTGGAAGTAGCGGTCGGCACTGCCCTGCTGCATCGCACCGATCGAGCCCATGCCGCGGTAGCTCTTGTAGCTGCGGCCCTGGAACAGCACGATCTCGCCCGGCGCCTCCTCGGTGCCGGCGAACATGCCGCCCATCATCACCGTGCTGGCACCGGCGGCGATGGCCTTGGCGATGTCGCCCGAATAGCGCACGCCGCCGTCCGCGATCAGCGGCACACCGCTGCCCTTGAGCGCCTTGGCGACGTTGTCGATCGCGGTGATCTGCGGCACGCCGACGCCGGCGACGATGCGGGTGGTGCAGATCGATCCCGGGCCGATGCCGACCTTGACCGCATCGGCGCCGCCTTCGACCAGCGCCAGCGCGGCCTCGCCGGTGGCGATGTTGCCGCCGATCACGTCGACCTGCGGGTAGTTCTGCTTGACCCAGCGCACCCGGTCGATCACGCCCTTGCTGTGGCCGTGGGCGGTGTCGACGACGATCGCGTCGACGCCGGCCTTGACCAGCAGTTCGACGCGCTCCTCGGTGCCCTCGCCGACGCCGACCGCGGCGCCGACGCGCAGCTTGCCCTGGGCGTCGCGCGCGGCGTTCGGGAAACTGGTCTGCTTGGTGATGTCCTTCACCGTGAACAGGCCCCGCAGCTCGTCGGCGCTGTTGAGGACGAGCACGCGCTCGAGCTTGTGCTGGTGCATCAGCGCCTTGGCCTGCTCGAGGGTCGCCCCCTCCTTCACCGTGACCAGGCGCTCGCGCGGCGTCATGATCTCGCGCACCGGGGCGTCGAGCCGGGTCTCGAAGCGCAGGTCGCGGCCCGAGACGATGCCGACCACGCGGCCTTCGTCGACCACCGGGAAACCCGAGATGCCGTGCTGGCGCGACAGCTCGATCACGTCGCGCACCCGAACGCCGGAGGAGATCGTGATCGGGTCGCGCAGCAGGCCGGACTCGTAGCGCTTGACGCGCGAGACCTCGGCGGCCTGCTGCTTCGGGCTGAGGTTCTTGTGAACGATCCCGATGCCCCCCTCCTGCGCCAGCGCGATCGCGAGGCGGGCCTCGGTCACGGTGTCCATCGCGGCGGACACCAGCGGCAGGTTCAGGGTGATGTTGCGGGACAGGCGCGTCGCGAGCGAGGTGTCGCGCGGCAGGACCTGGGAGAAGGCGGGCACCAGCAACACATCGTCGAAGGTGAGCGCTTTGCCGAGAAGGCGCATGGGGCAGGCTCCAGTCGCAAAACAAGATTATACGGAGGGCCCCGCAAACCGGCCGGGCGTGTGACTTCCCCCGCAACCGGGCGTGGACCGCAGCGCGCCGCAAGGGCACAGACGCATAAACTTGGCGCCATGGTCCGCTTGCCTGTCCGCCCGGTTGCCCGCTTGGTCACGGCCTTCTTGCTGCTGGTCACGGCGTGGGGCGCGCAGGCCCAGTGGCAATGGCGCGACGAGCGAGGCCAGATGCAGTTCAGCGACCTGCCGCCTCCGCGTACCGTGCCCGAGCAAAACATCCTCCAGCGGCCCAACACGGCTGCCGCGCGCTCCAGCACGTCCGAGCCGGCGGCAGCCGACGCTGCGTCGGCACCTGCCACCGCCGCGAAGAGCATCGATCCCGCGCTGGAGGCCCGACGCCGGCAGGCCGAACAGCAGCAGGCGGCCCAGCGCAAGGCCGACGAGGCCCAGGCGGCGCAGCGTGCAGCCGAGCAACGCGTGCAGAACTGCGGGCGCGCGCGCGAGCAGGTTCGCCTGCTCGAAAGCGGCCAACGCATCACGCGCACCAACGCGCGCGGCGAACGCGAGTTCCTCGACGACGCCGCGCGGGGCCAGGAACTGGGCTACGCGCGCCAGGTCGTCGCCGCCGAGTGCCGCTGAGCGGCACTCAGCCGCGCCGCCTCGCGCCGCCCCGGGCTCGGCCGCGGCGCGCTTCCTTCGGATCGATCTGCAGTCCGCGATAGACCTCGACACGGTCGCCCTCGCACAGCACCTGCTCCGGCGCACGGGCCCGGCCCCACACGCCGAACTTCAGCCCCGGCGGCAGCACTCCGTCGGGCCACCAGCCGGTGCTGCGCAGCGCCGTCTCGAGCGTGGCGCCGTCGGGCAGCTCGACGCATGCGATCTCGACGCGCCGCGCCGCCGGGCTGTAGACCACCTCGATGCGCATGCCGGCCGTGGCGTCAGCGGGCGCCGTAGACCTGCTCGGCGCGCTGGACGAACGCATCGACGAAGGTGTTGGCGACGCGGTCGAACACCGGGCTGACCACCGCCTCGAGCGCGGCGCTGCTGAAGGCGTAGCGCAGGTCGAAGTCGATGCGACAGGCGCCGAGGCCGCCGGCCGGCGTGTCCAGCGGCGCGAAGCGCCAGGCCCCCTCGAGCAGCGAGAACGGGCCGTCCACCAGCGAGACCTCGACCGAACGGCCGGGCTCGTGGCGGTTGCGCGTGGTGAATGCGTGTCGCACGCCGTGATAGGCCAGGTGCAGGCGCGCCGTCATCTCGGTCTCGTCGGCGGCCAGCACTTCGGCGCGCTCGCACCAGGGCAGAAAGGCGGGATAGTCGGGCACGGCGGTGACGAGCGTGTACATCTCGCCGGCCGAGTACCAGAGGAGCACCGAACGCTTGACGTGTTTCATGGCTTCTTAGAATCCACGAATTCTATTGAGGGGCTTCATGGCCATCGCTGAGAACAAGAAGGCCCGCTTCAACTACACGATCGAGGAGCAGTTCGAGGCCGGCGTCGTGCTCGAGGGCTGGGAGGTCAAGGCCCTGCGCGCCGGCCAGGTGCAGCTGACCGACGGCTACGTGTTGATCAAGGACGGCGAACTGTTCCTGATCGGCTGCCGCATCAACCCGCTCAACACCGCCTCGACCCATGTGCACCCGCAGGCCGACCGCACCAAGAAGCTGCTGATGCACAAGGACGAGATCCGCCGCCTGGTGGGCAAGGTCGAGCAGAAGGGCTACACGCTGGTGCCGCTGAACCTGCACTACAAGGGCGGGCGGGTGAAGGCGGACATCGCGCTCGCCAAGGGCAAGGCCACGCATGACAAGCGCGAGACCGAGAAGACGCGCGACTGGGAGCGGGAAAAGGGGCGCCTGATGAGAACGAAGGTCTCATCGGCTCCCAAGACCTGAGACGCGCAGCGCCTGCTCGCAGTCGCCGATCAGGTCCTCGGCGGACTCCAGCCCGACCGAGAACCGCACCAGCGTGCCCGGCGTTCCGCGCAGCGCCTGCAGATCGTAGGGCACGGCCAGGCTCACCGGCCCGCCCCAGGAATAGCCGATGCGGAACAAGCGCAGCGCATCGACGAAGGCGTCGATGCGCTCGCTTGGCAGCGCGGCATCGAACTCCACCGAGAACAGGCCTGCTGCCTGCGTGCATAGCGCGCGCCAGTGCGCATGCCCGGGCGAACCGTCGAAGGCCGGATGCAGCAGCCGCTCGACCACCGGACGCTCGCGCCACCACGCAGCCAGGCGCCGCGCTGCGGCATCGTGGGCGGCGTAACGCAGCGCCAACGTCGGCAGCGAGCGCAGCACGAACTCGACGTCGTTGGCCCCGACGCCCAGCCCGAGCCGCATGTGAGTCGCCTTGAGCCGGCCGTGCAGCGCCGCGTCGCGGGTCGTCACCGCACCCATCAGCACGTCGGCGCCTCCCGATGCGTACTTGGTCAGCGCCTGCATCGCGATGTCGATGCCGCAGTCGAACGGGGCGAAGGCGACGCCGGCGCCCCAGGTGTGGTCGAGTGCCGTCGTCACGCCGCGCGCGCGGCATACGGCAGCGAGCGCCGCGACGTCGGGAAACTCCATCGTCACCGAGCCGGCCGCCTCGATCCAGACGAGCCGTGTGTTCGGCCCGACCATCGCCGCGAGGCCCGCCGGGTCGAGCGGGTCGTACACGCGCCAGCCGATGCCCCACTGCGCGAGCTCGCGGCGCGCCAGCTCGCGGCTCGGACCATAGACGTTCGCCGGGATCAACACCTCGTCGCCGGCCGCGAGCAGCGCCATGTCGACCAGCGCGATCGCCGCCAGCCCGCTGGGCGCCAGCAGGGTCTCGTTGCCGCCGTCGAGTGCCGCCAGCCGCTCCTCGAGCGTGAACGTGGTCGGCGTGCCGTGCAGGCCGTAGGTGTAGCCTGCCTTGGAGCGCCAGTCGCGCGCGCGCAGCGCCGCGACATTCGCAAACGTGACGGTCGAGGCCTTGTAGACCCCGACCGGCACCGCGCCGAAGCCGGCAGGCGCCTCATAGGGGTGGTGGATCAGGCCGGTGGTCTTGGCGTCGCTCACAGCGGCTGGCCGACGAGATCGTGGCCTTGCGTTCCGACGATGCGCGCCCGCACGAAGTCGCCGACCTTCAGCGTGCGGCTCGCCTTGACGGGCGGCAGCAGATGGACGATGCCATCGATCTCGGGCGCGTCGGCGTAGCTGCGCCCCCGGCCGCCCTTGCGGCCGAGCGCCGGCGCATGGTCGACGAGCACCTGCATCTCGGCGCCGACGCGTTCGCCGAGCTTGGCGGCCGACACCTCCTCGGCCACCGCCATGAAGCGCGCGCGGCGCTCCTCGCGCACGGCATCGGGCAGCGCGCCGGGCAGCTCATTGGCGCTCGCGCCCTCGACCGGCGAATACGCGAAGCAGCCGGCGCGATCGATGCGCGCCTCGCGCATGAAGTCGAGCAGGTGCTCGAATTCGGCCTCGGTCTCGCCGGGGAAGCCGGCGATGAAGGTCGAGCGCACGACGATCTGCGGGCAGGCCTCGCGCCACTTCGACAGGCGCTCGAGGTTCCTCTCGCCGCTGGCCGGGCGCTTCATGCGCTTGAGTACGTCAGGATGGCTGTGCTGGAAGGGCACGTCGAGGTAGGGCAGCACGCGGCCCGCGGCCATCAGCGGCAGGATATCGTCGACATGCGGATAGGGGTAGACGTAGTGCAGCCGCACCCAGGCGCCGTAGGGCTCGGCCAGTGCGCCGAGCTGCTCGACCAGGTCGGCCATGCGGGTCTTGACCGGCTTGCCGTCCCAGAAGCCGGTGCGGTACCTGACGTCGACGCCATAGGCCGAGGTGTCCTGGCTGATCACCAGCAATTCCTTGACGCCCGACTCGAACAGCGCCCTCGCCTCGCTCAGCACGTCGCCGACCGGCCGCGACACCAGGTCGCCGCGCATGCTCGGGATGATGCAGAAGCTGCAGCGGTGGTTGCAGCCTTCGCTGATCTTGAGATACGCGTAGTGCTTCGGCGTCAGCTTGATGCCGGCCGCGGGGACAAGGTCGACGAAGGGGTCGTGCGGCTTGGGCACGTGCAGGTGCACCGCGTCCATCACCTCCTGCGTCGCATGCGGGCCGGTGACGGCCAGCACCTTCGGGTGCACCTGCTTGACCAGGTTGCCGCCGCCCTCCCCGGCTTTGGCGCCGAGGCAGCCGGTGACGATGACCTTGCCGTTCTCGGCCAGCGCCTCGCCAATGGTGTCGAGGCTTTCCTTGACCGCGTCGTCGATGAAGCCGCAGGTGTTGACGATCACCAGGTCGGCGCCTGCGAAGGACTTGCTGGTTGCGTAGCCCTCGGCGCTGAGCTGCGTGAGGATGAGCTCGGAGTCGGTCAGCGCCTTCGGGCAGCCCAGCGAAACGAAGCCGATGCGCGGGGTGGCGCCGGCAGGGATGGAATCACTCATGCGCCGATTGTCGCCGCTCGCCCCGGCCCACGGCCGGCGCGCGGGCTCAGCGCTTGGGCACGCCGAAGGGCGCCGGGAACAGCGTCTCGGTCTGCTTCTGCATCTGTTCCTGCATCTGCACGAACAGGTTCTTCGACTGGTCGAGGTAGCTCGACATCAGCCCCTGCATCATCGGCGCCTGCATGTTCAGGAACTGCGTCCAGACCTCGGGCGTGAAGCCGGTGCCGCCCTGCTGCTCGGTGAAGCGGCTCTGCAACTCCGTGAAGGCCTGCAGGTTCTTCTCGAGGTAGGAGCCCATCAGGCCCTGCATCGTGTGGCCGTAGAAGCGGATCATGTGCGCCAGCATCGGCGTCGTGAACATCGGCATGCCGCCGGTCTCGGCCTCGAGGATGATCTGCAGCAGGATGCTGCGCGTCAGGTCCTCGCCGGTCTTGGCGTCACGCACGACGAACTGCTCGTTGTCGAGCACCATATGCCGCACGTCGGCGAGCGTGATGTAGCCGCTGTTGCGGGTGTCGTAGAGGCGCCGGTTCGGGTACTTCTTCAGCACCCGCACTTCGTCCGCCGCGCCGCCCTCGGCCGTTGCTTCGGCCGCCGAAACATTCCGCGCAACTCGCACCTTGCTCTGCGTCATGCCGCCCCTCCAATGCTGCACTGCATTCTAGGAGGGCGCGCAGGAGGGCCGTCGCGGGTTAGCCCGCAGTGCAGCATGCGGGCGTCAGACAGCCGCCGGCTCCGGCGGTTGCCCGCGCGTCTTCCACAGCGACACTGCCACGCCGCCGGCGATCAGCCCGAGCGTCACGCTCAGGGACACCACCGCCGGGATCTTGCCGATGATGCCCACCAGGAAGATCTTGCTGCCGATGAACACCAGCACCAGGGCCAGGGCGTACTTCAGGTACTTGAAGCGGTGGATCATCGCGGCCAGCGCGAAGTACAGCGCCCGCAGTCCCAGGATGGCGAAGATGTTGCTGGTGTAGACGATGAACGGGTCGGTGGTGATCGCGAAGATGGCCGGCACCGAGTCGACCGCGAAGATCAGATCCACGAACTCGACGAGCACCAGCGCCAACAGCAGCGGCGTCGCGTAGCGTTCCAGCGTCCCGGTGGCCGGGTCGTTCTCGCGCACCCAGAAGGCGTTGCCCCGCAAGCCGTCGGTCACGCGCATGTGCCGCTTCAGGAACCTCAGCAGCGGGTTGTTCGCGATGTCGGGCATGTGGTCGGCAATGACCCACATCTTGATGCCGGTGAAGATCAGGAAGGCACCGAACAGGTACAGCACCCAGCTGAACTGGCTCACCAGCGTGGCGCCCAGCCCGATCATGATGGCGCGCAGCACGATCACGCCCAGGATGCCCCAGAACAGCACGCGGTGCTGGTACTGCCTCGGGATGGCGAAGAAGCTGAAGATGAGCGCGATGACAAAGACGTTGTCCATCGACAGCGACTTCTCGATCATGAAGCCGGTGTAGTAATCCATGCCGCTCTGCGCGCCCAGGTACCACCAGACCCATGCGCCGAACAGCAGCGCGACGCTGATGTAGCCGGCCGACAGCAGCAGGCTTTCGCGTACGCCGATCTCCTTGTCGTCCTTGTGCAGGACACCCAGGTCGAAAGCCAGCAGCGCGACAACGATGCCGACGAAGGCGAGCCAGACCCAGGCGGGCTTGCCCAGGAAGTCGACCGCCAGGAAGGGGAGCAGGTGTTCCATGAAGCGTGTGGCGTGATGAAGGGACAGAGAGCCGCCGGTGAGGTCCGGTGCCGCGGGATGCGAACGCCGCGGTTGCGACGACGGGCGCTACTGTGCAAACATCGTCGCTTCGTTCAAAGCATGAATGAACGAACTAGAAGTTCGGTTTTTTCGAACCTTTTTCCTGATGCTGAACTACCGGCACCTGCACTACTTCTGGGTCGTGACCAAGGAGGGCGGCTTTGCCCGCGCCGCCGACCGGCTGGGCATGGCCGTGCAGACGATCAGCGCCCAGGTCCGCGACCTGGAGAAGTCGCTCGGCCACCAGCTGCTCAAGCCCGCGGGCCGCGGGGTGGCGCTGACGGAGGCCGGCCACGCGGCGTTCGCGCGCGCTGAGGAGATCTTCCAGCTCGGCCAGCTCGTCGCCGACGAGGTGCGCGAGGCCGCCCATGGAAAGGTGGCGCGGCTGGCCGTCGGGCTGTCCGACGGCCTCTCCAAACTGGCCGCCCATGCCCTGCTCGGCCCGGTGCTGCACACGCCGCAGCTGCGGCTGGTGTGCCACGAAGGCGAGTTCGAACAGCTGCTCGCCGAACTGTCGCTGCACCACCTGGACATCGTGCTGGCCGGCCAGCCCGCGCCGCGCAACCCGAACCTGCGGCTGACGAGCGATCGGCTGGCCGAGTCAGCAGTCGACTGGTACGGGCCTGCGACCCTGGTGCGCAAGGCCGAGCGGGACGGCTTCCCGCGGTCGCTCGACACGCTGCCGGTGCTGCTGCCGACCGGGCACGCCGCCTTGCGCGGGACGCTGGACCGCTGGTTCGAGACCCTGGGGATCCGACCGCGGGTGGTGGGCGAGTTCGAGGACAGCGCCCTGCTCGCCGTGTTCGCGGCCCGCGGGCTGGGCGTGTTCCCGGTCAGCCGGGTCGGCGCCGGCGACGTGGGTCTGGTGCGCGGCCTGCGGCTGCTCGGCCGCTGCGACGACGTCAGGGAGGAAATCCACGCCATCCGCTCGCGCCGTGGACAGCACCATCCGCTCGTCGCGCAGGTGATCGCCGCATCGCGCGGTTGACGCGGCGGCCCGCCGTCAGTGCGATGGCGCGGGCAGCAGCAGGCCCTCGTGCAGCGCCACCTGCTCCAGCGCCGCCTCGAAGCGTGCGCGCGAGCCGGCCGCCACGCGCCGCAAGTAGGCATGCAGTTCGGCATCCTCCGGACTGCGGTGCTCGCACTGTGCGCTGTAGGCCTCGAAATGTGAGAGCTGGATCAGCAACTCGGCCACGTGCCGCGGGCACTCGCATGCCACGGTGGTCGACAACCCGGCAAAGTCGGCCAGCGCGGCGTCGTCCCAGCGGCGCGGTGCGGTCGCGTCCCCAGCGGGCTCTGGGTCCGTGTCGGCGGGAGACGACCCTATGGCCCAGCCGCGCAGCCACTGCGACAGCACCACGTCGGGCTGCGGCTCGCGCAGCAGGGCGACTCCCGCCGCCGCCAGCGACTCGCACGCCGCATCGGCCGCGAACCCGAAGAGCACGGCCTTGGGCAGCGCTGCCAGCGCGGGGGCCGACGCCTCCAGCGCCGAGAGCCACCCCGCGTGCAGCGCCGGCTCGTGGAGCAGCACGGCGTCGACCGACCGGCCCTGCAAGGCCGCGGCAGCCTGCGCCGCATCGGTGAACGGCCCGAGCATCGTCACGGGGCGACCCAGCGGCCGCAGGACGCCGGGCCGGCGCAAGCGCGCGCCCAGCGACGTGCCCACGACAGCCAGGCGCCACGCGGGTGCCCGCGGTGCGGCGGCCGCCTCCGGCCGTCGGCGCGCCTGCGTCGATGCCAGCGTGTGCGCATGCGTCGACGCGACCCGCTGCAGTTGCGCCATGTCCAGCGCGGCAAGGCTGCCGATCGCGTGGCCCAAGTCGGTCAGCTGCTTCAGCAGGGCCAGCCGCCGCACGTCGTCGGCCGCGTACAGGCGCTGCCCGCTCGGCGACAGCGTGGCTTGCGTGAGCCCATAGCGCCGTTCCCAGACGCGCAGCGTCGCCACCGGCATGCGCAGCATGCGCGCCACGGCGCCGCTGCGGTACTGCGGCGCCATCGTCGTCTCAAGAGGTGCGCACGCAGGAGCGCGCGTTGACTTGATCTTGCTCATGCAATGTTGCGTGACGGCGCTTGATGAAGCGTCTTTGAACCGGATTATCAGTGATTTCAAAGCGTCATTAGCTATCTTGACCTGCTTTTGATCTGTAGATGGATACGATCGCGAGCATGAACAGCAAGCAACGGGTCGCCGTGATCGGCGCCGGCCTCGCCGGAGCGACCTGCGCTCGCACCTTGCGACTGGCCGGCCACGCGGTCCATGTGTTCGAGAAGTCGCGCGGCCCCGGTGGCCGGCTGGCCACCCGGCGCATCGAATGGGTCGACGGCGATGGACGGCCTTGCACGACCCGGATCGACCATGGCGCGCTGGCCATCACTGCCCGCTCGGGCGCTTTCCGGGCCTTCGTCGACGACTGCACTCGCGCGGGGTGGCTCGCCGAGTGGCACGCGATCGCGGCCGACGACAGCCTGCCCATCGACGACGGCGGCCCGCGCCACCTGCCGGTGCCGGAGTGGCCGGCGCTGTGCCGCGAACTGCTGCAGGGCATCGACGCCACTTGGTCGTTCACCGTCGACGGCCTGCACCGCGGGCCGCGGGGCTGGCAGGTGCTGGCCAGAGGCGAGGCGGCCCCGACCACCTTCGACGCCGTCGTCCTCGCGCTACCGCCGGCCCAGGCGGCACCGCTGCTCGGTCCGCATCGCCACGACTGGGCGCGGCAGGCGGCCATCGTGCCGATGGAGCCGTGCTGGACCTTGATGGGCGTCGCAGACGACGCGGCCCCGCAGACCTGGGACATCGCCCGTCCGCCGACCGGCCCGCTGGCCTGGGTGCTGCGCAGCGACGCCCGCCCTGGGCGGCTGCGGATGGCCGGGCAGGCGCTGTGGGTCGCGCACGCGCGGGCCAGTTGGAGCCGGCGCCATCTCGAGCGGCCCGCCACCTGGGTTCAGCAGCAGATGCAGGGTGCGTTGGCCGACTGGCTGGCTCGACCCGTCGACTGGCAGCACTGCGTCGTGCACCGCTGGCGCTACGCGACCCCGACGCCGCGCAAGGCTGCGCCGGCGCTGTCGTGCTGGTGGGACGCCGCGCTCGGCCTCGGCGTCTGCGGCGACTTTCTCGGCAGCACCGGCATCGAAGGCGCCTGGCTCTCCGCCAAGGCGCTCGCCGCGTCGATGCTCCACTGCCGGGCGCACGCCGCGGCCGCTGAAGCGGCGGCCGCCACCGGCGATGCCGATCGGCACCTCGTCACCTGACCGTTTCCTTCCCTCCCCCTTGCAAAGGAACTCCCCATGCATCGACCTGCCTCCCGCCGCGTGTTCCTGATGACGCTGGCCGCCTCCGGCACCGCGCTGGCGACCGGCGCGAACGCGCAGTCCCCGCTCGACGAGAAGGACGCCCAAGCGAGCGCCCTCGGTTACGTGGCCGACGCCGCGCGCGTCGACACCAAGAAGTACCCGAAGTTCGTGGCGGGCCAGAACTGCGCCAACTGCGCGCTGTTCCAGGCCAAGCCCGGCGACAAGGCCGGCGGCTGCCCGCTGTTCGCCGGCAAGCAGGTTGCCGCGGCCGGCTGGTGCAGTGCCTGGGCCAAGAAGGCCTGAGGACAGGTGACCGACGTTCCGGCGCCGACGCTGGCGGCCGCCCATGCGCGCATCGCCGCCGTGCGACCGGCGGCCTATGCCCGCACGCGCAACGCGATCGATGGCGCCGTGAGCGGCCTGTCGCCCTACATCACCCACGGCTTCGTGACGCCGGCCGAGGTGCTGGCGGATGTGGCCGCGCGGCAGGCGCTGTCGGCGCAGGACAAGTTCGTGTTCGAACTGGGCTGGCGCGACTACTTCCGCCATGTCTGGGCCCACCGCGGTGACGGCATCCTGCGCTCGCTGCACCCCGGACCGCTGCCCGACAGCGCCTACGCGCGCAAGCTGCCGGCCGATCTGCGAACCGGCGCCACCGGCGTGCCGGTGATCGATGCCGCCGTGCACACGCTGTACGCCACCGGCACGCTGCACAACCATGCGCGCATGTGGCTCGCAAGCTATGCCGTGCACCTGCGCAAGCTGCACTGGCGCGCCGGGGCCGATTGGCTCTACGGCCATCTCCTCGACGGTGACCTGGCCAGCAACCACCTCAGCTGGCAATGGGTGGCCGGCACCGGAAGCCACAAGCCCTACCTGTTCAACGCCGACAACGTGGCCCGCTACGCGCCGCCGCCCTGGCACAGCCCGGGCAGCGTGATCGACACCTCGTACGAGGCACTGGAGCGCATGGCGCACGACCCGACGGCGGCGCCCGCATGCGGCCGCGAGTCGCCGCACGAGGCGACCGCCGAGCCGGCGCGCCGGGCCGAGCCACCGGCCGGGCTCGGAACCATGGAACCTTCCCCCGACGCGGTCGCGGGCCGCGATGTGTGGCTGGTGCATCCTTGGGCCCTCGGCCCTCTGCCGGCCGACCTGCCTGCCGACACGACCGTGGTCGGCGCCTTCGTGGCCGATTTCCACCGGACCTGGCCCTGGAGTGAACGGCGTTGGCACTTCGTCGGCCGCCGCATGGCCGAGCTGGCCCCGACACGCTGGCACGGCGATGCCGCTGCGATCGGCGCAGCGCTGCGGCATGCCCGCAGCGTGCGCAGCATCGCCGAGCCACACCTCGCGGCATGGTTGCCCGGGTGGGCCGACTGCGCGCCGGCGCCGGCACTGTTCCCGCCGGTGGAACGCCGCTGCGACTCGTTCTCGCAGTGGTGGCCCCGCGCCTCCCGCGGCCTGATGTCGGCCGCCGCAGGGCTGCCACGCCAGCAGGCCTGGGCATGGTGACCGCCCAGCGCGCCGGAGCGCCGGGGCTGACCGTGTTCTACGACGGCGCCTGCCCGCTGTGCCGGCGAGAGATCGCCCATGCCCGCCGGCTGGCGGACCGTCAAGGCGGCGCCGGCATCGACTTCGTCGACATCGCCCATGGCGCCTGCCCGCTGCCCGACGCGCCCGAGACGCCGACGCTGCTCGCGCGTTTCCACGTGCGCAGGGCCGACGGCACCTGGCTCGACGGGGTCGCGGCCTTTGCCGAGATGTGGTCCCGGCTGCCCGGCTGGCGCTGGGCTGCGCGCATCGCCCGGTGGCCTGGCGCGCGGCCGCTGCTGGAGTCGGGCTACCGGGGCTTTCTGCGTCTGCGGCCCGCCCTGCAACGGATCGCGGCGCGCTGGGAACCGACGCCCGGCCTGACGCCGCACCTCGAGCGGGAACTGCGCTCCGACCACGCCGGCGAGACCGGCGCGGTCTGGATTTACCGCGGCATCGCCGCCATCGCGCGCCGGCGTGGCGATGTGGCGTTGCTGGCCATCGCCGAGCGCCACGGCGACACCGAGGCCGAGCACCTGAGACTCGTTGAAACCTGGCTCCCGCCCGCGCGCCGCAGCCGCTTGCTTGGGCCTTGGCGCTTGGCCGGGTGGCTGACTGGCGCGCTGCCTGCGTTGGCTGGCGTGCGGGCCGTGCATGCCACCATCGCCGCGGTGGAGACCTTCGTCGACCGGCATTACCAGCAGCAGATCGACCACCTGCGGGCGCATGGCGGCCCGACGGGGCTGCTGCCGCTGCTCGAGCACTGCCAGGCGGACGAGCGCCACCACCGCGACGAGGCCGCCGCGCTGGCCGGGCCGAGGCCGCCCTGGCCGCTGCGCGCCTGGTGCGCACTCGTTGGCGCCGGCTCGGCGGCGGCCGTGCGCGTGGCGCGGCGCTTCTGACCAATCAGCGCGGAGACCGCCCATGAACGACATCGCCCTGGTGACCGGTGCGCGCGGCGGCATCGGCCGCGCGCTGGTGGCCCGCTTGCACGCCCGCGGGCTGCGGGTCGCGGCCGTGGGGCGCGATGCCCAGACGCTGGCTGACGTGGCGGCCGACGCACACATCGCGCTCGACTGCACGACGCCCGAAGGCGCCGCGCAGGCGCTGCTCGCCTGCCGCCATGCCCTGGGCGCTGCGCCGTCGCTGCTGGCGCATGCCGTGGGCAGCACCCTGATCGCACCGCTGCACCGCACTCGCGTCGATGCGGCGCGCGAGGTGCTGCGCGTCAACCTGGAAAGCAGCCTGTGGGTGCTGCAGGCCTGGATCACCGCGCTCGAGGGCGGCCCCGGCGCGGCGGTGTTTGCGAGCTCGGTCGTCGCGCGCATTGGCGTGGGCCAGCACGAGGCTATCGCGGCGGCCAAGGGCGGCGTCGAAGCCTTGGTGCGCGCGGCCGCAGCCACCTACGCCGCACAAGGGGTACGGGTCAACGCTGTCGCCCCCGGCCTGACCGAGACCCCGATGACGGCCGCGATGCTCAAGCTGCCGGCGATGCGCGAGGCGGCCGGCCGGCAGTACCCCCTGGGCGGCGTGCAGTCGGCCGAAGACGTGGCGGCGGTGATGGACTTCCTGCTCTCGCCCGCGTCGGGGCGACTGACCGGCCAGGTGATCGCCGTCGACGGGGGCTTCACCACCGTGCGGCCGCTGGTGAAGTAGTCCCGTGGCTACCGGCTGCAGCCGACAAAAAAGCACCGGGCGTTGCCGCCGGGTGCTTTGGATGCCTACCGAATTTGGTAGGCGCGATTGGACTCGAACCAACGACCCCCACCATGTCAAGGTGGTGCTCTAACCAGCTGAGCTACGCGCCTGAAGCCCGCTAGTGTAGCAGGCTTGGAGCGG
>Ga0209966_1000206_pt1 | contig 24319 bp, 21 predicted proteins | sample RhisoiCoNPM_FD_187575 | JGI IMG/M metagenome (GOLD analysis project Ga0209966, IMG submission 187575) | Arabidopsis thaliana rhizosphere microbial communities from the Joint Genome Institute, USA, that affect carbon cycling - Rhizosphere... | ecosystem: Host-associated > Plants > Roots >... | reverse complement strand
TTCGAGCAGGCGAAGAAGAACGCGCCCTGCATCATCTTCATCGACGAGATCGACGCGGTCGGCCGCCACCGTGGCGCCGGCCTCGGCGGCGGCAACGACGAGCGCGAGCAGACGCTCAACCAGATGCTGGTCGAGATGGACGGCTTCGAGACCAACCTCGGCGTGATCGTGATGGCGGCGACCAACCGGCCCGACATCCTCGACCCGGCGCTGCTGCGTCCGGGCCGCTTCGACCGCCAGGTCTACGTGACGCTGCCCGACGTGCGCGGCCGCGAGCAGATTCTCAACGTGCACATGCGCAAGGTGCCGATCGGCAGCGACATCAAGGCCGACATCCTGGCGCGCGGCACGCCCGGCTTCAGCGGCGCCGATCTGGCGAACCTGGTCAACGAGGCGGCGCTCTTTGCCGCGCGGCGCAACGGCCGCGTGGTCGAGATGGCCGACTTCGAGAAGGCCAAGGACAAGATCATGATGGGCCCCGAGCGCAAGTCGATGATCATGCCCGAGGAGGAGCGGCGCAACACCGCCTACCACGAGGCCGGTCACGCGCTGGTGGCCAAGCTGATGCCCAAGACCGACCCGGTGCACAAGGTCACCGTGATCCCGCGCGGCCGCGCGCTCGGCGTGACGATGCAGCTGCCCGAGGGCGACCGCTACAGCCTCGACAAGGAGCGCATGCTCAGCACCATCAGCGTGCTGTTCGGCGGCCGCATCGCCGAGGAGGTGTTCATGCACCAGATGACCACCGGCGCGAGCAACGACTTCGAGCGCGCAACCTCGATCGCCCGCGACATGGTCACCCGCTACGGCATGACCGACGAACTGGGGCCCATGGTCTACGCCGAGAACGAGGGCGAGGTCTTCCTGGGCCGCTCGGTCACCAAGACGACCAACATGTCGGAAGAGACGATGCGCAAGGTCGACGGCGTGATCCGCCGCATCATCGACGAGCAGTATTCGATCGCCCGCAAGCTGATCGAGGACAACCAGGACAAGATGCACGCGATGGCCAAGGCGCTGCTCGACTGGGAGACCATCGACGCCGACCAGATCGACGACATCATGGCCGGCAAGCCGCCGCGTCCGCCCAAGGACTGGACCGCGAGCAGCGCGGCCGGTGTGAACGGCGGCACCGGGGGCGGTTCGCCGAGCGTCAACACCGACGGTGCGCCGGCGGCGGTCTGATCGGTTTCGGTTCACGGTTCTGGATGCGGGGCTTCGGCCCCGCTTTCGTTTGACATGCAGCACTGGCAGACCACCCGCTACAAGATCGACCTGACCCGCCCGCGGGTCATGGGTATCGTCAATCTGACGCCGGACTCCTTCTCCGACGGCGGCCGCCATGCCGGCGCGCAGGCCGCGCTGGCGCATTGCGAGCGGCTGGTGCGGGAGGGCGCTGACATCCTCGACATCGGCGGCGAATCGACCCGGCCTGGCGCCGAGCCGGTGCCGCTCGACGAGGAGCTGGCGCGCGTGCTGCCGGTGCTGGAGGGCGCGATGTCGCTCGGCGTGCCGGTCTCGCTCGACAGCTACAAGCCGGCGGTGATGCGTGCTGCGCTCGAGCTCGGCGTGGACATCGTCAACGACATCAAGGCGCTGCGCGAGCCGGGCGCCCTGGATGTCGTAGCGGGTCACCCGAACTGCGGCGTCTGCCTGATGCACATGCGTGGCATGGAGCCCAGGAGCATGCAGGACGGCGATCCGGAGTACGGTGACGTGGTCCGCGAGGTCGGCGATTTCCTGCGCGAGCGCCGCGACGCGCTGGCCGCGCGCGGTGTCGCGGCCGAGCGCATGGTGCTCGATCCCGGCATCGGCTTCGGCAAGCGCAGCGAGCACAACGTCGCGCTGCTGGCGCGGCAGCACGAACTGCTGGCGCTCGGGCTGCCGATCCTGGCTGGCTGGTCGCGCAAGGGCACGCTCGGACGCATCACTGGCCGCGACGTCGGCGATCGGCTGGTCGCCAGCGTCACTGCCGCGCTGGCCGCGGTGCAGCACGGCGCGCGCATCGTGCGCGTGCACGATGTCGCCGAGACCGTCGACGCGCTGAAGGTGTGGGCCGCCGCCGGGCTGCCCGCGTGAACGGCACAACCTCTTCCACGCCATGAGCAGAAACTACTTCGGCACCGACGGCATCCGCGGCACCGTCGGTCAGGCGCCGATCACGCCGGACTTCGTGCTGAAGCTCGGCCATGCGGTCGGCCGCGTGCTCAAGCGCAGCGAGGCCTCGCCGACGGTGCTGATCGGCAAGGACACACGCATCTCGGGCTACATGCTCGAGTCGGCGCTGGAGGCCGGCTTCGCGTCGGCCGGCGTCAACGTGCTGCTGACCGGGCCGCTGCCGACCCCGGGCGTGGCCTACCTGACGCGCGCGCTGCGGCTGAGCCTGGGCGTGGTGATCAGCGCGTCGCACAACCCCTTCGGCGACAACGGCATCAAGTTCTTCTCGGCGCGCGGCGAGAAGCTGCCTGATACGTGGGAACAAGATGTCGAGTCGGCGCTCGAGCAGCCGCCGCAATGGGCCGACTCGCACGGCCTCGGCAAGGCACGCCGGCTCGACGACGCGCAAGGCCGCTACGTCGAGTTCTGCAAGAGCACGGTGGCCGGCGAGCTGACGCTCAAGGGCCTGAAGCTGGTCGTCGACGGTGCCCATGGCGCGGCCTACCAGGTGGCGCCGAACGTCTTCCACGAGCTCGGCGCCGAGGTCGTGGCGATCGGTTGCGCGCCCGACGGCCTGAACATCAACGACGGCGTCGGCGCGACCCATCCCGACGCACTGATCCGCGCGGTGCGCGCCAACCACGCGCACTACGGCATTGCGCTCGACGGGGACGCCGACCGGCTGCAGATCGTCGACGCCGGGGGGCGGCTGTACAACGGCGACGAGCTGCTCTACCTGATCGCGATCGACCGGCTGGCCCAGGGCCGCGCCGTAGCGGGCGTGGTCGGCACGCTGATGACCAACCTCGCGGTCGAGCAGGCGCTGCGCGGCAAGGGCATCGACTTCGTGCGCGCCAAGGTCGGTGACCGTTACGTGCTCGAAGAGCTGCTGGCGCGCGGCTGGCAGCTCGGCGGCGAGGGTTCGGGCCACCTGATCGCGCTCGACCAGCACACCACCGGGGACGGCCTGGTCAGTGCGCTGCAGGTGCTGCAGGCGGTGGTGCGCAGCGGCCGCTCGCTGGCGCAGCTGCTGGCCGACGTGACGCTGTTCCCGCAGGTGCTGATCAACGTCAAGCTGCGCCCGGGCCAGGACTGGAAAGCCAACCCGGCGCTCGCCGACGCGCAGCGCGCCGCCGAGGCCGAGCTCGGCGATCGCGGCCGGCTGCTGATTCGCCCCTCGGGTACCGAGCCGCTGGTGCGCGTGATGGTCGAGGCGCGTGAGGCCGTGCTGGCCCAGCGCTGTGCCGAGCGGCTGGCCGAAGTGCTGCGTCAGGCCTGAGTGGCCTCGGCCGGCCGGCCGAGCAGCCGGTGCACCGCCAGGCCGAGCGCGGCGCCGACCAGTTCTGCCCCCATGAAGCCCGGCACGCTGGCTGGCGCGATGCCGGCGAAGCTGTCGCTGAACATCCGCCCGAAGGCGGCGGCCGGGTTCGCGAACGAGGTCGACGCGGTGAACCAGTAGGCCGCGCCGATCCAGCACGCGACCATCGCGCTCGCCCGGCCCGGCGCCGCGCGCAGGATCACCAGCAGCAGCCCGGCGGTCGCCACCGCCTCGGCGAGCCACTGGCCGGTCCCGCTGCGCAGTTTGGTCGAGAACTGCCAGATCGCCTCGCCGAACATCGCATGCGCGAGCCAGGCGCCGAGCATCGCGCCGAGGAGTTGCACCGCGACGTAGGCGCCGGCGAGCGTCCTCGGCAATTCACCGCGGACGGCCATGACCAGCGTGACCGCCGGATTGAAGTGCGCGCCGCTGATCGGGCCGAAGACCTCGATCAGCACATACAGCCCCCAGACCGTGGCGAGCGTGTTCGCGGTGAGCGCGATCGCGACGTTGCCGCCCGCGAGGCGCTCGGCCATGATCCCCGATCCGATCACGATCGCGAGCAGCAGCGCGGTACCGAGCCCCTCCGCAAGGAGGCGTCTCGCGGCGCTCATGAGGACGAGAGCTGGCGTGCCGTCTGCTGCAGCGCCAGGCGGTCGAGCGCTGCAGGCGGCAGGCTCGCCAGCAGTTCGAGGCGCTGGCGGATCGCGATCATCGTGCGGTGGAAGGCCGCCAGCCGTTCGGCCTCGTCGCCCTCGGCGGCCGACGGGTCGGCATAGCCCCAGTGCGCGGTCGCCGGCTGGCCTGGCCAATAGGGGCAGGTCTCGCCGGCGGCGTTGTCGCAGACGGTGATCACCAGGTCCATCTTCGGCGCGTCGGGCGTGCCGAACACGTCCCAGCTCTTGCTCGCCAAGCCGTCGGTCGGCACGCCGGCCTCGCGCAGCACGCGCAGCGCCAGCGGATTCGGCTCGCCGCGCGGCTGGCTGCCGGCGGAGTGGGCGACGAAACGCCCGCGGCCGAGGTGGTTGAGCAGCGCCTCGGCGAGGATGCTGCGCGCCGAGTTGTGCGTGCACAGGAAGAGCACGTGCAGGGGAGGACGGTCCATGGTGGTGGCAGGCGGAAGGGTCAGCAGCAGCCGTTGGCGGCCTTGACCGGGATGGAAAGAGGTTTGCCGGCCGGCTGGCGCGGCGGGCAGCAGGCGGCGGCTTCGGCCGCGGCTTGCGGCGTGCCGCCGAACATCGGAATCTGCTCGAGCGTCTGGAACTGCTCCCAGGCCAGCCCTTGCGGATCGGTGAGCCAGTACTTGTCGCTGCGCGCATAGCAGCAGGAGGTTTCGCCCTCGTCGAGCAGCGCCAGGTCGGCGGCACGGGCGCCGGCCTTCAGCGCGGCCAGATCCTCGGCGCTGTCGACCTGGATGCCCAGGTGGTCCACGCCGGTGCGGCTGCCGCGCGTCGAGATCGCGAAGTTGACCCGTGGGTCCTCGAGCATCCACTTGGCGTAATCGGCCTCGCGGCGGCTCGGCTCGGCGCCGAACATCGCCGAATAGAAGGCGATGTTGCGGTCGAGGTCGTCGACGTGGACATGGACGTGGAAGCGGCGCATGGCGGTTCTCCTGGGGGGTCAGCAACGGCAGTCGGTGGCTTCGACGAGGCAGCCGGCGCCCTCGCAGCAGTGCGCCGTGAGGTAGCCGAGCAACTCGTTCATCCGGGCGTAGCGGGCGCGGTAGATCAGGTGGCGGCCGTCGCGCTCGACGTCCACCAGCCCGGCATGCGCCAGCTCCTTGAGGTGGAAGGACAGGGTCGTCGGCGCGACCTCCAGCGACTCGGCCAGCCGGCCGGGCGTGAGCCCGGTCGGACCGGCCACGACGAGCGCCCGGAAGGCGCGCAGCCGGGCCGGCTGGGCCAGGGCGGAGAGGCTCAGCACGACGTCTTGTTCTTCCATACTTCAATGATAGTCGAAGTATTGAATCATCACAACGCGCCGGCAGGCAGGGCCCGCGGGCGCGTCGGGAGCCGGGTCTGCGCGCGCCTTACTTCTTCTTCGGCGGCATCAGCACCTTGTCGATCACATGGACGACGCCGTTGGTGGCGTCGACGTTGGCCTGCGTCACCAGCGCGTCTTCGACGGTCACGAAAGTCCCCGCGCGGGCGAGCGCGACGTTGTCGCCCTGCACGGTCTTCGCGTTGCCGTTCTTGACGGCGTCGGCCGTCACCTTGCCCGGCAGCACGTGGTAGCTCAGCACCGACTTGAGCAGTTCCTTGTCCTTGGCCAGGGCGTCCATCGTGGCCTTCGGCACCGCCTTGAAAGCGTCGTCGGACGGCGCGAACACCGTGTACGGGCCGGCGCCGCGCAGCGTCTCGGCGAGGCCGGCGTCGTTGACGAGTTTGCTCAGCGTCGAGAGCTGAGGCGTCGCCGCGGCGGTGTCGGCGATCGTCTTCGGGCCTTGCGTGGAAGCACAGCCGGCCAGGGCCAGCATCGCGGCGGTCGTGGCGAGAAGGTGGCGGGTGGTGAAGTTCATTCGGGCTCCTGAAGAAGGACCGGCCAGGCGGCCGGAACGGGCGAGACGATAGAGAGGCCCCGTGACAGCCGCGTGACGCCTGCGTGACGGACCCTGCGCCGGCCGTCAAACGCGCGCTCGCGCCGCAGTGCTTTCACGCCGCTGTCACAAACCCTGCCTAGAGTGCAGCGTTGCTCGCAAACTGCCTCGAAAGGTGTTCACGATGAACTGCTCGCCCCTCCGCACCGCGTTCGCTACGCTGGCCCTGACCGCCGTGACCGGCGTCGCCCTCGCGCAGGACGTGACCGGCGCCGGCGCCTCTTTCCCGGCTCCGGTGTATGCCAAGTGGGCCGACGCCTACAACAAGGCCACCGGCGCCCGCATCAACTACCAGTCGGTCGGCTCCGGCGCCGGCATCCGCCAGATCAAGGCCAAGACGGTCGACTTCGGCGCGTCGGACGCGCCGCTGAAGGACGACGAACTGGCCAAGGACGGCATGGTCCAGTTCCCGACCGTGATCGGCGGCGTGGTGCCGGTGGTCAACATCAAGGGCATCAGCCCGGGCCAGATCAAGATGACCGGCCAGGTGCTCGGCGACATCTATCTCGGCAAGATCACCAAGTGGAACGACGCGGCCCTCGTCGCGCTGAACCCCGGCGTGCCGCTGCCCGACGCCACGATCGCCCCGGTGCGCCGCGCCGACGGCTCGGGCACCAGCTTCCTGTTCACCAACTACCTGTCCAAGGTCAATGCCGAGTGGCAGGCCAAGGTGGGCGAGGGCACGGCGGTCAACTGGCCGACCGGCGCCGGCGGCAAGGGCAACGAGGGCGTGTCGGCCTTCGTGCAGCGCCTGCCCAACTCGATCGGCTACGTCGAGTACGCCTACGCCAAGCAGAACAAGATGTCGCACGTGATGCTGAAGAACAAGGACGGCCAGTTCGTCGGGCCGGACGAGGTCAACTTCAAGGCCGCCGCCGCCGGCGCGCAGTGGGACAAGAGCTTCTACCAGGTGCTGACCGAACAGCCGGGCAAGGAAGCCTGGCCGATCACCGGCGCCACCTTCATCCTGATGTACAAGTCCCAGGACAAGCCGCAGAACGCCGCCAACGCGCTGAAGTTCTTCGACTGGGCCTACGCCAGCGGCGACAAGCTGGCCTCCGATCTCGAGTACGTGCCGCTGCCGGATTCGGTCAAGGCGCTGATCCGCAAGCAGTGGGCCGACAACATCAAGGACGCCTCGGGCAAGGCGATCGCCTACAAGTGAGTCGAGACCGTTGACGGCGGGGTGGCGCCGCGACCGGTGCCCACCCCGCTTGCGTTCGCAAGGAGCCCACGACGTGGCCGCTACACTGCCCGCTTCTCCCTTTTCCGACGACAAGAAGATGGAACGTTCGGACCCGAAAGGCGGGCCGCCGCAGAGGCGCCAGAGCCTGCCCTGGGCCGACGCGGTCTTCTCGCTGCTGACCCACGGCGCGGCTTGGCTGACGTTGGCGCTGCTGGCCGGCATCATCGTCTCGCTCGTCATCGGGGCGGCGCCGGCGATCGAGGAATTCGGGCTCGGTTTCCTGACCAGCGCCGAATGGGACCCGGTCCAGGAGAAGTTCGGCGGCCTGGTGATGATCTACGGCACGCTGATGACCTCGTTCATCGCGCTGCTGATCGCGGTGCCGGTGAGCTTTGGCATCGCGCTGTTCCTGACCGAGTTGTCGCCGTCGTGGCTGCGCCGTCCGCTCGGCACGGCGATCGAACTGCTGGCTGCGGTGCCGTCGATCGTCTACGGCATGTGGGGCCTGCTGGTGTTCAGCCCCATCCTGTCGACCTATGTGCAGCAGCCGCTGCAGACTCTGTTCGCCGGCGTGCCGATCCTCGGCACGCTGTTCAGCGGTCCGCCGGTGGGCATCGGCCTGCTGTCGGCCGGCATCATCCTCGCGATCATGGTGATCCCCTTCATCGCCGCGGTGATGCGCGACGTGTTCGAGGTGACGCCGCCGATGCTCAAGGAGTCGGCCTACGCGCTCGGCTCCACGACCTGGGAGGTCATGTGGAAGGTGGTGCTGCCCTACACCAAGACCGGCGTGGTCGGCGGCATCATGCTTGGCCTGGGGCGCGCGCTCGGCGAGACGATGGCGGTCACCTTCGTGATCGGCAACTTCAACCAACTCGAATCGCTGTCGCTGTTCGAGGCCGCCAACAGCATCACCTCGGCGCTGGCCAACGAGTTCGCCGAGGCCGGCGAAGGGCTGCACCAGGCCTCGCTGATCTACCTGGGGCTGGTGCTGTTCTTCATCACCTTCGTGGTGCTGGCGCTGTCGAAGCTGCTGCTGTCGCAGCTCAAGAAGGGTGAAGGGAGAGCGGCATGAGCGCCATTCCGATGCCCGCGGCCCGCGCCGCGCTGAACGCCGAGCGGGCGCGCATGCACGCCCGGCGCAAGCGCGTCAACGCGATCGCGCTGACGCTGTCGCTCGCCGCGATGGCCTTCGGCCTCGTGTGGCTGGTGTGGATCCTGTTCGAGACGGTCCGGCTCGGCATCGGCGGCATCGCGCTGTCGTTGTTCACCGAGATGACGCCGCCGCCGCAGGCCGAGACCGGCGGTCTCGCCAACGCGATCTTCGGTTCGCTCGTGATGGTGCTGCTGGCCACCGCGCTGGGCACGCCGATCGGCATCCTGGCCGGCATCTACCTGGCCGAGTACGGCCAGAAGACCTGGCTGGGCAGCACCACGCGCTTCATCAACGACATCCTGCTGTCGGCGCCGTCGATCGTGATCGGCCTGTTCATCTACGCGGTGGTGGTCGCGCAGGTCAAGAGCTTCTCCGGCATCGCCGGCATCCTGGCGCTGTCGCTGATCGTCATCCCGGTGGTGATCCGCACCACCGAGAACATGCTCAGCCTGATCCCGAACGCGCTGCGCGAGGCGGCCTATGCGCTGGGCACGCCGAAGTGGCGCGTGATCATGACGGTCACGCTGAAGGCCGCGCGCGCCGGCGTGATCACCGGCATCCTGCTCGCGCTGGCGCGCATCGCCGGCGAGACCGCGCCGCTGCTGTTCACTGCGCTGTCCAACCAGTTCTGGACCAGCGACCTGAGCCAGCCGATGGCGAGCCTGCCGGTGACGATCTTCAAGTTCGCGATGAGCCCCTACGAGAACTGGCAGAAGCTGGCGTGGGCGGGCGTGTTCCTGATCACCTTCGGCGTGCTGATGCTCAACATCCTGGCCCGCGTGCTGTTCCGCAACAAACACTGAATCCGCCAAGGAGCGCCTGCATGGACGCGAAAGTCGACCTCAGCGTGACCGAGAAGGCCAAGCTCTCGGTGCGCAACCTGAATTTCTACTACGGCAACTTCCACGCGCTGAAGAACATCAACCTCGACATCCCGGCGGGCAAGGTCACGGCCTTCATCGGGCCGTCGGGCTGCGGCAAGTCGACGCTGCTGCGCACCTTCAACCGCATGTTCGAGCTCTACCCCGAGCAGCGCGCCGAGGGCGAGATCGTGATGGACGGCGAGAACCTGCTCACGTCGAAGGAGGACATCTCGCTGATCCGCGCCAAGATCGGCATGGTGTTCCAGAAGCCGACGCCGTTTCCGATGTCGATCTACGACAACATCGCCTTCGGCGTGAAGCTGTTCGAGACCCTGCCGCGCGCCGAGATGGACGAGCGCGTCGAGTGGGCGCTGAAGAAGGCCGCGCTGTGGAACGAGGTCAAGGACAAGCTGGGCCAGAGCGGCTCGGGCCTGTCGGGCGGCCAGCAGCAGCGCCTGTGCATCGCGCGCGGCATCGCGATCAAGCCCGAGGTGCTGCTGCTCGACGAACCCTGCTCGGCGCTGGACCCGATCTCCACCGGCAAGATCGAGGAGCTGATCCACGAGCTGAAGACCGACTACACGGTCGTGATCGTGACCCACAACATGCAGCAGGCGGCGCGCTGCTCGGACTACACGGCCTACATGTACCTGGGCGACCTGATCGAGTTCGGGCCGACCTCCGAGCTGTTCATGAAGCCCAAGCGCAAGGACACGGAAGACTACATCACCGGTCGCTTCGGCTGACCGGGGATGACGGGAGAGAACCATGACCGACAAGCACCTTTCGACCCAGTTCGACGCCGAGCTGAGCGGCATCTCCACCCGCGTGCTGGAGATGGGGGGCATGGTCGAGGCGCAGGTCGCGCAGGCGATCTATGCGCTGACCAACTTCAGCAGCGAGACCGCCGCGCAGGTGATCGCACAGGAGGAGAAGGTCAACCAGATGGAAGTCGACATCGACCGCGATCTGTCGACCATCATCGCGCGCCGCCAGCCGACCGCGCGTGACCTGCGGCTGCTGATCGCGGTCAGCAAGACCATCGGCAACCTCGAGCGCGTCGGCGACGAGGCGGCACGCATCGCGCGCACCGTGCAGCGCCTCGTGAACACCGGCGTGTCGAGCCGGATGCGGCTGCCGGTGTCGGATGTCGGCTTCGAGGCCAGCCTCGCGACCGCGTCGCTGCGCCGCTCGCTCGACGCCTTCGCGCGGCTCGACGTCGAGAAGGCGATCGAGGTCATCAAGCAGGACAACCTGATCGACCAGGAGTTCGACGGCCTGATGCGCAAGCTGATCACCTACATGATGGAAGACCCGCGCACGATCTCGTCGAGCATCGACCTGGTGTTCGTCGCCAAGGCGATCGAGCGCGTCGGCGATCACGCGAAGAACCTGGCCGAGCAGACCATCTACATCGTCAGGGGCACCGACGTGCGGCACAACTCCGTCGAGTCGATCGAGTCGATCGCCCGATGACGAACGAGCGACAAGGGAGCCGTCAATGAGCCGTGTGCTGGTGGTGGAAGACGAATCGGCGATCGCCGAGCTGATCTCGCTGAACCTGCGCCACGCGGGCTACGAGGTGACGATCGCCGGCAGCGCCGACGCGGCGCAGTTCGAGGTCGACCGCGTGCTGCCCGACCTGGTGATCCTCGACTGGATGCTGCCCGGGCAGTCGGGCCTGAGCCTGGCCAAGCGCTGGCGCGGCGATGCACGCACCAAGGAGTTGCCGGTCATCATGCTGACCGCGCGCGCCGACGAGGGCGACAAGGTGGCCGGTCTGGACGCTGGCGCCGACGACTACCTGACCAAGCCCTTCTCGACCCACGAGTTGATGGCGCGCATCCGCGCGGTGCTGCGCCGCAAGGCGCCCGAGGCACTGGACAGTGCGGTGGAGATCGGGCCGCTGAAGCTCGACCCCGGCACGCGCCGCGTGACGCGCGCCGATGCCGAGGTCAAGATCGGCCCGACCGAGTTCCGCCTGCTGCATTTCCTGATGACGCATCCGGAGCGCGTGCATTCGCGCGCGCAGTTGCTCGACCGCGTCTGGGGCGACCACGTCTTCATCGAGGAGCGCACGGTCGACGTGCATGTCAAGCGGCTGCGCGAGGCACTGTCGCCGGTCGGTTGCGCGACGATGATCGAGACGGTGCGCGGCGCCGGCTACCGGCTGACCCAGCAGGTGGCGGCGGTGTCGGCCTGAGACTCGCAATGCCGGGAGCATCGGCATGAGCTGGCTGCTTCCCCGGCTGCTGGCCGGGTTCGCCGCGCTCGCCGTGGGCGGCTTGATCGGCTACATGGTCGGCGAGCCGGTGCATGCCCCGATCCTCAGCGTGCTGCTTGGCGGCGGGCTGGCTGTCGGCGTGCTGGCGGCGATCGACACGCTGCGCGGCGCGCGCCTGATTGACTGGCTGCGCGGCGCGCAGGAAGAGGGCGCGCCGCGTGACGCCGGCTTCTGGGGCGAGATCGGCTACCGCGTCGAGCGCAGCCTGCGCGAGCGCGAGCGCGCGCGCGTGCAGGAAAAGCAGCGCCTCGAGCGCTTCCTGCAGGCGATCGAGGCCTCGCCGAACGGCGTGCTGATGCTCGACGCGCACGAGCAGATCGAGTGGTGCAACTCGGTCGCTGCGACGCACTTCGGACTCGATCCGCAGCGCGATCGGCTGCAGCGCATTACCAACCTCGTGCGTTCGCCGGCCTTCGTGGCCTACCTGCAATCGGGCCTCTACGACGAGCCGGTGCAGTTCCCCGACCCGCGCGGGCTCGGGCTGCTGTCAGTGCTGGTGCGCGACTACGGCGAAGGCATGAAGCTGGTGCTGTCGCAGGACATCACCGAGCGCGAGCGTGCCGACGCGATGCGCCGCGACTTCGTCGCCAACGTCTCGCACGAGATCCGTACGCCGCTGACGGTGCTGTCCGGCTTCATCGAGACCATGTCGACGCTGCCGCTCACCGAGGTCGAGCGCAAGCGCGTGCAGGTGCTGATGGGCCAGCAGGCGACGCGCATGCAGACGCTGGTGGCCGATCTGCTGACGCTCGCCCAGCTGGAGGGCAGCCCCCGCCCGGCGGCGGACCGCTGGGTACCGGTGAGCCGGCTGCTGCAGCAGGTGGAGACCGACGCGCGCACGCTGTCGAAAGGCCGCCATGCCGTCACGCTGATTGGCGAGACCGCGGCCCAGATCGCCGGCGCCGAGGCCGAACTGCTCAGCGCCTTAGGCAACCTGGTCAGCAACGCCGTGCGCTACACGCCCGACGGTGGCCGCATCGACATCGGCTGGCGCCTGCTGGCCGACGGTTCGGCCGAGTTCTCGGTCAAGGACACCGGTCCGGGCATCGAGCGCGAACACATCCCGCGACTCACCGAGCGCTTCTACCGCGTCGACGGCAGCCGCTCGCGCGAGACCGGTGGCACCGGGCTGGGGCTGTCGATCGTCAAGCACGTCGTGCAACGTCATGGCGGCGAGCTCGACATCCACAGCGAGCCCGGGAAGGGCTCGACCTTCCGGCTGGTGTTCCCGGCTGCGCGGCTGCGCTACACCGAGGCGCCGGCCGAGCCGCGGCGGACCGAGTCGGCCGACGTGCGGTGAGTCAGTGCGCCGCGCTCAGCGCGCGGCAGGTTCGCTGCGGCGATAGACGGCCGTCTGTTCATGGCGCTCGGTCGGTCGCCGCTCGCGGGCGACGAGGGTCCAGCCGGGCCGCTGCAGCCTGGCGTCGTCGGCGCGCGTGCGCACCGTGGCGAGCAGATGCGGGCATGCCGGCGGCGCGACGCCGCTCTCGAGCACCCTCACGCGCCAGCCGCCATGCACTTCGAGCGCGGCGAGCTCCGGCTTGCCGAGCCCCTCGGTGACGATGCAGGCCTCGGCCGGCACATGGAGCGCGAGGCGGTCCACCCACGGCCGCATGCTGCGCGCGTAGTCCAGCACCGGCAGCAGCAGCGTCATCGCGAGCAGCCACCACAGCGTCACGCCGCCGGCCGGCAGCACGAGGCTCTTCCACAGTGCATGGCGGTGGCGGCCGGTGCGCCAGCGCACCAGCGCGAGCCAGGCCAGCGTGCCCGCCGCGGCCACCACCAGCGCCAGCACCGAGAAGCTGCCGGGATAGCCCGGCGCGAGCTTGGCGACGTTGGCCGCCGGCTTGGCCGGCACGCCGAGCTGCAGCGACGCGTAGAGCACCCAGACGCCGATCGCCCCCAGCGTGAAGAAGCCGACCGAGAACCAGTCCACCGCAGCCGCCACGCTGCGTTGCAGCGTCGGCAGCGCGAAGGCCGCGAGCACGGCCAGCGGCGGCAGCGCCAGCAGCAGTGCGCGGTCCGAAGCCTGCATGGCGGCACAGGCGATCACCGCGACCAGCACCGCGGTGCCAGGCACGGCGATGTGGCGGTGCATCAGATGCTGGCGCCAGCGCCACAGCGTCCAGGCCGCCAGCGCCCAGGCCGGCCAGGTGAACCAGCCCAGCAGTTGCAGCAGCTGCAGCAGTTCGCCGGGCCTGGCCGGCACGCTGACGCGCCAGGCCCAGGCGCCGAGTGCCGCGCCGACGGCCGCGGCGACGACCGCGGCGGCGGCCAGCCAGGGCAGGAAGCCGCGTGCCGCCGGGTAGCTCGAGCGCAGGCAGACCGCGATGCCGGCCGTGGCCAGACCCAGACCGATCGCCGGTGCGCCGCTGGCCGCCAGCATCGGCAGCGCGGCCAGCACCGCGACGCGCGGCCGCCAGCCGCCCGAGGTGCTGACCGCCATCGCGTAGACGTACAGCGCCACGGCGAACAACTGGGCCAGCTCGGGCGTGGTCTCGTGGCCGAGCTGCAGCAGCCCGAACGAGGCCGTCAGCGCGAGCAGCGCGCCGTCGGCGATCGCGCGCGCGTAGTCGACCGGGTGCGCTTCGCCGCCGAAGGCGAAGGGCAGTGGCTGGGCCGCGTCGGTGCGTGCGAGGTGGTAGCAGCCGTACCAGGTCAACACCAGCACGCCGACCAGCAGCAGCGCGAACGGCAGCCGCGCGGCCAGCGCCGGGTCGAGCAGCGGTGACAGCAGGTGGATCGCGCCGGCGCCCATCCAGTAGGGCAGCAGCGCGCCGTCGCCGGTGACGCCGGCGATCTTCGGTGCGAACCAGTCGCCGCCGCGCGCCAGGTCGGCCATGTAGCCGAAGGCGGTGAGGTCGGCGCTGCGCCACGGGTCGCGGCCGAACAGTCCGGGCAGGATGTAGGCGGCGCAGAACAGCAGCAGCGCGAGGCGCGGCAGCCGTTCGGCGGCGCGCTGCGCCACGAGGGCGGGAGTCGGCTGGGTCACGGGCGCGATGATGCCTTCAGCACAACAAAAAAGGCAGCCGAGGCTGCCTTCGTCGTGGCGCGAGCCGGGCTCACTTCTTCAGGCCGACATGCGCGAACTTGTTGCGGAACTTCTCGACGCGGCCGCCCAGCGAATCGATGCTCTTCTGGGTGCCGGTGTAGAACGGATGCGACTCGCTGGTGGTCTCGAGCTTGATCAGCGGCAGTTCGCGGCCGTCGTCCATCTTGGTCATCTCCTTGCTCTGCGCGCACGAGCGCGTCACGAACTTGAAGCCGTTGGACAGGTCCACGAAGCAGACGTCGCGGTAGTTCGGGTGGATGCCGTCTTTCATCTCGAATCCTTTGCCGGGCTGGGCGTGGGAGCCACGCCGCACCATGCGACGCACTTTCCACCGGGCTCGCTTGCGCGAAAGCCACAAATTATGCCATGAATCAACAACTTACCCGCCCCGACGCATCATGTCGAAGAAGTCGAGGTTGCTCTTGGTGGCCTTCATCTTGTCGAGCACGAACTCCATCGCCTCGATCTCGTCCATGGAGTAGAGCAGCTTGCGCAGGATCCAGGTCTTCTGCAGGATCTCCGGCTTGAGCAGCAGCTCCTCGCGCCGGGTGCCTGACTTGTTGATCAGGATCGACGGGTAGACGCGCTTCTCGGCCATGCGGCGATCCAGGTGGATCTCGCAGTTGCCGGTGCCCTTGAACTCCTCGTAGATCACCTCGTCCATCCGGCTGCCGGTGTCGACCAGCGCGGTGCCGATGATGGTCAGCGAGCCGCCTTCCTCGATGTTGCGCGCCGCGCCGAAGAAGCGCTTCGGGCGCTGCAGCGCGTTGGCGTCGACGCCGCCGGTCAGCACCTTGCCGGAGGACGGCAGCACGTTGTTGTAGGCGCGCGCCAGGCGGGTGATGGAGTCGAGCAGGATCACCACGTCCTTCTTCAGCTCCACGAGGCGCTTGGCGCGCTCGATCACCATCTCGGCGACCTGCACGTGGCGCGCGGCCGGCTCGTCGAAGGTCGAGCTGATGACCTCGCCGCGCACGGTGCGCTGCATCTCGGTCACTTCCTCGGGACGCTCGTCGACCAGCAGCACGATCAGGTGCGCCTCGGGGTAGTTGGCGGTGATCGCGTGCGCCAGGTACTGCATCATCACCGTCTTGCCGCTCTTGGGCGCCGACACCAGCAGCGCGCGCTGGCCTTTGCCGATCGGTGCGACCAGGTCGATGATGCGGCTGGTGATGTTCTCTTCCGACTTGATGTCGCGCTCGAGCCTGAACTGCTCCTTGGGGAACAAGGGCGTCAGGTTCTCGAACATGATCTTCTGCTTGTTCTCCTCGGGCGTGATGCCGTTGACGATGTCGACCTTCACCAGCGCGAAGTAGCGCTCGCCGTCCTTGGGCACGCGCACCTCGCCCTCGATCATGTCGCCGGTGTGCAGGTTGAAGCGGCGGATCTGGCTGGGCGACAGGTAGATGTCGTCGGTGCTCGCCAGGTAGCTGGCATCGGGCGAGCGCAGGAAGCCGAAGCCGTCGGGCAGGACCTCGAGCACGCCGTCGCCGAACACCTGCTCGCCCTGCTTGGCGCGCTTCTTCATGATCGCGAACATCAGCTCCTGCTTGCGCATGCGGCTGCTGTTCTCGATCTCGAGCGTGTCGGCGGTCTTGATCAGCTCGGAGATGTGCTGCGACTTCAGTTCGGAAAGATGCATGGTGCGCAGGGGATGAGTCGCCGCCCCGCAACGAGGCCGGCTGGGTGGGCGAATCCGGCGTCGGGCCGGGTTCGCGCTCGGGGTCGCGCCGCTCGCGCGGCCGACGAAAACACTGGAAGCAGGGAGGGGGAGCCGGGCCCACGCACCGATGCGGCGTGGCGGCAAACTCGCGGGTGCTCGGGGCGGGCTCTCGGCCTCACCCCGGCACGACTGGCGCGATTATAGGTGGCCGTCGACGAAGGCCGTCAACTTGGCCTTCGGGTGCGCGCCGACCAGGGTGCCGGCAAGCTGGCCGCCCTTGAACAGCATCAGGGTCGGGATGCCACGGATGCCGAACTTGGCCGGCACCTCGCGGTTGTCGTCGACGTTCATCTTCGCGATCTGCAGCTTGCCGCCGTAGCTCTGCGCCAGTTCGTCCAGGATCGGCGCGATCGCCTTGCACGGGCCGCACCACTCGGCCCAGTAGTCGACCAGCACCGGGGTACCGGACTTGAGGACGTCGTCGTCGAACGACGCGTCGGAGACATGTTTGATCAGATCGCTGGCCATCGAATGTCCTTCGGCTGGGGAACCCGACGCGCGTGGCGGAGGCGTCAAGGCACAATGAATTTTGACACAAGGCCCCGCGACGGGTCGCCTGCCGTACCTCGCCGCCGCTATGGCCTCGATTGACCTTTTCCACGCGACCGAGAGCCCTGCCGCGCTGACGCTGCCGGCCGGCCTGGATGTGCCGAGTGCCTGGGCGGCCGTCGCTGCTGCGGTGCAAGCCTTCATCGAGGCCCAGCGCGCACTGCCGTCCGACGTGGTGGTGCTGCTGCCCTTCGCCCAGCACCTGCCGCTGGCGCGCGCGGCCTGGGCGGCGCGCTGCCCGAGCGCGTGGATGCCGCGCTTCGAGACCACGCAGACGCTGCTGCTGAGCCTGCCGCCCGGCGAGCCGCCGCCCGAGGGCACGCCGAGCTTCGACGCGGTGGCCGACCGGCTGCAGGCCGCCGCGCTGCTGCGCGCCCAGGTGCCCGACTGGCCGCGGCGCGACGCGCGCGGCTTCGCGCTGGCCGCCGCCCGCGTGGCCGAGACCGCGCAGGCACTGGCAAGGGCGCGCCTGGCGCTGCCGCCGGCGCGGCGCTCGGCCTGGCTCGACGAGGCGCGCGCGCGCCTCGGGCCACTGCAGGGCGTGGGTGCCGAAGAGCGCTCGCTCGCGCGGCTCGCGCTCGAATGGTCGGCCGGCGCCGATGCCGACCGCATCGACGTGTTGTTCGCCCTCGCCCCGGCCGCATGGGTGCTGCTGCGCGCCGGCGCGCCGGAGCCGCTGGCCGAAGCGCTGCTTGACGCCGCGACGGTGCCGGTGCTGCGTATCGCCGGTGACCCCGTGTCGCTGCAGCCGCGGGCCGACGCGCCGCCGCGCATCGCCGCCTGCCTCGACTTCGAAGACGAGGCCCAGCGCAGCGCGGCCCAGGTGATCGACCACCTGGCGCGCGGCGAGCGGCCGGTCGCGCTGATCGCGCTCGACCGCGTGCTGGTGCGCCGGGTGCGCGCGCTGCTCGAGCGCCAGGACGTGGCGCTGGCCGACGAGACCGGCTGGAAGCTCTCGACCACCCGGGCCGGCGCGGTGGTCGTCGGCCTGCTGCGCGCGGTGCAGCCGCGGGCCTCGACCGACGAGCTGCTCGAGTGGCTGAAGGCCGCTTCGCCGATGGCGAGCCGCGGGCTGGACGCGCTCGAAGCCCGCTGGCGCCGCGACGCGGTGCGTGCGCTCGGCCGCGTCGATGAAGCGCGGCTCGACGGCGACGCTCTCGCCCTGTGGCGCGACTGGCTGGCGCAGACCGAGCCGCTGCGCGGCGCCGGGCGCAGGCCACTGGCCGACTGGCTGGCGCGCCTGGGCGACGTGCTGCAGCGCGCCGGCCGCTGGGCGGCGCTCGACGCCGATCCGGCCGGCGCCCAGGTCCTCGACGCGCTGCGCTGCCGCAACGCCGCGCCGGCCTGGCCGCAGGCCGTGCTCGCGACGGTTCTCGACGCGGCGGGCTTCCTGGCCTGGGTCGACGAGGTGCTCGAGCAGGTCGCCTACCAGCCGCCGGCCGTCGAGGGCGCTGCGGTCGTGGTCACGCCGCTCGCGCGGGCCATGCTGCGGCCCTTCGCCGCCATCGTCTGCCCCGGTGCCGATGCGGCGCGGCTCGGCGCCTGGCCCGCGCCCGACCCGCTGCTCGGCGACGCGCTGGCGGTCGCCCTCGGCCTGCCCGGCGGCGCCGTGCGGCGGGCGGCCGAATGGCGCGCCTTCGCCCAGCTGCTGCGTGCGCCCCGGCTGACGCTGCTGTACCGCCAGCTCGACGGCCGCGAGCCGCAGCAGGCCAGCCCGCTGCTGCGGCAGCTGCGCCAGGCCGGCGCGCTCGCCGTGGCAGCCGACCCGCGGCCGCTGCGCACGATCGCGCCGGCACCGGTCGCGCGTCCCGCGCCCGTCGCCGTGCCCGCGCTGCTGCCCGACACGCTCGACGCCAGCGCCTACGAGGACTTGCGCGCCTGTCCCTACCGCTACCACGCGCTGCGCGTGCTCGGCCTCGCCGAGCCGGACGAACTCGACGACGAATTCGACAAGGCGGACTACGGCCGCTGGCTGCACGAGGTGCTCGAAGCTTTCCACGCCCGCCGCCTTGCAACGGGTCCCGCGCGCGACCGCGAGGCCGACGCCGTGCTGCTCGACGCCGTCGCGCGCGAGCGCCAGCAGGCGCTCGCGCGCGATGACGCCGACTTTCTGCCCTATGCGGCGTGGTTCGGCGGCATCGCGCCGCGCTACCTCGACTGGCTGCACGCCGAGGAGGCGCGTGGCGCCTCGGTGCAGGGCACCGAGCTGAAGCTCGAAGCGCGGCCGCCCGAACTGGCCGCGCAGGGCCTCGCGCTCAAGGGCCGGATCGACCGCATCGATACGCTGCGCGCTAGCGGCGCGCTGCGCATCGTCGACTACAAGACCAGCAGCCAGGACCGCCTGCGGCAGCGCCTGCGTACGCCGTCGGAGGACACCCAGCTCGCCTTCTACGCGGCGCTGCTCGCCGCCGCACGAGGCCGGCCGGCCGGCGGCATCGAGGCCGGCTACCTGGCGCTCGACGACAAGAAGGGCGTCGCGCTGCTGCCGCATGCGGACGTCGAGGTGAGCGCGGCCCGGCTGCTCGACGGCATCGCGTCCGATTTCGAGCGCATGCGCTCTGGCGCGGCGCTGCCGGCGCTGGGTGAGGGCGAGCCCTGCGAACACTGCCGCGCACGCGGACTGTGCCGCCGGGATCATTGGGGCGAGGGCGCATGAGCGCGCCGCAAGCCGCTTATCGCATCGACGGCGCCCTCGTCGCGCCCGAGGCCTTCTACCGCGCGGCCTGCGACCCGCGCCGCAGCGTCGTCGTCGAGGCCTGTGCCGGCGCGGGCAAGACCTGGATGCTCGTGTCGCGCATCGTGCGTGCGCTGCTCGACGGCGCCGAGCCGCAGCAGATCCTCGCGATCACCTTCACGCGCAAGGCCGCCGGCGAGATGCGCGAGCGGCTGAACGAGTGGCTGGCCGAGTTCGCGCAGGCCGACGCTGCGAAGCGCATCGCCGAGCTCCGCCTGCGCGGCTGCACCGCGTCCGAGGCCGAGGCGCTGGCCCCCGCGCTCGGCGCGCTCGACGAGCGCCTGCTCGCCCACGGCCGCGCGGTCGAGATCCGCACCTTCCACGGCTGGTTCAGCCAGCTGCTGCGCGCCGCGCCGCTGGGCGCGCTCGAGGCCCTGGGCCTGAGCCCCGATCCGGACCTGCTGGAGGAGCGCGACGACCTGCGTGCCGACTACACGCGCCGCTTCCTCGCCGCGGTGGCCGATGACTTGGCGGCGCGCGAGGACCATGCCGCGCTGGTGCGCGAGCATGGCCGCCACCGCGTCGAGCAATGGATCGAATCGGCGCTCGACCAGCGCACCGAGATCGAGCGCGCCGCCGCGGCCGGCACGCTGGCCGGCAGCGTGCCGCCGGCCGCAGCGCTGTGGCCGGCGTTCGACGGCCTCGCGACGCCGGCCGCTGCGCTGCGCGAGCCGGGGCTGGCCGCACTGCTCGCCCAGCTGGCGCGCGACTTCGCAGCGAGCGGCAAGGCCAAGCAGCTGACCGCGGCCGAGGGCATCGCGGCTGGCTTGCACATGGGCGACGACCGCGAAGCCTTCGACGCCGTCTGGTCCGCGCTGCACACCGCCCAGGACGCGCCCCGCAAGCAGCTCGGCGACCGCCCCGAGCAGGCACTGGCCTGCGAACGCCTCGCCCGCATCCGCGACGCCATCGACCAGCACGACGCCCACCTGACGCACGCCCGGCAGGTGCGCCTGGTGCCGCTGCTGTTCGCGGCCTACGCCGCCGCCAAGCGCGCCCGCGGCCTGGCCGACATGATCGACCTCGAAGCCTGCGCCGAGCGCCTGCTCGCCGACGAAGCCTGCAGCGGCTGGATCCAGCAGCGGCTCGACGCGCGGGTGCGCCACCTGCTCGTCGACGAGTTCCAGGACACCAGCCCGCTGCAATGGCGCACGCTCGACGCCTGGCTTTCGGGCTATGCCGGCGCGGGCGGCGGCGCCAGCGGGCAGGCGCCGCCGGCGGTCTTCATCGTCGGCGACCCCAAGCAGAGCATCTACCGCTTCCGCCGCGCCGACCCGCGCGTCTTCGCGCAGGCGCACGACTTCGTCGTGCAGGGCCTGGGCGGCGCGCACCTCGCCTGCGACCACACGCGCCGCAACGCGCCGGCGGTGCTGACGGCGCTGAACTCGGTGTTCGAGCATGCGCAGGCGGAAGCCGCCTTCGACGGCTTCCGCGCCCACACCACCTCCGAGCACGCGCTCTCCGGCGCGGTGGCGCTGCGCCCGCCGGTGCCGCGGCCCGAGCGCCGCAAGTCCGATGAGGCCGACGCGCCCGCGCCCTGGCGCGACAGCCTCGTCACCCCGCGCGTCGAGGCCGAGGAGGCGCTGCGCCTCGTCGAGGGGCGCGGCGTCGCGGCCGAGATCGCCGCGCTGATCGCCGACGGCTGGAAGCCGAAGCACATGATGGTGCTGTGCCGCCGCCGCGAGCCGCTGGCCGCGGTGGCGCAGGCGCTGCGCGAACGCGGCATCGCCCACGCCGCGCCCGAGCAGCGCGAGCTGCTCGCCGCGCCCGAGGTGCGCGACCTCGTCGCGCTGCTCGACGCGCTGGCCTCGCCGCGGCACGACCTGTCGCTCGCGCAGGCGCTGAGGAGCCCGATCTTCGGCGCCGACGATGCCGACCTCGCCGCGCTGGCCCTGGCGGCGCGAGGCAGCGCCACGCCGGGCTGGCAGGCCGCGCTGCGCGCCGGCGCCGGCACGGGCCGCGCCGCCCTCGACCGCGCCCGCACGCTGCTGCCGGCCTGGGCCGAGGCGGCAACCAAGCTGCCGCCGCACGACCTGCTCGACCGCATCGTCGCCGAAGGCGAACTGCGCGAGCGCTACGCCGCCGCGCTGCCGGCGAGCGGCCGCGCCGCCGCGCTGGCCGCGATCGACGCGCTGCTCGAACAGGCGCTCAAGCTCGACGGCGGCCGCTACGCCACGCCCTACGGCCTGGTGCGCGCGCTCAAGCGCCGCGCCGTGCGGCTGCCGCCGCCCGGCCAGGACGAGGGCGACGGCGAAGGCGCGGTGCAGCTCCTCACCATCCATGGCGCCAAGGGGCTGGAGGCGCGCGCGGTGTTCGTCGTCGATGCGATGGCGCGGCCCGCGCGGCCCGCGCAGGGCACGCTGCTGATCGACTGGCCGGCGGACGCGATCGCGCCGCGCTGCTGCGCCTTCATCGAAAGCGACAGCGAGGCGCGCTGCCCGCCCTCGCTGCGCGCGCTGCGCGCCGAAGACCTGGCCGGCGCGGCGCGCGAGGAACTGAACGGCTTGTACGTGGCGATGACGCGCGCGAAGGAGCGGCTGGTGGTCAGCGCCACCGTGCCGCACCCCGCGGCGCCGACCGAGAGCGTGTGGCAGCGGCTCGCCGATGCCGGCGTGGCCCCAGTCCCGGCCGAGGCCGCGGCGTTGGCCGCGCCGTTGCCGCCCACCGCGCCGATCACGCTGCGCATGCTGCCGCCGCTGGAGCCCGCTGCGGCGCGGCCCGCCACGGCGCCGCCGGCCAACGCAGAGGCCACGCACGACGAGTCCGCGGCGCGCCTCGGCCGCGCCGTGCACCGCGTGCTCGAGTGGCTGCCCACGACGTCGGTCGCACTGGAGCGCGCCTGCGCGGCCGCGGCCCAGGAGTTCGGCCTGGCCGGTGATGCCGCCCCGCGCATCGCCGCGATCGCGAGCGCGGTGCTCACCAGCGCCGACTGCCGCCGCTTCTTCGACCCCGCGCAGATCGCCTGGGCCGGCAACGAGGTGCCGATCGTGTGGCGCGGCGAGACGCTGCGCATCGACCGCCTGGTCGCCTTGCGTGGTGCGGGCGGCGGCGCGCGCGAGTGGTGGGTGCTCGACTACAAGCTGCAGCATGCGCCGGCCGAGGTGGCCGCGTACCGGGCGCAGGTCGCGGGCTACCGCGAGGCGGTGGCAGGCTTGCAGTCGGGGGAGAGGGTGCGGGCGGGGTTGGTGACGGGGCGGGGGGAGTTCATCGAGGTTGGGGAGTGACGGCCTGGGCGACGGCAATCGGCCAATTGCAGCCGCCCACGACCGGCTGCTGCCGAACGGCTAGAAGATGACGATGCAGCTCAGCTGACCGCACTCGACGCTTGGCCGCCTTGGCGGCGGCGCCACGCGGCCGGGGGCATCCCGTACTCGCGCCGGAAAGCACGGCTGAATGCCGTGTCGGTCTGGTAGCCGACCTCCTCGGCGATGCGCGCCAGCGGCGCGTTGCTGCGTGCCAGCAGGTTCGACGCCAGCAGCATGCGCCACTGCGCCAGGTACTGCATGGGCGCCTGGCCGACGAGCTGCGCAAAGCGCTCGGCGAGCACCGACCGCGACGTACCGGCGACGCGTGCCAGCGCCTCCAGCGTCCAGGGCCGTGCCGGCTCGGCGTGCAGCGCACGGAGCGCCGCACCGACGATGCGGTCGTTGACGCCGGCCAGCCAGCCGGTTCGACCGTCGGCCTGCTCGTTCATGTGGATGCGCAGCACCTCGATGAACAACACCTCGGCGAGCTTGGCGAGCACGCCCTGGCCGCCGGGGCGCGGCGAACGTGCCTCGGTCAGTGCATAGCGCAGCGATGCCTCGAGCCACATGCCGGCGTTCGAGCCGCGCACGCCGACCTTGACGACCGGCGGGAGCCCCGTCAGCAGCAGGCTCGCCAGGCGAGCGTCGCAGGCCAGGTAGCCGCACACCAGCTTGGTCGTCGAGCCGCCGCCGCCATAGGCCAGCAGCCGCGGCCGGCGCGCCAACACCTCGTGCAGACGAGCGCCGGATGCCGGCGGCAGCCCCGGCTGCGAGCCCATGCGGTGCGCATCGCCCTGCGGAAACAGCACGGCGTCGCCGGCCACCAGTCGCAGCGGCGGCAGGTCGTCGAGTTCGACCCAGCATTCGCCCTCGGTGATCAGGTGGAAGATCACGACCCGCTCCGCCGTCGGCTCCAGGAAGGGTGCCGCCGCGTCGGCATGCGGTGACTGATAGCACCAGGGCGCCGTGAACCGGCCATGCAGAAAGATGGCGCCGACCAGGCGCACCACGCGCAGCGTCTGCGACAGCGCGTCCATCAAGGGGCCACGTCGACGAGCATGGCCACCGGCACCGCTCGCTCGAGCGCGGAAGTTACGGGCGAGCAGGTGGCAGTGAACGCCACCAGCGCGCGCAGGTCCTCCTCTGGAACCCCGGGCGCGCCGATACGCACATGCAGTTGCATCGCCAGCGGCCCGGCTGGGACCGGCTGGCCGTCGGGCTCGGGCACCGCCAGCATGCCGCGCACGTCGGAGCGGCTCGTCGCGCGCACCTCCAGCGTGCGCAGCGTGATGCCCTGGGCCGCAGCGGCCATGGCAATGCGCGTCACCGCGCAGGAGGCCACCCCGGCGCGCAGCAGCCAGCCCGGGGTGACTGCGCTGGCCTCGCCGCCGATCTCCACCGGCATGTCGGTCGGCACCATGCACCCGGTGTCGCTGTGCACGCTGGTGCGCAGGCC
>Ga0209966_1000205_pt1 | contig 24360 bp, 23 predicted proteins | sample RhisoiCoNPM_FD_187575 | JGI IMG/M metagenome (GOLD analysis project Ga0209966, IMG submission 187575) | Arabidopsis thaliana rhizosphere microbial communities from the Joint Genome Institute, USA, that affect carbon cycling - Rhizosphere... | ecosystem: Host-associated > Plants > Roots >... | reverse complement strand
CCACTCTCCTCGCGACACCTGCCGCGCTCTGCGGCGCCTGGGATCGGGCCGGTGTCGTCTCGCTCGAAAGGCAGGACACCCTAGGAGGGCGTCCTGCCTTTCAACCCGGTCTCGCGCTTCAATTGCGCGGCGACCTTGGGTTCGAAGCCCTCGAGGTGCAGCACGATCTTCTGCGCCTCGTCGGGCTCGTTCAGGTCCATGTGCGCCCGCGCCAGCTGGTACCAGCCGTAGGGGCTCATCGGTTGCAGTTCGGTGTTGCGCTTGAGCGCGTCGATCGCCTCGCGCTGGCGCTGCTGGCGGATCAGCACCAGGCCCAGCCCGTACCAGGCACGGTCGAGCTTGGGGCTCAACTCGGCCGAGCGGCGGAACGCGGCCTCGGCCTCGGCGAGTTCGCCCTGCTGCTCGAGCAGGAAGCCGAGGTTGAACCAGCCGTGCGCGTCGTCCGGGAGGAGGCCGACCAGCACGCGCAGGTCGGTCACCGCGGCGCGCAGGTCGCCGGCCTGCGCATGCAGGTTGGCGCGACTCGACAGCAGGTAGCGGTTGCCGGGCCAGCGGGAGAGCATGCCGTCCAGCGCTGCGAGCGCCTGCCGGCGCTGGCCGAACACCAGCAGCGCCTGCACGCGCCACTTGCCCCACAGGAACTCGAAGCCCGAGGGGCGCGGCGGCTGGGTCATCACGGCGCTCACTGACACAGCCCCTGAGCGGGATCGATGCGGCACAGGCTGACCTTCTCGGTCAGCGCGAAGAACCAGATCCACGCCAGCGCGACGAAGGTCAGCAGCGGGACGTGGCGGTCGATGACGACCTTGGGCGTGATGGCACGGAAGCCCGACGTGAACGGGCGCGTCATCATCGTCAGCAGCTGGTAGAAGAAATTCTGCTCGCGCTTGGCGCCGGCCAGCAGGCCGAGCAGCCAGCGGCCGGCGAGCGCGCACAGGGCGATCTCGGCGACGAGTTTGATGGAGGTGACGAGCAGCAACATGCCTTCTCTCGGAAGTTGACGCGATTCTTTCAACAGGCCTTACTTCAATCTGACGCGGCCGATCGTTTGCGTGCAAACGACCCTAGGGCTTACCCGCTGGCCAAACGAAAACGGCCCCTCTCGGGGCCGTTGTGCAGACCGATGCCGCGTCTAGCGCGCTGCGAGCCTCTGCCAGGTCTCGACGACCGTGTCGGGGTTCAGCGAGATCGAGACGATGCCCTCGTCGGCCAGCCAGTCGGCGAAGTCCGGGTGGTCGCTCGGCCCCTGGCCGCAGATGCCGATGTACTTGCCGGCGGCGCGGCAGGCCGCGATGGCCCGCGAGACCAGCGCCTTGACCGCCGGGTCGCGTTCGTCGAAGTCGGCGGCCAGCAGTTCGAGGCCCGAGTCGCGGTCCAGGCCCAGCGTGAGCTGGGTCAGGTCGTTCGAGCCGATCGACATGCCGTCGAAGTGCTCAAGGAAGGCCTCGGCCAGGATCGCGTTGCTCGGAATCTCGCACATCATGATGACGCGCAGGCCGTCCGTGCCGCCGGCCGCGGCGCGCTTCAGGCCGCGCGAGGCCAGCATGCCGACCACGCGCTCGGCCTGCCCGAGGGTGCGCACGAAAGGCACCATGATCTCGACATTGGTCAGCCCCATGTCGCCGCGCACGCGCTTGAGCGCCTCGCACTCCATCGCGAAGGCCTCGCCGAACTCGCTGCTGATGTAGCGGCTGGCGCCGCGGAAGCCCAGCATCGGGTTCTCTTCCTCGGGCTCGTAGCGGCTGCCGCCGATCAGCTTCTTGTACTCGTTGGACTTGAAGTCCGACAGCCGCACGATCACCGGCTTGGGCCAGAAGGCCGCGGCGATGGTGGCGATGCCCTCGGTCAGCTTGTCGACGTAGAAGGCGCGCGGCGAGGCATGGCCGCGGGCCACGCTCTCGACCGCCTTCTTCAGATCCGCGTCGACGTTCGGGTAGTCGAGGATGGCCTTCGGGTGCACGCCGATGTTGTTGTTGATGATGAACTCGAGCCGCGCCAGCCCGACGCCGCCGTTGGGCATCTGCGCGAAGTCGAACGCGAGCTGCGGGTTGCCGACGTTCATCATGATCTTGACGGGGCACTCGGGCATCGCGCCGCGCTGCACCTCGGTGACCTCGGTCTCGAGCAGGCCGTCGTAGATGTAGCCGGTGTCGCCCTCGGAGCAGGCCACGGTGACCAGCGCGCCCTCGCGCAGCGTCTCGGTCGCGTCGCCGCAGCCGACCACCGCCGGGATGCCGAGTTCGCGCGCGATGATGGCGGCGTGGCAGGTGCGCCCGCCGCGGTTGGTGACGATCGCGCTGGCGCGCTTCATGACCGGCTCCCAGTTCGGGTCGGTCATGTCGGTGACGAGCACGTCGCCGGGCTGGACCTGGTCCATGTCGGCCAGGCTGTGGACCACGCGCACCGGGCCGGTGCCGATCTTCTGGCCGATCGCGCGGCCTTCGGCGAGCACCGCGCTGTGGCCCTTGAGCTTGTAGCGGTGCTCGGCCTGGCCGGCGGCCTGGCTCTTCACCGTCTCGGGGCGCGCCTGCAGGATGTAGAGCTGGCCGTCGCCACCGTCCTTGCCCCACTCGATGTCCATCGGCCGGCCGTAGTGCTGCTCGATGATCAGCGCGTAGCGCGCCAGCTCGGCGACGTCGGCATCGGTGAGCGAGTAGCGGTTGCGCTGCTCGGGCACCGTGTCCACCGTCTTGACCAGCTTGCCGCTCGCGGCCTTCTCCTCGGGCGTCGAGAACACCATCCGGATCAGCTTGCTGCCGAGGTTGCGGCGGATGATGGCCTGACGGCCTGCCGCGAGCATGGGCTTGTGGACGTAGAACTCGTCGGGGTTCACGGCGCCCTGCACGACCGTCTCACCGAGGCCGTAGCTGGCGGTGATGAACACCACGTCCTGGAAGCCCGACTCGGTGTCGATCGTGAACATCACGCCGGCGCTTCCGAGGTCGGAGCGCACCATGCGCTGCACGCCGGCCGACAGCGCCACGTCGGCATGGGCGAAGCCCTTGTGCACGCGGTAGCTGATCGCGCGGTCGTTGTAGAGGCTGGCGAAGACCTCCTTCATCTTGTGCAGCACGTCGTCGATGCCGACGACGTTCAGGAAGGTCTCCTGCTGGCCGGCGAAGCTGGCGTCGGGCAGGTCCTCGGCGGTGGCCGACGAGCGCACCGCGAACGAGGCGCCGGCGTTGCCGGCTGTCAGCTTGGCGAACTCGGCGCGGATCGCCGCCTCGAGCGCCGGCGGGAAGGGCTGGGCCTCGACCCAGGCGCGGATCTGCGCGCCGGCCTCGGCCAGTGCGCGCACGTCGTCGGTGTCGAGCGCGGCGAGCCTGGCGTTGATGCGATCGGCCAGGCCGTCGAAGGCGAGGAATTCGCGGAAGGCATGTGCCGTGGTCGCGAAGCCGCCGGGCACGCGCACGCCGGAGGCGGCGAGCTGGCTGATCATTTCGCCGAGGCTGGCGTTCTTGCCGCCAACCGCCTCGACGTCGGTCATTCTCAGCTGCTCGAACGGTACGACCAGGGCGGTCGCTTCGAAAGTGGCCATGGGGAAACTCCGTGATGTGATGAAACCGGGGCTCCCGCATCACACCCGTCGCTCGGGCGCCAGCCGGCCGCGCGCATGCCTGCTCTTGTTCTGCTTGTCGGCACGGGGCTCATGGCTGGGCGGGAAATTGCCGTAGATTGTACGGGTCGCCCCTTTTTCGACCCCCCTCCTCCCGCGGACCCGACCATGCCCAACCGCTCCGTGTTCTTCGTCTCCGACGGCACCGGCATCACCGCCGAGACCTTCGGCAATTCGATCCTGGCGCAGTTCTCGGCCAAGCCGCGCCACATCCGCCGGCCCTTCATCGACACCGCCGACAAGGCCCACCAGGTGGTGCGCGAGATCAACGGCACCGCCGAGCACGAGGGCAAGCGGCCGATCGTGTTCACGACGCTGGTCAGCCCCGAACTGCTGGCCATCGTGTCGCAGGCCAACGCGATGATCCTCGACATGTTCCGCACCTTCGTCGAGCCGCTGGAGGCCGAGTTCGGCATCAAGAGCAACCACCGCATCGGCCGCTTCACCGACGCCGCCAAGAGCCAGGAGTACACCGACCGCATCGAGGCGATCAACTTCTCGCTCGCCCACGACGACGGCCAGTCGGCCAAGAACCTCGACATCGCCGACGTGGTGCTGGTTGGCGTGAGCCGCTCGGGCAAGACGCCGACCTCGCTCTACCTGGCGATGCAGCACGGCATCAAGGCCGCCAACTACCCGCTGATCCCCGAGGACTTCGAGCGCGGCGCGCTGCCCAAGCCGCTGGCGCCGCACAAGAAGAAGTGCTTCGGCCTGACCATCGCGCCCGAGCGGCTGGCCGAGATCCGCCACGAGCGCCGGCCCAACAGCCGCTACGCCGCGCTCGACAACTGCCGCCAGGAGGTGGCAGCGGCCGAGACCATGATGCGGCGCGAGGGCATCGCCTGGCTCAGCTCGACGCACAAGTCGATCGAGGAGATCGCCACCACCATCCTGCGCGATCTGCGGCCCGACCGGCTGGTCTACTGACGCCCCAGCCGGCGCGCCGGCCAGCTGCCCGCGCCGACCGCCGCGCCCATCACCCAGAACAGCGCGGCCGCGCCGAGGCTGGCGCCGAGCACACCGAAGCCCAGCGGCATCACGGTGCTGGAGATGTTGATCGTCATCGAGCGCAGCGCGATCGCCTGCCCATGCCGGTGGGGCGGCGTGATCTGGTGCAGCGTGGACATGATCATCGGCTGCACCGCGCCGAGCGCCAGCCCCAGCACCAGCGCGCAGACCGCCATGCTCCAGGCGCTGGCGGCCAGCGGGTAGAGGCCGAACACCGCAGCGGTGAGCAGCATCGCGCCGGCCAGCACCTGCGCCTCCCGCAGCCGGTGCGCCAGCGCCGGGATCACGACCCGCACGCCGGCCACCGACAACGCGAACACGCCGAGGATGACCCCGATCGCCGACGCGCTGAGCCCGCGCTCGTGGCCGAGCACCGGCACCGCGAAGCTGTGCACGTCCCAGCTCGTCGACAGCAGCCAGTTGACCAGCAGCAGGCGGCGCATCGCCGGGTCCGCGAGCATCTGCAGCGCCGCACGCCGCGTGCCGCCGGCCTCGCTGTGCGGCGCGACCGCCGGGGGCTCGACCGGTACGCGCCGGGCCCACACGGTGGCGCCGAGCGGCAGCAGGGCCAGCGCGGCAAAGGCCGCCGCGAAGCCGGCCGCGTCGATCAGCACGCCGGCCAGCACCGGCCCGACCACGTTGCTCAGCGCCGGCGCCAGCCCCAGCCAGCTGAAGACGCGCTTCAGGTCGGTGGGGTCCTGCGCCAGCCGGCCGGCCGTGCGCTGGATCGCGATCAGGCCGAAGTTCGCCCCGGCGCCCGAGAGCACCGCCGCCGCGCACAGGCCGCCGTAGCGCCAGCCGCCGGCGAGCCAGGCCGCGCCGGCCGCGAGGGCCCCGCCGGCCAGCGTGAGCGCGACCGCCACCCGCACCGGCCGGTGGTAGCCGTGCCGGTCGGCCATGCGGCCGGCGGCCAGCGCCAGCGCGATCGGCGCGGCCGCGAACAACGCCAGCAGCACGCCCACCGCGAAGGCGCTGTGGCCGTCGCGCAGCGCCAGCAGCGGCGCGGCCATGCGCAGGCCGGCCATGCCGGAGTGCAGGCAGAGCTGGCCGCCGATCAACGGCAGCAAGGCCGTGGCCAGCGAGGGCGCGGGGCCCGGGCGGTTCATCCGCGCTCGGTGTCCTCGTCGAGTTCGTCGACCGCCGCCAGCGCGCCGGGCAGCAGTGCCTGGGCCTCGGCCCCGGGCAAGGCCTCGACCGTCTTCAGCGCCTTGCTCATCTGCCGGGTGCGTGTCTCCGCCTGACCCAGGGTGTTGAGCATGGTTTCGGTCTGACCCTTGATCCGCGCCAGCACGCCGCCGAACTTCTCGAACTCGGTCTTGACGGCGCCCAGCACCTTCCACACCTCGGACGAGCGCTTCTCCAGCGCCAGCGTGCGAAAGCCCATCTGCAGGCTGTTGAGCATGGCCAGCAGCGTGGTCGGCCCGGCCAGCGAGACACGGTGTTCGCGCTGCAGCAGCTCGGTCACGCCGGGGCGGCGCAGCAATTCGGCGTACAGGCCCTCGGTGGGCAGGAACAGGATCGCGAAGTCGGTGGTGTGCGGCGGCGCGAGGTACTTGGCGGCGATGGACTTCGCCTCGTCGCGGATGCGCTGCTCGAGGGCCTTGCCCGCCGCGTCGGCGGCGTCCTTGTCGGCGCGGTCCTGCGCGTCGAGCAGGCGCTCGTAGTCCTCGCGCGGAAACTTGGCGTCGATCGGCAGCCACACCGGCGCGCCGTCGTCGCTGCGGCCCGGCAACCGGATCGCGAACTCGACCCGCTCGTTGCTGCCCGGCACGGTCGCCACGTTGACGGCGTACTGCTCGGGCGTGAACACCTGCTCGAGCAGCCCGGCGAGCTGCACCTCGCCGAACACGCCGCGGCTCTTGACATTGGTCAGCACGCGCTTGAGGTCGCCCACGCCTTGCGCCAGCGTCTGCATCTCACCCAGCCCGCGGTGCACCTGCTCGAGCCGCTCGGCGACCTGCTTGAAGCTCTCGCCGAGCCGCTGCTCGAGCGTGGCGTGCAGCTTCTCGTCGACGGTCTGGCGCATCTGCTCGAGCTTCTTCTCGTTGTCGGCGGCCAGCGCGGTGAGCTTCTGCTCGACCGTGACGCGCACCTCCGACAGTCCGCGTTCGTTGGCAGCCGAGAGCGCCTTGAGCTGCTCGACCAGGCCGTCGCCGAAGCGCTTGAGCGCCGCGTCCTGCGCCTCGCGCGCCGCGAGCGAGCCCTGCGCGAGCGTGCCGGTGGTCGAGCGCAGCGTGTCGGCCAGCGACTGCTGCATCGCCGCCAGTTGCACGCGGAAGGAATCGAGCTGCTCGTTCTGCGTGCGCGTGACGTCGCCGGACTGCGCGGTCAGCGTCTGCTGGAACAGGCTGAGCGACTGCGACAGCTCGCCGCGCGTGGCGCGGGCCGACTCCTGCACGTCGGCACCGATCCGCCGCGACAGCTGCTCGCCGTCGGCACGGGACGCCTGCTGCAGTTCCTGCAGCGCCTGGCGCAGCGGACCGTCGTCGGGGCGGCGCAGCGCGAGCCAGGCAACCAGCAACAGGTTCAACGCGGCCAGCGCGATCGCGAGTGGAAGCATCCAGTCCATCGCCGCGATTCTCGCAGCGCGGCGCCGATCACCCCTCGCTGCCGCGCCGGTAGATCCAGTGGTAGACGAGGCCGACGAGCACGCTGCCGCCGACCAGGTTGCCGAGCACGACCGGCAGCAAGTTGCCGGCGAAACCGGCCAGCGTGATCGGCGCGGCGCCCTCGACCACGGTGCCCGACAGCTGCAGCGCCGCGCCGAGCGGGATCAGGTAGAAGTTGGCGATGCTGTGCTCGAAGCCGGCGGCGACGAAGGCCGAGACCGGCAGCACGATCGCGACCGCCTTGTCGACCACGCTGCGCCCGGCCATCGCCATCCACACCGCGGCGCACACCAGCACGTTGCACAGCGCACCGCGGAAGAACGCCTCCCAAAAAGGCAACGCGACCTTGGCCGCGGCGATCTTCACGTAGGCCTGCGCCACCTGTCCCTGGTTCATCTGCGCGTGGCCCGACAGATAGACCATCGCCGCCAACCCGAGCGCGCCGACCAGGTTGGCAATCCCGACCACCGCCCAGTTGCGCAGCAGCTCGCCGCTGCCGATGCGGCCGTCGGCCCAGGCCATCGCGAGCAGGTTGTTGCCGGTGAAGAGCTCGGCACCCGCCACCACCACCAGCAGCAAGCCGAGCGAGAACACCGCCCCGCCGAGCACGCGCGACGCGGCAAAACCCAGCGTCGCGTCGGACACGACGATCACGTAGTACAGCGAGCCCAGCCCGATGAAGGCGCCGGCCAGCACGCCCAGCAGCGACATCTGCGCCAGCGGCAGCCGCGCCTTGGCGACGCCGACCGCCTCGACGCGCGCCGCGATCTCGCGCGGCGAGTAGGCGTCGAAGCCGTAGAGCTCGGCCATCGCGGCTCAGCCGCGCCCGGCCTGGGCCTCGGCGAAGTAATGCTCGAGCGTGATCTCGCCGCCGGCTTCGCCGACGCGGCCGGTGTCCTTGGCCGGCAGCACGTCCTGGAAGGCGTCGATGCGCTTCCACTTGGCCAGCGGCGCGCAGCCCGCCGCGTCGGGCACGTAGGGCGAGGCGTCGACGCGGCGGTAGCGGTGCACGTAGCGCGGGCAGTTGATGAAGAGCTGCGTCACCGCGATCTTCACCACCAGCTCGGCGCCCGGCCAAAGCGCAAGCGTCGCGGCGTCGCTGTGCAGCGTCGCCGCGCCGTGCAGGCGCAGCCGGTGCGGCGTGTCGAAGTCGAGGAACAGCAGGCCGACCTTGGCCGCGGCGGCGATGTTGCCCATCGAGAAGTACATGCCGTTGCCGTCATAGCTCGGGAAGCCGACGGTGCGCGTGTCCAGCACCTTCACGAAGCCCGGCTCGCCGCCCTTGTAGGAGCAGCTCGGCTGGCCGCTCGCGTCCACCGTCGACAGGAAGAACATGTCGCGGCTCTCGATGAAGGCGCGGTCGTCGTCCTGCACCTCGTCGTGCACGGTGACACCGGCCACGCGGTCGGCCAGCGCGCGGGTGTCGAAGCGGTCCTGCAGCGCGCGCTGCTCGGAGTGGAAGAAGTCGTCCATCGGCGGTCTCGTGGTGGGGCTGCGTCGGCGCAGTATCGCGGCATTCAGGGCCGGCCGGCGGCGCCATGCCGCCAGCGCAGCCAGCCCTCGAAACCTCCCTGCACCACCAGCGCCAGCAGCGCCGCCGGCACCGCGCCCGACAGCAGCACCGCATGGTCGTTGAGCGCCAGCCCGGTGACGATGCGCTCGCCGTAGCCGCCGGCGCCGATGAAGGCCGCCATCGTCGCGGTGCCGACGTTGATCGTCGCGGCCGTCTGCACACCCGCCAGCAGCGTCGGCGCGGCCAGCGGCAGCTGCACGTGGCGCAGCGTCTGCCAGCGCGTCAGGCCGAGCGCCAGCGCGGCAGCGCTCAGCCCGGTGCCGACGCCGTGCAGCCCGGCGTGGGTGTTGCGCACGATCGGCAGCAGCGCGTACAGGAACAGCGCGATCACCGCCGGCACGAAGCCGATGCCGCCGACGATCGCGATCAGGAAGGCGAGCAGCGCCAGCGACGGAATGGTCTGCACCACGCCGACCGCCGCGAGCAGGCCCTGCCCGAGGACCGGGTGGCGCCAGGCCAGCACGCCGAGCGGCACGCCGCACAGGACCGCCAGCGCGAGCGAGCCGAACACCAGCAGCAGATGCTGGCGGGTGAGCCGGCCCAGGTCGTCGGCCACGAGGCGCTGCCAGAAGCCGGCGCGCGCGCCCGGCGTGGTGGCGGCAGCCGGTCCGGCCACGAACTCGCGCGCCACCTCGGCATAGGGCCGGCCGTCGATCTCGACCGCCGCGTTCAGCGCGGTCATGCGCCGCGCGTCGATGCGGCCGGCGAGCCGCTGCAACGGCGCCGCGTCGAAGTCGGCGCGCATCAGCAGCACCGCCTCGTAGGCCGGGAAGAAGCGCCGGTCGTCCTGCAGCACCACCAGGCCGCTGCGCGCGATCTTCGCGTCGGTCGCGTAGACGTCGATCAGGTCGACGCGGCCCTGCGCCAGCGCCTCGTAGGCCAGGCCGTGGTCCAGCCCCGGCGGCGTGGCGAAGGGCAGACCGTAGGCGCGCTGCAGCGCTGTCCAGCCGTCGGCCCGGCCGAGGAACTCGTGCGACAGGCCGAGCCGCAATCCGGCCGCCGCGGGGCGCGCGAGGTCGGAGATCGCCGCGAGCCCCAGGCGCTCGGCATCGGCGGCGCGCAACGCAAGCGCATAGCTGTTGTCGAAGCCGAGGGGCACGGCGGCCTTCAGCCCGCGCGGCGCCAGCCAGGCGTTGAGCTCATCGAGCGTGGGGCGCCCTTCCCGCTTCAGCAGTTCGCGGACGATGGTGCCGGTGTACTCGGGGTAGACGTCGATGCTGCCGGCCGCCAGCGCCTGCTCGAGCACGGCCGTGTTGCCGAGCCCGGGGCGGTGCTCGGCCGCGATGCCGGCGCGCCGCAGCGTCTCGGTGGCGATGGCGCCGAGCAGGTAGGACTCGGTGAAGCGCTTCGAGCCCACCTGCACCGGCGCGGCCACCGCGGCGCCGGCCGCCGCCAGCAGCAGCGCCGTGGCAAGGCGGCGGATGCCACGCACCGGAACGCCTTCAGCGGGCGTCGAGGACTTCGGGGTTCACCGGCGTCGGCGGCCGCCCGGCGCGCGGGCCGCAACCGAGCGCGGCGACCAGGTTGTCGGCCGCCAGATCGGCCATCGCGCGGCGCGTCTTGACCGACGAGCTCGCGATGTGCGGCGTCAGCACGACGTTCGGCAGCTCGAGCAGCGCCGGGTTCAGCTTCGGCTCGCCCTCGAACACATCGAGCCCGGCCGCGGCGATGCGGCGTGCCTTCAGCGCCTCGGCCAGCGCCGCGTCGTCGACCACGCCGCCGCGGGCGATGTTGGTCAGCGTCGCGGTCGGCTTCATCAGCGCCAGCTCGGCGGCGCCGATGGCGTGGTGCGAGGCCGGCGAGTACGGCACCACGAGGATCAGGTGGTCGGCCTCGCGCAGCAGCGTCGCCTTGTCGACCCAGCGCGCGCCACTCTCGGCCTCCTGCTCGGCCGGCAGCCGCGAGCGGTTGTGATAGATCACCGGCATGCCGAAGCCGAGCGCGCCGCGCCGCGCGATCGCCCGTCCGATGCGGCCCATGCCGAGGATGCCGAGCGTCGTGCCGTGCACGTCGGGGCTCATGAACTGGTCGTAGTGCCACTTGGTCCACTCGCCGCGGCGCAGGTAGTGCTCCGACTCGGCGATGCGCCGCGCCGCGGCCATCATCAGCGCGAAGCCGAAGTCGGCGGTCGTCTCGGTCAGCACGTCGGGCGTGTTGGTGACGACGATGCCGCGTGCGGTGCAGGCCGGCACGTCGATGTTGTTGTAGCCGACCGCCATGTTGCACACCGCGCGCAGCGCCGGGCAGGCGGCCAGCACCTCGGCGTCGATGCGCTCGCTGCCGGTCGTGAAGGCGCCGGCCTTGCCCTGCAGGCGTTCGATCAGCTCGGCTTTCGTGTAGACGCGGTCGTCGGGGTTGGCCTCGACCTCGAAATGCGCGCGCAGCGCCTCCACCACCTCGGGGAAGACCGCGCGGGCCACCAGCACCTTGTCCATCGTTGCCGCCTCAGACCAGGAAGAGGAAGGTAACCGCCACGAACAGCGGGATCAGGATCGCGCCGCTCCACGCCATGTAGCCGAAGAAGCTCGGCATCTTCACGCCGCGGCTCTCGGCGATCGCCTTGACCATCAGGTTGGGCGCGTTGCCGATGTAGCTGTTGGCGCCCATGAACACCGAGCCGGCCGAGATCGCCACCAGCACCGGCGCCAGCGCGTTCATCAGCACCTGCGGGTCGCCGCCGGCGAGGTTGAAGAACACCAGGTAGGTCGGCGCGTTGTCGAGGAAGCTCGACAGGATGCCGGTGGCCCAGAAGTACATCGCCGGGATCGGCTGGCCGTCGGCGCCGGTCACCAGGCCGACGACCGGCGCGAAGGCGCCTTCGCTGCCGGCCTTGAGCATCGCCAGCACCGGCGCGATGGTCAGGAAGATGCCGGCGAAGAGCTTGCCGACCTCGCGCATCGGCTCCCAGTCGAACTGGTTGCGCTCGTGCACGCCCTTGGGCGTGACGAACCAGGACAGCAGCGCCACGCCGACCAGCAGCCCGTCGCGCACCAGCTGCGGCAGGCCGACCGGCGTGCCGAACACGTCGAACTCGACGCCCGGCTTCCAGGTGCCGCTCATCAGCACCAGGCCGACGATCACGCCCAGCAGCGCGAGGTTGGCCTTGCCCTCGATCGCGAAGCTCGGCGTGTCGGGCGTCGGATCCCGGCGCAGCACGCCTTCCTTGACGTAGTAATGCCGATCGATCACGTAGAACAGGCCCAGCAGCACGACGACGAGGAACAGCGTCTCGGGAAAGATGTGCTTGGCGGTCCAGAAGAAGTCCACGCCCTTGAGGAAGCCGAGGAACAGCGGCGGGTCGCCCAGAGGGGTCAGCGAGCCGCCGATGTTCGAGACGATGAAGATGAAGAACACGATCACGTGGGCGACATGCTTGCGGTTGTCGTTGGCACGGATCAGCGGGCGGATCAGCAGCATCGACGCGCCCGTCGTGCCCATGAGGCTCGCCAGCACCGCGCCGAGGCCCATGAGGCCGCAGTTGAAGCCCGGGCTGCCGTGGAAGTTGCCGCGGATGTGGATGCCGCCGGCCACGGTGAACAGCGCCGTCAGCAGGATGATGAACGGGATGTACTCGGCCAGCGCGGCGTGCACGAAGGCCGTGCCGGCCAGCCCCGGGCCGTAGAGCAGCGCGAACGGCAGGATGAACGCCAGCGCCCAGGCCAGCGCGACCTTGCCGTAATGGTGGTGCCAGAAATGCGGCGCCAGCAGCGGCATCAGCGCGATCGACAGCAGGATGCCGGCGAACGGGATGGCCCAGGCGGCGCCCAGCGCGGCGCCGTCGATCTCGGCGGCCGAGGCGGCGGCGGGCAGCAGGCTCGCGAGCAGGATCAGTGCGTTGCGCATCGAGCTCGTCCGGATCAGTCGAGAAAGCGCGCGAAGCCGGCGACCGGCTCGCGCTCGGTGACGAGGCGGTTCTCGACCGCGTCCGGGGCGGCATGGCCGAGCGCCATGCCGCACACCAGCATCTCGGTCTCTGGCAGCCGCAGCTCCCGGGCGATCACGCGGTGGAAGGGCGTGAACGCGGCCTGCGGGCAGGTGTCCAGACCGCGGCCGCGCGCGGCGACCATGATGTTCTGCAGGAACATGCCGTAGTCCAGCCAGCTGCCCTGCTCGAGGATGCGGTCGATCGTGAAGATCAGCCCGACCGGCGCGCCGAAGAAGGCGTAGTTGCGGCCGTGCTGGGCGTGCATGCGCTCCTTGTCGGTCTTGCCGATGCCGAGCAGCCCGTACAGATCCCAGCCGATCTTGCGGCGGCGGTCGATGTAGGGCGCGGTCCACTGGCGCGGGTAGTAGGCGTACTCCTCCTTGGCCTCTGCGGCGCGCGCCGGATCGTTGTGGACGGCGAGCACCGCGTCGCTCAGGCGCTGCAGCGCGGCACCGGTCAGCACCGTCACCTTCCAGGGCTGGATGTTGGTGCCCGAGGGCGCGCGTGCGGCCACGGCGAGGATCTGCTCGATCGTCTCGCGCGGCACCGGCGTGGGCAGGAAGGCGCGCACCGAGCGGCGCGAGGTGATGGCCGCATCGACGGCGGCGGTGGTGTCGGCAGACATCATGGCGAGGGTCGGCTGGGGGGTTGTCGTGGATGGAGGGCGGGTCGCGCGGGCCGCGCCAGTGTAGGCAGTGCGTCGAGCGCGGCCCGGAAGGTGCCCAGTTGCACGTCGACGGTGGCCTCGATCGGCTCGCCGTAGCCGCCGCCCATGCTCAGCGCGACCGGGATGCCGCGCGCGGCACAGGCCGCGAAGACACGCCGGTCGCGCTCGGCGAGACCGGCAGCGGTGAGCTTCAGCCGGCCGAGGCGGTCCGACTCATGGGGGTCGGCACCGGCCAGGTAGAACACCAGCCCCGGCGGGCCCTCGGGGTGGCGTGCCCACAACGTGGTCAGCGCGCCGTCGAGCGCCGCGAGGTAGGCGTCGTCGCGGCAGCCGTCGGGCAGGTCGACGTCGAGGTCGCTCGCCTCCTTGCGGAACGGGAAGTTGCGCGCACCGTGCAGCGACAGCGTGAACACCGTCGGGTCGTCGCGGAAGATCGCCGCGGTGCCGTCGCCCTGGTGCACGTCGAGGTCGATCACCGCGACACGCAGGAGCCGGCGCTGACGGCGGTGCCATTCGGCCTGCATCAGCCGCGCCGCGACGGCGATGTCGTTGAAGACGCAGTAGCCGCTGCCGCGCCCGGCGCCGGCGTGGTGGGTGCCGCCGGCCAGGTTGGCCGCCACACCCTCGGCCAGCGCCATGCGGGCGGCGGCGATCGTCGCGCCCACCGAGCGCCGCGAGCGCTCCACCATCGCCGGCGACCACGGAAAGCCGATCTCGCGCTGCTGGGCGGCGTCGAGCGTGCCGTCGGCGACCGCCTGCACATAGGCCGGCGTATGCGCCAGCGCCAGCTCGCCGTCGCTGGCGGCCGGGGCCTCGTGCAGGTCGACGGCCAGCAACTCGGTGGCCAGCCGGTCGCGCAGCAGGCGGTACTTGGCCATCGGGAAGCGGTGCCCCGGAGGCAGCGGCAGCACGAAGTGGTCGCTGTAATAGGCCTGCATCGGCAGCGATTCTCTGCGCTGGCCCGACAGGGCGCCGGAGGACGCCTTCGCAGGCCGATCTAGAGCATCATCACTAGACGTTTGTGCACCGCACAAAAGTGCTTGAACTGTCACGCAGGCTGCGTATACTTCGGTTCATGTTGCAGCGCACAAAACGCTGCAGTCCCCCGAGTCAATTCACTACCCCCAGGAGCCTCACCATGCTGACCGCTGAACAAGTTCTCGCCGCCCACAAGGCCAATGTCGAAACCCTCTTCGGCCTGACCTCCAAGGCTTTCGAAGGCGTCGAGCAGCTGCTCGCGCTGAACCTGCAGGTCGCCAAGGCCGGCATGGGCGAAGTCGCCGAGCACACCAAGGCCTCGCTGTCCGTCAAGGACGCCCAGGAACTGCTCTCGCTGCAGGCCAGCCTGCTGCAGCCGGCCGCCGAAAAGGCCGCCGCCTACAGCCGCCACCTGTACGAGATCGCCTCGGGCACCAACGCCGAGATCACCAAGATCGCCGAGAGCAAGTTCGTCGAAGCCCAGAAGGCCTTCAACAGCGCCGTCGACTCCGCGATCAAGAACGCGCCGGCCGGCACCGAGAACGCCGCCGCGCTGGTGAAGTCGGCCGTCGCCGCTGCCAACAACGCGCTGGAAAGCGTCACCAAGGCCGCCAAGCAGGCCCAGGACGTGGCGGAAGCCAACTTCCAGGCGCTGAACACGACCGCGGTCAAGGCCACCCAGGCCGCGACCAAGGCCCGTCGCTGATCGACGCCGCCGGCCGCCGCGCCGGCGCTGTTGCCAGGTTGTCTCCTCGATACCCTCGAACGTCAGGTTCTCGGTATCGTTCAAGGCCCGGAGTCGCGAGACTCCGGGCTCTTTTTTGTGCTCAGCGCGTCTTCGCCGCGATGCGCTCGCGCAGTTCGGGCAGCACGGTCAGCGCCGCCTCGCGGCCGGCCATCACGGCCAGGCGGCGGGCGCCGAAGTCGGTGCCGGCGACGCCGTTGAGCTTGGGACGCATCACCACGTCGGCATCGCGCAGCAGGTGCTGGTTGAGGTTGCGGCCCATGATCGCGAAGGTCTGCAGCAGCATCCGGATCGCGCTGCCGGTCGGCTGACCGTCCGGGACGACCGAGATGTCGACCGCGATCACGAGGTCGGCACCCATCTGGCGCGCGAACGGCACCGGCACCGGTGCGACCAGCCCACCGTCGACGTACTCGCGCCCGCCGATCGCCACCGGCTCGAACACCGCCGGCACCGCGCTCGAGGCCCGCACCGCCGTGCCGACGTCGCCGCGGCGGAACAGGATCGGCGCGCCGCTGGCGAGATCGGTCGCGACGATGCCGAGCGGCCGCGGCATCTGCTCGATCGGCCGGCCGTCGGTCTGCTGACGGACGTACCGCGCCAGCGCCTCGCCGCGCATCAGGCTGCGGCCGGGGTAGGTCCAGTCGGTGATCGCGCCCTCGTCCATCGACTCGGCCAGCGCGCCGAGCTCGACCCCGCTCTTGCCCGCCGCCCACAGCGCCGCAACCAGGCTGCCGGCCGAGGTGCCGACCACCAGGTCGGGCCGGATGCCCTGCTCTTCGAGCACCTGGATCACGCCGATGTGGGCAAAGCCGCGCGCCGCACCGCCGCCCAGCGCCAGCCCGATACGCGGTGGGCGGGGCGGCGGCGGGGGCGGCGGCGCCACCACGGCCGGCGCCGGTGGTTCGGCCGGGGGCGCCGGCGGCGGCCCGCTGGCGCAACCCGCCACCACGGCACCCGCGGCCGCCATCCACCGCCGCCGCGACCAAGCCTGATCTGCTTCAGAACCCATAGAAGATAAACAACTAGCCAAAATGTATTTTGATCATATGAGGGTCGTCCCTAGGATACCGGTCTCGAGCGGCTTTGAACCGCACGCACGGCCTTGGCTGCCCCCTCATGAAGATCCGCGACCTCGACCTCAGCGACAACCCGATCAATGCCGAGCACCGTGAGCTCGGCCTGCCGCCGGTCGAGAACCAGCTGACGCACCCGTCCGACCATCCGGTGCTGAAGACCGCGCAGTGGGCGGTGCTGTTCCTGCTGGTCGGCGCCACGGTCTACCTGCTCGGCCGGCTGTTCAACCAGGCCAACGGCGACAGCGCGACCCAGGTGATCGCCGAGGCGCTGAGCAGCCAGGCGTTCTGGAGCGCGGTCGCCGTCGGCCTGATCGCGCAGACGGTGGACGGCGCGCTCGGCATGGCCTACGGCATCACGTCCACGAGTTTCCTGCTCGCCGCCGGCGCCAGCCCGGCGGTCGCCAGCGCCAGCGTGCACATCGCCGAGGTGTTCACGACCGGCGTGTCGGGCGTGTCGCACATCAAGCTCGGCAACGTCAACAAGAACCTGTTCCTGCGGCTCCTTGTGCCCGGGATGATCGGCGCAGTGACCGGCGCGTGGCTGCTGTCGAGCATCGACGGCGATGCGATCAAGCCCTATGTGGCCGGCTACCTGCTGCTGATGGGGCTGTACGTGATCAGCAAGGTGTTCCGCAAGATCCGCCAGCAGCGCGGCGAGCCCAAGCATGTCGCCAAGCTCGCACTGACCGGCGGCTTCGTCGACGCGGTCGGTGGCGGCGGTTGGGGCCCGGTGGTCACCACCACGCTGATCGGCACCGGCCACGACCCGCGCACGACCATCGGTTCGGTGAATCTGGCCGAGTTCTTCCTGACCTTCGTCAGCGCGATCGCCTTCGCGGTGCTGGTCGGCGAAGGCCCCTGGGTCGTCGTCGCCGGTCTGGTGGTCGGTGGGCTGTTCGCCGCGCCCTTCGCCGCCTACCTGACGAGCCGCCTCAGCACCAAGACCCTCCTTGCGCTGGTGGGCACCGTGATCTCTATCGTGAGCCTCTACAACCTCTACCGCGCGCTGGCCTGACGCAGCGCGAGAGCCATGTACCAGTACACCGAGTTCGACCGCCGCTTCGTGCACCAGCGCGCGGCGCAGTTCCGCGACCAGCTCACCCGCAACCTCGCGGGCGCGCTGAGCGACGACGACTTCCGCCCGCTGCGGCTGCAGAACGGCTGGTACATCCAGCGCCATGCGCCGATGCTGCGCGTGGCGGTGCCCTACGGCGAGCTGTCCAGCCGACAGTTGCGGCAGCTGGCGAAGATCGCCCGCGAGGACGACCGCGGCTACGGCCACTTCACGACCCGGCAGAACCTGCAGTTCAACTGGATCCCGCTGGTCAAGAGCGCCGACGTGATGGACAAGCTGGCCGCCGTGGACATGCACGGCATCCAGACCAGCGGCAACTGCATCCGCAACATCACCAGCGACGCGCTGGCCGGCGTGGCGCCCGACGAGCGGGTCGACCCGCGGCCCTACTGCGAGATCCTGCGCCAGTGGAGCACGCTGCACCCGGAGTTCGCGTTCCTGCCGCGCAAGTTCAAGATCGCCGTCAGCGGTGCCGTCGAGGACCGTGCGGCGACCGCCTGGCACGACATCGGCCTGCACCTGCTGCGCAACGAGGCCGGCGAGGTCGGCTTCAAGGTGCTGGTCGGCGGCGGCATGGGCCGCACGCCGGTGATCGGTACGACGATCCGCGACTTCGTGCCCTGGCAGCAGATCCTCGTCTTCATCGAGGCGATCGTGCGCGTCTACAACCGCTACGGCCGCCGCGACAACATGTACAAGGCGCGCATCAAGATCCTCGTCAAGGCCGAGGGCCAGAAGTTCATCGACGCGGTCGAGAAGGAATACCGGGACATCCTGAACCTCGACACCGACGGCGACGCGCAGATCGTCACCCAGGCCGAGCTCGACCGCGTGTCGGCCTGCTTCACGCTGCCCGAGGGCGTGGCCGCGCGTGCGAGCACGGGCGACGGCGCCCCCGCCGAGGCCCCGGTCGCCTACCGCAAGTGGCTCGAGCGCAATGTCCATGGCCACAAGCTGGCCGGCTACAAGGCGGTGACGCTCTCGCTCAAGCGCGCCGGCCAGGCGCCGGGTGACATCACCGACCGGCAGATGGAGCTGGCCGCCGACCTGTCCGACCGCTACAGCGCCGGCGAGCTGCGCGTCACCCACGACCAGAACCTGCTGCTGCCCTGGGTGCGCGAGAGCGAGCTCTACGCGCTGTGGCAGGCGGCCCGCGACGCCAGCTTCGCGACGCCCAACATCGGCCTGCTGACCGACATGATTGCCTGCCCCGGCGGCGACTTCTGCGGCCTCGCGAACGCGCGCTCGATCCCGATCGCCGAGCAGCTCACCGAACGCTATGCCGACCTCGACGAGCTCTACGACATCGGCGACATCGACCTGCACATCAGCGGCTGCATCAACTCCTGCGGCCACCACCACAGCGGCCACATCGGCGTCCTCGGCGTCGACAAGGACGGCAGCGAGTGGTACCAGCTCACGCTCGGCGGCTCGGACGGTTCGACACTGAGCGGCGGCCTGGCCGCGGCCGTTCCCGGCAAGGTGATCGGCCCGTCCTTCGCGGCCGACGAGGTGGCCGATGCGATCGAGGCGGTGATCGAGACCTACCGCAGCCAGCGCGTCGCCGCCAACGAGCGCTTCATCGACACGGTGCGCCGCGTCGGCATCGATCCGTTCAAGACGGCGGCCAACAAGGTCCGCCGCAGCACCGCCCGGGAGGCCGCGTGATGAAGTTCGTCGACCCCCGGCACGACTGTCCGCGCGACCCCTGGCACACGGTCGGCGGCGAGGACGGCCCGCTGGTGACCATCACCCCGGCCTCGCACCTGCTGCTGACGCTGCCGCAGTGGCACAGCGTGCGCGCGACCTGGCCGGTGACCAAGCCGGTGGCCGTGAGCGTGCCGAACGACACCGACATCGAGGAACTGGCCGCCGACCTGCCCCAGCTCGCGATGGTCGCGCTGCAGTTTCCCAAGTGGACCGATGGCCGCGCCTACAGCCAGGCCCGGCTGCTGCGCTCGCGCTACCGCTACCGCGGCGAGGTGCGCGCCACCGGCGACGTGCTGGTCGACATGGCGCCGCTGCTCGCGCGCACCGGCTTCGACGTCGCGGTGCTGCGCCACGACCAGAGCCCCGAGGCCGCCGCCAACACCCTCGCCTTCTTCGGCCAGGGCCATTACCAGGCCGACGTGGCCGAGCACCGGCCGCTGTACGCCCGCAACGCCTGATCTCCCGGGACGCCCCATGAACGCGATGACCTCCGAACTCTCCCTGCTGCCCGGCGCGACGCCGCCGGTCGGCTCCGCGATCGCGCTGTACGCGCGGCCGTCGGCGGACTTCGACGCCAAGGTCGCCGCCGCCGTCGCGCGCCTGCGCGACGCGGCGCTCGCGCACGCCGGTCGCATCGTCCAGGCCACCAGCCTGGGCGCCGAGGACATGGTGATCACCGACCTGATCGCCCGCCATGCGCTGCCGGTCGCGATCGGCACGCTCGAGACCGGCAAGCTGCACGAGGAGACCGTCGCGCTGATCGGCCGCATCGAGCAGCGCTACGGCCTGGCGGTCGAGGTCTACCGGCCGAGGAACGAGCAGGTCGTGCACTTCGTCAAGGCCAACGGCGAGGAGGCGATGTACCGCAGCATCGAGCTGCGCAAGGCCTGCTGCGGCATCCGCAAGCTCGAGCCGCTCGCGCGCATGCTCGGCGATCGCAGTGCCTGGGTCACCGGCCTGCGGCGCGAGCAGAGCGACGCGCGCGGCGAGGTGCCCTTCGCCGACCAGGACGACGCCGGCCGGCTGAAGCTCAACGCCATCGCCGACTGGACCTGGGGCGACGTGTGGCACTACATCGCCGCCAACGACGTGCCCTACAACCCGCTGCACGACCAGTTCATGCCGAGCATCGGCTGCGCGCCCTGCACGCGCGCGATCGCGGTCGGCGAGCCGTTCCGCGCCGGGCGCTGGTGGTGGGAAGACGAAGCCGCGAAGGAATGCGGCCTGCACGTCAGCCAGGCCACCGCATGACCTATCCGGTCGTCTTCATCGGCGCCGGCCCGGGCGCGGCCGACCTGATCACCGTGCGCGGTGCGCGACGGCTGGCGGCGGCCGAGGTCGTCCTGTTCGACGCGCTGACCGACCCGGCGCTGCGCGAACTCGCGCCGCAGGCACGCTGGATCGACGTCGGCAAGCGCGGCTTCTGCGACGCCGTCGGCCAGGCCAGGATCAACGCGCTGCTGGTCAGGCATGCGGGCCAGGGCCTGCGCGTCGTGCGCCTGAAGGGCGGCGACCCGAGCGTGTTCGGCCGGCTCGAGGAGGAGCTGCAGTCGCTCGCCGCCGCCGGACTGGCCGCCGAGGTCGTGCCGGGCGTGACCGCCGCGCTCGCCGCCGCCGCCGCCACGCACAGGCCGCTGACGCGCCGCGGCGCCGGCCGCAGCGTCGCGCTGACCACCGCGATGACGCGCACCGGCGCCCTGCACGCCGCGCGCAGCGCCGACACCGAGGTCTTCTACATGGCGGGCCGCCAGCTCGCCGCGCTGTCACGCCGGCTGCGCGAGGCCGGCTGGCCAGCGGACACGCCGGCCAGCGTGGTCTCGCGCGCCGGCTGCGCCGACCAGCTCGCCAGCGAGCACCGCGTCGCCACGCTCGGCGAGGCCAGCCTGCTGCATGCCGGGCGGCCCACCGTGGTGACGGTCGGCGTCGGTGCAGCGGCGGTGACCGGCGAGTCGACCCGGTCCGGTGACGCCACCCTGATCAAGGGCCGCGCCCGGCCGGTCTCCAGCCTCTAAAATCCCGTTTTTGCGCCGCATCGGCGCGCCTTCCCAACCGCAGTCCCTGCCATGACCCACGTCGTCACCGAATCCTGCATCCGCTGCAAGTACACCGATTGCGTCGATGTCTGCCCGGTGGATTGCTTCCGCGAAGGCCCGAACTTCCTCACGATCGATCCGGACGAGTGCATCGACTGCGCCGTCTGCATCCCCGAATGCCCGGTGAACGCCATCCTGCCGGAGGAGGACGTGCCCTCCGACCAGCTGAAGTTCATCAAGCTCAATGCCGAGCTGGCCAAGAAGTGGCCCAGCATCACCAAGCGCAAGGCCGCGCTGCCCGACGCCGACGAGTGGAAGGACCGCAAGGACAAGCTCGACCAGCTGATCCGCTGAGCCACACCGCCGCCCGACCGAATGGAACCTCAACTGAACCCCGCCATCTCCGCCACCGCCGCCTCGCACGACGGGCCGATCGAAACCGACGCCGTGATCGTCGGCGCCGGCCCCGTGGGCCTGTTCCAGGTCTTCGAGCTCGGTCTGCTGGAGGTCAAGGCCCACATCATCGACTCGCTCGCCTACCCGGGCGGCCAGTGCATCGAGCTCTACCCCGACAAGCCGATCTACGACATCCCGGCCGTGCCGGTGTGCACCGGCAAGGAGCTCACCGACAACCTGCTCAAGCAGATCGAGCCCTTCGGCGCGACCTTCCACCTCGGCCAGGAGGTCACGCTGGTGGCCAAGCGCGAGGACGGCCGCTTCGACCTCGAGACGAGCAAGGGCACGCGCTTCGTGACCAAGACCATCTTCATCGCCGGCGGCGTGGGCTCGTTCCAGCCGCGCACGCTGAAGGTCGACGGCATCGAGAAGTTCGACGGCACGCAGCTGCACTATCGCGTGCGCAACCCGTCGCAGTTCGCCGGCAAGAACCTGGTGATCGTCGGCGGCGGCGACTCGGCGCTCGACTGGACGCTGAACTTCGTGCAGGACGGCCCGAACAAGGCCGAGAGCGTGATCCTCGTGCACCGCCGCGACGGCTTCAAGGCCGCGCCGGCCAGCGTCGCGAAGATGAAGGAGCTGTGCGAAGCCTACGAGATGCAGTTCGTGGTCGGCCAGGTCACCGGCATCGAGGAGCAGGACGGCCAGCTCACGGGCGTCAAGGTCACCGGCGGCGATGGCGTCACGCGCGTCGTGCCGCTGGACATGCTGCTGGTGTTCTTCGGCCTCAGCCCCAAGCTGGGGCCCATCGCCGAGTGGGGCCTGAACATCGAGCGCAAGCAGATCGTCGTCGACACCGAGAAGTTCGAGACCAACGTGCCGGGCATCTTCGCGGTCGGCGACATCAACACCTACCCGGGCAAGAAGAAGCTGATCCTCTCCGGCTTCCACGAGGCCGCGCTCGCCGCCTTCGGCGCCGCGCCCTACATCTTCCCGGATAAGCGCATCCACCTGCAGTACACGACCACCAGCCCGAAGCTGCACAAGGTGCTGGGCGTCGAGACACCGGTGTTCGACTGAACACGGCTCAGAACACCGCTATAATGCGCGGCTGCATTCCTCGATAGCTCAGTCGGTAGAGCGCCGGACTGTTAATCCGTAGGTCCCTGGTTCGAGCCCAGGTCGGGGAGCCAAGAAACGCAAGGCCTCGCACGCAAGTGCGGGGCCTTTTGCTTTGGTGGCCGCGACGCGAACGTACCGCGGCCGACCGTGGTTGCGCGCGGTTGCGGCTAGCGCGACGCGCGCGACAGTCCGTCGGCCATCATGCGGGCGAGCAAGGCGTCGCCCCGTTCGTTGTAGTGCCCCCCCGGGGTGAAGTAGGCGCTGAAGTCACGGTCCCTGTGACTTGCCAGGTACGGCGCGAAGTCGAGGTAGGGAATCTGCTCGCGATCGAGCTGTTCGCGCAGGGACTGGTGCACCCAGATGCCGGTCTCGGCGTGGTAGGTCATCGTCTGCAGCGTCGGCATCAGCAGGATCAGGCTTTTCTGCGAACGCCGGGCGGTCTCGGCGCGAAAGGCCTTCATGATGGCGACCGTCAGCTCGAGCGCCTGCGTCGGATGGCCGGGTTCGTAGAACTCGGCGAACTTGTCGTGGTAGCCGCGGATCCGCGCCCGCAAGCCATGCTTGCCGAGGTTGCGGGCCAACGAGATCAGGTAGGGAAACTGCACCATCGGCCCGACGAGCGCCCCGCCCGGCTGGAAGTTCTCGTGATCGAGTGGCAGCAGGGGCGTGCGCAGCCCCACGTTTCTCTCGTACTCGTCCGCGCTGAGTTCCGGCATCGCAACGATCGCGAGTTCGCCGTTGCCGTCGAAGACGAACCGCGGCTTCAGGTTGTAGTCGAGGCCGCCGGTGATCAGGTCACGGTTGCGATTGATGTTCCTGCGGATGTTCTCGAGCATGTGGCCGAGGATCACGATGTCCGCCTGGTCGGAAACGTTCAGCCGGTAGCGCATGAAAGCCTGATCGCTGCCGTACCCGGCCTGGCCGAAGTTCGCCACGCGGCAGCCGATGGCGCGCGCCAGCAGGTTGGCGGCAGCGTGCTCGTGGTCCAGCTCGACCGACTCGACGAAGGAATCGCCGTATATGGAAACGCAGCTGGGCACGGCGTCCGGATCGGGAAACGCCGGCAGTCGCCGCGCGCCGGTCCGGTCGCGGTACTCCCCGCCGGGTGCGTCGCGTCCTTCCGTCAGCGGCCAGCCGAGCAAGGGATGCCCGATGCGCATCCGCGTCGCGTAGTCCAGCGGCTGCGTGTGGCGCGGCGGCTTGTACACATAGCCTTTCGCGCGCAGGAGAACGAGCGCGGCAAAGGCGCCCAGTTCCAGGACGGCAACGACCAGACCCGCCAGGACGAGATGGAACAGCAGCTTTCTCATCGGACGTCCCCGCGCATCATGGTCGGACAAAGCCGTCGCGGTTCGGCATCCTCACCTGCGGCAGCGAGAACGCGTTCATCTCGTCGTCGCGGCCGATGATGTCGTTGGCCTGCAGCACCCAGGCGGTCAGCGCATAGCCCTGGTCCGCGCTCAAGGTCCCCGGCGCGTCGATCGGCATTGCGCGGCGGATGTAGTCGTACAGCGTGGTCGCATAGGGCCAGTACTGGCCGACGGTCTTCTCGGGCCAGGGGCTCGCGAGCAGCGGCGCGCGGCCGACGAGGCGGCCGCCGCTGCCGCCCTCGCCGCGCGCCCCGTGGCAGGCGGCGCAGCGCGCGGCGTACAGCGCCGCGCCGTCGGCCGCCGTGCCGCGGCCCGGCGGAAGGCCACGGCCGTCTGGGAAAACGGTCGCGTCGGCGCCTTGCGCGTGAACCGCGCTCACCGGGCGCCCGAGTTGCGGCGTCGGCGTGGCCACCGGTGCCGCCGCGCAGCCGGCCAGCGCCGCGCACAGCGCGAA
>Ga0209966_1000204_pt1 | contig 24606 bp, 23 predicted proteins | sample RhisoiCoNPM_FD_187575 | JGI IMG/M metagenome (GOLD analysis project Ga0209966, IMG submission 187575) | Arabidopsis thaliana rhizosphere microbial communities from the Joint Genome Institute, USA, that affect carbon cycling - Rhizosphere... | ecosystem: Host-associated > Plants > Roots >... | reverse complement strand
AGGCCGCCCTTGAACTTCTTCTCGGCGCCCTGGCGCGAGAGGTCCTGGTGCGCCTTCATCGACTTCTCCCATTCGGATTCATCCACCTTCTTGCCGAGGACTTCCTCGGTGAGCTCCTTCGGGAAGCCGAACGACTCGTAGAGATAGAAGGCGCGCTCCCCCGGCACGAGGGCAGAGCCCGCGACTTCGTCCTTCAGCTTGGCGGCTTCGCGCAGGCCGTTCTGGAGCGTGCGCGAGAACTTGTCTTCCTCGCCGTCGAGCTCGCCGATGACGCGGTCGCGGTTCGCCTGGAGCTCGGGATAGGCCTCGCGGAAGAGTTCGATGACCTTCTCGGCGATCTTGGACGTGAAGAAGCCGTCGATGCCGAGCTGGCGGCCGTAGCGGACGGCGCGGCGGATGAGGCGGCGGAGGATGTAGCCCTGGTCGACGTTCGACGGCGTGATGCCGCGCTGGTCGCCGATCATGAAGACGGCGGTGCGGACGTGGTCGGCGACGATGCGCATGGCGCGGTCGTCATCCTCGTTCGCGCCGTACGCCTTGGACGCGAGCTCGCCGATGGCGGCGAGCAGTTCGCGGAAATTCTCGGTGTCGAAGACGGTGTCCTTGCCCTGCATCATCGCGGCCACGCGCTCGAGGCCCATGCCGGTGTCGACGTTCTTCTGCGCGAGCGGCTCGAAGGTCGCTTCCGGAGTCTTGTTGTACTCCATGAAGACGTTGTTCCAGATCTCGATGAAGCGGCCGCAGTCGCAGTTCGGATGGCACTCGGCGCCGAAGCGCAAGTCGTGGGGGCGGCCGGTGTCGTAGAAGATCTCGGTGTCGGGGCCGCACGGTCCGGTCATGCCGGCGGGACCCCACCAGTTCTTCTCCTTGGGATACGCGAAGATGCGGTCGTTGAAGTTCGCCTCGATGCCGCGGGTCTGGAAGGCGTCCTTCCAGATGCCGACCGATTCGAGGTCGCGCGGGGCGTCGGCGTCGCCTTCGAAGACGGTGACGTAGATGCGCTCCGGGTCGAGGCCCAGCCAGCGGGGGGAGGTCAGGAATTCGAAACTCCACGTGATGGCGTCGCGTTTGAAGTAGTCCCCGAGCGACCAGTTGCCGAGCATCTCGAAGAGCGTGAGGTGGCGGTTGTCCCCCACTTCATCGATGTCGCCGGTGCGGACGCATTTCTGCGCGTTCGCCAGGCGATTGCCGGCGGGATGCTTCTCGCCGAGGAGATACGGCACGAGCGGATGCATGCCGGCGGTGGTGAAAAGCACCGTCGGATCGTTTTCCGGAATCAAAGAAGCCGAAGGGATGACGGCGTGCCCCTTCTCCTTGAAGAATTCCAGGAATTTCGCGCGGATCTCGTTTGTGGTCATGACGCGCCCACTATAGGAAGAAACGCCGGGTTCGGCAAGGTCCGCCTCTTGACAAAACCGGGAAAATCGGCTACCCTCGCAGTACCCAATGAGGGGCAAACCGCCCCGGGAGGGGCACACGTTTTTTTCAGGAGGATTTCGATGCGTTCGTTCAACATGATGATGGTCCTGTGTCTCGCCCTGGCTTCCATGACCGGCTGCGCGCCGGCCGACGACGGCAACTGCGGCAGCACCGTCGGCTGCGGCGGCGACGACGACCCGATGCCGGGTCCCGACGCCGACCCCGGCGACAGCTGCTCGACGGCCGACGGCGACGCCTGTCCGGCGCCGCAGGCCATCCGCGCCGGCACCCCGGGCACCTGCGACGACCCGGCCTACCCGGTCGTCTGCTCCGACAACACTTCCTACTGCTGGCCGTCCGGCACGGACTGCGGGCAGATGCGGTTTCCCTGCGGCACCAACGCGGGACGATGCGAAAGCGAGGATCAGGCGGCGAACTGCTGCGGCGGCGAGGCCTTCCTCTGCCCCGCCAGCGCCCCGTACTACTGCACCGAGGACGGCACCTGCCGCACCAGCGGCAACCAGTGCGCGTCGACGTGCGAGTTCTACGGAGCGGACTGCTGAGTCCGTCGCCAGGATCCATGAGCGGAATCGGAAACGATTCCGCTTTTTTCGTCCTTGAAAAGACCTCCCGTCTCCGGGAGGTCTTTTCATTCGCCGTAGCTTTCTTCCCGCGCGCGCTCGTAGGCCTCGACGTTCGAGGCCGTCTCGACCGCCTGCCCGTACGCCTCGATCGGCACCGAAATGGGCTTCAACGCGTCTTCCGTGAGCTGCTCCCCCGTCTCGCGGACGGCGCCAGCGCAACCGACGCCTGCCATCAGCAGGGCGGTGGCGGCGACCAGGAGCATGTTCCGTCGTGCGAAAGCGATGGCTCGGCGCATGGGGTTGTTTCAGGGACTACTCTAGCACACGACGGCCTCCAAACGTGAATCTTACGCCCGCGCGCTTCCGCACGGACGAAAAAAGACCCCGCGATGGAGGTCAGTCGTCGATGAGGCGCGGCTCTTCCGCGGCCATGGCCAGCAGCTCGTCGTTGGTGAAGACCGGACGTTCGATGCGGGTCCAGGCGTTGGACGAGAGCGACTCGTCCCAGGGGCAGATCGAGCGCATCCAGTCGTAGCGGCGTCCCATCGCGCCGTCCTGCGGATCCCGGCGCGTGTAGTGCAGGATCTGGCAGTTGTGGATGCGGTCGCGCGCGTCCGTGGACGCGTCGAGCTCGTCGTAGCGCTTGGCCATCATCCGCTCGAGGCGGACGCGCATGGCCCACATCGTCTCGCCGTGGCAGACGACGATGACGCGCTTGTCGGCGCACTCGCGGTGCAGGGTGTCGAGCAGGCGTCCGAGGCGCAGGGCCGCGTCCGCCATCGATTCGCCGCCGGGCGGCTTCCAGAAGAAGCCGTCGCGCCCCTTGTGCTTCACGTAGTCCGGGAACTTCTCGACGCGCTCGGCGTACGGCAGGACGTCGAACTGGCCGTAGTCGCGCTCGCGCAGGAAGAAATCGAGGAACCAGCGCTGTTCGGGCAGCAGCTCGAGGCCGAGATGCCCCGCCGTCTCGAAGGCGCGGATGTACTCCGATGCGTAGTAGCGGTCGAAGCGGGCGAAGCCGTTGGCCTTGAGCCAGAGGCCCGCCGCCTTCGCCTGGGCGACGCCCTTGTCGGTCAGTCGGAACTGCGAGCTGTGGCGGTCGAGGAACTCCTGGGTGAAGCCCTTCACGTCGCCCTTCTTGGCGCGGTCCTTCGCGAGGTTGCCCTCGGATTCGCCGTGGCGCACGAGCACCAGGTCGATCGGCATGGTCATCGGTTCGCTCCTTGAATGATCTGGCGCGACCCTAGCAAAAAAAAGTCCCGCGGTCTAGAGCGGGATGACGGTGAGCCATTCGCGATAGGCTTCGCCGCGCGTGAGCCGGGCGTAGCCTTCCATGAGGGCGCGGAGCGGGGCGGACGGCCCGTCGAACGCCCTGCGCGCCGTCGAGGCGGGCCCGCTCTTCGCGGAGAGCGCGCCGACGTGGCGGACCTCGCTGGCCGTGCCGCAGAGCGCGATGCCTTCGCACGCCGGGCCGAAGAGCGCTTCAGGATGGATCGCGTCCTCGACGATCTCGAGCCCCAGGGACGGGGCGACGGTCTCGCGGAGGATCCTGAGCGTGATGCCGGGCAAGACCGGCGACGGCCGGCCGTCCAGGCCCTCGTGGTCCGGCGTCACCAGGCGTCCGCCGAGATCGGCGATGACGTTCTGCGACGACGCTTCGGCGATGCGCAGATGCTCGTCGCGGAAGATGACCTCGTCGTATCCCTGGCGCCGCGCCTCCTTCTTGACCGGAATCCCCAGCCCGTAGTTGGCGCTGCACTTGAGGTGCGCGACCGGGGAGGCGGCCTTGAGGTACGGCGAGATGAGCACCTGCTGGCCCTCCGGCTTGGCGGCGAGATAGCCGTCCCACTTCTGGAGGTAGACGGCCAGATGGATGTCGCCTTCGAGCGCGGGGCCGAGGCAGACGTTGCCGGTGCCGTCGTGGTAGAGCGTCGGGCGGATGTAGACCGGGCCTTTGACGCCGTTGATGAGGATGAGATTCTCGATCTCGTCCATGCTCCGCCAGATCAGGCGTTCGAGCTTCGCCGGATCGCGGTCGAAGCCGAGGTCGCTCTTCATGGCGCCGTCCAGGAGGCGCCTGAAATGCTCGCGCAAGGCGACGATGCCGATGGCGGAGCCGCCGTCGATGGGGTAGCCCATCAGTCCCTCGAAGAGGGTGATGGCGTACTGCGCGGATGGGCCGTGCACCGGGATGCGCATCTCTTCGACGCGTTCGTGGCCGTCGTCGAGGAGGCCTATGGGATACAAGGTCTTGAGAAAGTCCGATGGAGACGTCACGTCTGTTCCTCCACGTCCATATGGACGCGACGGGTCAAGCCTAGGCTTGACCTGCGGCGGCGTCAAGGATATGCTTCCGCTTCGTCCTTTTTTTCGCGACCACACGAGGAGGTTCCCATGTCCGATCAGCAGCAGAAGGCCGTCAACGTGATGCTCGGCGTCCATCTGGGCGACGCGCTCGGCGTGCCGTTCGAGATGATGACCCGCCAGGAGATCCTGAACGCCACCGGCGGCGAAGGCGTGACGCGGCCGAGGTTCGACTTCGACCCGTCCGCCCGCAAGCTTCCCGACACGCGGGGACTCCCGCCCGGCAGCACCTCGGACGACAGCCAGCTCGCGGACGCGACGGCGGAAGGCCTCATCCTGGCCGGACGCTACGTCCCGGAGCTGCACGTCCTGCTGCACCTGCAGGCGCTCTGGCACGACGTGGCCGGCTGGGGCGGCACCACCAAGCGCTCGCTCTACGAGCTCGACAAGTGGTATCGCAACCGGCGCAAGGGCTTCGGCGTCAATCCGCCTCCGGACATCAAGAGGGAGAAGGACCAGAAGCTCTGGAGCGAGGCCGAGGAGCGCCATCCGCGGCATCCGGCGCGCTGGCACGCGCACGCGCGCGGGAACGGTCCGGCGATGAAGATCGCGCCGTTCGGCGTGCGCTACGGCGCGCTCGGCGGCGGCGATTTCGACACCGGCGAGGCGCTCGAGGAGATCCTCGCCTTCAGCCGGATGACGCACGCCGACCCGATCTGCGCGCTCGCCGCCTACGCCGTCGCCGCGGTCATCAGCGATTCCATCGCTTCGGATCCCGACGTCGCGGCCCAGCGCATCCTCCGGCGCGTCGAAGCGGCCGAGAGCGCGCTCACGTTCCTGCATACGGGGCCTGAACGCTTCTCGGACGCGCTCAAGAAGGCGCTCGCGCTGTCGGACGACCCCGAGGCACTCTGGGCGTTCGGAAGCGCCGGCAAGGCCGACGCGCTCTCGACGGTCCCGATGGCCATCGCCATCTGGCGCCGGCACGTCGCTGACTTCGGCCCGCAGCCGGCCGTCCTCGAGGCGATCAACGCCGGCGGCGACACCGACACCGTCGCGTCCATGGTCGGCGCCATGATGGGCGCCGCCGACGGCCGCGCGAACTGGTGGCCGGCGGACTGGGTCCAAGCCCTGCGCGACGGCGGCGCCAAGGCGCAGCGGGTCGGCAAGCGGCTCTACGACGTCTCCAGCCTGCGCATTCCGCCCTACGGCTACGACATCGAGGAGATCAAGAAGGATCTCGGATACTGAAGGACTCCCGCTCGGGAGCCCTTTTTCATTCCGCGATGACGCCGCCGCCGACGACCTCGTCGCCGTCGTACAGGACGATGAACTGTCCCGGCGTGACGGCGCGCTGCGGCGTCTCGAAGCGGACGACGAGCCGTCCTTCCTCCGTCGGCGCCGCGACCTCGCAGGCCTGCAGCGGCTGGCGATAGCGGATGCGCGCGCGGCAGCGCAGCGGAAGCTCCGGGGCGGGTCCGGACGTCCAGTGCCAGTCTTCCGCCGTCAGGCGCTCCTTGAAGAGCGTGGGATGGTCGGCGCCTTCCGCCACCGTGACGGTGCCGGTCTTCACGTCCGTGGCGACGACGTACAGCGCCGCTCCCCCGCCGACGCCGAGCCCGTGGCGCTGGCCGACCGTGAACGCCTGCGCGTCATCGTGGCGTCCGAGCTCCTTCCCCTCGACGGTGACGATCGCACCCGGCTTGGGCGCGAGCTCGCGCTTCAGGAATTCACGGAGCTCCACCTTGCCGATGAAGCAGATGCCCTGGGAGTCCTTCTTGTCCGCCGTCTCGAGCCCCTTGTCGCGGGCGTAGGCGCGGACGTCGCGCTTGTCGAGGTGCCCGATCGGGAAGAGGACGCGCTTCAGCTGTTCCTGGCCGAGCGCGTGCACGAAATACGACTGGTCCTTGTTCCGGTCCAGGCCGGCCAGGAGCGCGAACGAGCCGTCGTCCTTCTTCGCGACGCGCGCGTAATGGCCGGTGGCGATGAAGTCCGCGCCCGCGTCCAGCGCCGCCTTGAGGAACAGGTCGAACTTCACCTCGCGGTTGCAGAGCACGTCGGGATTCGGCGTGCGGCCGGCGGCGTATTCGCGGTAGAGGTAATCGACGACGCGGCGGTCATAGGCCTCCTCGAAGTCGAAGGTCTCGAACGGGATGCCGAGGCCCGCGGCCACGCGCATCGCGTCCCGGCGCTCCTCTTTCCAGGCGCATTCCCCCGTCCGCGGGTCCTTGGAATCCGACCAGTTCTTCATGAAGGCGCCGACGACGTCGTAGCCCTGATCGAGCAGCAGCGAAGCCGCGACGGAGGAATCGACCCCGCCGCTCATGCCGACCATCACCTTGGGTTTTCCGTCGTTGCGCCACATAACGCCGCAGGTTACCACGAAAAAGCGGACCCTTCAAGGTCCGCTTCCGTTTTACGCAGGTTGGGCTTCCTTGGCCTTCTCCGCGGCCTTCTGCGCGTCCGCGGCGGCGACCAGGGCGTTGTTCAGCTCTTCGACGCGCTTCAGGAGCGCCATCTCGACGCCGAGCCGGTCGCCCAGCTCGATCAGGGCGCGCGTGTCCTTGGGCAGGCACTTGCCGCCGTAGCCGCGATAGCCCTTGTGGAAGACTTCGAGATGCGAGCGTCCGATGCGCTTGTCCGCGGCGGCGGATTCCTTGACCGTGTCGTAGTCCACGCCGACGGCCTGGCACATGTCGTACATCTGGTTGGCGAAGACGACCTTCGTGGAGAACCAGGTGTTGCCGAAGTACTTCACCATCTCCGCTTCCTTGGCGGGCATGACGCGCTCGAACGGCGCCATCGGCAGGAGATGCATGACGTCCGTCGCGACGTTATACGACCGCTTCGTGTGTCCGATCAGCTGGCGGTCCGGGTAGTTCATGTCCTGGTCGGCGCTGACCTCCGTCAGGAACTCGGGGTTGAAGAGGATCTTGTGCTGGGGGAATTCGGACTGGAGCTGGTCGGTGGCGCCGGGCAGGACCGTCGACTTGATGACGACGACCTTCGAGCCTTCCAGCGAAGAGATGGCCTGGCGCACGTAGGAAAGGTCGAAGCCGACCTTGCCGTCCTCGCCGGTGAGATACGGCGTGGGGACCGCCACGAAGACGACGTCCGCGGCCTGGAGCGGCGCGAGGTCCGTAAACCCTTCCTTCATCGGATCGAAACCGAACAGCGTCTCCCCCGGCACGAAACCGCGGGACTTCTTGAAGTAGCTGAACATCGCTCCGCCGACCATGCCGAGACCCATCACGCCGACGGTTTTGAGGGGTGTGCGTTCCATAGATTTCTTTTTCGACGATAGCAAGCCTCCCGCGATTTGGCAATCAAAAAGGCCGGCCCACGCGGGGCCGGCCGGGTCAGGTTCCGGGTTTCTTGTCGTCCGGAGCGCGGAGGTAGGCGTACCACCCGCGGACCAGCTTGTAGCCCGGATCCGTTTCCGTCGGAGCGCCGTCCATGTCGTACCAGCGCTCGAGGAAGTCCTTGATGCGCCGCTTCTCGATGCCGGGCGCGCCCTCATCCTCGTCCTCCGGATCGATGATCCAGGGGTTTGCGATGTGGACGTGCGTGCGGCTGACGTGGGTCACGACCGAGAAGTGGCCCTCGTCCAGGTCGTTGTCGGCCTGGACCTCCGCTTCCGAGCGGTGCGGGCCGTTCCACCAGCCGATCATGACCGGCCGGCGCTCCTCGAGCACGATGCGCTTCAGGTCCTCGAGGGTCGCGTTCTCGCCGGAGACCACGCGGTCGCCGGAGATCTTGCGCATGCCCTCGACGCCGGGCGCGTGGTCGGTGCCGGCCTCCGGGTCGCAGTCGCACAGCGCGATGAGCTCCTCCTCGGTGTACGAGGTCCCGTCGGGTTTCTTGACGCCGTCGTACTCCAGCAGCATGAGCCAGCTCGTCGGGAAGCACCCGGTGTCGCTCTGCTCGATGGGGACGACGTTCAGCGGCTTCGTAGGTCTCACGCTCTCCTCCTTGTCAGAGTTGACGTATTCCTGCGCGCGAAGCTTGAGCTCCGCGCGGATGGCGCGCGCGTGCGCGGGGCCGTAGCGCCAGCCCTTCTCCATCAGCTTCCGCTCGACCGTCTCATGGATCAGCGTGTACTTGACCTCCCGCGGGTCCTGGCACACGTCGACCCAGATCGTCCTCGGCTCCTCGATGTAGTCGTAGACCAGGTCATGGCCGCCGAACACGAAGTGCGGGTCGAGACAGCGGCGCACGATGTCGCCGCGGACGTAGACGATCTTGAGCTGATTGGCTGCGTCCCACTCGCGGCTCTCCACGAACTCCGGGATCGGCCCCTTGCAGAGCTTCTCCTTGAGGTAGTCGCGGAGCGCCTTGTACGGCGGGTAGCGGTCGTTGTCGCCCTTCCTCGTCCACTTCCGCATCTTCTCGATCATGAAGATCTCGATGTGGAACTTGGTCTCGGCCCGGTAGCGCCGGTCGATCCAAAGCTGGTTGGGCGGCACGAAATCGTTGTGCCCGTCGCGGTGCCAGAGCATCGTGTCGATGTCCGGCTGCATGTGGCGAAGCTCGTATCCCTTGAAGTAGACGATCTTCCACCAGCGGCCGCGGAAGAAGAACCGGTCGCGCCGGCGGGAAAGGGCCTTCCGGCCCCGGAACGTTTTCCGTGAAGCCATGGGGTCCTCCGTGTTGAATGAACTGCCTCAAAATTAGCCCCGCGGGCCGATGGAGGTCAAGGGCTTGACCGGGCGCGGTTTTCCTGCTAAGGTCCGGCGTCGGCCGAGTGGGCCGAGGAAGGAGTCCTTTGTCACATGCGACAGGCAGCCGAAGTCCTTTCGGAAACCATCGATCGGTACCTCGCCGATCCCGAGGCCCCCTTCAAGGAGGCTCTCGACCGCTTCAGCGAGGCCGATCCCCGCTGGCAGCCCGTGCTCAGCATGGCCGCCATGCGGCTCAGCGACCCCGCCCGCCAGGCCCTCGGCATCGCCCTCGCCCTCCTCGTACCGGGACCCGCGCCGCAGCTGCTCTCCTACGAGCTCGAACCGGACGACCAGGAACGCATCCTCCGGGAGGCCGCCTACATGGAGCCGCTGGTGCTCACGCTCATCGGCGTGCAGACGCCGAACCAGCTCGGCCCTGGCCATCCCGAGATCGCAAGCGTCCAGGGACTCTTCACCGCCATCCATCGCCTCGTCCGCGACGCCAAGGATCCGCGGCGCCGTCCCACCGTCCGCATCGCCAAGACCCGCCCCCGATAGGGAGCGGGTCTTTTCATGCCGTTGCCGGCACATCGAAAAAATCGGCTTGAGATCAGGCCGATTTGTTGGCGAGCTGTCCGCAGGCGGCGTCGATGTCTTCGCCGAAGGTGATGCGGTGCGTCACGGAGATGCCCCGGTCGAAGAGCACCTGCTGGAAGGCGGAACGCCGTTTGACCGGGCTCGACGGGAACGTCCCCTTGCCGGTCTTCGGGTCGACGGTCAGGCCGAAGCGCTCCGCCGCCGAGCCGAGGACCTCCGTCGTGTGATACTTGATGAGGTTCACGTGGTAGAGCGGCGTCGGGCGGCCGGTGCCGTCCGGATTCTCGCGGCAGAGGAGATCGGCCAGCTGTTCCGCGATCTCGGGCGAGTCGTTCACGCCGTCGATCAGCAGGTACTCGAACATGATCTTGCGGTTGGTCTTGCCGATGTACGTCCGGATGGCCGCGAAGAGCTTGGCGAGCGGATAGGCCTTGTTGACCGGCATCAGGTTCGAGCGGAGCTCGTCGTTCGGGGCGTGGAGCGAGATGGCGAGGTTCACGCGGAGCGGATCGTCGGCGAGCTTCATGATGCCGGGCACGATGCCGCAGGTGCTGATGGACATGCGGCGCACGCCGAAGGCCAGGCCTTTCGGATCGTTCAGCGTCCGCAGGGCCGTCATCACGTTGTCATGGTTGTGGAACGGCTCGCCCATGCCCATCAGCACGACGTTGGTGACGACGTCGCCTTCCGCCTTGAGCTTGCGCGCGAAATGCAGGACCTGGTCGACGATCTCCTCGGACGTGAGGTTGCGCTTGAGGCCCATCGTGCCGGTGGCGCAGAAGGCGCAGGCCATGGGGCAGCCGGCCTGGCTGGAGACGCAGACCGTGTTGCGCTCCCCTTCATGGCGCATGAGCACCGTCTCGATGAGCTGGCCGTCGGCGCACCTGAACGCGCATTTGGTGGTATCGCCCCTCGAGGACGTGGATTCGCTCGCGAGCGTCAGGCAGGAGATGGGCGCCTCGCGATCGAGCTTCTCGCGGAGCGCGGGCGGGAGGGCCGTGGCTTCCGACCACGAAGAGACCAGCGAGCGGAATTTCGCCTCGCGGACCTGGGCGAGCCGGTATTTGGGCTCGCCGGAAAGGATGTGCTCAAGCGCGGTGGTCGTCATAGGACGCCTGAAGATACCACGCCGGAGCGGGATTGTCCAGCCTCAATGGAGCTTCTCGGCGACCTTGATCGCGGCCTTATAGTCTTCGGGCAGGACGTAGAGGTTCACGATGTCGATGACCTCGTTGTATTTCTTGAGGAGGGCGCTGTAGTGCTCGACCGGGGTGAAGACCAGCCGGCCGAGGTTCTTCTCGCGGACGTACAGGCGGGGTTCGTCGGCTTTGGCGTGCTTGCGGAAGGAGTCGAGCTTCGAGAGGTACTGGTGCGAGGCGATGGCGAAGTAGGGCACGCCGGCCGCGTCGAGTTCCTTGCGGAGCTCGCGCATCGTCGCGCGGGATTCGGGGTGGTCGCCGCTGGCCGTGTACACGCGCTTGGCCGGACGGCGGTCGACGAAGCGGCGCGACCAGACGTTCTTCGGGTCTCGCGCGGCGGCGAAGAGCGCCTCGAGATAGGTGCTGTCGCGCATCTGCAGATAGCCGTCGATCGTGCCGGGCACGTCGATGCGGACTTCCTTCTTGCCGAAGGCCTGCTTCAGGAAGTGGTCGAAGCCGTTGGTGGTCTTGTGGTGGTAGACCTGCAGGAACATGTGGTAGCGCGCGAGCAGGAAATCCTCGAAGGCGCGCATGGCCGTCGAATCGATGGTGAGCATCGGGCGCCCGTGCAGGTAGGTGACGCCGAGGTTCCTGACCAGGTGGTCCATGTCGTAGAAGCCGTAGGCCACGCCGGTGTAGTGCGCGTCGCGCAGGAGGTAGTCCATGCGGTCGACGTCGATCTCGCCGGAGATGAGCGAGCTCAGGAGCTCGTGCACCGCCGCGCGCTTGCCGGAAAAGCGCTCGCGCCACGAAGCGGACGGCTTCACGCCGTGATGCAGGAGCGAGGCGATGTCCTGCGCCTCGTCGAGGCTGAGCGGCGTCGCCGGGTCCTTGCCGAGCGCGCCGACGAGCATCACCGAATAATCCTCGTGTTCGGCGATGCGCTTCGGGTCGTAGTCGCGATACCAGGACTTCTCGACCTCCAGCGTGCCGAACTTCGGCATCAGCTGCTCGGAGGCGTGCGAGAAGGGCGCGTGCCCGATGTCGTGCAGGAGCGCCGCGAAGCGCAGGAGGCGGCGGAAGTACTTGAGGTCGGCGGCGTCGAACATCTCGAGCAGGGTCTCGCGGCTCACCTTGGCGATGTTGTCCCAGACCCGGCCGGCGACGTGCATGGCGCCGAGCATGTGGCTGAAGCGGTCATGCGCCGCGCCCGGGTACACCAAATACGACAGTCCGAGCTGGCGGACGTAGCGCATGCGCTGGAAGACGGGGTGGTCGATGACCGCCTTCTCGTCCTTGTCGAACTCGATGGTCTGATGGATGGGATCGCGAAGCTCGAACATATCTGAGGCCACTTTAACAGACGAAAAGGCCCCCGCACAGGGGGCCTCAGGTCTTGGTGATCGTGACCTCCGTGCCGACGTCGACCCATTCGTAGAGCTCTTTCGCGGGTCCGACGCCGAGGCGGATGCAGCCGCCGGAGACCGGCGTGCCGAGATGATCCTCCCCTTCCTTCTTGCCGCCGGGCCATTCGGGCAGTTCATGCAGGCCGTACTTCGTGCCGATGAACGGCATCCAGTAGGGCATCCAGAGCCTGGCGGAGGCCGACCAGGCGCGCGGCTTCTTGTCGAGGATGGCGTAGGTGCCGAGCGGCGTCGGACGTCCGGGGCGTCCCGTCGAGACGGGATGCGTGGCGACGGCGGCGTCGCCGAGATAGTAGGTCAGCTCCTGCTTCGCGAGCGAGATGACGACGCGCTTCTTCAGCTTCTTGGGCGCGGCGTCGAGCGGGTCGTAGGCGTTGCGGAGCTCGTCGCCATCGGCGTAGCCATCGCCGTCGGTGTCGGCGGACAGAGGATCGGTGCCGCGCGCGATCTCGGCGCCGTCCGAGAGCCCGTCGTGATCCGCGTCGTTCTCGTGCAGGCGTCCCAAGCCGTACGGCGACCAGCCGTTGGCGATCTCCGTCGCGTCGTCGTATCCGTCGCCGTCATGATCGAAGGAACTCGGCTCCGCCGCCGATGCGGGAAGCGCGGCGAGCAGCAGGAAACCGGCGATGATGAGATGGCGCGTCTTCATACGTCGGAGGCCAGCCAATCGACGGCGTGGCGGAAGAAGGCAGGATCCTTGTCGAGCATCGCGGTGCCGTGTCCCGCGCCTTCGAGCGCGCGGACTTCGACGCGCGCCGCCGAGGCGGCGCCGGCCAGCGCCTCGACGCAGGCGGACGAAACGGCGTCCTCGGCCGAGGCGGCCAGGAGCAGCCGCTGTCCTTCGCGGAAACCGCCGACCGCGTCGGCCGTCGTCACGCCGCGATAGTCGAGTCCTGGCGAAAGCGCCATGCAGGCGACGATGTCGGCGTGCTCGGCCGCCGCGCGGATGGCGAGGTTCGCGCCGATCGAAGCTCCGGCGACGCGCAGGGGCGCGGAAGATTTTTCCCGCAGCCAGCCGAGACCGGCCTCGACGTCGAGCCGCTTGGCCTGATGTTCGGCGTCGGAAAAGGCGCGATAGCCGTCGGGTCCGCCGGACGACGCGCCGTGGCCGCGCAGATCGATGGCCAGGCAGGCGACGCCGAGCGCGGAAAGCGCAGACGCAAACGCCGACCAGGATTCCTTCGAGGCCGGCATCATATGGAGCAATAATGCCTGGCCGCGAAGCTGGTCGGCGGCGTAGAAGGCGCCCGCGAGAGGGACGCCGTCGCTGGTTTTCAGAAGGATCGGTTCCGGCGACATACCGGAACTAGTATATCACATTCCGAACCGTATTTCAAGGGGGTTTTCGGCCTTGAAATCGAAGCTCGATTCCGTCTCGACCCAATCGTTTCCGCCGAGGCCGTCTTCGCCGTCGCGGCCGTCCTCGCGGCGGTCCTCGCCGCTCCGAACGTCCTCTTCGCGCGAACCTTCGGGTCCTTTCCGCGATTCCAGGTCAGCGCGCATGCGCTTCAGGCTCTCGCTCACCCGTTCGGCGCGTTCGCGCCAGCGGCGCGCGTCTTCGCCGTCGTCCTCGCCGTCGTCGACGGGGATGGACGCGTGCATGTCGGCTTCCAGCGAGAAGGCGGCGTCGAGCGGATCGAGCATGGCGCCGACGACGACCGGTTCGGCGTGCGTCGCCGATTCCATCAGCCTGACGTGGCGATCGAACATCGATTCGGCGGCCATGTAGGCCTTCTTGCCCTTCCGCGGCTTCTCCGGATCGGGTTCGAGCTTGACGGCGATTTCGTTCATGAGGAAGACGTGGTCTTCGTAGCGGTCCATGGCCTTGCGGACGCGCGCGGCGCGGACGTCGCCGGCGAGCCCCTGGATGGAGAGCAGGCGTTCGGTCTCCGCGAGCCGCCGCGACGCGTGCGCGGCCTGGACGACGAAGCGCTGTTCCGACGTGAGCGCCACGCGCTCGCGGAATTCCTCGCCGAGGATCTTCACGACGTACAGCTTATCGCCCGGCAGGGCGTCGTGCGCCGCGGCGAAGGTGCCGCCGCCCGTGACCGTCACGATGACGATCATCGCCGCCATGACGGGACGCCAGGCGGCCGACGCGAACCAGGCCGTCTGGCGGCGGACCATCGGCGCGGCTTCGATCACCGCGATGAGCTTCACGCGTCCGGCGGCGAGGACCTCGGGCGGCACCGGGAAGCGGCGGAGGTTCTTCAGTTGTCGGACGTCGAGCCAGAGCATAGTTGCTTGAGTTCTTTGACGGCCCGGTGGAGGGCCACGTAGACGGCGTTCTTCTTCTTTCCGGTCGCTTCGGCGATGTGTTCGATCGGCAGGTCGTCGATATAGCGCATGACGAGCAGGTCGCGCGTCTCCGGCCTGAGCTTCGCGAGGTGGCCGGCCATCTTCTCCCCCGCCAGCGTCCTGTCGAGTCGCTCGTGCGGATCGCCCGGAGCGCGGAGCGTCTCCTCGATCTCCTCGCTTATGGGGATGGCGGCGCGGGCGTTCTTGCGGTAGTGGTCGATGATCAGGTTGTCGGCGATGCGATACAGGAACGCCTTGAGGTGGCGGATCTCGCCGGCCTTCTCGCGGACGGTCTCCCAGGCGCGGGTGAACGTCTCGCTGGCGATATCATCGGCCACTTCCGGCGAGCTGGTGCGGAACAAGGCGTGCCGGTACAGCTTAGGCGCGAAAAGATCATACGCCTCGATGAACGCTGTTCCGTCGCCGGATTGGATTCGGGCGAGAAGCATTGCTTCCTTGATCCGTTCCACGGTTCAGTGTCTTCACTGAGTTAAGACGCAAGTACAGCAAAAATCTTACCATCCGTCGACCCCAAGACCGACAAAACCCCGTAATTACGGGGTCATATCGTCATCAAAGCGCACGGACTCGCCCAAACCGAGCGGTTTCGGCTGGGACGGAGGATGCGGCGGGGTCTGGACCTCCGGGGGCGCCTTCGGCGGCGCCGGCGGCGGGGATTTGGGCGGTTCCGGAGGCGGTTCTTGAGGTTTGGGGGGCGGGACGAGCGTGTCCGGCTCGTCGGACCCGGTCACGATGCGGATCTTTCCGCCGAACATGCCCGGCTTCGGCGGCGCCGGCATGGGCCGTTCGGGTCTCGGGGCGTCCTGACGCGGCGGCGCGGGCCTGGGCGCCGGGGCGGGCGGGGCGGGGCGAGGCGGCTTCGGAGCGTCCTGCCGGGGCGGTGCCGCCGGGCGCGGGGCGGCTGGGGCGGGCGGGCGCGGCGGAGGGGGCGCGGAGGGCCGAGGCGCCGGCGCGGGCGCCGGGCGGGGGGCCGGGCGCGGGGCGGCGGCGGCTTCCGCGCGCGCCAGCGGCAGGCACTCCTTGCAGTAGAAGGGGCGCGAGGGGTCCGGCGGGAACTTCAGGTTGAGTTCCTTGCCGCAGCGCGAGCACGTGGCCTTGTATTGCCGTTCGGGATCGTGCGAAGGGGGGCCGGCGCCGGAAGCGCCCGCGGAGGCGCCGGGCTTGGGAATGAACGTCCCGGACTCCTCGTCGAAGCCGCTCCACTGGTTCACCTTCTTCTCGATGTCCTCGCGCTTCATCGAATAGCGCTCGCGCGAGGCGACGATGACTTTCTCGCGGCTGCCGGTCCGTTTGGCGATGGGCGGGAGGGTCGAGGCCGAAAACGCCGTCGAAGCGACGCCGTCGATCATCAGCTTCAGGTAGATGTCGAACTTCGCGAGGTTCAGGAGGTCCTCCCCGCCTTCGACGAAGGTCGGCGCGAATTCCTTGGCGAGCGCTTCGGCGTCGCTGGCGCCGACGCGGAAGGCGATGATGGTGCCGACGTTGCCGAAGACGGCGGCGGCGACCTCCTCTTCCAGCTGCTCAATGTACTGGTGGGCGGTGATGAGGTTCAGACGGTACTTGCGGGCTTCGGACAGGATGTTCGCGAAGGATTCGGTGGCGAAGTTCTGGAACTCGTCGACGTACAGGTAGAAGTCCTGGCGGTCCTTCTCGAGCTGGTCGACGCGCTCCATGGCCGCGAGCTGGAGGCGCGTGATGAGCATGCCGCCGAGCAGTTTCGACGAGTCCTCGCCGACCTGGCCCTTCGACAGGTTGACGATGAGGATCTTGCGCTCGTCCATGATCTTCCGGATGTCGATCGTGGACTTCGGCTGGGCGACGATGTTGCGGATGACCGTGTTCGAGAGGAACTGGCCGACCTTGTTCTGGACCGGCGCGATGGCTTCGGACGCGAACTTGTCGGTGTACTTGGCGAACTCGTTGACCCAGAAGCCCTTCACGACGGGGTCCTTCACGTTCTCGACGATCTTCTTGCGGAAATCCTTGTCGGCCAGGATGCGGCTTATGCCAAGCAGCGTCGAACCCGGCGTGTCGAGGAGCGCGAGCACGCAGTTCAGCAGGATGTACTCCATGCGCGCCGACCAGACGTCCGGCCAGATCTTCTTGAAGACGCCCATCAGGCCGGAGGCCACGAGGTGCTTCTGGTTCTCGTTGCCGATCTCGAGGATGTTGAAACCGACCGGGAACTCCATGTCCGCCGGGTTGAAGTGGACGACGTCGTTGATGCGCCACGGCGGGACGAAGTCGAGGATCTTGTCGGCGGTGTCGCCGTGCGGATCGACGTAGCAGACCCCGTGGCCGGCGTAGATGTCGGACAGCACGAAGTTCTCGAGCAAGGTCGTCTTGCCCATGCCCGTCTTTCCGATCACGTAGACGTGGCGGCGACGGTCGTCGGTCTTGATGCCGAAACGCCGGTTCTCGCCGCGGAAGTTCGTCTGCGCGAACGGGATGACCTCGTTCTCGTGATCGTGATTGTAGGGTTCGACGTTGGGTGCGGGCATAACGCTCATTCCTTCGGTTCAGGAAGCTCGTCCGGGGCGAGCGGGATGCTGAAGGGCGGTTCGACCTTCCGGGATTCGACCTTCTTGAGCAGCGGGGCCTTGATGAGGATCTGCGGGAAGTGCCAAAGGCTCGCCAGTTCCTCGGAATTCAGGACGAAGCGGTTGGCGCCGTCGCCCGAGCGCGACGAGAAGCGCTTGATGATCTTGGTCTTCTTCTCCTCGGCGCTCCAGCGCTGCCAGAAGTAGTCCGTCTTGGGGGCGGCCTTGCCGTAGTTCTTCAGGCTGTTGCCGTCGCTCGAGCCGAACAGGCCGAGCGCGCCGCGGACCATCGAGATCATCGGGCCCTTGCGGAAGACGCTCCGCTTGCCGACGTAGACGAAGCGCATCTTGCAGCCGAAGCCGATCTTCGAGGCCTTGATCTCGATCTGCTCGAGCATCTTCTTCTCGCCCGGCGAGAGGTTCATGACCTTGTTCTCTTCCTTCTTTTCCGGCTTCTTCTCCCCTTCCCCGCCGCCGCCGACGATCTGGCTGACGACGTCCGTGGCGATGCTGAAACCGCCCTCGGCGACCGTCTGCCAGAGCGGCGGCGACTTCTTCTTGGGCGTGCGGCCCTTCAGCTTGTCGGTCAGCGCCAGGGATTCGTTGCGCCAGTCCTGGTCGCGCGGCGTGACGAGGATCTGGATCCAGACCTGCTCCCCTTTCTTCAGGCGCGACAGCGTCTCGAGGAGGGTCGCGAGGGGGTCCTTCAGTTCCTGCGAGAGCGAGTGCTCGAATTCCGAGAACGTGCGGATCGGATACGCGGAGGGCTTCGCCAGCGTGAACTCCGTGCCCCAGCAGTCCCATTCCGCGTTGGGGTACTCATGCGGGACATCCTTGGTGTAATCGGCGATCTCGACGACTTCCGCCTCCGGATATTGCGAATAGATGGAGGCCTCGACCAGGTCGCGGTACTGGACGGGGGTGCGCACGATGAACTGCGTGTAGCCGTCGATGGAGGCGTATTCGAACGAGAAGGACGGCGTGAACTTTCCCTGGAACCATTTCTCCTTGAAGTTCGGGGTGGAGAACGTCCCGGCCAGATGCGTGAACATGTGCTCGACGGCCTTGGGGCTCTGCTCGTTCATCCTGGGGATGTTGATCGAGAGCAGCATGTACTGGATCGTCGGCGCGTATTTCCTCTGGCGCGAGTTGAGCCACATCTGCGAGAAGCCGCGCCAGAAGATCCAGACGAGCGGGATCCAGCCGCCGTACACGAAAATCGTCCAGTACATCTCTGGCAGGGGCTTGTCCAGCAGTCCGTAGACTCCGGAGAGGTCGATGACGATCTGCGGCAGGATCACAGGAAAAAAGCTACGCTTCCGCTGTTTCAACGGAAGCGTAGCATATTTTTGGCTCGATTGGAAGGGCTTTCCCGTCCCCGTTTTTCAGCGTTTCCCGGAATCGCGGAGATGCCAGGTGACCAGGAGCGGGCTGGCCAGGAAGATGGAGGAGTAGACGCCCACGCCGATGCCGATGATCATCGTCAGCACGAAATCCTTGATGGTCTCCCCGCCCAGGAAGTAGGTGGCGAAGAGCACCAGGAGCACGGTCAGCGAGGTGTTGATCGAACGGCCGAGCGTCTCGTTCAGGCTGCGGTTCACGACCTCCTCGAAGCTCTCGCGCCGCGCGCGGGAGAGGTTCTCGCGGATGCGGTCGAAGACGACGATGGTGTCGTGGACCGAGAAGCCGAGCACCGTCAGGAGCGCGGTCACGATCCAGGCGCCGACCTCGACGCCGTGGAAGTGGCCGAGCGCCGAGAAGACGCCGACCGGGATGACGACGTCGTGCGCGAGGGCGACGACGGTCGCGGCGCCGTACTTCCAGGACGCGACGGGGTGCGAGACGCGGCGGAATGCGTACGTGATGTACAGCACGATGGCGATGATGGCGCCGGCGATGGCGTAGATGGTCTTCTTCCGGAGCTCTTCGCCGATCAGCGGGCCGATGGATTCGAAGCGCTTCTCCACGAGGGAGACGCCGTCCTTCTCGTAGGCGGCTTTCAGGTCGGAGGTCAGCTTCTGGTGGCCGGGTTCGTCGATCGGAGGCATGCGGAGGACCATGCCGCTCTCGCCGAGCGGCTGGGCGGTGAGTTCCTCGCTGCCGGTCGAGGCGACGGCGGTCTCGACGACGCGTTCGACGTCCGGCCGCGCGCCGGCGAACTCGATCTCGAGCAGGGAGCCTCCGGTGAAGTCGATGCCGGGCTTGAGGCCCCACATCAGCCAGGCGGCCAGCGAGAGGCCCGTCATGACGATGGAGGCGGCGTAGTATTTCCGGCGATGGCGCGTGATGGGCAGCATACGTTTACTTGAAGAGCCAGAGATGCTTGGAAGCCCACGGCGCGACCAACCTGAGCAGGGTGCGCGTCACCGTGATCGCCGAGAACATCGAGATCAGGATGCCGAGCGCCAGCGTGACCGCGAAGCCGCGGACCGAGCTGGACGTGAAGCTGTACAGGATGGCGCAGGTGATGAGCGACGAGATGTTGGAGTCGTAGATGGACGTCCAGGCGCGCTTGAAGCCCTCGGCGATGGCCGAGTCGAGCGGGCGGCCGTTCTTCAGTTCCTCGCGCATGCGCTCGAAGATCAGGATGTTGGCGTCGACCGCCATGCCGATCGAAAGGATGACGCCGGCGATGCCCGAGAGCGTCATCGTGATGCCCCAGAGCTTGAAGACGGCCAGCAGGAGCACGGTGTACATGCCCAGGGCGACGGACGCGAGGAGGCCCGGCAGGCGGTAGTACAGGATCATGAACGCCACCACGATCAGGAAGCCGATCAGGCCGGCGTGCAGGCTCTTGGCCAGCGAATCCTGGCCGAGCGACGCGCCGATGGTCTGCTGGGACAGCAGCTGGATGGGGACCGGCAAAGCGCCGGCGTTCAGGCGCTGGGACAGCAGTTTGGCTTCCTTGAAGTCGAAGTCGCCCGAAATGACGGCCGTGCCTTCGGTGATCTCCTGCTGGACGCGCGGGATGGAGATCGCCTCGCCGTCGAGATAGATGGCGACGAGCTTGTCGACGTTGCGCTTGGTGATCTCGGCGAACAGCTCCTTGCCTTCCTCGTTGAAGGCCAGGGTGACCATCGGCTGGCTGGTCGTCTGATCGAACTCGACCTGCGCGCGGCGGACGTGCTTGCCGGAGAGTCCGGTGTTCTTCCAGGGGTCGGCATCAGGGCGCACGTCGGTCGCCGTGGCCTTCAGGTACAGGACGCGGTCGATGTCGTAGCGCACGAGCGTGCGCTCGTCCTCCTTGTAGATGATGTGGTATCCGAACTGCGTCTCCACCGGCTGGGAGATCTCGCCTTTCGCCATCGCGAACGCCGCGTCGGAGAATTCCTTGATCATCGCGTCGCGCTGGAACCAGCCGAGGTCGCCGCCGTTCTGGGCGGCCGTCGGATCGGTGGAATTGGCCTTGGCCTTCTCGGCGAAGTTCTCGGGCGTCAGTTCCGCGCGGAGCTTCGTGATCTGCTCGAGCGCCTGTTCCTTGCTGAGGGGTTCTTGGCAGCCCTCCGCGCCCTCGAAGCAGATGAGGATGTGGCTGGCCTTGATCTCCTTCTCGGAGGTGTCGCGGGCGTTGACGCGCACGACGTTCCAGGCCTGTTCCGTCTCGACGAGCTGGGGCGTCTTCGCGCCCTGATGCGTATCGGCCCACTTCCAAAGTTCCGGCTGCATCATCTCCGTGACGAGGCCGAGGTTCTCCCAGACGAGTCCGGCGCCGCCGGCGAGCGCCTGCTTGAGGCCCGCCTCGGCTTCCTTCTTCTTCTCGGCGTTCAGCGCGTCGAGCTGTTTCTGCTCCTCGGCGGTCAGCGGGATGGCTTCGACGGGATTCTCTTCCTTGAACTCGAGGATGGGCGTCTCGCCGATCATGCGGATCGCCTCGGTGACGTCGCGCACGCCGGCCAGCTCCACGATGATGCGCCAGCGGTCGCCGGCCTTGTTGGTCTGGACGATCGGTTCGGAGACGCCGAACGCGTTCACGCGGCGTTCGATGACGTCGCGCACGCCCTCGAGCGCGTCGGGGCGCTCGCTGTCGGGGATGTCCTTGGTGTCGGCCTCGTAGACGAGGTGCGTGCCGCCCTGGAGGTCGAGTCCGAGCTTGTACGGGACGTTCCAGTAGTGCGGCAGCTTGAAGCCGCCGGGAAGCTTGAGGCGATCGACGACCTGGGCGTTATAGAGGTCGGCGCCGCGGTTCCAGGCTTGCGGATACGCGAGGAAGCCGGCCAGCGCGGTCAGCGCGAGCACGGCGAAAACCGCCCAGCGCGTCTTGCCGCGCTGCGTGGGCTTGGTCAGCCGCATCAGTCCTTTACCGATCCAGGCGAACGGGAGCGAGATGTAGTAAAAAAACGATCGGCCAGGACGTTGTGTCATACGGGAAAAGTCGGTTCAGATCAGCTTCGGCAGGTCGGTCTATCCACAAGTACGGAAGAAGTATAAAGAAGCGCCCCGAAAAAGGCAACGCCCCCGGAATCTTGGCTGAGTTGACGTTTTTCCTTGCGGCGTGTAGGCTGGCCGACGCACCTTAACCAAGGAGGTCCGAGATGGCCGCACGCGGCGCGAAACCCTTTTTCTCCTTCCTGACGTTCGCGTTCCTGATGGCCGCGCTCGTCGCCGGCGCGCAGGCCGCCGTCCAGTGGCAGCATCCGGACGCGCTCGGCTGGCCCGATCAGATCGCGGCCGTGCAGGCCGGCGGCTGGGGCACCGCCGTCGCGCTGGGCCTCGGCGCCTTGCTGGGGCTCATCTGCCTCGTGCTCGGCGCCTACTCGCTCACGCAGCGCCGGCGCGCGATCGGCGTGACAGCCATCCTGTTCGCCGCCGCGCTCGGCGTCGCGCCGCATTTGGCTTCTCCCTGGACGATCTACGTCGCCGGCGGATCACTCCTGCTCTTCTTCCTTCTGCTCAAGGTGACCGACGTGCTCGACAAGCGCGCGTCGTCGCCGAAGACCGCCGCGCCTTCCAAGAAGGCCGGCTGAGTCCCGAACATCGTTCGGGATTTTTCTTTTACGCGGGCTGGGCGGCGTGCTCCTCCGCGTACGCGAGGAACGCCTGCCAGTCGCGGGCGACGCGCACGTCGCCGGGGACCTCCAGGCGGTGGGCGATGCCGTCGTCGTCGAAGAGGACGCGCTTCAGCGTCGCCGGCAGATGGCCGAGATAGGAAAGCTTGTCGTCGAGAAACATCGAGACGCCGAGGCGCTCGCAGTGGCCGCGCTTGTCGCGTCCGCCTTCGCAGAAGATGACGCGCTCGCGCGGGACGATGTCGAGCAGGCCGTTCTTGGCCATCCAGCCGAGGGCCGAAGCCTCATTGGAAGGACGGCGCGCCGAGATGACGTAGACCTCCCCCGGCAGGCGGGCGAGTCCTTCGAGCGCGCCGGGAATGGGCGGAGCCTCGACCGTCATCGCGCCGTAGAGCGGTTCCTGGAGCTTCCGATACGTCGCCTCGTCGGGCATGTAGGCGTGCAGGAGATTCGAGTTCGTCTGCCACGGCTCGAGCGCGACGCCCAACTCCCCCGCCAGGCGCAGCTTGTGCGGGCGGTGGTCGACGATCACGCCGTCGAAATCGATGCCGAAGCGGAGAGGACTCATGCGTCTCAAAAATATCATGGGAAGAAAAAACCCGCGAGGCGCGCGGGTGTCAGGGAGCCGCGAGCCGACGCTCGAAGGCGTCGAGCATCGCGGAGAAGACGGCGGCGAAGACCTCTTCCGGCGTCCGGTCCGAGGTGTCGTACCAGAGCATACGGGGATCCTGCGCGCAGCCGAGCCGGTCCCAGACCGCCTGGTGCGCGTCCCACATCACCTGCAGGGCGGCCGGGTTGGTGGTCGTGCTGTACTTCAGCTCGCCGCGGGCGGCGCGCTCGGCGTGGTCCGGTCCGAACTTGCGGGCCAGGGCCGTGTCGGGGCGCACCATCAGCCAGACGTGCAGATCGAGGTTCGCGCGGACGAAGCGGCTCAGGTAGTGGGCCTGTTCGACGTCGCGCTCGGCCTCGGTCAGGAGCCCGTCGTGGACGAAGGTCTCCATGCGCACGGCGGCGTCGACGGGTCCGCGATCGAGGAGCGCCAGGTGCAGGTTCTTGTCGAGCGCGCACTGGCGGATCTTCTCGAGGGCGTAGTCGGCCGTCCGGAAGTTGTAGTCCGGCAGGACGCGCGGCGGCGGGACCGCTTCGGCGCCTTCCGGCACCTTGGCGGCTTCGAAGCCGGCGGCCTTGGAGGCCACGTAGAGCCGGTCGAGCAGGGTCGTCTTGCCGGAGTTGGAAGGTCCGGTCAGTTCGACGATGAACGGCCGGGGCAGTCGCGCCTTGCGCGACCGGCCGGGATCGAAACGATCCAGGAGCGCGGACGCGCGGGCGATATCCGTCTTGGCCATGTCGTCCTCCTTGGTGCTGACCGCGGCCACCATAGGTCCGGCGTGAGGTCGTCGCAAGCGAAGTTATCCACAAACGAAAAAGCGCCCCATGACGGGACGCTTTCCGGAATCACTTCAGCGTGACCGCGCAGTCGGAACCGACGGCGCAGACGTAGGAGAGCGACATCTCCTCGATGAGCGCGGGACGGAGCGAGGAGATGAAGGCGGTGAGCTTCACCGTCTTGCCGTCCGCGAGCGCGGCGACGAGGTCGGCCGTCTCCGGCGTGCGCGTCTCGTCGTAGGGGACGTTCGGCAGGACCGCCATGGCGTTCAGATCGTAGAGCAGGCTCGTGGCGGCGTCGTCCGCCGGCGTTTCGAGGCTCTGCGGGCGGAAGAGATGGCCGCCGGCGTCGTTGAACTTCACGAAAACGCTCTCGTACTTCGTCAGCGGCTTGCCGTCGACCGAAGCCTTCACGCTCAAGTAGGCCTTGGCGACCTGGCCGGTGACGGCGAGCGAACCGCCGAGGACCTTTTCGTCCTCGACCGTGGCGCCGGGCGTCCAGCTGGCGAAATCCTTGCCGAGCTCGAGGCGCGTCATCCCGTCCAGGTCGTCGTAGGCCTGCGTCGGGCTTTCGGAAGCCGATTCCGTCTCCGAGGCGGGCTCGGACGCCGGAGCCTCGTTCGCGCCGCGGTTCTTGAGCGCCGCGCCGAAGAGCACGACGGCGGCGACGATGAACACGGCGGAGATGGCCGTGTTCAGCTTCTGGATCATCTTCTCGTCCATACGGAGGAGTACGCGTTAGGCCGCGAAGTCCGGTTCAAGGGCTTCGGCGGGCTTCTTCGGCGCCTGCTCCTCCTGCAAGACGTCGTCTTTCTTAAACGTTACGGCGAAGTTCGGGACCCAGCGGGTGTTGTGCTCGTCGACGATCTCGACGGTCTCCCCTTTCGTATACATGTTCAGCGCGATGTCGGAAAGGAGCTCCTTGTCGGACGTGATGTCCAGGCTCAGGAGATCGAGCTTCTCCGCGTCCTGCGAGGCGGCGGCCCAGGCCTGGTTCTCGATGGCCTTCTTCTCCTCCTTCAGCGTCTTGAGCTGTTCGGCGACCTGCTGATAGCGGGGATTGTTGACGAGCTCGTCCTTGAAAGCCTTCTGGATCTCGCTTTTCTCGCGTTTCTTGGCGCGCAGACGCGCGTGGACTTCTTCGAGGCTGGGCATGGGGGCGTGGGGATAAAAAATCCGATGGCGGGATTTTACCATCGGGTCGCTGACCGGGCCAGCCGCGTCAAG
>Ga0209966_1000199_pt1 | contig 24912 bp, 20 predicted proteins | sample RhisoiCoNPM_FD_187575 | JGI IMG/M metagenome (GOLD analysis project Ga0209966, IMG submission 187575) | Arabidopsis thaliana rhizosphere microbial communities from the Joint Genome Institute, USA, that affect carbon cycling - Rhizosphere... | ecosystem: Host-associated > Plants > Roots >... | reverse complement strand
GGCGACGGCACCACGTCGCGGATCCGCTCGCGCAGGTCGCCGAGATAGCGCTCCTCCTGCACCACGCGGCCGTCCTGCAGCCGCAGCCGCACCAGCAGGCCCGGCGACAGCGAGCCGATGAGCAGGTCGCCGCGCCAGTCGGGGAACGCCGAGCCGGTGTAGAACGTCGCCCCCGACGGCGCGATCACCGGGTCCCAGTAGTACACCGGCTGCTCCATGCCGGCCTTGGCGGTGCCGATCCCGATGCGCGCGCCCGAGTAGTCCACCCCATAGGTGATGACCGGCCAGCCGTAGTTCTTGCCCGGCTGCGGATTGTTCAGCTCGTCGCCGCCGCGCGCGCCGTGCTCGACCGTCCACAGCTGACCGCGCGCGTCCAGCGCGGCGGCCTGCACGTTGCGGTGCCCATAGGACCAGATCTCCGGCCGCGCGTCGGCACGTCCCACGAACGGGTTGTCGCTCGGGATCGAGCCGTCCGCGTTGATGCGCACGACCTTGCCGAGCGTCACCGACAGGTCCTGGGCGCGCTCGCGATAGCCGAAGCGATCGCCGAGCGTGACGAACAGGGTGCCGTCGGGCCGGAAGGCGAGCCGCGAGCCCCAGTGGTTCGGCCCCTGCACCTTCGGCTGCTGGCGCCAGATGACCTGCGTGCCCTCGAGCCCGCGCTCGCCCAGCCGACCGCGGGCGACCGCGGTGCCGGCTCCGCCCTCGCCCGGCTCGGAGAAGGACAGGTAGACGAGCCGATCCTGCGCGAAGCCCGGGCTCAGCGCGACGTCGAGGAGGCCGCCCTGCCCGCGCGCGTAGACTGGCGGCACCCCGGTCAGCGGCTCCGACAGCGTGCCGTCGGGCGCTGCGATGCGCAGCCGGCCCGGCCGCTCGGTGACGAGCATCCGGCCGTCGGGCAGGACGGCGAGCCCCCACGGGTGCTCGAGCCCCCGTACGACGTCGGTGACCTTGACCGCGAGCTTCGCGGGGGCCGGGGTCGGCGAGCGCGGCGCCTCCTGCGCCCACGCGGGCGCCACCAGCAGGGCGAGCGCCATCGCGAGCGTGTCCCAGCGCGGCCAGCGCGTCGAGGCCCGGCTCAAAAGCTCACCGGCAGCGACTGCAGCCCGCGCAGGGTCAGGCTCTGCCGGAACTCGGGCTTCTCGGTGGCCAGTGCCAGCTTGGGCAGGCGCTGGAGCAGCGTGTTGATCGCGATCTGCCCTTCCATGCGCGCGAGCGGGGCGCCCAGGCAGAAGTGAACGCCCATGCCGAAGGCGATGTGGCGATTGTCGGCGCGGGTGAGATCGAGCCGCTGCGGATCGGGGAACTGGGCCGCATCGCGATCCGCCGCGCCCAGGAACGGCATCACCATCTCCCCCTTGGGAATCGTGCGGCCGCCGATCACGATGTCCTCGCTCGGGATGCGGGCGGTGCGCTGCACCGGGCCGTCGAAGCGCAGCAATTCCTCCACCGCGGTGCCGATGATCCGGGGATCGTCCCGCAGACGCCGCAGCTCGGCCGGATGCCGCAGGAGCGCCAGGGTGCCGTTGCCGATCAGGTTCACGGTGGTCTCGTGCCCGGCCACCAGCAGCAGGATGCAGGTCGCGAGCAATTCGTCCTCGTTCAGCTTGTCGCCCGCCTCCTCCGCCGCGATCAGGGCCGAGAGCATGTCATCCCGAGGAGACGCCCGACGCTGCGCGATCAGCTCGCGGAAGTACGCGGCCAGCGCGCGCCGTCCGGCCATGCTGCGCTGGGCGACCTCCGATTCGGGCGGCAGCATGATCGCGTCGAGCCCCCGCGCGATGTCCAGGCCCCACTGCTTGAAGCGCTCGTGGTCCTTCACCGGCACGCCCAGCATGTCGCAGATGACGTTGACGGGAAGCGGATAGGCGAACTCGTCGATCAGGTCCATCTCGCCGTGGCCGTCGACGGCGTCGAGCAGGCGGTCGACGATCCGCTGGATGTCCGGGCGGAGCCGCTCCAGCGCCTTCGGGGTGAAGGCCTTGCTGACCAGGCCGCGCAGCCGGGTGTGATCGGGCGGGTCCCGGTCGAGCATCGAGAGGCCGAGGCCGGGCGGCACCTGCATGCCGAAGCGGGCGGCCACGAACGCGGCGATCGGCTCCTTGATCAGCCGCGGGTCCCTCAGGCTCGCGATCACGTCGGCGTAGCGGGTGAGCACCCAGAAGCCGAGCGGGCTGTGGTGGACCGGATCGTCCGCCTGCAGACGCCGGTACATCGGGTACGGGTCCGCCACGAACTCCGGGTCCATCGGATTGAACTGCACGTCGGCCATGTCGTCTCCTCCCGCGGCCATTCTACATCTGCTACAGTCCCCTCCACCGGCGCAGGACGGGTCTCCCACGGGCACCAGGAAAGGACAGGTCATGGCGACGATCACCGGCTCGGAAGTACTGGCGCAGGCGCTCCGCTCTCAAGGCGTGGACACGATGTTCTATCTGATGGGCGGCCCCATGCTCGAGACCGAGGCCGCCTGCATCAAGCTCGGCATCCGCGCCATCGACACGCGCCACGAGCAGGCCGCCGCCCTGGCCGCGCACGCCTGGACCCGGGTGATGCGGCGGCCGGGCGTGGCCATGGGCTGCTCCGGTCCCGGCGCCATCAACCTGGCCACCGGCGTGGCCAACGCCTTCACCGACTGCGCCCCGCTGGTGGCCATCGGCGGATCGAGCCCGCGGGTCTACCTGGGCATGGAGGCCTTCCAGGAGATCGACCAGGTCGCGCTGATGAAGCCGATCACCAAGTGGGCCGAGCGCATCTACGACGCCCGGCGCATTCCCGACGTCGTCGACACCGCGTTCCGCCAGGCCGCCTCGGGCCGGCCCGGGCCCGTCTACATCGACATGCCCGGCGACATCCTGGGCGAGAAGATCGAGGAGGAGCAGGTCCGCTACCTCGGCCCCTGGAAGCCGGCGCCGCGCTCGCTCGGCGACCCGGGGGCGGTGCGCGAGGCCATCGCGCTGCTCGCCAGGGCCGAGCGGCCGATCGTCATCGCGGGCAGCGGCGTGTGGTGGTCCGACGGGGCCGCCGCGCTGCAGGCCTTCGTGGAGGTCACCGGCATTCCGTTCTACACCACCCCGATCTCGCGCGGCCTCATCGCCGAGGACCATGAGCTGGCCTTCCTGAACGCGAGGAGCAAGGCCTTCACCGAGGCCGACGTCGTGCTGGCGGTGGGCACGCGCTTCAACTGGGTCATCCAGTTCGGCCGGCCGCCGCGCTTCGCCGCCGATCTCAAGGTGATCCACGTCGACATCAACCCCACCCAGCTCGGCCACAACCGCGCCGTCGACATCCCGATCGCAGGCGACGCGAAGGCGGTGCTCGAGCAGCTCCGCGCCGAGGCCGAGGGCAAGATCGCGCCGAAGCGCTACGCCGCGTGGACCGGCAAGCTCCGCACGCTCGATGCGGAGAAGGGCGCCGAGCAGGACAAGGCGATGAGCCGCGACGAGACCCCGATCCACCCGCTGCGGCTCTGCAAGGAGGTGCGCGACTTCATGCGCCGCGACGGCATCCTCGTAGTGGACGGTCAGGAGATCCTCAACTTCGGCCGCCAGGCCATCCCGACCTACGTGGCCGGGCACCGCCTGAACTCCGGCGCGTTCGGCACGATGGGCGTGGGCCTGCCGTTCGGGGTGGGCGCCAAGGTGGCCAGGCCGGACGCGCAGGTGCTGGTGCTGCACGGCGACGGCTCCTTCGGCATCAACGCCATGGAGATGGACACGGCGGTGCGGCACAAGATTCCGGTGGTGGTGGTGATCAGCAACAACGGCGGCTGGACCGCGGACGCGCCGTGGACGCGGCCCTTGCCCAAGCCGGGCCGCAACCTCGGCCACACCCGCTACGACCGCGTGGCACAGGAGCTGGGCGCCCACGGCGAGTTCGTGGAGAAGCCGCACGACATCCGTCCGGCGCTGGAGCGCGCGTTCGCCTCCGGCAAGCCGGCGGTGGTCAACGTCATCACCGATGGGAAGGCCCGGGCGCAGACGGTGCGCTTCTCGGCCTACACGACCTAGGCGGGAGGCCCACACACCATGGCCCAGGCCCTCGACGGCATTCGCGTCCTCGACCTGACCCAGTACGAAGCGGGGCCCTCCTGCACCCAGATGCTCGCCTGGCTCGGCGCGGAGGTCATCAAGATCGAGCCGCCCACCGGCGAGCCCGGCCGCACCGCGCTCTCCGACAAGCGCGGCGAGGACGCGTGGTTCTTCCTGCTGCTGAACTCCTGCAAGAAGGGCGTGACCCTGAATCTGAAGTCCGAGCGTGGGCGCGCCATGTTCCTCGACCTCGTGAAGGGCGCCGACGTGCTGGTCGAGAACATGGGGCCGGGCGCGATGGACCGCCTCGGGCTGGGCTGGGAGGCGCTCCACCGGCTGAACCCGCGGCTGATCGCGGCCTCCGTGAAGGGCTTCGGGGGCGGCGGTCCCTACGCGGAGTACAAGAGCTTCGAGTGGATCGCGCAGGCCATGGGCGGCGCCATGAGCATGACCGGGCACCCCGACGGCCCGCCCACCAAGGCGATCGGCGGGCTCGCCGACACCGGCGCGGGCCTGCACACCTGCATCGGCATCCTGGCCGCCATCATCCAGCGTCAGCAGACCGGCGTGGGTCAGCAGGTGGAGGTCGCGCAGCAGGAGTCGGTGGTGAACCTGCTCCGCATCCACCTGCGCGAGAGCTACGCGACCGGCAAGCCGGCGCCGCGACAGGGCAACCGCTCGGCGGCCGCCGCGCCGTCCAACATCTACCGCTGCAGCCCGGGCGGGCCGAACGACTACGTCTTCATCCACTGCGCGACGGTGGACATGTGGAAGGCGCTCACGAAAATCGTGGGCCGGCCCGAGATGGCCGACGACCCGCGCTACCACGACCGGCGCGATCGCGTGCAGATCGTCGACGAGATCGACGCGATGATCGAGACGTGGACCGAGAAGCGCGACAAGCACGACGTCATGGCCATCATGGCCGGCGCCGGCGTGCCGTGCGGGGCGGTGCTCGACTCCACCGAGATCCTGGCGGACCCGCACCTGCGCAAGCGCCGCTTCATCGTCGACCTCGAGCATCCGCGGCGCGGCCCGTACCCGATGCCCGGCAACCCGGTGCGCCTGTCCGACTCGCCCACCGAGGTGGCCCGCCCGCCGCTGCTGGGCGAGCACAACGTCGAGGTCTACGGCCGCCTGCTCGGCATCAAGCCGGACGAGGTCGCCCAGCTCAAACGAGACGGCACCATCTGATCACCCTCTCCGGCAACCCTCTCCCCTGAGGGGAGAGGGCAGGGTGAGGGGTGGTCTACAAGCTACAGAGAAGGAGACTCCCGTGAGCGACAACCACGCCGTCGTCGTCGACCCCGCGGCCGCCGGCCGCCTCGTCATCCGCCCCGTTCCCGACCCCGCGCCCGACCGCGGCGAGGCCATCGTGCGCGTCCGCGCGATCTCGCTGAACCGCGGCGAGGTCCGCCGCTCCACCATGGCCGCGGCCGGCTGGCGCCCGGGCTGGGACCTGGCCGGCACCATCGAGCGCGCCGCGGCCGACGGCTCCGGCCCCAAGGTCGGCGCGCGCGTCGTGGGCTTCCTCCCCGAGGGCGCCTGGGCCGAGCGCGTCGCGGTGCCGACGCACGCGCTGGCCGAGCTGCCCGAGAAGGTCACGTTCTCGCAGGCCGCCACGTTTCCGGTGGCCGGCCTCACCGCGCTGCACGCCCTCGCCAAGAACGGCACGATCCTGGGCAAGCGCGTCCTGGTGACCGGCGCCACCGGCGGCGTCGGCGACTTCGCGGTGCAGCTCGCCCGCCTCGGCGGCGCCCACGTCACGGCCAGCGCCCGCCGCGCCGATCAGGCGCCCGCGCTCCGCCAGCTCGGGGCCCACGACGTGACGGTCGGCGACGAGATCCCCGCCTCGCCCAAGTACGACCTGGTGATCGAGTCGGTCGGCGGCCGCACCCTCGGCTCGGCACTGGCCGCGCTCGAGCGCGGCGGCGTGTGCGTGACGCTCGGCGTCTCCGCCGCCTCCGAGGTGACCTTCGACGCGCGCACGTTCTTCGCCACCGGCCGCACGCAGCTCTACGGCTTCTACCTCTTCACCGAGCTGGGCAACGAGCCGGCGTCGATCGGGCTACGCCGCCTCGCCGACCTGGTGGCCGCCGGTCAGCTCGCGCCGCATATCAGCGTGGAGCGGCCGTGGAGCGAGATCGCGCAGGTCGCCGCGGACCTGATCGCGCGCACGTACCCGGGCAAGGCGGTGCTCACGCTGGGCTAGCGCGATGCCCCGTCTCGACCGGCTCGCCGAGCTGGGCCGAAAGAATCTGCTGATGCTCCCGGTCCAGGTGAACGACACCGCGCCGTTCACGCCCCTCTCGCGGCCGCTCCCCGCCTGCCGTCTCGCCATCGTGACCACCGCGGGCCTCCACCGTCGGGACGACCGCCCATTCGCGCCGGGCGAGCAGACGTTCCGGGTGATCCCGGCCGACGCACCGGCAGCCGACATCGTGCAGAGCCACACCAGCCTCGGCTTCGATCGCGTGGCCACGATGCGCGATCTCAACATCTCGTACCCGGTGGACCGGCTGCGGGAGCTGATCGCGCGCGGCGAGCTGGGCGGGACCGGGCCGAATCACTACTCGTTCATGGGCGCGCAGCGAGACGTCAGGCGCATCCACGAGGAGACCGCCCCCGAGGTGGGCCGCCGGCTGCGCGAGGCAGGCGTCGACGTCGCCCTCATCACCCCCACCTGACCCTTCTGCACGCACACCGGCGGTGTGCTGGCGCGCGCGCTCGAGTCGGCCGGCGTGGCCACCACGTCGATCAGCATGGTGCGCGAGCACACCGAGAAGGTGAAGCCGCCGCGCGCGCTCTTCGTCCCGTTCCCCTTCGGCCACGCGCTGGGCCGCCCGAACGACCCCGATCTGCAGCATCGCGTCCTGCGCGCCGCGCTCGACCTCCTCGCCGAGCCGGCCGGCCCGGTGCTCCGCGACTTTCCCGACGATGCCGAGCCGGGCGATCAGCCGTCGGCGCCCACCCAGGCGTCGGCCATCGCGCCCGTGGCCGCCGTCGCCGACGATCCCGCGCTCGAGACCTCCCAGATGCGCCAGTACCACGCGCAGTGGCTCGCGCACGGCGGCCGACGCACCGCCTTCGGCCTCGCCGGCATCCCCGCCACCCGCTTCCGCGGCGTGGTGCGCTTCCTCCAGGCCTTCGCGGCCGGCGAGGAGGCCGACATGGCGGAGCGCCCCGCAGATGTGCCGCTGCCCAATTTCATCCGCTACTGCGCGGACGACTGGAAGGCGCTCTGCTACGAGGCCCGCCTGGTCATGAAGCCGTCCAGCAGCGGCGACGATGTCGCCCGCTGGTTCTGGGGCGAGACCGCCGCCGGACAGGTGCTCCGCCGCGTGCGCGACCGCCTCGACGCCTCGGAGGACCCGCAGTGGAAGGCCGCCGCGTTCGGGGTGGCACGGTAGCGTCGCCCATCTGCAGATCCGCTCACGGACGCAGGACGTCCAGAGCCCAGCTCACATCCAATCGCTCACCAAGCCAGGACGGACACGCGGTCCGCGCGTGGATGTCCAGGTCTCCATGATGCTCCCGCAGGGCTCCCGCAGGATCCTCGGGCACTGCCGCGGATGGCGGCACGTCGGGGAGCGGACTGCCGTCGGGACGGCTAAAGGCGAACGTGTCGTCGTCCCCGTGGGCCACCTGAAAGCCCTCTTCGTGGACGGCTCGATGATGGCGACGGCAAAGCAAGACGAGATTGCCGAGCGTGGTGGGACCACCCTGGGCCCAGTGGCGAACGTGGTGCCCCTGCCCGACGCTCACGCGGCAGCCCGGGAACCGGCATGTCCGGTCGCGATGTAGCAAGGCGCGTCGCAGCGCCGGAGGAATCGTCCGCGTCCGCGCCCCGACTTCGAGCAGCCGTCCTTCCGAATCGTGGCGCATCACCACGCGGCTCGCGTCGCACGCCAGGCGCTGACACGTTCCCGCGGGAACGTGGCCGATCTCTTCCATGACGGATTGGCCTGGCTGCGACGCATCGGCCAGCACGGCCGCATCGACATGGACCACCACCTGATACCGCTCCCCCGGCGCACCAGGATCCAGCTCATGGTGCAGCGCCGTCTCCGCGAGCAAGGCCAGCGCGTCCGCTTGTTGCTGGGATCGGGTGGGCGGCGTCAGCGATGGATCGGTTGGCTGGTTCCCGGACGTGCCGCGCGCTCGCTGATACAGGGTCTCCCGGGCTGCATCGAGCGCTCTCAGCAGCAGGGCGCCTATCTCCGGCGTGAGGCGTCCATTGAGAACCACCGTGCCGTCGTCCTCCTGGTGGACACGCAGGCTGCGGCTGGCGTGCTGTCGGGCAGCCTGCCTGGCTTCGGCCCGTCGGTCTACCCGTCGCCAGCAGCGAACGATCTCCTCCACATGTACCGCCGTGCCGGCTCGGCCAACCGCCAGAAGACGCGCCTCCGTCTCCGGCGTAGCGACACGAGTCAACGCACGCACCTTGGCATAGGACAGCTGTCCGCGGGCGAGCGCCTCGGCCAACCGAGGCAGCGCCCCCAGCGCCCGTGCGACCCGCACGCGCTCGCGAGCAGCGCCGGGAGCCAGCCCTACGCGCCAGCTCAGCCATTCCGCGCACGAGCGAAAGCCGGTGTTCCATCCGCCGCGCGCGTCGAACTCACGGATCAGATCGAGCAGACGCGCGGTGGCGGCGTCGAGGTGGGCGGACAGCTCGGCGATCTCGTCGCCGAGCCGATCCAGCTCCTGGACGCGAGACGGAGATTCGAGAAGCGTGAACGATTCGGTCGTCATGCCGTGGCCTCCTTCCGCTGCGCCACTCTAACCCGCGAGTTCCGGGGGGCCGGAGGCGGCCGACGTCGAATGATTCACGAGCGCCGAATGATTTCTGCTGGGCGGGCCGAACGGAATGCGGAAGCGCGGACGTCCGAGCGTCAAGGCCTGCATTCCGGGAGGGCTGCATATCGGCAGAGAAGTGCCCTGGCGAAACGTGTCAAGCGAAAACTGGACGAGCGCCCGCGGTCCCTACTCGGCCAGCCACACCGTGTCGAGCTGGTTGTTCAGGTAGTGGCTCGGGGTGATGGTCCAGCCGCGCACCTTCGAGAGATGCGGCACGATGCGGTTCCACTGGAAGGTCATGATGTAGTGCACCTCCTCGTCGTAGAGCCGCTTCTCGAACGCGCGCAGGAGCTTCTTGCGCTCCTCGGGGTCGGTGGTGCGGGACTGGCGCTCGTACAGGTCGTCCATCGCGGTGTCCTTGTGACGGCTGAAGTTCACCGGCGACGTGGTCAGGAACCAGTGCAGGTCCATGTCGGGCTCGACGATGGAGTTGCAGGGCGCGTTGGTGGACACCTCGAACTCGCCGTTCTTCTGCGCCTGCAGCCACGCGGCCGACTCCAGGCTCACCTGCTTGACGTTGAGCCCGACCTGCCGCCACTGGTCGATGAGCCAGATGCCCACCGGCTCGTAGGGCTGGGGCACCGCCCGGTTCGTGAGAACGAATGAGAGGCCCTCCGCGCCCGCTTCCTTCAAGAGCCGCCGCGCCTCCGCGCGCGAGGCGTTGATGTCGGCGCCGTAGCCGGCCAGCTTCTTCAGCTCGTCCGGCGGCGTGGCCCACGGCGTGCCCGGCACCTGGATGCCCGCCACGTCCTTGACCACCGCAATGCGGGAGAGCGCGGCGGAGCCGGCGTACCGATCCAGCGCGAGGGTCAGGGCGCGGCGCACGCGCTTGTCGCCGAACGGCTTCTTCTCCTGGTTCATCGACACCTGGATCGAGCAGTTCCACGGGCTCTCCTGCACCGTGATCTTGCTGCCGAGGGCCTGCACGAGCCCGTCCCGCTGCGACGGGCTGAAGCCGCGGAACTGGATCATCGCCCGCTCGCCGCGGATGGCCGCGACCTGGGCGGAGGAGTCCTGGATGAAGATGGCCCGGAAGCCATCGAGGTAGGGCTTGCCCTTGTCCCAGTAGTCCGGGTTCTTCTTGCCGACCCAGTGCGAGCCGCGCACGTACTCGGCGAACTTGAACGGGCCGGTGCCCATCACGTTCTTCTCGTACCAGTGCATGTCCTTGGCCAGGATCTCGGCCTTGTAGATCCAGTTCCAGGGCGACGCGAGGTTGGTGAGGAACGACGCCTCGGGGTACTTGAGCCGGAACACGATGGTGTCCGGATTCGGCGCCTCGACCGCCTCCACCGTGCGGTAGGCGGCCTTGCGGCTCGAGATGACGCCGGCGGGCGGGAAGATGATCTTGTCGTACGAGGCCTTGACGTCGGCCGAGGTCATCAGGCTGCCGTCGTGGAACTTCACGCCGCGCCTCAGCTTGAAGGTGTAGGTCCGCTTGTCCGGGGAGATCGTCCACGACTCGGCGAGATCGCCGATGATCTTCGTGCCGGTGCGGTCGGTGGGCTCCACCCGCAGCAGGGTGTTGTACTGCGGCGCCCCGGGATGGAGCATCCCGAAGGTCTCCTCGCGATGCGCGTCGAAGCTCGGGGGCTCCGCGGCCACCACGAAGACCAGCTCGCCGCCCGCGCGGGGCTGCTCCTGCGCGGAAGTCGGCGGGACCGAGCCGAGCGCGAGAACGAGAACGAGGCAGCCGAGGAGCGTCAGCGATCGAGTGAGCCGGCTCATGTCCGACCTCCGTTGGGTAGCTCGTGGGAGTCTAGCATCGGCTCCAGGAGCGAAGTAGGTGAGGGGCGGTTACCGCTTCAGGCGCGGGAGGAGGTGGGCGGCGGCGTCCGCCACCTGCGCGAGCTGGTCGCCGCCCGCAAAGCGCAGCGCCAGGTGCCGGGCGCCCGCGTCGATCCAGCGCTGGAGCCACTCCGCGCAGCCCTCGATCGGCCCCGCGTAGGTCGCCTGGCGCGCCATGATCGCGGCGGCCGGCGCCGCGTAGTACGTCTCGAGGAACTGGCGCAGCCGCTGCTCGGCGTTGGTCCGGTCGGCATCCAGCGCGAGGGTCACGTACGCGGCGCCCGAGACCGCGTCGGCGGCCCGGCCCGCCGAGCGCGCCGCGGCCTGGATCCCCGGGAAGTGCTCGGCGAAGAACTCCACGCTCGGCCCGGTCGGGAACCACGCGTCGAAGCGCGCGGCCTCGCGGAAGGCGGTCGGCCCGGAGCCGCCGATCCAGATGGGCGGCCCGCCGGCCCGGTGCGGCTTGGGCTCGACGGTGGCGCCGTCCAGGCTGAAGTGCTTGCCGTGGAAGGTGACCGCGTCGCGCTGCCAGAGCGCGCGGCAGATCTCGAGCGTCTCGAGGAACCGGCCCACCCGGCGATCCCACGGCACCCCGCAGGCCGCGAACTCCTTGCGGATCTGCGGCGTGTCCGCGGCGATGCCCACCCCGAGGATCACCCGTCCCTCGGCCACCTGGTCCACGGTGGCGATCAGGTGCGCGAGCACCACCGGGTTGCGCAGCGCGGGCAGCAGCACGCCGGTGCCGAGGCGCACGCGCTTCGTGCGCGCCGCGATCGCGGCCATCAGGGTGAGCGGCTCGTGGCGCGGCCGCGCGGTGATCGAATCGCCGATCCACACCGAGTCGAAGCCGGCGGCCTCGGCGCGCTCGGCCATGGTGATGAGCGGGCCCGTCTCGGGCCGGCCCGACATGATCGCCTCGCGCGTGGGAATCAGGACACCGATCTCGACGGTCATGACGATCCTCCGATCAGGGATTCGACTTCCCGGGCAAGCGGCGAGGACTCGAGCCCCTCCCGCAGGCCCGGGTCGCGCGTCGCCGCGCGCAACGAGGTGATGATGTCCCACGCCGCGCGGTAGCGCGCGAGCGCGTCGTCGCGCCGGCCGCGCGCCGCGTCGAGCCGCCCCAGGGCCTCGTGGCTCAGCCAGGTCTGGCGCGGCTGGCGGATCGCGGTCGCGAGCGCCAGCGAGCGCTGCAGCGCCTCCTCCGCCTCGCCCCAGGCGTGGCGGGCGGTGGCGCTCTCTCCCTTGATCCGCCAGGCCCACGCCTCGAACTTCCGGGAGGCGGTCGGCGCCGCGAGCTCGAGGCTCTGGTCGGCCAGACGCCCCGCCCGCGCGGGATCGCCCTGGCGCAGCGCGAGCTGCCCCTGGCTCGCGTAGCAGTGGGTCGCGTAGCGCCACGTCATCCAGCGGGATGGGGGCGGATGCAGCACGATCGAATGCGATTCCGCGAGGGCCTCCGCGGCGCTCGCCAGGTCGCCCCGCGTCATGAACGCGTCGGCCTCGTTGTTCCGGATGAAGGCGCGCCGCTCGGCTCCGGTGCCGTGACCGGCCCGCGAGGAGCGGTTGGTCACCTCGTACGACAGCTCGGACAGCTCCATGCCCCGGTCGAGCGCGCCGCACTCCAGGAGCATCCACCCGAGGGTGTTCTGGAACCGCGGGATGAAGGCGTCGTCGCCGATGCGCTCGGCGAGCGCGAGCCCTTCGCTCAGCGCCACGAACGCGGCGTCGTACTCGCCCAGGTCGTTCCACATCGCGCCCTGGTTCCAGAGGCAGCGGAGGAGCGGGATGACCAGGGAGTGGTCGCGGGCGAGCCGGGCGCCTTCGCTCGCCTGCTCGAGCCCCTCACGGTAGTCGCCGCGCCAGCCCGAGCGCAGGGCCAGCAAGTGCAGCGCCAGGGCCTGCCGGTTGGGGTCGCTCACCGACCGGCCGATCGCGAGCGCCCGCTCCACGTCGTCCTTCGCGGGGTCGAGATTCCCGCTCACCAGGTGGATGTACCCGCGCACGTAGAGGCCGCCGGCGAGCGGCCGCTGCGCCCCCGCGGCCTCGGCGAGCTCGATCGCCTCGCGGGCGCCCTCGAGCGCGGCGGGCAGGTCCTCCGCCCACTGGAGCGCGGAGGCGGCCTGGATCAGCGCGTTGGCCTCGGCGGAGCGATCCTCCGCGCGCCGGGCCAGCTCCACGACGGTCTCGGCGGCCTCCCGGGAGCGCGGGAAGTCGCCCACCCCGAAGAAGAGGTCCGCCCGGGCCGAGTGGATGGTTATCAGGGTCGTCACCGGGGCGCGGTCTCCGAGACGCTCGGCCGCGCCGAGCGCTTCCGCGTAGAGATCGAGCGCCTGGCGCAGGCCGAAGGCCTGGGTGGCCTTCTGGGCGGCCCGGATCAGGTAGGCAAGCGCCCGCTCCGCGTCGTCGGTGCGGGAGAAGTGATGGGCGAGAACCTCATAGTGCTCGGGGAGCCGATCGGCGTAGAGCGTCTCGATGGCCGCGCCGACGAGACGGTGGAGCTCGCGCCGGCGCTGGACGAGCAGGGAGGCGTAGGCCACGTCCTGGGTCAGGGCGTGCTTGAAGCCGTAGGCCAGCTCGGGAAACCGTCGCCGCTCGTGAATGAGCTCGAGCGCGCTCAGCTCGCGCAGGGCGGGATCCGTGGCCTCGCCGATCTGGGACACGTGATCGACGAGACGGCGGCTGAACTCGCGCCCGATCACGGCGGCGAGCTGGAGGGTGACCTTCGGCGCCTCGGCGAGCCGGTCCACCCGGGCCGCGATCACGTCCTGGACCCGGTCGGGCACCGCGATCTGCGAGACGGGCCGGGTGAGGGCCAGCCGCCCCTCGACGGTCCGGAGCGCGCCCGTCTCCTCGAGAGAGCGGACCAGCTCCTCGACGTAGAACGGGTTGCCCTCCGCCTTGTCCGCGACGAGGGCGCGGAGCTCGTCGGGCAGCGCTTCGGCGCCCAGCACCGCCTGGGCGATGCGCGCGCTCTCCTCGCGGGAGAGCGCCCCCGGCACCACGCGCGTGAAGTAGCTCCGCTCTCCGAACGGGCTCGCGTACCCTGGGCGGTAGGTGAACACGAGCAGCGCGCGCAGGGCCGGCACGCTCTCGGTCAGGGTCGTCAGGAACTGCTCGCTCACCCCGTCGATCCAGTGCAGGTCCTCGATCACCACGACCTGCGGCCGCTTCTCGGCATTCCGGACCAGCATGCTCCGCAGCGCTTCGAAGGTCTCGGCCCGCCGCTCGGCGGGAGTCATCGAGCGCAGGTCGGCGCCCGGATCGATGGACAGGAGCGCCCGCAGATACGGCGCAACATGCGCGAGCTCCGGACTGATCGCGGCCAGGCCCCGCTCGACCTTCGCGGCGGCCGCCGCTTCCGTGTCCCCTTGCTCGATGTCGAGCTGCCGACGGAGCAGGTCGACCAGCGGATGGAAGGGCATGGCCCGGCCGAAGGACAGGCAGTGCCCTTCGTGCCACGCGGCCTCGCCGCCGATCCGCCGGCGCAGCTCGGACAGCAGGCGCGACTTGCCCATCCCGGCCTCGGCCACCAGGAAGGCCACCTGGCCCTGGCCGTCGCGGGCGCGCCCGAAGGCTTCGAGCAGCAGGCCCAGCTCTCGCTCCCGCCCCACGAACGGCGTGAGCCCGCCCTCGGCGGCGATCTCCAGCCGCGTGCGGGCCTCGTGCGCCGCCACCACCTCCCACGCGCCGACGGGCTCGGTCTTGCCCTTGACCTCCATCGGCCCCAGGGGTCGCGTCTCGAAGTAACCGCGCACCAGACGGTAGGTCGCCTCCGAGATCGTCACGCGGCCGGGCGCTCCGCCCTGCTGCATGCGCGCGGCCACGTTGGTGGCGTCGCCCACCGCGGTGTAGTCCATGCGCAGATCGCTGCCGATGCTGCCTACCACCACGAGCCCGGTGTTGAGCCCCTGCCGGGCGCGAAAACGGATCCCACGCGGGAGCAGCTCGGCCTGGTACGCCTCGAGCGCCCGCGCGATGCCGAGCGCGGCGTGCACCGCGCGGACCGCGTGGTCCTCGTGCGCGATCGGCGCCCCGAAGATCGCCATGATCCCGTCCCCCAGGAACTGGTTGACGGTGCCCTCGTAACGGTGGACCTCGGCCAGCATGGAGTCGAAGGCCCGGCTCATGATCCGGTGGACCTCCTCGGGGTCGAGGCGCTCCGAGAGCGCCGTGAAGCCGGACACGTCGACGAACAGCACCGTCACCTGCTTGCGCTCGCCCTGCAGGGCGCCGGCGCTGGTGAGGATCTTCTCGGCCAGGTGCCGTGGCGTGTAGGTGACCGGCGACGCGGAGGGAGCCGGCGACGCGGGGGCAGCGGACGCCGCCGGTGCGGCGAGGGCCGCCCCGCACTGGTGGCAGAAGCGGTTGCCCGGCGGGTTGGGAGCCTGGCACGAGGGGCAGACCGCGGCCAGGCGGCTCCCGCAGCCCCCGCAGAACTGGGCGCCGGCCGGATTCGTCTGGCCGCAGCCCGGGCAGGTCACGCTGTCAGGCGTCGCGCCAGGCGCTCGCCTGGTCGAGGGCGGCGGTCTGCTCGGCGTCGAGCTTCAGGTCGATCCCTCCCACCAGCTCTTTCAGCTGAGAAACGGAGGTGGCCGACGCGATCGGCGCGGTGATCCCCGGCCGGTGGGCGAGCCACGACAGCGACACCTGGGCGGCGCTGGCGTTGGCCGCCGCCGCGGCCTTCTCCACCGCGGCCAGCACCCGGAAGCCGCGCTCGTTCATGTAGGTCTTCTCGACCCCGCCGGCGCGCGCGGTCTTGGGCAGCGGCTCGCCGGAGCGGTACTTGCCCGACAGGAAGCCGCTGGCCAGCGAGGAGTACGGGATCACCCCCACCTCCTGCTCGCGGCAGAGCGGCTCCAGCTCGCGCTCGTACTCGTCGCGCATCACCAGGTTGTACTTCGGCTGCAGGCACTCGTAGCGCGCGTAGCGGTGGCGGTCGCTCTCCCACAGCGCGCGGGTCAGTCGCCACGCCGGGTAGTTCGAGGCGCCGAGGTAGCGCACCTTGCCCTGCCGGATCAGATCGTCGAAAGCCCGCAGGGTCTCCTCGAGCGGCGTGTCCTGGTCGTCCCAGTGCGCCTGGTAGAGGTCGATGTAGTCGGTCTGAAGGCGCCGCAGCGAGGCCTCGACGCCTTCCATGATGTGGGCGCGCGAGAGACCCTTGTCGTTGGGACCCGGACCCATCGGCCCGCAGACCTTGGTGGCGATCAGCACCGACGCGCGGTTCTTCCGCGCGGTCATCCAGAGGCCGAGCGCGGCCTCCGACTCCCCGCCCGTGTTGCCGGGAGCCCAGCGCGAGTAGACGTCGGCGGTGTCGATGAAGTTGCCGCCCGCCTCGCAGTAGGCGTCGAGCACCGCCTCGGAGGCCTTCTGGTCGGTGGTCCACCCGAACGTGTTGCCCCCCAGGCACAGCGCGGACACCTTGAGCCCGGTGCGGCCGAGCCGGCGCATCAGCATGATCGCTCTCCTATTTCCAGAGTTGGCGGGACGCCAGCCGCGCCCCCTCCGCCATCGACTCGATCTTCGCCCAGACGATCTCCGGCTCCACGAGAGGCTGCGACCGCGCGAAGGTCGCGAAGCCGCAGTCGCTGCCCGCCATCACCCGCTCGCGTCCCACGACCTCCGCGTAGCGCACGATCCGCTGCGCGATCAGCTCGGGGTGCTCGATGAAGTTGGTGGTGGTGTCGAGCACGCCGGGGATCAGGATCTTGTCCTCCGGTAGCTTGACCTCCCGGAACACCGCCCACTCGTGCGCGTGGCGGGGATTGGCGCCCTCGAGCGAGATGGCCTGCGGACGCGCGCGGAGGACCACCGGCAGGATCTCGCGCAGCGGGATGTCGCGGTGATGCGGGCCCTCGTAGTTGCCCCAGCAGAGGTGCAGGCGCAGCCGGTCGGGCGGGATGTCGCGAAGCGCGTGGTTGAGCGCCTCCACGTTGCCCTCGGCGATCCGCACGAACTCGGCGTTGCCGACCTCGGGGAACGCCAGATGGCGGCTCATGGCCAGGTCCGGGCAGTCGACCTGCAGGACGAAGCCGGCGCGGTGGATCGCATCGTACTCCTCCTTCATCACGTCGACCAGCCGGGCGAGGTACGCCTCGCGGCTCGGGTAGTGCGTGTTCTGGAGGAAGTGGGCGATCACCCCCGGCGAGGCCGCGCTCATGAACGCGTCGGTGGGGACGGCGCTCTCGACGGCGGCGCGGAAATTGGCCACGTCCTTCTGCACCGCCCCGCGGTCCTTCCAGTCGATCGGGCCGTTGCAGGCCGGCCGCAGGATCGCGGCGCGGCGCTCGGCCCGCGCCGCCGCCTCCGGGAAGTCGGCCCAGTCGGCTCGCTTCGCCGCGCCGCTCTGGCCGTCGAAGCCGGTGAGCCGGTGCCGCACGTAGGTCGAGTAGCCCACCTTGCCCTGCTCGCCGTCGCTCACCACGTCGACGCCGGCGTCCACCTGCCGGCGCACGATGTCGGCGACGGCGCGGCGCACCCGCGCCTCGAGCGCGGCCGCGTCGACGGCGCCCCCGGTGTCGAGCGCGTCGAGCATCCCGGCCAGGTCGGGCGGACGCGGCAGGCTCCCGGTGTGCGTGGTGAGGATGCGGTCGATGCTCCGCTTCATGGGGCGAGCGGAATGTGACCGCACTCGCGCGAGGTTGTCAAGGACGCGGGGCCCCGCGGGCGAGACCGGCCGCCTCGCGACTACTCGATCACCTCGTCCGCCCGCTGCAGCAGCGACGGCGAGATGGTCACGCCGAGGGCCCGGGCGGTGCTGAGGTTGATCACCATGTCGAACTTCGTCGGCTGCTCCACCGGCAGCTCGCCCGTCCTGGCGCCCTTCAGGATCCGGTCCACATAGACCGCCGCGCGCCGATACATCTCGGGAATGCTCCCGCCATAGAACATGAGGCCCCCGGAGTCCACGAATTCCCGGCCTGGATACATCGAGGGCAGCCGGTGTTTCAGCGCGAAGTCGGCGATACGCACGCGGTAGGAATGGATGAGCGGATCGGCCGTGGTCATGAGCGCATCGGGTCGACGCCCGGCGAGCGCTCCGAAGACCAACTCGAAATCGTGGGAGCCTCGAAACTTGTGGGGCTCGAGCCGGACGGCCAGAGTCGCCGCCCATCGCTGGGTCTCTTCGAGAGCCAAGACGCTCCCCGCGTTCTCGGGATTGTAGATGAGGGCGACCCGAGACAGCCCCGGAAGGGCCTCCTTGAGGAGCTCCAAGCGCTTGCCGTATTCGGGGCCGATGAACGCGACCCCGGTGACGTTGCCGCCCGGGCGCGCGTAGCTCGCAACGAGGCCCGTCCGATCGGGGAACGCCACGTTGGCGAACACGATCGGGATCGTGGACGTCGACCGCTTGGCCGCCTGGGAGGCCTGCGTGCCCGCGGTGCAGAGCACCTCGACCGGACGGCGAACCAGCTCGGCCGCGAGCTCCGGCAGACGCTCGGTGTGCCCCTCGGCCCAGCGGGCCTCGACGGTGACGTTCTGACCCTCGATGTACCCGAGCTCTCGCAGGCCAGCCTGAAGGGCCTGCAGATTGGGGAGGCCCTCGGTGGCCGAGGCCGGCGATAGCACCCCGATGCGCGGCATCCGCTTGGCCGGCTGCGCACCCGCGATGAGCGGGGCGACGAGGAGGATGCCGCCGGTCATCGTCACGATGAAGGCGCGGCGAGGCATCCCGGAGGACCGCATCGGGTCCGATTGTCCCCACGTCACGCGGCGAGTCTACCAGCATTCGAGGGTGTGGCGCACTCTCCCGCCGCTCTCTTGCCCCCACCGGCGAGGATGCTACAGTCTCTTCCACACGATCGATCCCCCCTCCCGAAGGAGGATCCCATGGGACGCGCGTACCACGTCATCGACGCCGACGGCCACGTGCTGGAGCCGGTGGACATCTGGGACAAGTACATCGACCCCGCCTACCGCGACCGCGCCCCGCGCATCGTCATCGACACCGACGGCAAGGAGCGCCTGCTCGTCGAGGGACGCGTGCTCGGCAGCCAGAAGGGCTTCGGGGTGATCGGAGCCATCGGGGCGCGCCAGGGCGGCGTGCCCGAGGAGACCATGAAGTACGTGGACGGCCGGCGCGGCGGCTTCGATCCGCACGCCCGCATCCCGGACATGGATCTCGACGGCATCGACGCCGCATTCCTGTATCCGAGCGTCGGCCTCTTCTCCGGGGCGGTGCGCGAGCCGTGCCTGGCCGCCGGCATGTGCCGCGCGTACAACCGCTGGCTCGCCGACTACTGCCAGCCCTACCCCGACCGCCTGTTCGGGGTCGCGATGCTGCCGATGCAGTCCATCGACCTGGCCATCCAGGAGATGCGCTACGCGCGGAAGGAGCTGGGCATGCGCGCGGGCTTTCTGCGCCCCAACCCCTACAACGACAAGATGCTGCACCACCCGGACTACGCGCCGTTCTGGGAAGAGGTGCAGGAGCTCGACATGGCGATCGGCCTGCACGAGGGCGCGAGCGGCGGCATGCCCCAGGTCGGAGTGGACCGGTTCGAGACGCGCGGGGCGCGGCACATCATCTCGCACACCATGGAGATGATGCTGGCCGCGATGAGCGTGATCTGGAGCGGGGTGTGCGACCGCTACCCGCGCGTGCGCATCGGCTTCATGGAATCCGGCGGCGGCTGGATCGCCCCCTGGCTCGATCGCATGGATCGCCACTTCGACGACCAGGGCTTCAACGACTCCGGGCTGTCGATGAAGCCGAGCGAGCTGTTCCAGCGCAACTGCTGGATCTCGTTCGAGCCGGTCGAGGGCTGCCTGGGCCCGCTCGCCGAGTACATCGGGCCGCACAAGATCCTGTGGGCCACCGACTACCCCCATCCCGACGGCTTCTTCCCCGGCGCGCCGCAGATGATCCGCGACCGCTCCGAGCTGTCGGAGGCCACCAGGCGCGAGATCCTGGCCGGGGGCGCGCGCGGGTTCTACCGGCTCTGAGGAGCGATCGTGACCGACCAGGCCCTGTCCGGCATCCGCATCCTGGACCTCACCCAGTTCGAGGCGGGCACCTCCTGCACCCAGCTGCTCGGCTGGCTCGGCGCCGACGTCGTCAAGATCGAGCCGCCGGGCGGCGAGCAGTCGCGGCGCAACCGACCCGAGGTGCCGGGGCTCGACGCGATGTTCTTCCTGCTCTTCAACGCCAACAAGCGTAGCGTGACGATCGACCTCAAGAAGCCGGAGGGCCACGCGCTCTTCCTGCGGCTGGTCGAGCGCGCCGACGTGGTGGTGGAGAACTTCGCGCCCGGGCTCATGGAGCGGCTCGGGCTCGACCACGAGCGCCTGAGCGCGGTGAATCCCAGGATCATCCTGGCGCGGCTGAAGGGGTTCGGGCTCTCCGGGCCGTATCACGAGTACAAGAGCTTCGACATGATCGCCCAGGCGATGGGCGGCGTGATGAGCGTCACCGGCTTCCCGGACCGCGAGCCGGTGCTCTGCGGGGCCAACATCGGCGACAGCGGGGCGGGCGTGCACCTGGCCGCCGGCATCATGGCCGCCTACATCGAGCGCCAGCGCACCGGACGCGGTCAGGTCGTCGAGGTGTCCATGCAGGAGGCGGTGGCCAACCTGATCCGCCAGCGCTACGTCGTGCACTACCGCGACGGCAAGCCGACGCCGCGGCGGGGCAACGGCGCGCCGCCCGGCGCGGTGCCCGACGGCCTCTACGCGTGCGCGCCCGGCGGCCCGAACGACTACGTGTACATCTACGTGCAGCCGATGAACCAGGGCATGTGGGAGGACTTCGCGCGGGCCATCGGCCGCGACGACCTGCTGACCGACCCGCGCTGCGCGGACGCGCCGACGCGATGGCAGCACCGCGAGGACCTGAACGGCATCGCGCGGGCGTGGACCGGCGCGCGCAGCAAGCACGAGGTGCTGGCCACCCTGGGCAAGGCGGGCGTGCCGTGCGGGGCGATCCTCGACACCCAGGAGGTGCTGGACGACCCGCACCTCAACGCGCGCGGCGCGGTCGAGACCATCGAGCATCCCACGCGCGGCCGGTTCCGCGTGCCCGGGTGCCCGATCCGCCTGTCCGACTCCGAGGCGGTGACCACGCCGCCCCCGCTCGCCGGCCAGCACACCGACGAGGTGCTGGCGGAGGTACTCGGGCTCACCGCGGACGAGGTGGCCGGCCTGCGGGCGCGCGCCGTCGTCTGAGCCGTGCGGTTCGGTCACGCGCCGTCCATCTGGGAGCAGTTCCCCCAGCTCGTCCCCGGCGTCCTGCGGGTCGGCGGCATCCACCCGAAGGCGGACGTGCAGGCGCTGATCGAGCCCTGGCACGCGCGGGCGCGCGAGCGGCTGGCGCGCGGCCCCGAGTCCGAGCTGGCCGAGATCTCCGCGTGGCGCCGCGCCTACACCCAGATGGGCCTCAAGCCCACGCAGTACCGCTCCGCTGCCGAGGCCCTGCTTCGCCGCTTCCGTCGTGACAACGACCTGCCACGCCTGCATCCGCTGGTGGATCTGGGCAACGCGCTCTCGCTCGCCTTCGCGCTGCCGGTGGCGATCTTCGACCTCGCGGGCGTCGATTCGTTCCTGGAGGTGCGCCACGCCGCGGGTGGTGAGGCGTACGACGGCTTCGGAGGCGAGACGGAGCGCGCCGAGCCGGGCGAGGTCATCTTCGCCGACGCGGCCGGCCACGCGCACGCGCGACGCTGGACGTTTCGGCAGAGCCGGCGCTCCACCGTCACCGCCGACACCCGCGAGGTCCTCATCGTCGTCGAGGGAATGCACGAGACCGCGGCCGCCGACGTGCCGGCCCTGATCGACGCGCTCGCCGGGCACATCACGGGCTGCTGGGAAGCCCCGCGGCCGCGCGCCGTGCTCTCCTCGGCATCGCCACGCATCGAGCTGCCGGCCTGAGCCCACTCTCGCCGTCCGTCCCCCGCATCGGCTCGGTGGTGCTGCAGAGCCTGCCCGCCGCGGCGGCGGTCGCGGTGTTCGGCAGCCTCTACGGCGCCGCCGCGCGCGCCTACCTCGGGGCGCCGCTGACGCTGGCCTCCTCGGTCATCGTCTACTCGGGGGCGCTGCAATTCGCGCTGGTGGCCCTGCTCGGCGCCGGCGCCACGCTCGTCCCGCTCCTGCTGACCGCGGTCGTGCTGAACCTGCGCCACCTGGTGCTGGGGGCGGCGCTGCGCTCGCGCTTCGAGAGCGGGCCGCGGCGGCGGGCCCTGCTCGCGTTCTTCCTGGTGGACGAGACGTTCGGGTTCGCCATCGCGGCCGGCAACGCGGTCGAGCCGCGCGCGGTGGGCGCCACCACCGAGCGCACGCTGCTGGTGGCCGGGCTCACGCTCTGGGTCGCGTGGCTCGTGGGCACCCTGGTCGGCGTGCTGGGCGGCGGGCTCGCCGCGGTCGAGAGCGTGGCCGGCGCGATCTTCCCGGTGCTGTTCATCGGGCTGGCCGCGCTCGCGGTGACGCGGCCGTCCCACGTGGCGCGCGCGGTCGCGGCCGCCGTGCTCACCGCGGCGGTGGCGGTGCTGCTGCCCGACCTGCGCATGCTCGCGCCGGTCATCGCGGGCGTGCTGGTGGCCTTGCCGGGTCGGGCGTCGTGAGCGCGCTGGTGCTGCTGGCGATCGCGCTGATCACCTACGGCAGCCGCGCCGCCGCGGTGGTGCTGCTGCCGCGCCCGGGCGCGCGCTTCGAGATGATCCTCTCACGCATCCCGGCCGCGATCTTCGCGAGCCTGGCGACGGCCACCCTCGTGGGCGACGGCGGCCGGCTGGCCGACGTCCCGGTGCTGGCCGCCGCGGCGGGCGCGCTGCTCGCCAGCCCGGCGCGCTCGCTGCTGCTGTGCCTGATCGGCGGCGCGATCGGCTACGCGGCGGGGGCCTGGCTCGGCTGAGCGCGCCTCAGCGCCGGCTCGGCCAGGTGCCCATGACCTGGCGGAGGATCGCGAACTCGCCGATGTGGTAGGTGTTGTGCTCGGAGACGATCAGCAGCTCGCGGATCAGCGTGTGCTGCTGCGCGTAGGGCAGCGCCGAGCCCAGCGCCACGCGCGGGTTCGCCGCGATCTTCTCGAGCGCGGCCCGGTCGCGGCGGAAGTCGGCGATCGTCTTCTTCCACGCCGCCGCGTCGGCCTCGTCGTCCGCCCTGGGCCAGTAGTCGTCGGGCCACGTGGGCAGGCGGTATTCCGGGTCCTCGATGTACTCGAGGATATCGCGCTGGGCGATCCGCATGTGCTCGAGCAGGTGCCACGGGGTGTACGGCACGTTGGGCGGGCGCGTGTTGATGTGCCGCATCGGGAAGTCGGCGACCACGTCGTCGAAGGTCATGTACGAGGGTCCGCGCACCAGGGCCCGCACCTCGGCGCGCACCGCGTCCTTCTTCACGCCGCCCTTCGCCTTCACGCCGCCCTTTGCCTTCATGCCGCCCTTTGCCTTCATGCCGGCTTTCGCGCGACTCACGGCTGCCACGTCGGCCAGCTAGGCGGCACCGGCAGCGTCTTGAGCGCGGCGGTGAACGCGCTCCAGAGGAACGCGTGCTGACCCGTTCCCGGCCCGATCAGCCCGCCACCGAACCCGAGCTGCCGCACCGCCAGACGCGACGCTTCCTGCACGTCCTCCACCGGCTCGAAGCGCCCGTCGCTCTGACGGCGGCTCAGCACCGGCGTCGGGCGCGGCTGGCCCGGTCTGAAACCGAGCAGATACTCGTGCCCGTCGTTGCCGTCGACGAGAATGCCCTTCACCGTACCCTGCCCCTTCATCCCCCCGTCCTCCTGCCCGAACACTACACTGGGGTCAGGTCTTGCATTACGACATTTGGTGGCGCGCCACGATGGCCTGACGCGGCGAAAATGTCGTAATGCAAGACCTGACCCCGGGACCCCGGGACGAGGCGTTGACAAGGGCGCTTCCGGGTCTAGACTCGGTCGCCAAGGAGGCCACGCTCGTGACGACACGCAATCGCTATGCGTTCCGACTGCTTCCCGGCATGCGGCAGGGCCTCGCCAGCGAGACGCCGGTGCCCACGCGCCTCGTCTCCAACGAGGAGTTCCCGCCCCTGCCCCAGACGCCCGAGCAGCGCCGAGTCGAGAGGCTCATCCTGAGCGAAGCGGGGCGGCTCGCGCCGCGCCTCGGCCTGAGCCGCCGCGACTTCCTGCGCACGAGCGGCGGCATGGCCACGTCGCTGCTCGCGATGAACGCGGTGTTCGGCCGCTTCTGGGACGTGCAGCCGGTCGAGGCCGCCGACCCGGCCGCCTTCAAGGCACGGAGCGGGGATGCCTACTTCATCTTCGACGTGCAGCTGCACTACGTGGGCGCCGCCTACGATCCCCACGACGAGGAAGCCACCCGCAAGGGCGCGGTGAGCAAGCAGGCGCTGCTCGGGCTGCGGCAGGGCTCGCGGCGCCTGAACCCGAGGCTGGCCTCCGACCGCGGCACCATGGCCGACCTGGCGTGGGCCAACATGGTCAAGGAGGTCTTCCTCGACAGCGAGACCGACATCGGTCTCATCTCGACGCCGCCGGGGCCGTATCCGCAGGAAGCGGTCGTGCCGCCGAAGGAGATGACGCACATCCGCGACGAGATCAACCGCGTGACCCAGTCGCGTCGCATGCTCGCGCACGGGCTGATCACCCCGCAGCTGGGCCAGGTCGATCTCGACTTCATGGACCAGCAGGCCACCACCATGAAGGTCGACGCGTGGAAGGGATACACCGGCGCGGCGCCCAAGGGGTTCGACCACGGCTGGTTCGTGGACGACGAGAAGATCGCCTACCCCATGCTGGAGCGGGCCCGGAAGCTGGGCGTCAAGCGCGTGTGCCTGCACAAGGGGCTGCCGCTCGGGCCGGTGTCCGACTACAACCATCCGCGCGACGTGATCAAGGCTGCGCGCGATTTCCCGGACATCGATTTCGTGCTCTATCATGCCGGGCTGCTCACCGTGCCGCGCGCCCAGTCGGTCGACGTGCCGTGGACCAGCGAGTTCTGCCGGATGGCCAAGAAGGCGGGCGTGCAGAAGAACGTCTACATGGAGCTCGGCTCCACCTTCGGCCAGCTCGCCACCACCAATCCGACCGCGTGCGCGCATCTGCTCGGGCAGGCCATCGACGCCTTCGGCGCCGACCACGTGCTGTGGGGCACCGACTCGATCTGGTACGGCACGCCCCAGTGGCAGATCGACGCCTTCCGCCGCTTCGAGATCCCCAAGGCGCTCATCGAGGCGCACGGCTACCAGCCGCTCACCCGCCAGGTCAAGGAGCAGATCTTCGGACTCAACGCGGCGCGCCTCTTCAACG
>Ga0209966_1000191_pt1 | contig 25196 bp, 20 predicted proteins | sample RhisoiCoNPM_FD_187575 | JGI IMG/M metagenome (GOLD analysis project Ga0209966, IMG submission 187575) | Arabidopsis thaliana rhizosphere microbial communities from the Joint Genome Institute, USA, that affect carbon cycling - Rhizosphere... | ecosystem: Host-associated > Plants > Roots >... | reverse complement strand
GCGCGGCCCGGGACGGCCGACGACGCGATCAGGTTGACGTTCACGTCCAAGCCGAGCTGCCCGAGCTTCTCTTCCATCGACTTCACCATCTGCTCTTCGAGCGGCGACAGGCGGTATTCCTTGGCCTTCTCGCCGGTCTTGGAATCGCTCTTTTTCTCGCCGGCGACGGCGCCCATCACGCCGAGCTTCTTCCTGGCCTGCTCGTAGGAACGGCCCTGCTGCATCAGGGACGTGATCTTCAGGCCCTTTCCGCGCCACTCCTTCTTGGCGGAGCGCACGAGGATCTGGATGGCGGCGCCGTCGGCGGCGTCGACCTTGGCGAGCGCGTTGGTGAGCGCGTTCAGAGGGTCGGCTTCGAGGTGCTTGTACGTCTGGAGCGGGAAGAAGCTCTCGCGGGCGAAGACGAGGTGCGCGCTCGCGACCTCGGCCTTGGGCTGGAAGAGGTTGTAGTCGGTCGTCTCCTCGATCTGCGCGAGCGGGTATTGCGCGTGGATCTGCTGTTCCATGAATTCCTTCATGGACTTCGGCATCGTGACGTAGAACGAGACGAGGCCGTCCTTGGCGACGATCTCGAATCCAATGACGTCGCTGCGCCCCGAGAGCCAGGCGCCGAAGCCGCGCTGGGCGCGCAAGCCGCCGATGCTCTTGAAGACGCCTTCGGCCAGCGCGATGGCGGCCTGGTTCTCCTGGAGCGACTTGTCGCGGCTGCCGGCGTCCTTGTCGCCGCCCTCCTTCGGCACCGTCACCAGCAGGACGACGTTATCGAAACTGCGGGCGATCTCGGCCCGGGCGGTCAGCACCTTGCGCAGGATCCTGATCGCGATCAGGAGGACGACGAAGCCGACGGCGAACGGGACCGCCTTCATCAGCCAGGGCGCGAGCGCGGCGATGTCGAACTCGAAGAGGTTCATAGGACGCCGCGGTTCTTCTTCTCCGCCTCGGCCAGCGCGACGATCTTGTCGGTCTTGATCTTGGCTTCCTGGATGAGGAAGAACCTGTTGGCGCCGGGGATCATCTTCAGCCAGCCGGAGATGAGCGCGAGCACTTCGCGCGCCTTCACCTTGGCGCTCCGCACCATGGCGACGATCTTGCCGGTGACGCGCTCCCCTTCCTTGCGGAACTTCGCCTGCAGGGCGGGGTTCATCCGGGTATAGGTGTCGGCCAGGTCCTCTTCCAGGATGCTTTCGACGCCGCGCACGGTCGGATCCTTGCGCGGAGCGGCGGGCGCCGCTGGAGCGGGCGCGGCGGGCGCCGGCGCGGGCGCGCTCGACTGTTCCTGGACCGGCGCGGGCGCCTCAAAAGCGGCACCGGCGACCGGAGCCTCGCGCGCGGTTTCCGGGAGTTTCGGCGTCTGTTCGAAGCTGGGAGTCCCTCCGTCGGGCATAAGCGGATATCGGCTCCAGTATACCACGGGGCGGAACCCTTGCCTTCCGATAGGGGTTTGGGCATAGTGGAGCCGTTGCGCAACAAGCACTTTTCAAAAGGACCGGTGCGGATGTCAAAGCCCAAGCCCTCGCGCGCGACCGGAAAACTGCTCCGTCTCGACGCGGGAAAGAAGGACCTTACGACGCCCCTCAAACCGTCGCCGCCCGAACCCGCGCCATCGATACCCTGCCTCAAGGTCAAGGTCGTGATGCGGCCGGCCGAGGCGCCGATCTGGGTGGAAGTGGCCAACTATCCAGCCGAAGGAGGACTCGACGCCTTCTACGATCTCATCCACCGCGCGCCCGACGACTGCTTCATGACGGCCGACGCCCGCGGATCGATCTCGTTCACCGCGATCGTCGCCATCCGGCGGCCGAAGGATTCCGGCGAGGAGTTCCCCGTCCAGGTGAGGGGCTCCCCTCCCGGGACGCCGCCGCGCCTCTACCGGCGCCTCAGGGTGCCGGTCGGGCTCGGCCGGGGAGAGATCGTGGACGTCGCCAACGTCCCCTGGAGCGAGAACGGCATCGCGCACTTCGCCCGCGTGATCGGCAAGCACCGCCGCTGCGACTTCATCACGACGGACTTCGGCTTCATGCCCGTGCGCGGCGTGAAGCTCGAGGACCTGGCCATGCCCGGCGAACCGAACGCGCCCAAGACCGTCCGGCTCCGTCCGGAAGAGATCCTCCGCCCCGAGGACATTCCGGAGTGAACGAAAGCCCCGCTGCTTCACGGGGCTTTTTTCGTCGTCAGGCTTTCTTCAGTTTGGGTCCCTGGGGCGTGTCCTCGACGGTCCAGCCTTTCGCCGCCATCGCGTCGCGCAGGCGGTCGGAGGCGGCCCAGTCCTTGGCCGCGCGCGCGGCCTGGCGCTCGTCGGCGAGCGCTTGGACGTCGGCGGGAGCCGCCGTGAGCGGCGAGGAGAGATCGATGCCGAAGGCGGCGCCAAGGGCGTCCTCGATGAAGGCGCGCGCGGCTGCGGCCGCTTCGCGCGTCATCGAACCTTCGTCGAGCGCGCGGTTGGCCTCTTTGGCCGCTTCGTGCACGGCGGCCAGCGCCTTCGAGACGTTCAGGTCCTCGTCCATCGCCTCGTCGAACGCGCGCGCGGCTTCGGGCGCGGCCGGCGCGTCCTCGACGCCGGCGGCCTCGCGCAGGCGCTGCAGGAGCCCCCGATGATACGCGATGGCCTTCTCCGCGGCGTCGAGGCCGGCGAGCGTGAAGTTCAGCTGGGTGCGGTAATGCGCCGACAGCAGGAGCCAGCGGACGGCGGCGGCGGAATAGCCCTTGTCGAGCAGGTCCTGGAGCGTGTAGAAATTCCCCTTGGATTTCGACATCTTCTCGCCGTCGACGACGAGGTAGGTGACATGCAGCCAGTGGCGGGAGAAGGGCTTGCCGGTCGCGCCTTCGGACTGGGCGATCTCGCATTCATGATGCGGGAACTTGAGGTCTTCGCCTCCGGCGTGGAGGTCGATCGTCTCGCCCAGATATTCTCCGGCCATGGCCGAGCACTCGACATGCCAGCCGGGATAGCCCTGGATGCCCCGCGGGCCCTTCCACTGCATGACGTGGTTCGGGTTATGGATCCACAGCGCGAAATCGGCGGGATGCCGCTTGTCTTCCTTCACCTCGACGCGCGCGCCGGCGACCAAGTCCTCGACGGAGTTGCCCGAAAGCTTGCCGTAGTCCGGGAACGAGGCGACGGAGTAGTAGACGTCCTGCTTCGGCGTGACGTACGCCTTGCCGTCGGCGATGAGCTTCTCGATCAGCGCGATCATCTGCGGGACGTGCTCCGTCGCGCGCGGGAACATCGTCCCCTCCTTCCTGAAGTCCAGCTTCTTGAGGTCGTCGAAGAACGCCTTCTCGTAGAAGCGCGCGATCTCTTCCGGCGTCTTGCCTTCCTTGGCGGCGGCGGCTTCCAGCTTGTCCTCGCCGACGTCGGCGTCGTTCAGCATGTGCCCGACGTCCGTGATGTTCATCACGAGCTTCACCTCGCGTCCCTTGTATTCCAGGAAGCGGCGCAGGAGATCGACCGTCAGGAAGGTGCGGAGGTTGCCGATGTGGGCGTAATGATAGACCGTCGGCCCGCAGGCGTAGATGGAGACCGGGCGGCCGGATTCGGCCGGGAAATCCAGGTTCTTCTTGGTCAGGGAGTCGTAGAGCTTCGGCATATTGTGCTACAATAGCAGGAGCATCGCTCAATAACAACGTTTTATGCCAACGAATATGCCGTCTCCCGCGGCGAAGCCTGCGGGAGGCATGCCTCCGAGGAAGCCCGCCGCGGGCGGCTCGGCCGCGAGCGGAAAGGCCCTGATCGGCCTGCTCGGCCTGGCGGTCGGCCTGGCGGTCGGATACGGCGCCGGACGGGTCTCGACCGGTACGCCGATCAACCCCTTGTCCAATCCCAAAGGCGGGTATCAGGAGGGCTACGAGGCCGCGCACCGGAAACTGCTCGACTCCGGGCTCGTCCCGCCGACGCCGGGCGAAATCCTTTCGCTCACGGGCACGGTGAAGTCGAACGCGGGCGGGACGCTGACGGTCGACGTCGCGTACCGATCCCCGGATCCGCTCGACGAGTCCGTCATCCCGACGACCCGCACGGTCACCCTCGCCGCGGACGCCAAGATCTTCGAGATCGTCCCGAAGGATCAGGCGACCTTCGCCGCCGAGATGGCCGAATTCCAGCAGAATCCGCAGGAACAGGCGGCGCCTCCGCAGCCGTTCACCCGCACGGAGCTCCAGCTCTCCGATCTGCAGCCCGGAGACTCCGTCACGATCTACGCGGAGACCGACATCCTGCGCGCGACCGCGATCGTGGCCGCGGAGATCCAGCGGAATCCCGCCCCGTCGCAGCAAGGAGGTCCGGCGGTCCTGCCGCCTCCCACGCCGCCCCCGCAGCCCGCGCCCGCCCAATAGCGGCGCGAAGAAAAGACACCGCAGCGCGGTGTCTTTTTCGTCGTCGGACCGGTTCAACGGTCTCCCAATTCTTCCAGCTTCGCGTTCAGGGCCTTGATTTCGGCTTCGAGCTTCTTGATGCGGGCCTCGTGCGCGTCGAGCCGCGCGCCGACCTTGAGCAGGTCCCCTTCGACCTTCACGTCGAGTTCCTGGATGGCCTTCGCCATCAACGCCGCCATGTACGGATAGTGAACGCCTTCGATCTGGCCATCGTTGTTGTAGTAGACCAGGAGCGGGTCGACCTTCTCGACCTCTTCGGCGATGAAGCCGAACCCTCGCTTGCCGCTTTCCTTCCAGGTATAGGTCACCGCGCGGAGCTTATTGACCGCGTCGAGACCGAGCGTGAGATCCTTCACGTTATCCTTGTACCTGATGCTCGAGCTTCCGCAGGCAGCGACGGTACCGGATGTGCCTCCTGTCAGACATATCCAGCCGGAACCCGTCGTCGACAGCGCGGCGCTGTAGCCCATGTACATCGTCTGTCCGAGATACAGCGAGGTGCCGGTCTTCGGCAGGTACATGCCGTAGCTGGCGAACTCGGCGACGTTGTCGACGCCCGAGGCGCGCACGGAAAGGCGCGAGGTGCCGCAGCAGGCGCTGCCGCGGTACAGGCGGACCTGCGCGTCGGTGCCCATCCAGATGTCGCCGTTGATCTGCGCGGTGCCGTTCACGTCGAGAGGGTACGTCGGCGACTCGTCCTGGATGCCGACGTTGCCCGCGCCGGTCACGACGAAAGCCGTCGTATCGAGGAAGGAGCCGACGTCCGTCACGCGCAGGCCGTTGCCAGTGCCGCCGTTGGCGATGTTCAGCACGGTGCCGCTGGCCGTCGGGCTGTACTGGACCATCTCGGCGATGTCGGTCTGGTTGGTGCAGGTCCCGCCGGAGGCGATGCAGTCGTCCTCGAGATACAGGAGCGTGGCGTTGACCGGGATCGTGAGCGTACCCGCGTTGACGGTCGGCTGCCGCTTGATGTCGATGCCGCGCCAGCCCAGCGTCTTGGTGGTGCTGTGATCGGTGTCGTCGCGGAACTGGAACACGTAGCCGTCCCAGTCGGTGTTCGTGCCCCAGATGTCGGCATAGATCATCGAGCCGAACGTGCCGGTCATGCCGTCGCCGTTCATGTTGATCAGGGTTCCCGTCCCCACGCCCGTGCCGCCGATGTCGAGCTTCGCGGTCGGCGCGTTGGTGTTGATGCCGACGCGGTTGTTCGTCGCGTCGATGTAGAGCGTGTTCGCGTCGAAGTTCAGGTTGTTCGGAATCGTGACGGCCGTTCCCCAGATCGTGAGCGTATCGGCCGCGGCATCGCCAAAGATGTTGTTGCCGGGACTGTTGAGCAGGCCGGCCACGCCCAGGACGTTGGTCACGTTCACGTTGCCGACGAAGCTGGACGCGCCCTGGGCCTGGAAGGCGTAGCCGGTGGTGGGGTTGCCGCCGTTATAGGCGAGCAGCGCGTAGGTTGTGGCGTTGTTCGACTGGAAGTAGCCGCCCATGCCGTTGCCGCTATTGATGCCGGCCACGCCGGCGGAGGTGTATTGGCTCGATCCCGTGATGCCGTATACGCCGTAGGCGTAGCTGCCGGCCGGCACCGTGCCGAGGACGCCGTAGCCCCACACGTTGGCCGTGGTGCCCGTCACGCCGGCGTAGTTGCCCGTACCCTGGAGACCGACGCCGCTGGCGCCGGCACCGTTGCCGTAGACGCCGGCGCCTTGGCCCTGGCCGTAGAGACCGATGGAAGTCGCACCCATGCCGAAGCCGTAGATGCCGACGCCGTTCGCGGCGTTGGTTGTCGCGATGAGGGCGTTCGAGAGGCTGGTCGGGCCGATGACCGTGAGCGCGGTACCCGCCGGAGTGCCGCCGATCGAGACGCCGGTACCGTTGTCCTGGATCAGCGAGTTACCGAGGGTGGACGCGCCCGTGAACTTGGGGACGTAGTTCGTCGTGCCGCTGCCGCCGATGCCGCATCCGGACCACGCGCCGTTCGTGAAGCATCGGTAGCCGTTGCTGGTGCTGTTGTAATACATCGCGCCGTTGGCGCCGGACGGATCGGCCGCGGCGGAACCGAGGGTCAGCAGGGAGCCGGCGCCGAGAGAAGCGCCGCCGTTCAGCGTGACAGAGCTCGCGAAATACGAGGTACCGGGAGTGACGTAGAGGCTGCTGAAGCTGCCGCCCCAGCCGCTTTGGGAATCGCCTTGGACGCCGGAGTGGGTGCCCGTGCCGTAGCCATAGACGCCCGCGCCGCCGCCTCCGGCGGCGGTGTTATAGCCGTAGACGCCGTAGCCGCCCGAAGAGCCGTACACGCCGTAGCTGCCGCCGCTTCCGGCGACGCCCGTCGAGCCGGTGCCGACGACCTGGCCGACGACGCCCGTCGCCCCGGCGGCCACGAGATAGGTGTTGACTGAAGTCGCGGTCAGCGAGTTCGCGTACATGCTGCCGTAGACGCGCGCCAAGTAGGAAGCGTCCGGCGCGCCGCCGAGGCCGATGTTGGCGCCGTTATCCTGGATCTGCGAGACGCCGACGCTGTCGGGGCCCGTGAATTTCGTGACGTAGTCGGCCGTGCCGGATCCGCCGACGGTCGGAGGGCAGTTGGTGCCGTCCTGGACGCAGACGTTCTGTCCTCCGGATGTCAGCGTGCCCGCGGCGGTGATGGTGCCTGCGATCGTGACGTTGCCGGCCGCGTCGACGCGGAAGCGGTCGACCGACTCGTTCTGGAGCAGGAGCAGGTTGCCGGCGGATGCCGTATCGACATTGCCGTACAGGAGGTTTTGGCCCGCCGCGACGTTCAGGGTCGCGGAGCCGAAGGACGTGCGGTTGGAGAAGGTCAGCGCGTTGGCGTAGGTGCCGGAAATGCGGGCGCTCGGGACGGTGCCGCTCGCCAGGTTGCTGGCGTTCAGGGCCGTGAGCCCGGTGCCGACGCCGGTGAACGAGGCCGCCGTCACCGCGCCCGCCGCGGTGACGCGGAAGCGGTCGGTGTAGACGCCGCCGGCTTCGGTCTGCAGGAGCAGCAGGCTACCGGCGGACGTGCCGTCGAGCACGCCGTACATCAGGTTCTGTCCCGCGCCGGCCACGAGCGCCTCGCTGCCGTACGTCGTCATGCCGGTGAAGTTGTTGCTGCCGGTGAAGGTCTGGTTCGCGCGGTCGAGCAGCGCGACGTTCGCGGAGAGGCGCCCGTCGGCCAGCGTGCCGCTCGAGATGTTCGATGCGTTCAGCGACGTAAGGCCCGCTCCGTTGCCGGTGAAGGAGTTGCCCGCGTTCGAGAAGGTGTTGACGCCGGTGAACGTGCCGCCGCCGGAGTACGTGGCGACGTTCGTCGAAAGGCGCGCGTCGTTCAGGGTGCCGCTCGTGATGTTGCTGGCGTTCAGGTTGGTAAGCGCGCTGCCGTCGCCGCCGACGCCGCCGGAAGCCGTGAAGACGCCCTGGACGGTGAGGCTGCCGGGGATGAGCACGGCGCCGGTGGAATCGATCTGGAAGCGCGAGACGCCGTTCGTGGCGATGTTGATGGTGTCGGCGGCGCTGCGGTAGATGCCGGTGTTGGTGTCGCCGGTGAAGGTCAGGCTGGGCGCGGCGGCGGAACCGGCCGGAAGCGACAGCACGCCGCTGTTGATGGTCGTGCCGCTGTTGCTGATGGTGGTGCGCGAGACGCCGTTGGTCACGAAGCTCATCGAATCGGCGGCGCTCGAGTAGAAGCCGTTGTTCGTGTCGCCGATGAAGCTGTAGGAGGGCGCGGCCGCGCTGCCGAGCGGAAGCTGCTGCTGTCCGGTCAAGGTCACGCGGAAGCGGTCGGCCGAACCGAACTGGAGCAGCAGGAGGGCGCCGTTGGTCGAGGTGCCGCCGACGTTGCCGTAGTAGAGGTTGTCAGTGGCGGCCGTCAGGACGGGGGCGAGGGCGCCGGTCTGGAAGGTGCCGCCCATCTTGCCGGAACCCGTGATGTTGATGCTGGCCGACTGGGCGGTGCCGCTGACGGCGATGTTCTGGATGACCTCGGGGCTGCAGTTCGGCGGGACGCAGGTCGGGGGCGAGAATTGCGCGTGGACGGACCCGGCGACGGCCAAGACCGACAGGGCGGAGAAGGCGGCGGCGATCCTGGTCCGGAGGGTCATGGAGATGCGCATATTCTCGTTGTGGTTTCGGCTTTATCCTATCACTCTTTGCGGCCGCTGAAAATCATCATCGCGGCGATGGGCGCGACGAGCCAGGCGAACTTGGCGGGGTCGGAAACGAAGACCATCCGTGTCTGATCGGAGAAGACGCCCAGCGCGGAATCCGGCATGAACGAAAGGCCTACGCTGAGAAGCAAGCCGACGTGCAGGACGCTGAACATGATCGTCTGGAACATCGATCCATGCGAGCGGGTTTCGACCGAACGAAGCAGGGCGTTCTTGGAAAGGAAGAAGAACAGCAGGACGAAGACGCCCAGGAACGTGCCGATCTTGAAGGCGTAATCGTTCACGGAGACGTCCGCCGCGATGTCGCGGACGTACGGCGCGTTGGTGACGACGGCCAGCCCCATGTAGATGGAGACCATGATGACCACGATGCGGTCGCGTCCGAGCGTCAGGCCGTAGAGCAAGGAGCCGATGAGGAAGAAGAGCAGCAAAAAGATGTCCCACGTCGGCGTCGCGAAATCCAACTGCCCGAAAAAAGGCATACTGACGACAGTATACCCTTTTCCGCTTAAATTCGCTTATGCCGAATCCTGGGGATAACTAGACCCCTTCGTCCTTGAGCTCCTCCAGAAGCTGTTTCGCCTTGCGGGAGAGGTGTTTGGGGGTCTTCACGATGACGCGGACGTAGTGGTCGCCTCGGCCGCTGCCGCGGAGGTGCGGGATGCCGCGGGATTTGAGGCGGATCTCTTCGCCGGACTGGACGCCGGAAGGGATCTTCACCTCGAGTTCGCCGTCGAGAGTGTCCACCGGCCTGGTGGTGCCGAGCGCGGCGTCGGAGAACGCCACCTCAAGGTTCGAATAGACGTCGAAGCCGTCGCGTTCGTAGCGCGGGTCGGATTTCACGCGGATATGGAGATACAGGTCGCCGGGCGGCGTGCCGCGGACGCCCGCTTCGCCCTGTCCCTGGACGCGGATGGTCTCGCCGTCGTCGATGCCGGCGGGAACCTTCACGGTGACGGAGGTCTTCTCGCGCTTCACGCCTTCGCCCGCGCATTCCTTGCAAAGGCTCTCCGGCACGTTGCCGGCGCCGCGGCATTCGCCGCAGGTGGCGACCGTCTCGATGTTGCCGAGCATGGTGCGCTGGACCTGGCGGACGCGCCCCTTGCCTTCGCAGCGCTTGCAGACATGCATCTTGGCGCCAGGCGGGATGCCGGTGCCGGAGCACGCGCCGCAGGCGACGGGCTTGTAGAGCTCGAAGGTCTTCTCGGCGCCGAAGGCGGCTTCGGCGAATCCGATCTGCGCGTTGACCTCGATGTCGCCGCCGCGCGCCTGGCGCCGGCCGCCGCGCCCGCCGCCGAAGCCGAACATGTCGCCGAACATCTCGGAGATGTCGCCCATGTCGAAATTGACTCCCCCGTTCTGGAAGCCGCCGAAGCCTCCGAACCCGCCCGGGCCGCCCTGGCCCTGGTCGAAGGTCTGGCCGAATTGGTCGTATTGGGCCTTTTTCTGGGGGTTCGAGAGGACCTGGTAGGCCTCGTTGATCTCCTTGAACTTGGCCTCGTCGCCGCCTTCCTTGTCGGGATGATGCTTGTGCGCCAATTCACGGAAAGCCTTCTTGATGTCGGCTTCCGAGGCACCCTTGCTTAAACCGAGGATTTGGTAATAGTCTTTAGACATCGTCCTTTCAAGTATACAGGAGGCCCATCATGCATCTGTGCGATACGTGTCGCGCCGAGCGCGACTGGGAGACCGACGCCACCGTACAGTGGCAGATCAAGCAGAACCATGCGCGAGCGGCGACCGACGCCATGAAGGCGCGGTGCGGCGAGTGCACGCGGCCCGGCGATCCGCCGACGCCGACCTTCATCCGGAACCCGCTCTTCACCATCTGCAAGAAGTGCGCGGAGCGGCTGAAGGAGTGCCAGCATTGCCGACGCTCGACGCAGGCGCCTGAGGAGCTCGCCGCGGCCGAACGCCGCGAGGAGCTGATCGACCTCTTCACGCTCGGGATGAAGGCGTACGGCAGCTCGCTGATGACCGTCATCTTCCGCGACCACGGGCCCGCGCTCGGCATCGCCGATCACGGCGCCGTGATCATCGCCGCCAAGTCGGTCCATCTGGACGGACGCGGCGACCGGCCGATCTGGAAGAAGGTGCTCGGCGCCAACATCTGGCGGCATCCGCGCTTCTGCGAGAACTGTCGCGGACCGGCCGGACGCGCGATCTGCAAGGCGGAGCGCTGCGGACACCTCACGATCGGCTCCGAGGCGGCCTTCTGCGCCCTGTGCGCGACCGACGAGCGCTCCTGCGAGCGCTGCGGGACTTCATACGAATGAAGTCCCTCTTTTCTTTTTATTCCTTCTTGTCGACGACTTCGCCTTCGATGGGGCCGTCTTTCTTTTCGTCCTTCGGCGCTTCGCCGGCGGGAGCCTGCTCCTTGTACATCTCGCCGCCGATGCGCTGGGCGAGATTCGTGAGCTCGTCGGCGGCCTTCTTGATGTCGGCCGCGACGCCGGAGTCCTTCACCTTCTTGAGTTCCTCGACTTTCTCTTCCAACGCTTTCTTGTCTTCGGGCTTCATCTTCTCGCCCATGTCCTTCAGCATCTTCTCGGTGGTGTAGACCATCGTCTCGGCGTTGTTCTTGAGGTCCACCGCTTCGCGCTTGGCCTTGTCCTCGGCGGCGTGCGCTTCGGCGTCCTTCTTCATCTTCTCAACTTCCTCTTTCGAGAGGCCGGACGACGCGGTGATGGTGATCTTCTGTTCCTTGCCGGAAGCCTTGTCGCGCGCCTTCACGTTGAGGATGCCGTTGGCGTCGATGTCGAAGGTGACTTCGACCTGCGGGACGCCGCGCGGGGCCGGCGGGATGCCGTCGAGCATGAAGCGGCCGAGCGACTTGTTGTCGGAGGCCATCTCGCGCTCGCCCTGGAGGACGTGGATTTCCACGCCGGGCTGGTTGTCGGCGGCGGTCGAGAAGACCTGCGTCTTGCTCGTAGGGATGGTGGTGTTGCGTTCGATGAGTTTCGTCGAGACGCCGCCCAGCGTTTCAAGGCCGAGCGAGAGCGGCGTGACGTCGAGCAGGAGGACGTCCTTCACGTCGCCCTGGAAGACGCCGCCCTGGACGGCCGCGCCGATGGCGACGACCTCGTCCGGGTTCACCGAGACGTTCGGCTTCTTGCCGAAGAATTTCTCGACGGTCTGGAGGACGAGCGGCATGCGGGTCATGCCGCCGACCATGACGATCTCGTTGATGTCGGAAGCGCCGAGCTTGGCGTCAGCGAGCGCCTTCTTCACGGGTTCGAGCGTCTTCTCGACGAGGCCGCCGACGAGCTCCTCGAGCTTGGCGCGCGAAAGCGTCAGCGTGAGGTGCATCGGGCCGGTGGACGGGTCGGAGGCGATGAAGGGCTGGTTGATCTCGGTCGTGGCGGCGGTGGAGAGCTCGATCTTGGCCTTTTCGGCGGCTTCCTTGATGCGCTGGAGCGCGAGCTGGTCCTTCTTGAGGTCGACGCCGTTAGTCTTCTTGAATTCCTCGACGATCCAGTCGATGACGATGTTGTCGAAGTCGTCGCCGCCCAGGTGAGTGTCGCCGTTCGTGGCCTTCACCTCGACGGTGTCGGCGGAGACTTCGAGCACGGAGACGTCGAAGGTGCCGCCGCCCAGGTCGTAGACGACGATCTTCTCGTCCTTCTTCTTGTCGAAGCCGTACGCCAGCGCGGCGGCCGTCGGTTCGTTGATGATGCGGCGCACCTTGAGGCCGGCGATCTCGCCCGCGTCCTTGGTGGCTTGGCGCTGGGCGTCGTCGAAGTAGGCCGGCACGGTGATGACGGCTTCCTCGATCTTCTCGCCGAGCTTCTCTTCCGCGTCGGCCTTCAGCTTCTGGAGGATCATCGCGGAAATCTCCTGCGGCGAATATTCCTTGTCGCCCATGACGACCTTCGCGCCTTCGCCGGACTTCACGATCTTGAAGGGGAAGAGCTTGGCGTCGCGCTGGACTTCCGGATCGTCCCAGCGGCGGCCGATGAGGCGCTTGATGGAATAGAGCGTGTTGGCCGGGTTCACGACGGCCTGGCGCTTGGCCAAAAGGCCTCCGACGCGCTCGCCGGACTTCGTGACCGCGATCATCGAAGGCGTGGTGCGCGCGCCCTCCTTATTTTCCAAGACTTTCGGCTGGCCGCCTTCGATGACGGCCATGCAGCTATTGGTGGTTCCGAGGTCGATTCCGAGGATTTTAGGCATATGTGTAGTTGAGATATTCCCCTGTGTCATTCCGAGGGAGCGCGTCCAAGCGCGACCGGTAGGAATCCCGAAGGACGTCTTGGATCCCTACCGCCATCGCTTTGACGCGATGGCTCGGGATGACGGAGCGTGTGAGTCAATCCTTTTTGCGCTCCGTCACTTCAATCTTGATCTCTTTTTTCTCCCCCTCGTCGGCTTTCGGGATGGTGATGCGGAGCAGGCCATGGCGGGATTCGGCTTCGGCCTTCTCGCCGATGACGGCCGCCGGGAGCGCGACCTTGCGCTGGAAGGCGCCGTAGCGGACTTCCTTGTAGAGATAGTTCTGCTCGTCGACTTCGGTGCGATGCTCCGTCTTGCCACGGAGCGTCAGCACGCCGCCTTCGACAGTGACTTCGACATCTTTAGGATCGACGCCGGCCAGCGGCGTCTCGACGATGACGTTCTCTCCGTCCTCGTACACGTCGACCGCCGGGATGAACCCCTTCGACATGTCCGCGAGCGCGCGTTCCGTCTCGTCGAACGGATTGGAATTTTTAGGAAGGAGGGACATATCAGTTTGTATGCTAAGCACCCTAGAAAACCATTCTTCAAAGATCCATGTAATCGGGATCGTTGCGATGCCTTGCTCGCTCTTCTGCCTCTAGCTTTCTTTCCCTCTCCTTGTCCTGCCTTCTTCCATCAAGAACCCAGAGGATTCCGATAATGATGAGAACGGAAATGGGGATATACATAGTTGAAACTAGAGCCATGAAACTTCTCCCCGCTTCCGATCATACTTGCCGTACCCGAAACCCTTACTGTGGCTATAGTTGGTAATCCAAAAAGCTGCCTCGTCAGTATTCACCGATGTTGCGAGCTCAAAACTTTCTTTGACCACCTCAGCGAGAAGACTTTTGTTGACAAGCGCTGTTTCATCGATTTCTTTCTCGACGATGTTGATACCAACATTACCGCCGCCATCGACCAACTCATGACAAACTACGAAGCAGTTCATATCACTCCGCCTTCGCCTGGAAGCTGGCGCCGGCCGCTTCGAACTTCACCAGCTTGTTCTGGGTCTGGACGGCGAGCTTCATGGAGGTGGCGCCGGACTTGTGCTTGGGGAGGTCGCGGAGGCGGATCTTCTGTTCCTTGGCGCGGTTGCCGTTCTCGTCGACGGCGCGCGAAGGGACCGTGACCATCATGTCGGGGTCGAGGCGGAAGAAGTTCAGGAAATTCGTCCACTCCTTGAAGGAGAAGCGGTGATGCTGGTAGTCGGATTCCCACTCGAGGTCGCTTTTGAACACCATATGTTTATTTGTTCACGATGACTTTAGAGGGCCGGACGACTTTGCCGTTGATCTCGTAGCCTTTCTGGACTTCCTTCAGGATGCTGCCGGGAGGCTTGCCTCCGTCTTCTTCGCCGACGGCTTCGTGCCGGGCGGCGTCGAAGGTCTTGCCTTCGGTCTCGATGGCCGTGAGGCCCAGGTCCTTCATCGCGTCGTCGATCTGCTTCTGGATGAAGCCGACGCCGAGCGCCCAGTTGAGGACCGTCTTGTCCTCGGTCTTGGGCATGTGGCTGACGGCGACGTGGAAGTTGTCGAACACCGGGAGGAACCGCTCGACGACGCGGAGCGTGGCGTACTGCCCCATCTCCATCCGCTCGCGGGCGACGTCCTTCTGGAGGTTGGCGTAGTCGGCGAGGGCGCGCTTCCAGCGTTGCTCCATTTCTTCCAAGGAGACGTCGTTCGAGGGCTGGGCCCCGGCCTCCGCCGGGGTGGTTTCTATTTCGTCTTTCTTCTGTTCTTCTTCCATATCAGCGTTTCAGCGTGTGGATGGCGGTCTCGAGGAGGGCGACGCCGGCGTCGTAGTCCATGCGCATCGGGCCGAGCAGGCCGAGGACGCCGTAGGTCTCCCCCATCGGGGCGCGGGCGATGACGAGGCCGCATTCGGGACCGAACGGGTTCTGGCTGCCGATGAGGACGGAAACCGACGGCGGGACTTGCGGGAACATCTTCTCCATCGTCTCGTCGAGGTGATCGAGCACCTTCGACATCGAGGCGACCTGTCCGTACTGGCGGAACTCGGGTTTGGCGAAGAGGTTGGAGAGGCCGGTGTAGTAGACGTTGCGCGGGGCGAAGCCGACGAGCGCCGACTCCTGCGCGAGTTCCGCGAGCTTCTTGGCGGCGGCGCGGAGGCGTTCGCTGTCCTCGAACGATTCGTGGACCGCGTCGCTCATCGCTTCGACGACGTCGTCGTGCGGAGGCTTCTTCTCGAGGAAGTGCGCGACGTAATAGCGGTAGCCCTTTTCGGAAGGCGCGCGTCCGGCGGAGGTGTGCGGCTGGAGCAGGTAGCCGAGGTCTTCAAGCTCCGCCAGCTCGTTCCGAATCGTAGCCGAGGAAACGTCGAGGCCGGACTCTTCGGCCAGCCACGCCGAACCCACCGGCTCGGCGGATTTCACGTACCGCCGGACGGTCAGCTTCAAAAGCGTCTCCTTGCGGGGGTCGAGGGTTTCCATAGCTTTAGCAGTCCCATCTTACGACTGCTAACGCGAGCCGTCAAGAAGCCCATGGAATATGGGCGATTGCCGCTTCAGCGGCTTTGCCGTACCATCCATATGTCCGCGGATCGCCCGCACCTACCTCGGCTGGTCCTTGGAGGCGCGGGAACCACGACTTCGGATAGCGACCGGCAGATGACGGATGCTCATGCGGGCACGTCCGGCGGCACGGCGCTTGAAACGCAACGGCTCATCTCAGCCGGAGCCAGGCGACGATCCGATATCCGCTTTCGGGCGGATCAGCACAGCCGCTTCGGCGGTTCCGGCCTCGTCAGCATACGGGAGACTCGGTGCGATCGGATCGGACTTCTCAGCGACGGACCCTTGACGGGCCCGTCTTTTTTTTCGTATGTTCGCGGCGTCCTTTCACCCCGGAGGCGCCCGTGTCCCAACGCAGCAACGAAGACATCATCCGCATCGTGACCAAGTACCAGAACTTCGGCATGGTCCACGAGCTGACCTGCGCGTCCGACAGCCGCCATGCGGCCCTCGAGCCCGTCGAACGCGCCGGCAAGGTCATCCTCGTCTGCCCGACCTGCGGCGCCGTCCAGGAGGAGATCCCGGCGTTCGTGCTGGGCTCCGAAGAGATGGTCGACTTCTCGGCCCGCAAGTGGGCCGAAGCGCAGGCATGGGCGGAGCGCCGGAACGCGAGGCAGGACGCCTGGTTCGCCGCCGTCGTCATCCTGTGCTGTTTCACCGTCCTGCCGGCCCTCGTCGGCGGCGCCCTCTACGCGCTCATCGGCGCGTGCGCCGGCGGCGGCATCGCCTACGCCCACGCGCGCCGGGCCTTCCGCAAGATCGACGCGGCCGCCGCGCCGCCCGCATCCCGTCCCTGACGGGATTTTTTTTCGCGCGAAAAAAGCCCCTTGCGGGACTTGCCGATGCGGACCGTCAGTCGGTCTCGGGGTTCTGCGACCAGGGCCAGCCTTTGTCGGCCGGCTCCTCCTCGGACGGGATGAACCAGTCGCGGATGCCGTCGACTTCCTGGAGACTCGTCAGATTGTTGAGCGGGAACTCGCCGACGATCTTCACCAAGCCTTCCTTCGGGACCTCGGCGGGCGCCGACTCGTCGGCGACGAACCCGAGCGTCTCGAGGATGATGGCGGCGTCGTGGACCCGCGTCTCTTCGACCAGCAGCGTGATGCGCAAATAGCCCTCCTGAATGAGCCGCCGCGACCGTACGCCCGCCCGCCGGAAACGTCAACCTAGAGCCAGCGCGCCGGGATGACGCCCCTGCGGACCAGGATCTTGTAGCCTTCGACGGCCCAAAGGACCGAAGAGGTCACGAGGATCGCCGCGGCCCATTCGCGCCAGCCGACGGGCGCGAGGCCGAAGACGGCGTTCAGGGACGGGACGTAGATGAGGGCGGCGATGAGCGCGACCGAGAAGGCCACGCCGCGCGCCACCCAGCGGTTCGAATGCCAGCCGAGCGTGAAGACCGAGCCGGCGGCCGAGCGCATGCTGAAGACGTTCCAAAGCTGGAAGAAGGCCATCGACAGGAAGGCGACCGTGCGCGCGTAGGCTTCGCCGTCGCGCCCGTCGGCCCACCGGAAGAGCAGGAGGGTGCCGACGGCCATGAGCGACGCCGTGAGGATCGTCGTCAGGAGCAGGCTGCGCGTGAGGATGCGGTCGTCCTTGCGGCGCGGCGGGCGCAGGAGCTCGTCGCCGTGGCGCCTCTCCGCGGCCAGCGCGACGCCGGTGAAGCCGTCGGTGGCGAGGTTGAGCCAGAGGATCTGCGCGGGCAGGAGCGGGAGCGGCATGCCGAGCGCGAGCGCCGCCATGATGGTCACGACCTCGCCGACGTTGGTCATCACGAGGTACGCGACCGTCTGCTTGACGTTGCGGTAGACGATGCGGCCTTCCTCGACGGCGCTCACGATGGAGACGAAGTTGTCGTCGGTCAGCACCATCTCGGCCACTTCCTTCGTGACGTCGGTGCCGGTGATGCCCATGGCCACGCCGATGTCGGCGGACTTCAGCGCCGGCGCGTCGTTGATGCCGTCGCCGGTCATGGCGACCGTGTGGCCGAGGGCCTTGAGCCCGTTCACGACGCGCACCTTCGTCTGCGGCGAGACGCGCGCGAAGACGGCGGCGTCCTTGAGGATGCCGCGGAGCTTCTCCTCGGACAGGTCCGCGACGTCGGCGTCGATGAAGACGCGGCCCTCGGCCGGTTCTTCGGGGCCGAGGATGCCGACCTCGCGCGCGATGGCCACCGCGGTCTCGAGATGATCGCCGGTGTTCATGATGACGCGGATGCCGGCGCGCCGGCAGTCGGCGATGGCCTCGGCCACGCCCTTGCGCGGCGGGTCGATCATGCCGACGAGCCCGAGCATGGTCATGTCCTTGAGGTCCTCCTCGCGCACCTCGTCGCGCGTGCCGTCGGTGCGCTTCACCGCGACCGCCAGGACGCGCATCGCGTCGGCGGCCATCGCGCGGTTGGCTTCCTCGAGGCGTCCGGCCGCTTCGGGCGTGAGCGCGAGCGTGCCGCCGGCCTCGGCGACGGACGACGTCTTGGCGAGCAGCGTCTCGAAAGCGCCGATCATCATGATCTCGCGCCGCGGCATCTCGTCGGGTCCGACGTAATCGTGGAGGATGGCGCGGTACTTGCGGACGGAGCTGAACGGGATCTCGTCGACGGTGCGCTCGGAGCGGGCGAGGTCGTGCTTCTCGTAGCCGGCCTTGGCGGCCATGGCCACGAGCGCGGCCTCCGTCGGATCGCCGGACGCGATCCATCGGCCGTCCTGGCGCAGGACCTCCGCCTTGTTGCAGAGCGCGGCGGCGCGCATGAGGTGCATGAGCGGCGGGTGCTCGTTGAAGCGCAGGCGGTCGCCGTCGATGAGGAACTCCCCTTCCGGCTCCCAGCCTTCGCCCGTGACCTGGATCTCGTGGGACAGCGTGGCCACGCGGCGCGCCGTCATCTGGTTCTCGGTGAGGGTGCCGGTCTTGTCGGTGCAGATGACGTCGACGACGCCGAGCGTCTCGACGGCGGGCAGGCGGCGCGTGACGGCGTTGCGGCGCGCCATGCGCTGGACGCCGACGGCCAGGACCACCGCGAGCACCGCCGGAAGCCCTTCGGGAATCGCGGAGACCGCCATGGCCACCGCCACCAGGAACATCTCGAGCGGTTCGAGCCCGCGCAGGATGCCGATCAGGAAGATGAGGCCGGAGAACGCCACGGCGGCGACCGCCAGCACGCGGCTGAGGCCGTCGACGCGCCGTTCGAGCGGCGTGCGTTCGCGCTTGATGACGGCGAGCGAACGCGCGATGGCGCCGAAGACGGTGCGCTCCCCCGTCGCGACGACGACGCCGGCGCCTTCGCCGGACGCGATGAGCGTGCCCATGAAGAGCATCGATCTCCGGTCGGCGACGGCGGCGCGCTCGTCGACGGGCGCGAGCGCCTTGCGGCTCGGCACGGATTCGCCCGTCAGCGCCGATTCGTCCGCGCTGAGGTCGACGAGGCTGACGAGGCGCATGTCGGCCGGCACGCGGCCGCCTTCAGCCACCAGCACGATATCGCCCGGCACGAGCTTGGCGGCCTCGAGGCGCACCACGCGGTCGCCGCGCTTCACGTCCACGACCGGCACGACCATCGCCTTCAGCTTGGCGAGCGCGGCTTCGGCCTTGCGCTCCTGGCCGAAGCCGATGACGCCGTTGGCCAGCACGATGACGAGGATGGCGGCCGCGTCGAACGGATGGCCCGAGAGGAGCGAGATGGCGGCGGCGGCGAGCAGGATGTAGATGAGGGCGCTGTGGAACTGCTTCAGGAACAGCAAAAGCCGCGAGACGGGCGGCTCGGTCGGAAGCTCGTTGGGGCCGTGCGTCGCGAGGCGCGCGTCGGCTTCGGCGTCGGACAGGCCCTGCAGGTCCGTGCCGAGCGCCGCGATCGCCGCGTCGACGCTCAGGGCGTGCCAGGGGCGCGGCTCATTCGGCATCGGCGGGGCATTCTCGGATGTCGGAGAGGAGCACGTTCTCCACGCGGATGCCGCGGGGGAAGAAGATGCGTTCGAGCTCCTGCTTGGTCTCGATCTCGACCTGGTCGCGGCGCGACGAGCAGATGTCGGCGTGCGGATAGCGCGCGGAAATCATGCGCATGCGGCTGCGGATGGTGGGACGCACGATCTTCTGGACGAAGTCGTCGCCGATGTTCTGCCAGATCATCGGGATCTGCTCGATGTCGAGGCGCAGGAGGATGGTGCCTTCGACCTGGATGCGCTTGCCGTCGGACGACTGCGCCGTGATGGGCGTGTCGCCGAGCGCCTTCATGTGCTCGGGATTGAATTCCTTGGAGATCGAGTATTCGAGCGTCTGCGTGTTGAACAGCTTGGCTTTCTGCCAGAACGGGATCTTGAGATGGAGGCCCGGCATCATGACCTTCTTGAGGACGCCGCGGCCGAGGTCGTAGACGCAGGCCACGTAGCCGGGAGGCACGTAGATGAAAAGCCCCTTGAGGACGTCCTCGACGACGAACGAATACATCATTTGGTCGAGACGGTCGGCCATAGTTTGTGCCTAATCGTCGAAACGGCGAGGGAGAAGGCCATGGAGGTCAGCACGAACAGCGACTTGACCATGGGCAGTATCGACAATACCACGACCGAAAACAGGGGGAAAGCGTAGCGGTAGATGGCGTCCTGCCGGCCGAGGAGGTGTTCGACCTGGCGCTGTTCGTGGACGATCTCGAGGTACAGCACGACGCCGACGGCCAGCGCCCACGACAAGGCGGGCTTGCCGAGGTCGAAGCCGAAGAACGTCGGGTCGACGCCGCCGCCGATGCCGCCGCTGAAGACGCGGTAGAGCGAGACCATGACGGCGAGCTGGACCAGGAGGACCACGGCTTTGGCCCAGGGATTGATCTTCCTGCGCTTCAGGAGCTCGCGGACCTGTTCGTTGGCCAGCACCTCGTCGTTCTTGTACTGCGCCTGGACGGCCGCGACCTCTTCCGACAGGCGTTCGTAGCGCGCGCTGGAGCGCTCGGCCATGATCGTGAACGGCAGAAGCGCCAGACGCAGCAGGAGCGTCAGTTCGACGATCGCCACGCCCAGGTTGCCGAAGGCGGCGGTCCGGTAGAGGAACAGCAGGGCCTCAAGCATATGTGAGGAGTATAAGGGTCTTCCGGGCGTGGTACAATACGTCCGAACGGACGCCTCATGGACCTTATCCGCAGACAACGCACGGCCACGAAACTGTCGGACCTGTACGAGAACGTCGCGGTCCGACGCCTGCTTTCGTTCGCCATCTTCCTCGCGCTGATGGCGCCGCCGCTGCTCGTGTGCATCATCGATTTCCGGCGCGCCGAAGCGCACCTGACGCAGCTGACGACCCAGCGCCGGCAATCCCTGGCGGCGCTCGCGGCGGCCACCCTGAAGGAGCGCTTCGACGGATTGACGGGCGTGGCGCGCGCGCTGGCCGGCCGCGTGAATTTCCGGCGGCTCGTGGCCGAGGGCGAATGGGAGGAAGCCGTCGCCATCATGGCCGAGGTGCCGGAGGATTTCCCCGAGTTCGACCGCGTCAGCCTGGTCGACGCCGGCGGCACCGTCATGGCCAACACGTCGGCGGACAAGACGAACGTCGGGCAGGATTTCAGCCATCGCGACTGGTATCGCGGCGTCAGCGACGGCTGGGAACCCTACGTCTCGGAGATCTTCGTCCGCCAGGGCGATCCGCCGGAGAACGTCGTCTCCATCGCCGTGCCGATCCGCGCCGTCGACGACGATCGCGTGATCGGCATCCTGAACCTGCAGGTGCCCGTGAAGAAGCTCTTCGGCTGGAGCCAGGAGATCGACGTCGGCGAGAACGGGTTCGCGTATTTCGTCGACCAGCGCGGACACTTGGCCGAACATCCGAAGATCGCGACCGGCGGCGAGATCATCGACTACAGCGGCGTCCCGTCGGTGGCCGCCGCGCTTTCCGGCGCGAGCGGCGTCGCCTTGTCCCACAACCCCTACGAGGACGAGACGCGCCTTTCCGGCTACGCCCACGTCGAGGGCTACGGATGGGCGGCGGTCGTCACCCAGCCCGAAGCCGACGCGTTCGCCGCCCGCGACAAGGCGCTCCTCGACCTGCTGAAGAGCGACGGCCTGTTCCTCCTCCTGCTCGCGATCGCGGCGGCGACGGTCGTCTACCTCCTGAGCGTCCTCCAGCGGCTGTCCCTGCGCGAGAAGGTCTTCCTCTCCAGCCTGGGCGAGGGCCTGGGCGTCACCGACCAGGACGGGAAGCTCGTCTATCTGAACCCCGCGGGCGCGTCGATCCTGCACCTGAAGCCCGAGGAGGCGATCGGCCGCCATTGGTTCGAAGTCGCCGCGAAGCCCGTCGACATCAAGGACCGTCCGATCGCGGAAAAGGACCGCGCCTTCCATCTGGCCATGCGGAAGGGCAGGACGGAGACGGTCGTCTACAAGTACGTCCGCCTCGACGGGACGTCCTTTCCGGCCGTGGTGACGACGGCGCCGGTCACGCTCGACGGGGCCATCATCGGCGTCATCAACGTCTTCCGCGACATCTCGACCGAGGTCGAGCTCGAACGCGAACGCGGCGAGCTGCTTTCCATCGCCTCGCACCAGATGCGCACGCCGCTGACCTCGATGCGCTGGATCGCCGAGATGCTGCTGCGCGGCGACGCCGGCAGGCTGACCCGCGCCCAGCGCGAACAGCTCCGCCAGCTTTCGGAATCCAACCAGCGCCTGACCGGCCTCGTGAACGACATGCTCAACGTCTCCAAGCTGGAAGCGGGCACGATCGTCGTGGCGCCCTCCCCCACCGACCTGCCGGAGCTGGCCAAGTCCGCCGCCAAGGAAGTGGAGCCGCTGGCCAAAGAAAAGAAGCAGACGCTCGACGTGCGCCTGCCGAAATCGATGCCGGTGATGACGGTCGACGGGAAACTCGTCCGGGAAGCGATGCTGAACCTGCTCTCGAACGCCATCAAGTACTCGCCGGAAGGCGGCACCGTGACGCTCGCCGTCGAGCTCCGCGAAACCGACGCGCTCGTGAGCGTGCAGGACAACGGCATCGGCATCCCGCCCGGACAGCGCGGGCGCATGTTCCAGAAATTCTTCCGCGCCGAGAACGCGGTCCAGAGCGGCAGCGAAGGCACCGGCCTCGGGCTCTACGTGGTCAAGCAGATCGTCGAACGCTCCGGCGGAACGATCGACTTCGTCTCCGAACCGGGCAAGGGCACGCGTTTCTTCTTCACCCTTCCCCTGGACCGCTAGGCCAAGGCGGGCGCGGCGGCGAACGCCATCGCCGCTTCGACGTCGGAAAGCGACTTCGCCTGGTTGAGGACCTGGCGGATCTCCTTGCTGCGGGGGCTTCCCTTGAAGTACCAGGCGTAATGCTTGCGCATCAGGACGACGCCGCGTTCCTCGCCGTGGCGCGCGATCATGAGCCTGGTGTGGTCGATGACGGCGCGGCGGCGCGTCTCCTCGTCGATGACGGTGGAGACGCGGCCTTCGGCGAGCACTTCCTCGATCTGCTTCAGGATCCAGGGGTTGCCGAGCGCGCCGCGCGCGATGAGCGTGCCGTCGGCGCCGGAGGCTTCCATGGCGGGCTTGGCCGTCTCGGGCGAATGGATGTCGCCGTTCACGAGCACCGGGATCGAGACGCGCTTCTTCACCTCGCCGACCATGTGCCAGTCGGCGACGCCGGAGTAGCCCTGCGCCTTGGTGCGGCCGTGGACCGTCAGGAGGTCGGCGCCGGCCTGTTCGAGCGCGGGCGCGAACTCGAGGCACTCGCGCGGATCGCTCCAGCCGAGGCGGATCTTCACCGAGAGCGGCACCGTGATGGCGGCTTTCATCTTCCGGATGATCTCGGACGCGAGCTTGGCGTCCTTCATGAGCGCCGCGCCGTTGAAGTTGGAGGTGATCTTGTAGACCGGGCAGCCCATGTTGATGTCGATGCCGTCCGGATGGAACTTCTCCTCGATGAGGCGGGCGGATTCGGCCATGACGTCCGGGTCGGCGCCGAAGATCTGCTGGATGAGCGGGCGCTCTTCCTCCTCGAAGGCGGTCATATCGAGCGTCTTCTCGTTGCCGCGGACGACCGCCTCCGACGAGACCATCTCGCGGAACACAATCTTGGCCCCGAAGCGCTTGGCCATCAGGCAGAATTCGGAGTCGGTCATGTCGGCCATCGGCGACAGGGCCACGATCGGTTTTCCGGCGGTCTTCCAGGAGAACATGGGGGTTGGATGAGGTCCGGCGGCGACCGCTCATTGGCGCCGGGAAGAGGGATGTCCCTGTTCGACGGACGCTGCATTCACGGTCGCCGCCGGACCTCATTGGGAGGTAGGATAGGGAACGAAATACGCTGAGGAATGCCCCAGCGTAGCTTGAAATCGGGTTCCCGTCAATGCGGGCCTATTCCTGCAGGACGCGCAGGAGCTCTTCGACGGTGGTGGCGCCGCGGACGACCTTGATCCAGCCGTCCTCGAGCAGGGTCGTCATGCCGTCGCGCCGCGCTGCGTACAGGATGCCTTCGTACGGCTGGCCTTCGACGATGGCCTTGCGGACGCTTTCGGTCATCTCCAGGACCTCATAGACGCCGATGCGTCCCTGGTAGCCGGATTGCAGGCACTGGTTGCAGCCGCGCCCGCGGGAAAGCGTCAGGTCGCGGATGTTGCGCACGCCCCGGCCGATGAGACCCTGGCGGCGGAGCCGCTCGAAGATGGCGTCCATCGGGAAATGCGAGGCGACCTGGACGGCGTCGGCGGCGTTCAGCTGGTAGGTCTCGGTGCAGTCGGGGCAGACCTTGCGGACGAGGCGCTGGGCGATGGCCAGGCGCAGGGTCGAGACGAGCACGAAGGGCTTGATGTCCATCTCGGTCAGGCGCGGGATGACGCCGGCCGCGTCCATCGTGTGGAGCGTCGTGAGGACCAGGTGCCCCGTCAGGCCCGACTGGACGGCGGTGTCGGCCGTCTCCTTGTCGCGCACCTCGCCGATCATGATGACGTTGGGGTCCTGGCGCAGGAGGGCGCGCAGGCCCATGGCGAAGGTGTAGCCGATGCGCGGATTGACCTGCGTCTGGTTCACGCGCGGCAGGCCGTATTCGATGGGATCCTCGATGGTCGAGACGTTGACCCCTTCCGTGTTGAGCATGCCCAGGATGGTGTAGAGCGTCGTCGTCTTGCCGGAACCGGTCGGGCCGACGACCAGCACCAGGCCGCGCGGCTTGTCGACCGCTTCCAGCACGGCGTCGAGCGCGCGCCCTTCCATGCCGAGATCCTGCAGCTTCAGCTGGCGCTCCTGCTCGTTCAGGATGCGCATGACGATCTTCTCGCCGTAGAACGTCGGAAGCGTCGAGACGCGCACGAAGACGTTCTCGCTCTCGGCGAAGAACGACATGCGCCCGTCCTGCGGCACGCGGTGCTCGTCGATCTTCAGGTTGGTCAGGATCTTCACGCGCGCGTTCAGCGGCAGCATGGCCGCGAGCGGAAGTTCCAGCATGTCGCGGAGGATGCCGTCGATGCGGAAGCGGACGAGCAGGGCGTCGGAGAGCGGCTCGAGGTGCACGTCGGACGCGTCCGCCATGACGGCGTGCGTCAGGATGGTGTCGAGCACCTTCACGACCGGGAACTCCTGCGGTGTCTTGCGGGCCTTGCCGCGCCCGCTCTTGGGCGACTCGTCGTCCAGGACCTGCTCGAGCTCGACCGCGAGATCGCGCTGGTACAGGCGGTAGGCGTAGGCGAAGCTCTTCTTGCCGGTCAGGTACGGACGGACCTTGAGCCCGGTGACCTTCTGGATCTCGTCGATGGCCGGCGTGTCCTGGGGACGCAGGAAGGCGACGTCGAGCGAGCTGTCGTCGGGCTTCCGGAACGGGATGGCCTTGTGCTCGATGACGGTCTTCTCGAGCAGGAGCTTCAGGACGTTGAAATCGATCTTCTCCTTGCGAAGATCGACGTACGGGACTTTCAGGAATTCCGCGACCCTCTCGTACAGTTCCGCGCTACCGACGTGCCC